>Ga0129312_1000590_pt1 | contig 28596 bp, 33 predicted proteins | sample O827metagenome_FD_94434 | JGI IMG/M metagenome (GOLD analysis project Ga0129312, IMG submission 94434) | Orangutan group fecal microbial communities from Wisconsin, USA - O827 metagenome | ecosystem: Host-associated > Mammals > Digestive system > Large intestine > Fecal | place: USA: Wisconsin... | reverse complement strand
GATGTCTGGGAATGGACTGTGTTTATAAGGGATGGGATCGAAATCACAACCGATTTCGATCCCATTTTGGCATAAAGCAGGGCTGCCGCCCAGCAAAAAATTTTTGCTAATGCGACAGCCCCAATTTTTTTACGCTGTTCTGTTTTCTATTTCTATTCTGCGTCCGTTTCTGGATCAGTTTCCCCGAAAATATATTTCACGGCTTTTTCTGCCTTACTTCCTGCACTTACAATCATCTTAGGATCGTTTTTTAAAGCCTTGATCCAACTTTGGATATATGCGGCAGAGTTTCGGAAACTGTGAACCGTTTCAAGTCCCAGTCGATTCATAATACAAGCGCTTCCTAGCTCCGCGCACAACTCTTCGCGACTGTACTCATCGCTTGCATAAGAAACTAACTTTCCCTTGCGTTCCTGTTCTCGATTACATCTTGATTTCTTCATGGTACTATGAACTGCTTCATGGTATGCGGTGCTGTAATATTCTTCGACTCGCTGAAACTGTCCGATCATCGGAAGATGGATAAGGTCATGCATCGGGGAATAGTATGCTTCATTAGTTATTGAAGATTCAAGCGTTATCCCTTCTCTGTCTATGTAATCATGTAACACCTTCTCAGCCGCTTCTATTGGTTCAACTTCCTTTAAATCTTCTTTATGTAACGGTTCTATTCCTTCGGTCTGACTGATGTGAAATACATTGTAATATCTTAATAATGGTATGTGTTTTTCTTCCAGTTCCCCGTTCTCGTTTTCTTCCTGCTTGATCTGGATTTTCCAGAACACTACGAAAGAACTTTTCTCACCTTTTTTGACGTGTCCGCCAAGATCCTGTACCTGCTTGAATGTCATCCACTCACCATCTTTTCCGAGTAAGATCTGATTCAGTAGGGAGTAAGGTTTCTTACTTATTCTATTGAATGCTCCGCCGCTAACGCCGCTCCACGGCTTTTCCCATGGTATGGTTCCTTTCTCCAGTTCTGCTATGATCCTGTCTGTTACCATCTCGTATACGTTTTTACTCATTCTGAATACCTCCTTAAAAGAATCTTTATTTGATTGATATCTTGATAATACACGAAAAATCGTGAATAGTCAATAAATATGCACGAATAAAAGTGCACAAAAATAATCACCTAAAATCGTGCATATTTACCATAGACAGTGCACGAATAATCGTGTATCATAAAGCCACAAGGTTGATACAGAGCAACGCCGACGAGGTCGAAAACCTCCGAACTTCAATTCCATATACTTGTGAGGAACTGACACATAGCATAGTTCCAATAGTCAAGAAGATGAATGAAGCGGCGTTCTTCCAATCAACCATATAACATCAATCAGACAATCATACAGGAGGTATCTAATATGTGTAGAACAATGAATCAGTTAGAAAACGTCGTAGCAGATTACAGAAGCCTTAAAGCATTGAAGGAAGATCTGGAAGAACAGTTAAAAGCCCTTGAGCGTGACATGATCGACTATCTGGATAGTAATCAGAAGTTATCAGAGACAGGAAAAGACTTTACTGTAAAGGTCAGCACTTGCGAGCGCCGGACACTGGACAGCAAGCGCCTTGAGGAAGATCTGGGAAGTCTCGCAGAGTACCAGAGAATCAGCCAGTACCGTAGATTATACGTTAAATAAGAACACACGGCGGAACGGGGGAGCGATCCCCCAACCGCACTACATAGAGGAGAACGCCATGAAGAAGATCACAGAAGTCATTAGAAAACACCGTAGACAGTCAGCACTTTCAGCGCTTCAACAGCTTTGCATCAGCGGAATAGCAGGAAAGAACATTCCCGGACTTGAAAACATCAGCTTACAGACCTGGGTTGAACTTATGGGAATTTACAGAATGCTTACATACGATCAGCCGATGCCACCAATGACCAAAGATGCAGGAATCGTTATTTCCAAAGTCGGCTTAAATTGAGAGGAGCGCACACCATGAAGAAGTATATCACCTATGAGGAGCCGTTACAGGGCAGGACATTCACCGAGGATCAGATGCACGAGGTTTACAGAGACCTTGCAGACAAGCGGGAATATCCAGTGTTTTCTATCTGGTTTCTTGACATGATCCGGTCGGGAGTATTCGAAGTTGTTACAGAGTAGAGAGGAGAACGAGAACATGAAGAAGAACATTACAATCACCTGCGCCAGTGAACGCCACTATAAAAGCATGATGAAGGACTTCAACGCCACAGGATGGCGGAAGGTTTCAGACGGCAACAGCTCAAGTGTCTGGGAATCATCCAACGAGCGTGTAACCATTACATACTAACTCAGCACCCGCCCCGGAGGTCACGAGGGCAACAGGAGGAAACCATGGAACAGATTATTGCTTGCGCTTGCCTTATGGTGGGCGGCTACGGGATCAGATTATTACAGGAAGTGTTAAGGGGGATTTTCTAATGATGATGTCAGAGTTTATCGAGCGTACAAAGTTTGAGCCTACATGTGAGGAGTACGACACCATAGAACAGGAATACTACGATTTTCCTGGTGACAAAGACGCCTTTTGCCGCAAGTGGCTGAGAGATGGTGGAATCCAAAGACTGAGCCGGGAACGTGTGAAAAAGATCTATGCCTTACAGCAGGAGCTTATAAAGTTACAGCAGTCCTATAACGCTCTTGACAAGTGGGCGAATGATCGGGAAGCGCACCTGTGCCAGTTACTCAACACGGCACGACAGGAGAAGCGGGATGCACTGGACAGGTTAAATGTTATTAGATCAATAGCAGGTTAAGGAGAGGAGATAAGTCATGGACAAGCAGACATTAAGATTCGCAACAGTTACAAGAAATCACGAGGTGGTACGGGTAGGTCACAGCTTCATCACACAGCCGCCAGTACACTACACGGGAGCAGGAACCAAGTGGTTCGATGATGAGAAGCTTATTAAGAAGCATAAGAAACATTAACAATACAAGGCTGCCATTTCCCTCACCATGGGGAAGTGGTAACCGTTACCAATATAATAGGGAAGGAACAGGAATATGACAGGATTATTAGTTGATGTACAGAAAAGCACCGTAAAGATTGTGAATGTGTCCGGTTTGCAGGACTATTACAGATTGATCGGATGTACGACTGTGGACATTGTAAACCGAAAAATAGGTAAAAAGCGGTATGACATTATCTGTGACGATGAAGGGCTTCTCACGAGTGAGCCGATTGTCTCCGCACTTGACGGAAAACTTCAGCCCATGCTAGTAGGGAATCTTATTATTACAGGTGAAGCAGATACAGACGGAAATCTGACTTCGCTTAAGGCAGATGATCTTGTAAACCTCAATGTAAATCTTCGGTATTTATTCAGCAGACGGAAACCAATGGGATATCCTGTTATTTGTTGGATGGAATACTAAGTGAAAGAGAGGAAAACACACATGAAGAAAACAACAGCGGAAGTATACGACATTCTGGACGAGATCGAGGAGACATTAAAAGGCTTATATGTTGCGGTACTGGTGGCAGACGCAGAGCCGGACAGCATCACAAGCGAAAATATGACGGCATATATGCACATGCTGTCACTGATCGTAAGTATGTTGATCGAGAACATCGGAACTATAAAAGAAATGATGACGGAGGAATAAGCGAAATGAATTTTATGGTCCTGCTGCACGATGCAAAATTAAGAGTCGTTCTTTTGGATATCAAAAACGAGGACGAACACCATTACATAGTAGCAACGCATTTCGACGAAAAGGCAGATTGGAACAAGCGATATTTTCAGTGCGTTCCGTATTATGAGCCGGAGAGTTTACAAGAAGCTTTGGACGAGTACCGGAGACAAACGGAACCGGGATTTATCAATAGAGTGCGTCTGGAAGATATAGCGATCAGAACACTTATGGAGCTGAGGGAAACGGATGCAGATGCATTCCTGGACTTCATCAACGGAGATCTGCGCTTGGATCAGTACGAACAAGAATATTTCAGAGTCAATACGGAAACGGAGGTATAGACCATGGGAGTTAAAAGAGGAGAGAAACGGGAACTTGAGATCCTGGCAAGCGATTTTTGTTTGCTAAACAGAAAAGATGTTAGGGAAATCATCCGTAACAATAAGAACTATGCGGACAGCCGCAGAGCGATTCTCAAGATCTACGACATGGTTTACATGCAGTAAAGCGAAACGGGAGGAATGGGGAAATGGGATATATCATCACGAGAAATCATACATACATCAGAGTTAAGGAAGATGGAAAGAAGTATTATAATTCTGATGAAAGAGAAAAGGCAACGGAGTTTGCGTCTCTGGAAGAAGTTAGAACATTCATGGACGTAATGACAGCAGGAAAGCGGAAAACATATTGTATCGTAGACGTGGACAGCGGCAAGAAGTATGTATTTAAAGATGATGTGATTGTAGTAAAAAATCGTAACAATTACGGAAATGCAACACGCGAATATTTATATGACAAAGCAGAAGGCAAATGTGAGCTGTGCGGACGAAAGATCCCGCTGCCGGAAATGACCATAGACCATGTGGTTCCGCTCGCTATGGGCGGAAGGGATGAAATTGCGAACCTGCAGTGCGCGTGTCAAATCTGCAATCGTGTAAAAGATAAGCTGATGCCAGAAGAGTATGCGGATTGGGTTAAAGAGTCGTTTGAGTATCAGATGCGGAAGAAAACCCGGAAGTCACTGAGATGGATGATTGCAGCGTGGGCCGTAAAGGGAATCTGAGAGAAATGGTACTGGGAGGAAAATTCCTTCCGGTACTGTTGAATAAATTAAACGTACATGCTATAATATACACGAATCAAGATGTATGTTATTGAATGGAGTTTATGCATATGGTTAATTATAATAAACTGATGGAATTATTTAAAGAAAAGGGAATTACAACATATATCATTCGGAAGAAAGCATTGATCCCGCAGAGTACCTTGACAAAGTTAAAAATGTGTAGCGGAGATTCAATGGAAGAGATTGAAAAGAAACTCAAAGAATATAAAGAGTCACATGATGGAAAAGATTTTATGTGTGATGTAAGTACAAAAACCATAGAGGATATTTGTCAGTTACTTCAGTGCCAGCCGCAGGATCTTATGGAATGGAAAGTAGATCTGAAGCCAGAATTGGCATATGAAAATCTGGAATAAGGGAAGTAAAGGCTAAATAAGCTTATCACGGGCAACTGCCCTTGATATACAAGGTAGATACCACCTTAAGAGTATTGTTTGATTGATGCGGGAAAGTCATGGCCGGAAGGTCGTGGCTTTTTTCTGCAAGTAGGAAATAAAAAGGACGCTTGATTTCTCAACCGCCCTAGTGTATAATCTACTTAGAAAGTGAATCGGATGCAAAATCCGATTTGCCCTCAGTTGAGAAAACTATAAAAGAGATAGCATCCTAGACTTTGGACGGAATGGGATGCTATTTCTTTTTATCGAAATGATTGTCTAAGTACGACAGAGCCGCAAAAACTACTAACAATAAAGTGAGAACTTCCATTGTGTTCATAGGGCATCACCCTCCTTTGGTACTAGAGGGCATCTGATAATCGGAAAATCACATCCTGCATTTCTGTTCAATTATACATACCCAGTATACCATAAAGAGAACATATGTTCAACAAAAATACGATCCACCAAACGGAATCCTTGTAATCATGTGCCGTGTCATGTATAATATAGGTAGAGATTCGGCAGCAGGACAGGAGGTCATACAATGAGCGCATTACCAATAGAGGATATGAGCAACACATACATCGAGCATTCGATGGTCATAAATAATTTTGTGGTTGAAATAGGAAGCCAGATCAAAGACAGCTTATGCCGTGTGTTTGGTGACGGCGTTCAGTACCAGTGGAGCGAAAACGATAACAAGATAGTCATTCCAGATGCATCCATCAACTGTAACATCCGGGACCGAAAGAATGTTTCCTTTACAGGCATTCCGCGTTTTGTGATGGAAGTTGTCTCCGATGCAACAGAGAAATATGATCGTGGAGAGAAAATGGACATTTACTGCAAGGTAGGCGTTTCAGAATACTGGATCGTTGACTGGAGACGGAAATCCATAGAAATCTACATGTTCGACTTCAAGGAAGATGGAACGCCATATGCATACCTGTTCAAAAAAATTACAGAAGCCAACAAGGATGAACTGAGCCTTGTCATGTTCCCAAACTTTACAGTAAGCTATGACAAGCTGTTTGATTTTGCATAATGGAAATTGTGCCGGAAAGAGGTGATTCTATGCCATTACCAGTTAAGAAAAGCTATACAATTCAAGATATATTTGCCCTTCCAGACGGACAGAGAGCGGAGCTGATCGACGGAAACATTTATATGATGGCACCGCCAACAACAAGACATCAGATGCTTGCGTTCTCATTGGCGAGGAAGATCGCAGACTACATTGATGGAAACAAGGGAAAATGCCAGGTCTTACTTGCACCGTTTGCCGTGTTCCTCAATGACGAAAAGAACTATGTTGAGCCGGACATCTCTGTTATCTGTGATCCAGACAAGATAGACGAGGATGGCTGCCACGGCGCACCAGATTGGATCGTGGAGATCGTATCACCGGGATCACGCCGCATGGACTACATGATAAAGCTGTTCAAATACAGATCTGCAGGTGTGCGAGAGTATTGGATCGTAGACCCGGAAAAGAACAGAATCATCGTGTATAATTTTGCAGATGATACGATGGCGGAATATGCGTTCGGTGACGCAGTGAAAGCCGGAATCTATAATGACCTGGAGATCGTAGTGGAGTAAGAAAACTTGACGGAAGAAAGGGATGAGAACATGGACAATATGCAGAATCAGGAGTTGTGTATTCTACTTGATAGTATTCTTGCGTTGCTTGAAACTAACAATGTAGACAAGGCAAAAGAGGTCATTCAGAACGCAATCAATAGGATTGATAGGGGAATGACAACGAGTACAAAAGAATAATGTGCAGTTAAAAGGGCAGGAACCGGAATACGGAACCTGCCTTTTGTGTTACTGGAAGAACAAAGATTAGCGATTATAAACATTTGAATTTGCGGAAGTTATTATTTCATTAGCTGAAACAAAAAACTTATTTATTATATCGACATCAGAAGGAGATAATTTGGAAATTATTTTTATAGAGACATTAGTAGGTAGAGGTTTAATCTGTGAAAAATTGATCCATCGTATTTTTTCTGCACCTTCTGAGTCTTTAAATAAAATTTTTAAGTCGAAAATTCGATGCTGAAAGTTAAACATTGGTGCAATATAATAACAAAGTGATTCCAAGTTGGAACGATCTATATTAACTATCACATAGGGGAGATGACGAACAGGTACAGATTTTCCACTTTTTTTATCAATAGTTTCTAAATTGATAACTGTTCCAACTTTTAATAAAGATTCTGAGGAAGCTATTCCGGTATTAACATCTTGAATGTGTTTAACGACGTTATCAATTTGACATCCAAATTCATTGCAGATTTTGTCTATTGTACTAAGCGTTATTGGTTCATTTTTACTTAGCTTTGCCAGTGTCGTGCTCGAAATATTGATCCTTCTTGCGAACTCCATTTTACTTATGCCTTTATCCTCAAGCATGTCCCATAATGGTTGATATGTAAAACTCAAAGAGATCACCGTCCTTCTTTATGATGACATAATAATAACACATGTTTCTGAAAAAGTAAATTTATTTCTGAAAAAAGTATTGACAGCTGCGAGAATATGAGTTATGCTTACATCACAAAAAACAGAAATGATTCTGAAAAAAACGATCATAAAATAATTGACAAGAACGTATGTTCGATATATAATCGAGGTAAACAAAAAAGAGCCGATGCCCGCCAAGACACCGACTCTGAAAGGAAGTACGCCAATACTTCCGAATTAGAAACTGCATAGGCTTTCGCCCATACTATTTCCATCGCAAGTCATAGTATAGCAGAAATTCATTTCAAAGTCTATGGGGATTTCCCCCGCAGTTTCCAAATGTTTAAATATTTTTTCTCGACATAGGCCATAAGCCTATCTATTTTTTGATCCTGTTTGAGCAGGTAAGTCATTTCTAAGGTGGTCTAAGACCGCCGAAAATACAACTAAATACAGCGGAGGTAACAGATATGGAACTAAGCAGATTAGATTATGCGATCCTTAAACTTCTGTATTCCAGGGATTGCAGATCCTTTTTCAAGAGTATGACTCTCCGGGAGATCACCGACCAGACAAAGACAGCAAGAGCGTCAACAGCGCGGCTGATGTATCGTCTCATTGACTGGGGATATGTCACCAAAGGATGCAGGAGCGTCAACGCTAATACATACTACTTGACGGAAAAGGCACTTAAACTGATCGAGGGAGGAAATCCAGATGATAAAGAATGATGTAGCAGTAATCGGTATCGGACTAGGCGGAACAAAGGTAGGTTACGAGTTCCAGAAGCGGAACTACAAGACGTACCTGGTAAATGGATCAGAGCAGGATAACCGCACGATCTCCGGCGCAAAGGACATCTTGATATTGGAGAAATACAACGGTATGGCAGGTGACAGAAGCCTTGCTTACGATGCACTGACCAGTAACAAGACGATCCTCAAGAAGATCCGGGAGATTGAGCAGAAGATCATCTTATTAGTGGCAACGGGCGGAGGAACAACAGGTTCCGGGACAATTCCCTATATTGCTGAATTATGTAGCAGTCTGCCGGAAAAAATCGTATGTGCGGCGCTGATGATGCCGAGAGCAGATGAAGCAGTACAGAAGCGCATGAATGCCTATAACGCCGCAAAAGAAATCATGGAGCTAGATAAATTAGGAGCAACCATCTTCATCAACAACGAGTCAGATTCCAATTTGGAAAAGATCAATTACAATTTCGTGAACATGATGGATGCGTTCTTCAAGGACGATTCAGCGTCCAGTGCATCCAACTTTGATGATGCGGAGAAGATTAAAATGCTGTCTGACCACGGAGCGTTTGTTATTGCAAAAAGAACCAGTAAACTGGATTCGACAATTGGCACACAGGACATGGTAGAGTCACTGACGGCAAAGAACATCTTCCTTCCTATCAATAATGATGGCATCGTGTCCCACATTGGAATTATCAACCAGAAGGGCGTGGACATCGACGAACATGAGATCATCAGAGCCGTTGGAAACCCGGAGAACCTGTTTAAGGGCAATAACGGCACATCAACGATTGTATGTGCGTCTGGTCTTGGATTCCCGGTGGAATATATATCCAACCTCGGTAAGAAAGCCGTAGCGGAGCAAAGAGAGCGTATGCAAAAGAAGAAAGCATTTGCAATACTGGATGATCTGGAAGAAGTTCCGGAGGAACAGCCAGTGATTCAGAAGAAGAAACGCCATAGAGGAATCAGCTTTGACGAGTTAGAGAATCTGTAAGTAACAACAACGAGTAGAGAAAAGGAGAGAATATCATGAGAGGAACAGTTAAGTTTTTTGACAAGAATAAAGGATGGGGCTACATCACAGGAATGGACGGAGAGGACTATTTCGTCCACCAGACAGGCATCCAGACGAAAGGATTCCGTACACTGACTGCCGGAGATATTGTGTCATTCACGCCGGAGAGCACGGAAAGAGGTAAAAAGGCAGCAGAAGTTATCCCGGAGCTTCCGGTTCTCATTAGAGAATTTGGAAAGCAGTTTGAGATCACAGAGTTTGAACCGGAATACAAGGACTTCATCTCAAGAGTAGATTTTATCAACAGAACTGGTATCTATGTATCGCCGGAGTTCTTTGAAACAATTCATGATGTGTTTGTTGACAGCGGCGTTTCTGTAGATGAGTTCGTGGAAAATTATGAGGAAGATCATTCTCTCTGTGTTTCCGCAATTCCGATGAGAGGTACATTCAAGTACGAATATGATGATCTCGGAACGTGCAATCAGAATGATATTATTCCGGATGATGTAGAACTGAATATTTGGGAGCTTGTAAATTATATTGTTAAGAATGCGTATGACAACAATATGGAATTTACCAATTCGCTCAGTCTTGAGAGAAAAACCAATAAAGATTTACAAGCGCAGATTGAGGAGTTAAAGGCGAGACTTGCGAAATATGAGCCAGTCAGTGCATAAGACGGACCAACAGGGGCGGCACTTCTGCTGCCCCGCAAACACCAATAAAGGAATACAGGAGAGTATACACACATGATGAGAGATGGAAGAAGATTTCAAATAATTCAGTCCTTGGGAATGGCAAACTGGTTATGTAGCCACGGTCATAAGATTCTCAAGGTGGAGGACTGCGAGAAGAATCCGCGACTGAAAGTGTTTTTGTTTGAGGACACCGCAGCGTTACACAGACTGATGGTTCAATACAAAAAAGAGGTATAACATATGGAAGCAAATGGTCAGCAGACAAAACACTTTTCAGATCTAATTGGAGATTCTTATAAGGAATGGAGCGATACAAGAGTAATACTTGATGGTGGAACAGGAACCGGGAAAAGCTACTTCATTCTGAATATTCTGTCGAAGTACGCAGATACAGAAGGAAAAAGAGTTCTGTATTTATGCAATAGATCACCACTAAAGGAGAAAATCTACCAGGAAACTAAAAAGATGAATCTACTCGAAACTGTGAGGGTAATTACATATCAGAAGTTGGCAGATCTCATACAGAAAAAGGAACCAATTCCAGATGCAGAATATGTGGTTGCAGATGAATGTCATTACTTTACGGAAGATGCACTTTTTAATGAATATACCGATATAGCATATAGCTATATAAAGAGCTTAAAGGACAAAGTAGTCATTTATATGAGCGCAACATGTAAAGTATTCTTCCACTGGATGAGAAAAAGCAATTATGTCACAGAGGAACATTATTTCTACATTCCTAAATCATATGAGTATGTCGATGAGTTGTATTTTTACGAGAAGAAATATTTAATTCCAAAGGTGGATGATATCCTTGAAAAAGAGGACGATAGCAAAATTATTATCTTCTGTAATTCTATCCAACAGATGATAAAACTTCATGAAAAATACGGAGACAAAGCTTGCTATTTTGCATCAAAAAATGCTAAGAAGGTATCAGATATACGAACAGAAAATTGCATTCAGCCACATGAAGATGGAACAGTAACATTTGATAAAAGAATATTGGTTGCGACAAAGGTACTTGATAATGGAATTGACATCAAAGACAAGAAAGTTAAACACATCTTTTCGGAAATTCTCGACGTGGATTCTGCAATACAGGCACTAGGAAGAAAGAGAAAAATGTCCGATGATGATACCTGCACGTTCTATTTGAAGGACTATACCGGACAAGCCATCCAGGGAATGATTAACAGATATGATTATCAGATTGATCCGGTAAAAAAGTTCAGAAAAGACTATCGTGGATTTTTGGAAACGTATGCGAAAGATAGAAAACGTCTGCGTAACAATAAAATTTTCCACACTGAATTTGCAGAAAAGGTCGAAGATAGTAAATTCACATATAACAGGATGCGTCTGAAAAAATATTATATGGATTACGATATTCTGACCGAAATGAGAGAGAGAAAACCTATAATGTTGTAATGCTCGAATTATTAGGATCAGAACTAGCATCAAAAACTAAAATACTGGATATTTATGTAGAAGAAAAAGATGAATTTATGGAATACTTAAAGTCCATTGAAGAAAAGTGGTTATACACAGATGATCAGAAAATCGTTCAGAAGAAATTTGAAAAAATAGGACTAAAACTTCGTTATAAAGGTGTTAACACATTTAATGGAGCATTGGATGATAACTATCCAAAGTATGAATGCAGGTTCCGAGATAAAATCGTGGGAAAGGATAAAAAGCTCACCAGTAAATACTTAACTGATAAGAGAAGAAAACTACCAGATGGAACAGACAATCCTAACAGAGATAGGAAATATTGGATTCTGGAACGTAAATACTGGATTTCAGAATAATATCCTGGGGGCAAATCCACACTTCACTAAATATATAGTGGAATGTGAATCTGACCCCAAAATAGAAAAGTAGTTGATGTTATTATGCAATTATGAAGCTTTTTCGATTCGAGTGCGCCCTTTGCACTCGGAGCGGAAATGGTTCATGATTGCGAGATTGTAGCTTTAGGATGACATGCGCGCCCTTTGCGCATGGCGGACTAAAGATGCAATCCTATCCCTTAGCTGTCTGCAAGACGAGGACATTGATGTAAATGTGATGTGAATGTATGTAAAGGTGAATGATTGTAATGTGAAGATGAACATTGTAATGGCCTGCGGCGCTCTTCCCATGTTCGCTTGTTCCTGCGCTCGCATGGGTGTGTCAACGAACAAGTTCGTCTCCACAGGATACGCTACGCTTATTTTGTTTAACTGTTCAAGATAGATCACCTATCGTTCAGTTGATGTATACCTGCCGGTATATAATACATTCTATACATAGTTCCCATTTTTCCCTATAAAATTCCCGGAAATGCCTTATTTTACGGGCGTTTCTGGACTTGCTATAATGCAAATCATGGTTCCGATTTTTCCCTAAGAATTTTGCAGATTTCCCCGTATTTTCCGGGTCTAAACGCACTTCCTATAATGCAAGTTTTTTTTCTGCAAAATCCTGTTTACCTCAGTGTGAGAAAGGATACATTTAATGCAGGAATTAGAAATTTTTAAAAATGAAGAATTTGGTGAGATTAGAACATTGATGATCAATGGAGAACCGTGGTTTGTTGGTAAGGACGTTGCAGGAGTTCTTAAATATAAGGATACCTCAGACGCCATAAAGAAGCATATTGATAATGAAGATAAGCTGACCCGGCGTTTCACCGACTCAGGTCAAAATCGTGAAATGTACATCATCAACGAGTCTGGTCTTTACAGTCTCATCCTTTCTAGTAAGTTACCGAACGCAAAGAAATTCAAACGCTGGGTAACATCCGAAGTTTTACCAACAATTCGGAAAACAGGTGGATATGTAAATAATGATGAAGGGGGCGGTGTTTTACCGATACCTTGTTATATTTCACTGTGGGATTTTCTGCACAGTGAGATGGTCATAGAGCGCAAAATAGCACTGTGAGGAGGTCTGTTGTTGCCGGATTGACCGTCTATTTATGGACAGTGAAGTTCACAAAAATTTCATATATTTTGACTTGCTTTTTGATGAAAAAATGACTCTAATAATACTACCAAAAAAATTCTGCCGTCAATAAAGTTGACATCCGGTGATTTCCCCGTGGATGATGAAGTGAATATCTGAGGTACCGTTTCACGACCCTATCGCAAAAAAGCACCCTACTATTAAGACACCAGAAATTTAAAGCCTTGATTTCCTGTGGTTTGCGGTGTGTTGGAGAGCGATTTTATCACTTTTGATGGAAGAACACTCCCATCGAATCGGGGTAGTGAAATGATAATACCGTTGTGTCCATTTGGATACATCGGAGACAGAGCTGTAATTGGTAACACTTTGCATAAATTATTAAATTCCATACCATCTAAATTTCTTTCAAAATTCCCGCAGAAAAGAGAACAAATATATATCACCATAGGAAAGGGGCGTATCGCCATAAACATTGATTACACATTACCATTAAAACCGCTTCGTATCAAAGCAATCGAAGCAAACCAACTATATATCAGTGAGATCGCCGCACAGAATCCAGACAAGAAGGTTGAATACAAGCTCGTAAGAGAATGGCATGAACTGTCAAGAATCAATGAGAGGTTCGCCGTTATCAATGACAGTCTGTTCCTGCGCTACATGGCAGCCAACACAGCGAGTAAGCTTACTCGGTATGCGGATGATTCCTGCTTTGATTTTATGATGCTAAAATTTAATTATCCGGCGGAATACTGGATTGGTGATGACGAACAGGAACAGCCGCTATCAGCAGAGGAAAAGCAGAAACAAAGTAAGAGAGTCATGCCGAGTACCTTGAGGAAAAAGTATTATATGGAAGGTTTCGACTTCACGCACACGAAGTATAAAAAGACTGGTGAGCTTGTTACGGTAAAAACTGTCCGCTATAAGATGCTGATGCGATCACCGGGAAAAGCCAAAGCGGGCGAGTGTATGTTTATCCGTGAGGAGATCTACGACAAAGCGATTAAGTTCCTAACGATGGGGTTGTATGAGAAAATGCTGAAACGCCAGGAAGAAGATCCGAATGCATTCTTTAATATTGTTGGCCTGTCGGCATATCAGACGCTTACAACGGCGGACGCAATCGGGTACATACAGATTCCACTTGATAATATTCTGATCCTCAAGGACATCGAAGTTGAATCAGCACCACTTCCAGCGGCAGTTGTCAGTTCGGTTGAAGTGAAGATGCCACAGAAGAAATACCAGTGCCAGGTGAATTATAGTGAAGAGAAGATCAAGAACGTCCTGTATGATGGAATGGGACTGATTGATGATTCATGGTTCCCGGATGGAATGAGCGGTTTTATATACTGCCGTTCACATTTTTTTAAGTCCTGTCTGTTCTGTGGCAGTTTGGAGCGGTTCTTCCGTGACTATTGTGCGAAGCATGGCCTTGACTATGATACCTATACCGTTACAGATATGTTTGGAAACAAGGTGAAGATATCAGATGTGAAGGTTATTATCACGGACAAATCTCTGAAATGGCTAAAGTTCGTGGACTTCATGGGCGGCACACAGAAAAAAGCTTATAAGCAGTACAAGCGATTCATGGAGAACGCCGGGAACTACTTTTCTATTGTCAAGACAGCGCACAAGAGCAAGTGGGGAGGCAAACAGCTTACAACATATCAGATGAATAACACACTTCCGACCGTGGATCAGAATGTCTTGAGCCGGATCACCCAGCCATCAGCAGAGTATTATCTGTCTCTGAAGGACGATGCGAATTATCTGGACTATCTGAGAATCACGAAGAGCAACTTCAATATCAATGAGCTTCTGGTGGATCTTGTGAATCGGAACCCGAAGATCATTCAGACAAGGTTCTATAAAAATAAGAAGAAAAAGGATCTTACAAAGCTGAAAGCTGAATTTAAAGAGGGGCGGCTGTTGCAGTCTGGTGACAATATGACGATCATGGATAACCCAGTTGCGCTGTTGCGATATGCAGTAGGAGATCCAGAGCCTTTAAAAGAGGATTGCTTTGAGATTATTGATGATGGAGTCCAGTGTTATACGACCCGCTTTGCTGATGGTGCAAGTCTGGCGGCATTCCGTAGTCCGCATAATTCACCTAACAACATCATCCATCTAAGAAATATATATGCTGAACCGATCAGGAAGTATTTCCCGAATATTGGAGACAACGTGATCGTGTTTAATGCAATCGGCACAGATACACAGCCGAGATTATCCGGTCATGACGTAGACAGCGATTTTGTTCTTGTCACGGACCAACGAGATATGGCAGAGTTGGCGGCATATGCTTACAAGAACTATCCGACAATCATCAATGATGTTAAAGAGGTGGACAGCTCGAACAGTGACAGCAAGAAGAATGCGTACCACCTGGAAATGGAAGATTACGCCCGGATGGACAATAAGATTTCTGATGCACAGGCGGCAATCGGCATTTCCACGGACACGGCGCAGTTAGCATTGAGTCATTATTTCCATGGCGGGATGAAGGACAAGAATCTGATAAATTACGTTGTTATCTTATCCGTCATCGGACAGATCAGTATAGACCTTGCGAAGAAAGAGTTCGTCATTGGTGTCATGCAGGAGATCAAGCGAATTAAAGGTTTGGAATCCATGCAGTGTATCAATAGAGTCCCGGAGTTTTTCGCAGAGACGAAGAAAAGCCGGAACAACACGAAGATTTTGACCAAAGAAGAATTAGAGAGTCTGGAAGAGGAAAAGAAGAATCGCCCAGTGAGAGAAGAACTGAACTGCCCCATGGATATTATGGGTAAACTGATTACAGAACAGACCAGATCTTATGCGCTGAGGACTTCCGTGACAAATATTCGTGACCTTATCACGAAGAAAACGAAAAAATCTAAGGTCAAGAATCGTTATAGCCGGGATAAATTCCTTGATGCTGTTGAACAATACCGAAATAAGGTGCGAGAGCTTAAAGCGTCCACCAAAGATAAGGACAGTAAAGCGTATCATCAAGAGTGGCAGTGGATCGAAAACAGTCTTGTGCGCAGTGCAAATAAAGGTCTGGACGAATGCGGAGTCCGATGTCTTGTGAATATTGCTACCAAAGATGAAAATTCTGATATCTGTAACACAATTTTGCTGTTTCTATACAAGGAACGTAGGGAAGAATTGTTAAATTGTTTTGTTGAAAATATACAAAAATAATCATAAATATTTGCACATATTACACAAAGACATAGTAAATATAAGGACTGAGAAAGTTCCCATATGAAGAGAGAAGGACATATATGAAAAGACCGTAGGCTGTGTAGTATATGTCATGACTTCTTCCGGCGGAATCAAGCGTTCCTCAAACAAACGCTCTGCCGTAAATAGTCCCGAATGCACATTCAATTACAAGTTCGATTGTTGTCCTGCTGCCTTTTTACATGTTTAACCCACATGTGTGTTAGCTGCCATTAAACTCTCATTAGGCGGCAGGATGATGACCAGAACTCTATATTTTTTACAAAAATGGCGTTGCATACGAGAATGCCTGTATATATAAAGAAAGGAAAGTTTTTATGACACCAGAACAGTTACGAGATGCATATAACAGATACATCGACGAGAGGAAGCAGAGTTATGTTGCGAAGATGACCAACATTAACGCATCGACACTTTCATCTTTTAAGAACGGGAAATTTGACTTGTACCCGGAACTTCATGAACGACTCGAAACATTTTTAAATCAACACAACTAAGGAGGATTTACAATTTATGGACAATATTACAAATAATAGAACAGAACAGGCAGCAGAAGTAACAGAAGGAAAGTATACATATGGTCAACTACTGACGATATTAGAAACATTTTCCGACGATGAATTAGCAATTTTTGGACAATGTACGCTTAATGAACTGTTGGGATTCCTTAATAATCCAAACGGCATCGAGAACATGATGGAAAATTGTAAGGCTAATATCAATGCTGCATTCGTGGAAATTGCGCTGATAAGAAAATTAGAAAAAGCGATGTCGGAAAATCCGGAACCTGCGGAAACAGAAGAACCAAAGGAACCAGAGGAGAAAGAGGAAGAAGCTACCCCGTCAAATCGACGTGGCAGATCCGTAAATTGGTATTACCCATCAGCTTGGTATGATTATGGACGCAGAAATCCACACGATTGCACATCTGCACTTTCATGGTTCTAATCTTATGGCAGACCTTAAACAAGCACTGAAAAATCTGGACGTGTCGAAGCTCAAAACGAGTAGCGGCAAATCAGTTTCAGAAGAATTAAAACATCATGCGGCAATTCTAGCCGACTGTATCATGCATCGACTCGATGAAGTCTACGAGTCATATTCCCCCAAAATCTACAAACGTACTTATAATCTTTACAATTCCATTTACATCGACCAGACACCAGTTTTGAAGATTGGGACTTCTGGTGCGGCAATCTGCATTTCTGTTCTATTCGATGATGGAGCAATCCACCAATCGTTGAATGGCAAGTCTGTTGACGTTGCAATGCTTCTGAATGAAGGATGGCAGACTCACGGCAGTTTTGCGAATGTTCCATATTTCGGTTACAGACAAGGAACACACTTCATCGAAAAAGGGATCGAAGATTATAAGCACCGGGTGGATCATCCATTCGATGTGAAATTTATCAAAAATCAACAGTAACAATTAACGACCGGGAGTGCTATGCTTCCGGTTTCTTCTATATATAAGGAGTAAATCTATGGCGAGTGCCAATATTCTATTATCAGCAGGACTTGATTTGGAAGAGTCCCTGGCAAATCTAAAAAAAGATATCCAAACAATACAAGACCGTCTTAACGCCGCCGGAATTAAGATCACACTTCCTGTGGATCTGGATGAAAAGATTGTAAAATCCTTAAAGGACATTGGTAACGGTAAAACAACAGCAGAGTCCGGGAAAAAGCTAGGCGATGCCCTGGCAACAAGTCTTATCAATCAGTTCAATATTAAGGCGAAGTCCGCACAGCGGCAGATCAAAGATACCTGCAAGCAGTTATACACGGTATCAGTTGGAGAGCTGTCCTCCGGGCAGGAAAACCCACGCTTCATGCAGTTATTTAATGAGCTTGGTGAAGTGGTCAAATCTAATGCAAACGTCTTACAATCCCGTATGGGTATCTATGATGATTTCTACAAGTATTTTCAAAATCTTTCCAAAATCAAAATTCCATCTATCGTACAGACTGATCTCGGCAAAGACTGGGATGCTATGAGAAAAGTTTCCGCCGGGAAATTCGTGACCGATAAAGCAAAATCTGGCACTGAATTGGACAGCATTTACCAGGAGATGGCAGATAAATATAAGGATCTCTTTTCCGGCACGGCAGACCCGACGGAGCAGTTCCGGGAGATCGTGAATGCAGTTAAAGCATACCGGGCAGACATTGACAGATTGGAGCCAGTCGATCCGAAAAAGATCACAGGATTTGAAGAGGATATGTGGTCTGACATCATTACAAGCATCGGTCAAATGCGGGAGCAGATCAAAGCACAGATGCCGCAGGTGGCAGAAGAGATCGAGAAAAACGTCTCCAACATCAAAAAGTCCCTAATGGAAGTGGATGCATCCTTCGATCATGCAGGAATCGAACAGCTTACGGCAGATGTAAAGCAATACTTTACTGCACTGACGGGAATATCCGACAAGGACATCAAGTTACAGTTTTTCAAGGATGCCAACGAAGATGTCATCTCATTTAATGCGACACTTGATCGTGGACAGGGGATTCTTGAGAAGTATTCCTTCGCTATGAATGACCTGGGTCAGTATGTTTATACAGGTGGATCTCTGATTGACCAGTCCGGCAAGGAATTTTCGGAAGTATCTGCCAAAGCCGCAGAGTATCAGAAGAAGCTCGAAGCATTAAAGAGTACATATCAGTCCTTCCTTCAAGGCGATTCCGCCACAAATCCATTTAAAGCATTAGTAGATGGTATTGATTTCTCCAAGATTACCGACAAGGGTAGTCTGGATCAGATGATTGCTAAGTTCAACGAAGCCACAGCGCAAGCAAAGGCGTTTAATGCAGAGATCAGTAAGAAAGCATCCTTCAATGCCGCGGAGAAACTGAAACAGTACCTATCTGAACTTCCGGCACAGATCGAATACCTTGAGACGAAATTCAAAGGTGCAAATTTCCAAATTCCGGATGATGTAAGCAAGTCGTTTGCATCTATGCGCCAGTATTTACAGGACATCAATAAGGCTGATGGTCCAGAGCAGAAGATTAAGCTTTACAATCAGCTTACAACAGAACTGGACAAGGTAACGCAGAAGTACAAGCAGTTAAGTCTTGAACAAAAGAATGCTGCGAAGGACAGCGCCTTACAGTCCGGTAAAAATCTTCTCGGAACGAACATTGATTCCTGGATGAACAAGAATACTGCCGCTGCCAAAGTATTCGCTGATCGTCTTGCTGACATCAAATCTAAGCTCTCAGCAGCCGATTCTACGGAGTTTAGCAATTTAAAGCAGGAATTTAACGAGATTCAAGCCGAAGCGAAGCAGATGGGACTCACGGGTTCTAAAGCGGCACAGGAGATGAAATCCCAATTTGATTCGATGCTTTCCAGTGTGATTTCTGTGACTGCCGCCATGCAGACATTCCGTAAAATGGTGGGAACTGCGAGAGAACTGGACACTTCCTTATTTAATCTGCAAGTTGCCACAGGATCAACCAGAGAAGAGACGAAAGCACTCCTTGACACCTATAATCAGATGGCGAGAGAGCTTGGTGCAACGACTACTGATATTGCCAATGGTGCAGATGCATGGTTAAGACAGGGTAAGAGTATTGAAGAAGCGAACAGTCTTGTTAAGGATTCCATGATCCTTTCTAAGATCGGTATGATTGATGCGGCAGATGCCACTGAAGATCTGACGGCCGTTCTGAACGGATATAAATTGGAAGCTCAGAGCGCACTTGAGGTAGTTTCAAAGCTATCAGCAGTCGATCTTGAATCAGCTTCAGATGCAGGTGGACTTGCTGAAGCCATGAGCAGAACTGCAACTTCCGCAAATCAAGCTGGGGTTTCTATTGATGAGCTGATCGGCATGATCGCTACCCTCAAGGACGTTACACAGGCGAGTGATGAGGAACTTGGTAATGCCATTAAGAGTATCGTTTCCAGATATTCCCAGATCAAAGCCAATAAATTCATCGACTACGAAACTGGTGAGGATCTTTCCAATGTGGAAACTGTCCTCGGAAAGATTGGCATTAAGATCCGTGATGGTTTAACTGATTTCCGGGATCTCAGCGATGTATTGTCAGAGCTTGCGGCAAAGTACGATAAATTGAATGATGTGGAGCGTAACGCCGTCAACACAGCAATGTTCGGAACATATCAGCAGAATAAAGGTGCGGTACTTCTGAGTAACTGGGATAAGGTTGAGAAGCTGACAAAGGTGTCAGAAGATTCCACCACAGAAGCACTTGATAAGTTCGAAGCCTACACAGAGGGTGTAGAAGCACATATCAATTCCATGACTGCTTCATACGAGCACTTAGCGTCCATCATTGCTGACAGTGAGTTCTTAAAAGGCGCGTCAGACGCGGCATCCGGGTTCCTTGATGTGATCTCACAGGTCGTTGACAAGCTTGGTGTCCTCAGTACCGCAGCAGGAGCAATTACAATCGGTGGTGCATTAAAGGGTAACAACATCGGTATCGTGGACAATAACGGTACAGATCTTACCTTCCTTGGCAAGACTGCGGAAGAATTGGAACGTGCATCAGCGGCAGGAGAGAAGTTCGGCGGAATCTTCAATAAGAGTGTGAAAGAACCGCTTGTAAATGCTGAATCCATCATTGGAAATTATAATGAGCTTGTGAAAAAGCAGTGCGTCTCACAGGAGCGGATCAACGCCTTAACCGATGATCTCGATATGAGGAAGTACCTTTCTGGCCTTAAAGGTGCAGAAGCGGAGATGACTGGTTATACTGCGGCACTTAACATGAGTTCTGCTGCCACATTAAAGCTGAAAATCCAGACAGTAGCGTTAAATGTTGCGCTGAATATGGGTGTTGTAGCGGCGATTACAGCCGGAATCACAGTCCTCACAAAGGGGATCGAACTGGGTGCAGAAGCAATCGACAACTACGTCCATAAACTTGAAAAAGCTAAAGAAGCGGCAGAGGACGCAAAAGAATCCTACGACGAGACGGCATCGAAGTTTGAATCTCTGAATGATGAGTTAAAGACTACCCAGTCCCGGATCGACGAACTGAACGGCAAGGATCATCTCAGCTTTGTGGAGCAGGAAGAACTTGAGAAACTTCAAGCTACCAGCGCAGAACTGAAACAGCAGATCGAATATTACCGTGAACTTAAAGAGCTGATGTTCGGCAAAGCCCGTGATAAGGCGAATAAGTATTTCGATACAGAGACTTCCACAAAACGGTACGAAGGATGGGATTCCAATTCATCCTTGGCGGACTATTCCACCACAAAAGAAAATCCTCTGCAACGTGCGGAGAAGGATGTTGAACAGTATTCTAAACTCTTAGATCGGCAGAAGGAATTAAATGCTGAGATCGCTAAGTATAAGACAGATCACGTTGATGATGTGTTCCAGTCGCAGGAATACAACGATAAGACCTCCGAACTCGCAGTAGTGGACAAGCAGCTTGCAGAACTGAAAGAACGTCTTGTAGACAGCAATGGCGACTTCGTAAAGTTCAAAGCGGATCTGGATTCCATTGGTGACAAGGATAAAATCGACAAAATCAATGATCTCGTTACGGCGATCAATAACCTGTTCAGTGATAGCGGTAAAGATGCAACAGAAGCATTCAACAAGGTATGGGATGATTCTTCCTTCACGTCCGCAAAGCGTGAACTTACACAGATGGCAAAGGCAGGAGAACTTACGCCGGAAACACTGGAATCGAATGAGAAGTATAAGAAGCTTCTTTCAGAAACCGGAAAGACAGCAGACGAGGTATGCAACCACATCCAGTCCCTTGTCGAGGAGGAGCAGAAAGCCGGAAACACTGACATTTCCGCGCCGTTCACCAAAACAGAGATGATCTCCAAAATTAACGGCATGTCCGAAGGTTTTGAGGAGCTTGACAAGATCATGGCATCTGTCGTGGCGAAGGGCAAAGCATTCGATTTCTCGCTTCTGGACGATAAGAAGTTCAACGATACCTTCAAGGGCTTCACCGAAGAATGCAACAATTTCGTTGATACGATTTCCAATAACCCGAAGGACATTAAGGCGTGTCAGAGTGCATTCGATGATCTTGTGACCGTATGGCTTAACTCCTCCGGCATTCTGGATGGACTGAGCGATGATACAGCCGGACTGACCGCAGCGATGCTTTCCAATATGGGTGTTGCTAATGCGGAAGAAGTCGTCATGGATGCGCTTGCGAAGAAACATAATGCTTTGGCGGCGGAGAAATATTATAATGCTAACGCTTCTGATGATCTCAAGAATGCAACGGTCGCAGAATATGTGGAGTTTCTTAATGAAGCTGATGTATCTGACACTTGTAAAATGGCACTGGCACAGTTGGAGCTTCAGAAGATTGCTGTAAACCAAGTAAAGATCGACACGTCATCTGATATTGACCAGGTGATTAACCTTGCAAATGCAGCAGGAGCAAGTGCAACAGTCCTCGGAAAGCTGGCACGAGCAAAAGCTATTTACGCCAAAGCTGAAAAAGGTGGTCTGAGCGGATCAGCTGGAGATCTTCGTATGCTTGAGAGCGCCGATGCCCTCATGGACGAGATTGAGGGTGGCACAGTTGACTGGGATTTCAAGATTGATCCGAATAAGTTTAAGAGTTCTACTTATACTGGTGGAGATACCACGAAGAATCGGAAAACAACAGATTCCAAATCAGGCAACAAATCCCAAAAAGACCCAACCGTCTTTGACTGGATGCAAAGAAAAATCGAAATCGCCGACAAGCAGATCTCCACTCTCCAGGACAAAATCGACAACCTCGTAGGTTACAAAGCGAAGAACCAGGTAACCGATACCGTTCTCGATGTCATGGCGGACAAACTCACCACACTTGAGAAAATGTCTGCTCGTTACCAGGAACAGCTCAATTCCATCAGTCTGCCGGAAGAATGGATCACAAAGATTCAGAACGGCGATTACGACATCACTACCCTCGATTCCGATAAGGACAAGACTCTTATCAAGAAGATCCAGGACTACCAGACATGGTACGATAAAATCCAGGACTGCAAGGATAAGATCGATGAGACCACAAAATCCATCAAGGAAATGAACCTTTCCAAGCTGGACAACATCATTGATCAGTTCGACCAGACCCGTGATATCCTGTCTCAGATCATCGACACAGAGAAGGATCTGCTTGATTTGCGCGAAAAACAGGGCGAGAAAATCAGCGCAAACGACTATATCTCCCTGGCAAATAAACAGCACGAAGCTGTAAAGCAGAATGTCCAGGAATATAACCGTCTCGCCGCAGAGATGTCCAAGATGAACCTGCAACGAGGATCTGAGGAATGGAAGAAGTACAACGATCAGCTACAGGATCTCAAGGATAACATGATTGCCGCCGCAGATGCAGTAGAATCCTACAAGGATACTATGACTGAACTGGTCTATAAAGACCTGGACGATTACAAGAGCAAACTCGATTCTCTGAATGGCACAATCAGCACGATGAGCGGTTTGATCGGTGATACGAACCTTGTGGACGATAACGGGGAGCTTACTGATCGTGGACTCGCACAGTTGGCGTTATATGCGCAGCAGCTTACCAATGCAAAGAAGGAAGCGGCTGAGTACGATAATGCGATTGCGTCTCTGAATGATGCACTCCGTACAGGACTTATCACACAGGATGAGTACAATTCCATGCTTGCTGAATACAAGTCCGCCCAGGAGTCTGCTGTGTCCTCTACGAAGGATGCAAGAGATTCTATTTTGGCACTTATAAAGGATGGAATCCAGGCGGAAATCGATGCAAAGAAGGAACTGATCGATCAGACCAAGGCAGAACTCGAAGCCGAACAGGATCTTCATGATTACCAGGAATCTATCGCAGACAAGCAAGGTAATATTGCAAAGCTTCAGCGACAGATTGCGGCACTGTCTGGTTCCACAGATCGTAAGGATATGGCGCAGAAGTTACAGCTTCAGCAGGATCTCGCAGACGCACAGAAGGATCTATACGACACTCAGTACGATCATGAGATGGAACAGCGCAAGAACGCCCTGGATGACGAATATGACGCATTCGAAGAAGCCAAGCAGAAAGAGATGGAAGAACTGGAAACAGACCTGGATAAACAGGAGGCTGCTATCAGCAAGTATCTGGATAAGGTTCAGCGTGACCACTCTACTGCTTATGATGTTCTGAAAAAGTACGGCGAGAATTATAATCTCACCGCAACAGATGATCTTACTGAGCCGTGGGAGTCCGCAAGTTCAGCAGCTGACCTCTGTTCTGACGCTATCGGTGAAGTGACAGCGAACATCCAGTACGAGATCAACAGTCTTGACTTCAGTTCTCTTTATGAACTTGTAGATCTGCTGAATACGATCAAGGGTCTCGGCTATGGTGACAGCGATGCTACAAATTCCCAGTGGGAAGATATTAGCGGAACTGGTACATGGCAAAAGAGTACAGCGAGCGGTCGTTGGTGGTATGGTTCCGATGAGGATAATTATGCTTCTGATGGAATTTATACGATTGACGGCAAACAGTATGGCTTCAACAGCAAGGGTCAGATGGTAACCGGCTGGAGGAATGACATTGGCGATGATGGCACATGGAAGTATTTCGAGCCGAGTAACGGTCAGATGGTTCGCTCCGAATGGAGAAAATCCAAAGATGGAACTTGGTACTATCTTGACAGAAATGGTGATATGGCTACCGATATGGCGGTCAAGGCGAAGGACGGCAACGGCTACTATTATGTCAACGATGATGGTAAGTGGGACGGCACTACTCTTTCCAGTGAAGATGTAAAACGTCTCAATTACAAGATCGGATATAAGAATGGTACGAACAACGCAACACCAGGATATCATCCGGTATTCGAGGATGGTTCTGAGATTATCACGCTGAAAGACGGTACAATCCTGTATCCGTTTGAAGGCGGGGAGACTGTTCTGGATCACGCCAAAACGGAGCAGTTCATGAACACGCTGCGGGCAACAATGCCGATGTTCGGTGACGGTATTGGAAGCGCAAGTACGCCGAAGGATGTTAAGGTGAAGGATGTCGTTCAGACGATTAACATTGACATGCCGATTGGTGGAGTGCTCGATGAAGCTGCAGTCAGAGTCCTGAGTAATCAATTTATTCCGATGGTGAAGAAGAACGGAAAATATATTGCTGAAGCGGTAACAAAAGACCTGCGTTACGAGCTGAAGGGTAAATAATTAAGGGCGGTTGCGCACCGCCCTTATAAATTACAACTACTTATAGAGGGATCTATTATGAAAACATATATTAAAATTAAAGTAAACGAAATCAGTGAGATTAAAGCTGTTATCGAAGAAATTAAGAAGCTCGATCTAAACAAAACTCCCGAACTCAACGCTGAAATTAGTATTGAGTGGGGAGTCAATGATTAATCTTCTTTTGTTACCTGAATAATAGAAATTTCTTTTTGTGAAACGGTGTATGCGTCAGTATCAGAAAATAAATGTAAATCAAATGATGTTAGATATTTATGATTAAAAATATTCTCGCCTTCAAGAACGGTTTCTACTGCTCCGTTTGGACCAATGGTGTTATAAGAAGCTTTCTTAATATGTTCAAAAACGATGCATTCGCCTTCCTTATTGGAAATTTTAAATGTGTACATAATACCGCCTCCGTAATATTTATTGTTTATTCAATTTTATCATGGATTAAAAACAAATAGAAGTCTAAACATTTGTTCGATGATACAGATTAAAAGGAGAAATTTTTATGTTAGAAAATCTTACAAAGGCTTGTGAAAAGCTCAATTATTGTGCATTAAACAAACCTAATATAAATGATGAAGATTATAATTTTTGGAATAGTGCGGAAGCGGAATTGGCTTTAGCGATTTATAAGGACCTTAGCTCTTATAATACAGAGCGAATTGGCAAGATTCTTATGGCAATGGGGTGATTAGTATTGTTTGAAAATATTATAGATGCTTGTAAAAAACTTAATGTTTGCTTTTCGCACAATCCAGATTTAACTGATGAACAGGTTGAATATGGAACCTATTGGCGTCTTGAATTAGCCTACGCTATCATTAAAGACCTCGGTCCAAATGATGCCGAGCGCATAGCAAAAATCATGCTCGCTGTTGCTGAGAATAATTATGGATAAAATTTTATTCTGACGTAATTTTATATTATCAGGAATTGTCAAAATATTCAAGGAGTAACGGGATTATATGCATTTTATATTTGGATTTAACAGAAAATTGTTTTCCGGAATATATCATAATAAAAAAATTGATACGACATATTTAGAAATGGCGATGGCGTCATTATATGACGAACTTGTTCAGAGGGCATGTACAGAAAAGGGATATTCTAGGGAAAAGGCGGAATTATATATCTATGAACTTACGAAGAAAACTAGAAAAATTCTTAAAGAATAGGGAAGGAGCCGGTGTTAAAGCCGACTCCTGAGATTGTCGCTGTCAGTTGTCAAGAAATGAAGAATCAATAAAAAGTAATAACATGAGAAGTTTGATCCTTGGCTTCAAGATGAACTAGGTGGGAGTCAACTTCTTTGTCTAGCGATTTGGAAGTCTTCTCCAGTGTTCGGATACATGTTCCCAGTGTTCACACCGGTAACGGTCGTATTCGTTCACATGCACAATATAAGGATATATGCACTTATACATATGCTCTCACCTGCCTTTCTTTCGGAAGTTGAACTCTTTCGGGATTGGCTGACAGCGATAGAATTGTGTTGCGGGACGGCGTTTCGGGAGTGGAAACGCAACAGGAGCAGCAGGAGCAATAGGATCAACAGGAAATAGCAGGATGGAGTTCCACGCCGGGATTCCATCCTGTTTTCACATATAAAGGGGTAATTTAATGGAAAGTAGCAAAGATAATCAAGAAATCTTGCAATACATGGTGGACAACGGTATAATTGATTTGCAATATATCCGAGAACAAAAGGAAATGGCAAAGAGAGCGGAATTATTAGAAAAACATCCATACGAGATATGGGAGGGCAGTGATAAGTATTGGCATACATATCTGCCAGATGCAGAAAAAGGAAGAAAGCCAGTAAAGAGAAAAGAAAAGGAGGCCGTAGAGGACAGTGTTGTAGACTATTATAAGAAGCAGTCAGAGAACCCAACGATCAAGTCAGTATTTGAAGAGTGGAATAATCGTAGGTTGGAGTTGAAGAAAATATCTGCTGCAACGCATCTTAGAAACACGCAGTTCTATAATCGGCATTATAAGCAATTTGGAAAGAGGAGAATCAAATCGGTATCGGAAGATGAATGGATTGACTTCCTTGAGGAGCAGATTCCAGACTATGGTCTTACATCGAAAGCTTTTTCTGGATTGAAGGGGATTACCAGAGGACTATTGAAGCGGGCGAAGAAAAGAAAACTGATCGACTTTAACATTGATGAGCTTTTCAGTGATCTTGATGTGTCAGAAGTGGAGTTCAAGAAAGTAATCAAAGAAGACTATGAAGAAGTGTTCGACGAAGATGAAGCAGATATCATGATCGAGTATTTGAAAAAGAATCTTGATCCATTTAATATTGGGATTCTTCTTATGTTCGTGACTGGAATCCGAATAGGTGAACTGGTGGGTTTAAAGCATGAGGATTTTGAACAGAATACATTTAGAATCCGGCGGACAGAAACCCGATACAGAGATGGTGACGAACATTATGTTACAGAAATAAAGGATTTTCCGAAATCACAAGCAGGAGTTCGTACCGTAGTTGTACCAAAAGATTACGAATGGTTATGTAATAAGATAAAACTCTTGAATCCTTTTGGAGAGTTTATTTTCATCAGCTCAACAACAGGAGAGAGGGCGACAGCTCAGTCAATTAGAATGAGACTGAAAAGACTATGCAAGAAATTGAATGTTTACCATAAGTCCCCGCATAAGATTAGAAAGACATATGGCACGATCCTTCTGGACAACCATATCGACAATCAGCTTATCATGGGACAGATGGGACACACAAGTATTCTTTGTACTGAAAACCATTACCATCGTAACCGCAGAAGTCTGGAGAACAAGACGGACATTTTAAGTAGCATACCGGAATTACAGGCAAAATAGATGGCGTTGATTACTTTTTGACAAAAAACGTGAAAAAGTCATCAAAAGTCATCAGAGGAAAAGTGGAGAAAAGCCTTGTTTTATAGGCGTTTCAAGGGATAGATTCCACGGGTTCGATTCCCGTTATCTGCTTGATTCAGGGGCTGTCGCACTAACGTGCGGCAGCTCATTTCATATGTGCGCCCGGCGGCGCACGTTTCTAACGGGTGCAAGTCCCGAATCCACCCGGTAGTGGGAAGGATATAGCCGAAGGCAAGGGTG
>Ga0129312_1000589_pt1 | contig 28621 bp, 22 predicted proteins | sample O827metagenome_FD_94434 | JGI IMG/M metagenome (GOLD analysis project Ga0129312, IMG submission 94434) | Orangutan group fecal microbial communities from Wisconsin, USA - O827 metagenome | ecosystem: Host-associated > Mammals > Digestive system > Large intestine > Fecal | place: USA: Wisconsin... | reverse complement strand
TGGGTACAGAGTGAGAAAAAAAGCCTCTATACCCAAGGAAATTCAAGCAAATGGGTACAGAGTGAGAAAACACTTCTTCATACCCAAGATCTTAAAAGAAAATGGGTACAGAGAAAAAAAACAATCCTGTATACCCAAAGATCAAAAATGAAATGGGTACAGAGAGGAAAAACAATCCTCTATACCCAAAGAGCTACAAAAAAATGGGTACAGAGAGGAAAAACAATCCCCCATACCCAAACACCTCAAAATAAATGGGTATAGCGAGAGAAAACAAACAGCAGTACCCAGCAATACATAAACAATTAAAAAGAAAGGCACAGCCGAGATTACATGGCTGGTTGAGGAGAAAAAAGTGTTTAATAATTATGAACAAATAAAAAGAAGAATGGATAGTATTCAGCAAGAATTAAAACATATTGAGAAATTAAAGAAGGAATTTCCCAAAGAGAATCTGATATGTGCGAAAAACAATCAATATTATAAATGGTACCTGAAAACAGAGGCAGGAACAACGTATCTTCCCAAACAAAATAAAGATATGGCACAAAAATTGGCATTAAAGAAATACTATCAATTACGGGAAAACGAATTGAAAGTGGAATTAGAGGCATGTAGGGCATATATGAAAAAGGTAAAGTTTTACAATGAAAATGCAGATGATTTATTGGAGCATGAAGAATACAGCAAGCTTTTAGGACAGTCTGTATACTCCGTAAAACAAGAATTACAGGAATGGATGGCGGAAGAATACGACAGATGCCGAATTCACCCGGAAAATCTGATAGTAAAGGCAACCCAGGGAAAATATGTAAGGTCAAAATCGGAGGCTATCATTGATAAGTTACTGTTTAATGCAGGAATTCCTTTTCGGTATGAAGACAAACTGGTTTTAGGGGATAATATGATTTATCCTGATTTTACGGTAAGGCATCCCCAGACAGCGGAATATTATTACTGGGAGCATTTTGGATTGCTGGATGATCCCAAATATGTAAGTGAGTCGGTATGCAGAAAAATCAAACTGTATTCGGATAATGGAATTATACCCTCGGTAAATATGATTTTCACATTTGAAACGAAAAGTCACCCATTAAGCATCGAAACTGTGGAACGAATTATTCGGGAATATTTTTTATAAGATGCCTCCGTTTATTTTCCGTTGCATAGCATCGGCCTCTTTGCAAACATCCGGTCAGGTGGTAAAATAAAAAAGAAAAACTAATTGAAAGCAGGGAGATTACCATGTGGTTATTGTATGCTTTTTTGTCGGCATTGTTTGCCGGATTAACATCCATTCTGGCAAAATGCGGTATTAAGAAAACGGATTCCGGTGTGGCAACGGCAATCCGTACAATAGTAGTTCTGATTTTTTCCTGGATAATGGTGTTTATAGTAGGGGCACAGGGAGAAATAGGAAGCATTACCATGAAAACATGGATATTCCTGATTTTATCCGGTTTAGCGACAGGAGCCTCCTGGCTCTGCTATTTCAGGGCGCTGCAGATTGGCGATGTAAATAAAGTTGTGCCGATTGACAAATCAAGCACCATTCTGTCCATTTTGCTTGCCGTGATTTTGTTCCGGGAGAGCATCAGCATACAAAAAATGATTTTCGTAATCATGATTGCTGTGGGAACCTTTCTTATGATAACAAAAAAGAAAGCAGCCATACAAAAAAATCCGGAACGAAAAGCAAAATGGCAGGGCAGCTGGCTGGTTTATGCGGTTCTGTCCGCTGTGTTTGCCAGCCTGACATCCATACTCGGAAAAATCGGTGTGGAAGGTATCCATTCCAATCTGGGAACGGCAATCCGTACCGTGGTGGTTCTGATAATGGCATGGGTGGTTGTGTTTGTGACCGGAAAGCAGGCAACGGTAAAAAATATCGAAAAGAAGGAAATGGGATTTATCTGTCTGTCCGGTCTTGCCACGGGAGCATCCTGGCTCTGTTATTACAAGGCGCTCAAGGATGGTGTGGCGAGTGTTGTCATTTCAGTGGATAAATTAAGCATGCTAATTGCCATTGCCTTTTCCTACCTTGTTTTCAAAGAAAAGCTGACGGGAAAAGCACTGGCGGGACTTGCTCTGATTACAGCAGGGACACTCCTTATGGTGGTCTTTCCCTGAATCGAGGTGCGAAGGGTGAACGGCGATAAAAGAGGAACAACCGGGCAACAGCATGATATAAACAGAAGCGAAGAAAACAACCGGGCAACAGCATGATATAAACAGTTGCAAAAGTAGAAGGTAACGGAAGGTAAAATATATGAGAACAGGAAATGAGAGAAAGAAAATCGTAAAAGAACTGCTGGATGTAACGGACAAGGAATTTACGGACGAAGAGCTGATACATGAACTGATAGCCACGAACATTACCATGGATAATAAGGAAGAGGAAAAACTGTCCTTCGGGCAGAGGGCATCCGACGCCGTGGCAAAGTTTGCGGGAAGCTGGGCATTTATTTTCAGCTTTATTGCGGTGATGATAATCTGGATGGTTGTCAATCTGCTGCTGGCGTCCAGGGCATTTGATGCCTATCCGTTTATTCTGTTAAATCTGGTGTTATCCTGCATTGCAGCCATACAGGCGCCCCTTATTATGATGAGCCAGAACAGACAGGAAGCAAAGGACAGGGAACGGGCGGAAAATGATTACAAGGTCAATCTGAAAAACGAACTGATTATTGATGATCTGCACAGAAAGCTGGATCTGATTCTGGAAAACCAGCGAAAGCTGAACCGCAGACTGGATGAGCTGGAACAAAAACAGGAGTAGCATAAAAAGTAGACGAAAAATCTTGTCACTGAAAAAAAGTTGTGCTATAGTACGGTTAGACGAGGGCAACTGACATGAAACAACTGACATGAAACAGCTGCTCATCTGCAGAACCAGGCAGAACCAAGGAGGAAATTGTTATGTTTAAGAATTTGAAAAAAATGGATAAAAAAGCAACAGGGCTTTTCGCGGCAGGCGTGCTGTTCGGAACAGCCGGCATTAAAATTCTTTCCAGTAAGGATGCAAAAAAGTTTTACACACAGTGTACAGCAGCTGTTCTTCGTGCCAAGGAATGCGTGATGAAAACCGTCAGCACCGTACAGGAAAATGCAGAAGACATCTACGCAGGAGCAAAACAGATTAACGAAGACAGGGCTGCGGCGGAAGAAGAATTTATTTCAGAAGACGAATTTGAAGATGAAGAGTCTCGGGAAGCAGATTCTGTTGAAACAGAAGCAAAAGACGCAGAATAAAACCAAAAAGATGCCTGCAGGATCGCCTGCAGGTGTTTCTTTTTGCTTTAGTGGAATTATGTCGCCGAAGCGACCCGCCGCAGGCGTAAAAGATATGGAAAGAGGGATGAAAATCAATGCGGTTTGTTTTGAAACACGAAATCAGAGGCAGAATGAGACTTCATGCCTTACAGAATAGAATGAGCTTTGCACAGGCGGATACCCTGCAATATTACTTAGAGCAGCAGGACATGATAGAGTCTGTCAAAATCAACGAGCGCACCTGCGATGTCGTAATAACGTATAACGGCAGCAGGGAAGGCGTTATTTCTATAGTAAAGAAGTTTTCCTATGAAAAAATACAGGCTCCGGCGGAATACATTAAAAATTCCGGCAGAGCATTAAACCATGAATATTGGGACCGTCTGGTGGAAAAGGTGGTGCTTCACTACGGCAACAAAATTTTTCTGCCCATGCCGGTGCGGACGGTGATTACGACCGTGAAATCCGTAAAATATATATGGAACGGTCTATGTACGCTGTGCAGAGGTAAGATTGAAGTGCCGGTACTGGATGCAACGGCTATCGGCGTTTCCGTTTTCAGGGGCGATATTTCCACGGCGGGTTCCGTCATGTTCTTACTCGGTGTGGGTGAAATCTTAGAGGAATGGACACACAAGAAGTCCGTAGGTGACCTTGCCAGAAGCATGTCCTTAAATGTGGGAAAAGTATGGCTTGTAAAGGACGGACAGGAGATACAGGTAGCTGCCAATCTGATAAAGCCGGGCGATTTTGTCTGCGTGCATATGGGCAATGTCATACCGTTTGACGGTGAGGTAACGGAAGGCGAGGCCATGGTAAATCAGGCATCCCTTACCGGCGAGTCCGTGCCCGTTGCCAAGAAGGCAGGCGTGACGGTATATGCCGGAACCGTTGTGGAAGAGGGCGAAATTACTCTTTGCGTCAAGGAGGCAAACGGCTCCAGCAAGTACGAAAAAATTATGACCATGATAGAAGAGTCCGAAAAACTGAAATCCTCCCTGGAAAGCAAGGCGGAGCATTTAGCGGACAGACTGGTGCCCTATACCTTCTTAGGTACCGGACTGGTATGGCTCTTTACGAGAAATGTGACGAAGACCATTTCCGTACTGATGGTGGACTTTTCCTGCGCACTGAAGCTGGCAATGCCGCTGACCGTGCTTTCCGCTATCCGGGAGGGCAGCAGCCATGATATGACCGTAAAAGGCGGCAAATATCTGGAAGCCATGTCGGAAGCGACTACCATTGTATTTGATAAGACGGGAACCCTTACCAAGGCGCAGCCGACTGTGGTGGACGTGGTTTCCTTTGACGGACAGGAGCCGGACGAACTTTTGAAAATCGCCGCCTGCTTAGAGGAGCATTTTCCTCATTCCATGGCGAAAGCGGTTGTGAAGGCGGCAGCTGACAAGCATCTGGAGCATGAGGAAATGCACTCTAAGGTGGAGTACATTGTGGCACACGGCATTTCCTCCCACATCGGCGAAAAGGAAGTAATTATCGGCAGTTACCACTTTGTGTTTGAAGACGAAGGAGCAAAAATTCCGGAGGGTAAAGAAGCATTGTTTGAAGCATTGCCGGCGGAGTATTCCCATTTGTATATGGCAATCGACAATTCCCTGGCAGCCGTTATTTCCATCGAGGACCCGCTGCGGAAGGAAGCGTCCGAAGTCATTCGCAGCTTAAAGAAGCTGGGATTTGAAAAGGTAGTCATGATGACCGGTGACAGTGAACGAATTGCCCGCAATATCGCGGGTAAAGTCGGTGTGGACGAGTATTATTCCGAGGTACTGCCCGAAGATAAGGCACGTTTTGTAGCAAAAGAAAGAGAGGGCGGCAGAAAGGTTGTCATGATTGGGGACGGCATCAACGATTCTCCGGCGCTTTCCGAAGCGGATGTTGGCATTGCCATCAGTGACGGCGCCGAAATCGCAAGGGAAATTGCGGATGTGACCGTCGGAGCGGACAGCCTTGACGAAATCCTGACACTGAAACGGTTAAGCGATGCCATGATGAAGCGAATCCACAAGAATTACCGAATGATAGTCGGCATCAACACGGCACTGATTGTACTGGGCGTAGCCGGTATTTTCCCGCCGACCACTTCGGCTCTCCTGCATAATACGTCCACCATTTTCATCAGCTTAAAGAGCATGAAAAATCTGCTGAAGGACGAAGAAAACAAGTAAGTTCCGCAGCCGAAAGCATAATAATTTTTTTTTTATCCCTAAAGTTAATCCTTTTTTTTACGATATATACTATGTGAGAACAGAAAAGGTATGCGTAGAGAAAGGAGGAGACCGGTATGCGTATTGAAGCATATAATCAGGTACAGCAGTTGTATCAGACCAAAAGACCGTCCCGTATCAAGGGCAGCATGGGCGTGACAGGTACCGACACCGTACAGATAAGCAGCATGGGAAAGGATTTCCAGACCGCAAAGACGGCTGTCAAGGCAGCACCTGACGTCAGGGAAGACGTGACGGCTCCGATTAGAGCAAGCATAAACAGCGGCACTTATGAAGTGAGCAGCGAAAGCTTTGCAGAAAAGTTACTGAAAAAATATGAAGAAACGAGGTAATTCCGGTGGCCAGTCTTATTGAAAACCTGATAAGTGTATTAGAGGGCGAAGCAGCAGAGTACGACAAGCTGCTGGAATTATCAACCAGAAAAACACCGGTGATCGTAGCCGGCAATCTGGAAGAATTACAGCGCATCACGGATGATGAGCAGGAAGTGGTAAACCGCATTAACCGCCTCGACAATGAAAGAAGCGAAGTGATGACGGATATTGCCAACGTTATGAACAGGGATGTCAAAACTTTAAAATTAGCGACACTCGTAGAGCTTTTAAGTCAGAGACCGCAGGAAAGCAGGCGGCTTGCAGAGGTGCATGACCGGTTAAAAAGCGTGACCGGCAGCATGCAGAGAGTGAATGAGCAGAACAAAGAGCTGATTGCCCATTCTCTGGAAATGATTGACTTTGATCTGAACCTTCTGCAGGCAATGAAAGCAGCACCGGAAACGGCAAATTACGACCGCGGTGCCCACAATGCCGGCGGACTGATGGGAAGCGACAGGGGAAGCTTTGATGCCAAGAGCTGATGAAGAAAGAGAAAGAAGCCGGTGACGGTGTTCCCTTTGTTATGCTTCATCAGATGCTGTGCATAGCGTGAGGTGATTTTTATGCCACTGATGGGTAGTTTATATATAGGTGCATCCGGTCTGCAGTCCGGACAGAATGCATTAAATACAACAGCACACAATCTTACAAACATAGATACAACAGGGTTTACCAGACAGCAGACCCTGCTTTCTTCCAAACGGTATATTACCATTTCCAAAAACCCCGCCGCTGTTTCCGACCAACAATACGGTATCGGGGTAAATTTGTCTGCAGTAAGACAGGTAAGGGATTATTTCCTGGATCAGACCTATCGCAAGGAATCCGGCAGAAGCACGTTTTATGAAGCATCCACCGATGTCCTCGGTGAAGTGGAAAATGTGCTTGGCGAGCTGAACGGTGAGGATTTCCAGACATCCTTAACGAACCTCTGGACAGCCGTCCAGGAGCTTTCCAAGGATCCTTCCAGCTCCGTTACCCAGGGACTTTTAGTACAGCGTTCCGCAGAATTCATCAACAGGGCCAATGCGGTTTATCAGGATCTTACCAATTACCAGGACAATCTGAATAAACAAATCAAAGAGAAAGTTACCACCATCAATCAATACGGAAAACAGATACAGGCGTTGAACGACCAGATTCGGAAAATCGAATGCGGCGGTATTGAGCATGCCAACGACCTTCGGGATACCAGAAACCAGATTCTGGACGAGCTGGGTAAGCTCTGCAAAATGACCTATTCCGAAGACTCCACGGGAAACGTATCGGTACGAATCGAAGATTCCGATTTTGTACGCGGAGACCTGTTTTATGAAATAGGTCTGGATGCCAGCGATGCTACCGGTTTCTATACGCCGTTCTGGATAAAGGATGCGGAGTACACCGTATTGGCGGACGGTACGAAAAAATATAATATCGAGGGTGCACAGGTTTTCAATTTAGACCAGACGGTTTCCTCTTCCTTAGATACGGATATCGGCGGACTGAAAGCGCTGCTTCTGGCAAGAGGCGACCACAGATCCAATTACACCGACATAAACAACAATTACGACAGTATTTCCCAGTCCATTGTGATGAATGTGCAGGCGGAGTTCGACCAGATGATTCACAGTGTGACAACCAAGATAAACGGTATCCTCGCAGAGGTTTACGACCCTTCAAGAGGTTATATGTGTGACAAGGACGGCAGTCCCCTGCAGCTTTTCCAGAAGGTTACCACGGATGGTTACGAAAAGGTAACGGATGCCGGCGGCAATGTAACATGGAAATATGCGGAGGAGGACCCGGCCCGCACAGACACTTTATATACACTGGGCAATCTGCAGGTCAATGCGAACCTGTTAAGAGAGCCGTCCATGCTGAGCTTCAAAAAGGCAGACGGTTCCGCCGATTACGATACAACGGACAAACTGAAAGCGGCTTTTACGGATGAAAGCTATACCTTAAATCCCAATGTTCTTAAGAAAACCACATTCGTGGACTATTATAAGGATCTGGTTTCCCAGGTAGCCAATACCGGTTCGGCATTTCAGAATATTTACGAAAACCAGCAGACGACCGTGGAAGCCACCTACAATGCCAGAGAGCAGATTGTGGGCGTTTCTTCCGAGGAAGAGCTCTCCAATATGATTCGTTTTCAGAACGCCTATAATGCATCCAGCCGTTATATCAACGTAATCAACGAGCTTTTGGAGCACATTATTTCCACACTGGCAGTATAGTACAGATTAAAAGAAGGGAGGCATCGGGATGCCATCACAGTTTTTCGGATTGAATATTGCATACAAAGGTCTGTTGGCCTCCAATGCATCGCTGAATACTACATACAACAACATTTCAAACGAACAGACGGAAGGCTACAGCAGACAGCAGGCAGTGCAGCAGGCAAGCCCTGCTATCCGCGTATTCCAGACCTATGGATGTGCCGGTTCCGGTGTAGATACGGTTTCCATTGAAAGAGTCCGGAATGAGTTTTACGACCGCAAGTACTGGAACGCCAATACCAGCTACGGCGAATACAATATGAAGCAGTATTACATGGCGCAGATGGAAACGTACTTTAAGGATGACAGTACGACCATGCCGGGTTTCAAGACCATTTTTGATGAGTTTGCTGTAAAAGGGCTGCAGGCAGTGCTTACCAATCCCTCCAGCGCGGATACGAAAACCCAGTTTATTGGTTATGCCGAGAGTCTTACCACCTATTTTAACGGTATGGCAGGCAATCTGGAAACCATGCAGAAGGATGCCAACGATGAAATCAAATCCAAGATAGAGGAAATCAATTCCATTTCCAGTGAAATTGCTACCTTAAATAAACAGATAAATGTCATTGAACTGACCGGCAGCAAGGCAAATGAGCTGCGTGACAGAAGAACGCTTCTTTTGGACCAGCTTTCGGAAATTGCTTCCGTTACAACGGAGGAGTACCCGATTGTGGATGCCAACAACCCGGAAAGAGAGACCGGAGCCCACCGCTTTATCATCAGAATTAACGGCGGTCAGGTGCTGGTGGACGGCAACGACAGCAGACAGCTTGCATGCGTGGCAAGAACTACCTATGAAAAGGTAAACCAGACCGATATTGACGGTCTTTACAATGTAATCTGGACGGACGGACAGGAGTTTAACCTGTATGACAGAACCCTGGGCGGATGCCTGCAGGGACTGGTGGAAATGCGCGACGGAAATAATATCGAGAGCTTTTCCGGTACGGTGACGGCTACCGGCAAGAAGGATGTAACGGACGATAAAGGTGTTACAAAGTCCCACGATACCGTGACGGTAGAGGTAACAAAAGCATACCTGAAGGATTTGAATAAGTGTAATCTTTCCGACAACGGTGGCAAAATCAAATTAGGAAATCAGGTGTTTTATTATGACTCCTGGTCCTATACCTGCAGCTATGACGCAAACGGAGAGCCGGCGTATTCCTACACCTTTGTGATTTCCGATGAAACCTTAAATGACAGAAATCTGACAAACGACAGAGTGGGGATGGCTGCATCGGTGGGAGAAAGCATTGATTATCAGGGTATTCCCTATTACATGCAGCAGATGAACGAATGGGTCCGCACCTTTTCCCAGAAGTTCAACGACATTCTGAACAGCGGTTACGACGCATACGGCGCAAGCGGCAACAACCTGTTTTCCGCGGACCATGCAACGGACGGGGAACAGTATGCGTTTGACAAGGCATTCCGCTATGATTTGCAGAAGGACGGTACCATGACCGTGGATATGACGGATGACAGCTACCACAGGATGACCGCCAAGAATTTCAATATCCTGAAGGCTATGGCGGATGACTGCAACCTGCTTGCAACCAAGAAAAAAGCATCCGACGGCGTGGAGCAGAGCGACCTTCTGAACGAAATCAAGAACATGATGAACGATAAGGACAAGATGGGATTTCGCGGCAGCACAGCCGGAGAGTTTTTACAGTGTGTGCTCTCCGATGTGGCGTTAAATGCCAGCAATGCCAATACGTTCTACAAGAATTATAAAAATATTGCGGGAAGCATTGATACCCAGAGAACTTCCATTTCCGGCGTGGACGGGGATGAAGAAGCCATCAATCTGGTAAAATACCAGAACGGTTACAATTTAGCTTCCAAAATGGTGCAGACACTGACGGAAATCTATGACCGGCTGATTTTACAGACAGGCGTATAAGAAAGTGCCGGATAAATAAAGGACATTACGCTCGCTGATTACGGAAGGAATGGAAAATTATGAGAATTACAAACAAAATCATGCAGAACAACAGCCTTAGCAACATCAATATGAATAAGGTGCTGGAAGATAAACTGAATACACAGATGTCTACCAAGAAGAAAATCACAAAGCCTTCCGACGACCCCGTTATTGCCATCCGTGCGCTGCGTCTGCGCGGAAACGTAACGGAAGTGACACAGTATTATAAGAAAAACATTCCCGATGCCAACAGCTGGCTGGAGGTAACGGAGGGCGCTCTTAAAAAAACCTCCGATATTATCACCAACATGATTGGACAGGTGACAAAGGGCGCCAACGGCGACCAGCCCTCCGATGTGCGGGAGATTATTTTAGAGCAGCTCAAAGCATTGCGGAACGAAGTATATTCCACGGCGGATGTGGACTATGCCGGCAGATATGTGTTTGCCGGATACCGTACCGATACTTCCATCAGCTTTATTGCGGCGGAAAAGAAAGAGTACACCATTACCGAGCAGCTTGATACCTCCGCCATGGATGATGTGACCTACATCAAGACCTCGGCGACCAATGCAGCCGGCGATACGGTGGACATCAACGACATCAATTCCACAAACTACAACAATATTGATGTTTCCGAAAATGACATTACCGCATCCACCGTACACAGAATTCGTTTATCCTATGACAATTTAAGCGACGGCATGGTGCCGGCGCTTACCAGAGTAACCGGTAAGGATGCTGACGGCAACATTACCACCGAGGAGATTGTACCGGCAGCCAACGTGGAAACCGTATCGTACCATGCATCTCCTTCCGCCTATGAACTGGTGGCACAGAATCCGGATAAGGTTTATTTCATTCCCGAAACCGGTGAAATGCTTCTGGGAGATAATGTTTACCGGACCATGTCGGCCTATAAGGACGATGCCACCACGGCAACCGTGAACGAAGGAGAAATCCGCATCACGTATCAGAAGAATGAATGGCTGAAGGGAGATTTGCGTCCCGAACATTATTTTGCCTGCACTTCCACGGATGACAACGGTGTGACAACCGATTACAATCAGGAGTACCTTGACGGCTCCGATGTGGAAAAACAGGTTATCGAATATGATGTAGGCTTCAACCAGACCATCCGTGTCAACACTACGGCAGACGAGGTATTCAAGCCCGGAATCGGCAGGGAAACCGATGATTTAGTCCGTGCACTGGAAGATGTGCAGAGTCTGGAAAAGGTAGTCAGCAATTTAGACTCCATGGTGAAGAGCGAAACGGACGAAACCAAGAAAGCCACACTGCAGAAACGACTGGATGCGGCAAACAAAGCGCTTACCTTATCCAAAGACAAGATGCAGAAAATGTTTGAAAGCGGACTGACAGCCATGCAGGGATATCTGGATGCCAACAATCTGGCAATTACTCAGTGCGGTACCAGAGGCTCCAAGCTCGAGCTGATTGAAAACCGTATGAAGGACCAGAAGACGACCTTTGAAACCCTGCAGTCCGAAAACGAAGATATCGATATCGAAGAAGCAACCATTCAGATGAAGGGAGCCCAGCTCACTTATACGGCATCCCTTATGGCAGCCAGCAAAATTTTGCAGACCAACCTGCTGTCATATCTGTAAGGCATAAATGGGGTTCCACCCACAAAAGAAAGGATGGAGAGTATGAGAGTAAACACAAGAATTTTTGGGGAAGTTGAAATTGAAGAAGAAAAGCTGATTACGTTTCCGGACGGTATTATCGGATTTCCGGATTTACAGAAATTCGCTTTGATTTATGATGAAGAAAAGGGTGTGCATGCAGGTATCCGCTGGCTGCAGTCCATGGAAGAGCCGGGCTTTGCCCTGCCGGTTATGGACCCGCTGGCCGTTTCCGCTGAGTACAACCCGGAGGTGGAAGACGCCCTGCTCAGTGAACTGGGAGAAATCAGGGACGAAGACCTTCTGGTGCTGGTAACCGTTACCGTACCTTCCGATATTAAGAAGATGAGCGTCAACCTGCGCGGTCCCATCATCATTAACACCCGTACCCGCAAGGCATGCCAGGTCATCGTGGAAGGTGACACCTATGCTGTCAAGTATCCGATTTACGATATCTTGCAGGCAGGAAAGGAAGGTAAATAATATGTTAGCCTTATCCCGCAAGAAAAATGAAGCTATTGTCATTGACAACAATATTGAAATTACCATTCTGGAGGTGAAGGGCGACCAGGTAAAAATCGGCATCAACGCACCGAAGGAAGTGCCTGTTTACCGCAAAGAGGTTTATATGCAGATTCAGGAGTCCAACAAGGAAGCCGTGAATCCGGAAGGCCTGGAAGCACTGAAAAATCTGATGAAATAAGACCGATTATGCAGTCAGTATAAAAAGCAAAGAAAAGGATGACGGAGGTTGTCCTTTTTTTGTTTTTTACAATAAAATTCATGGTAATCTATACCGGATAATGATATAATCGGGATAAGTCTTTTTATTAAAAAATGGGATATGACGGGACTTTATGAAGGAGGGTATTTACATGAAGAACAAACGGAAAATCAGGGTAATGGCATGGATTTTAACCGTTGTGATGCTTATGACATCACTGGGACTGGATGCGTTACCCGTCATGGCGGCGGACGCCGGCAATTTTACTTATGATGTGAGCTTTGATGCGTCATTTACTACGGCGGAGATGACATTCATATTGCAGACAGCCGGCGGGGAGGCTCCCACCGGAAGCAATAATGTGGATATTTTTATCAAGCCTTCCGGAGCGGATGACTATCAGCAGATTGCATGGTATAAGGGGCTGGAGGACAACCGGCTTGTTTTTTCGGATATACAGTACCAGTATCAGCCGCTGACACCGGGGACAACCTATGATGTAAGAATAGTACTCCGGCACGACAATCAGACGATTGGCGCGGCGGATACTTCCTTTACCACAAAACCGGTGACGATTACCTGCGAGGAAAAGCAGATTACCTGGTTTTCGGCAGAATACAGCCTGTCGGTTGCACAAAAGGAGGAACTGGAAGCAGCCGGTATCACTACCTTAAAGGCGTACCCTTATATTCAGGAAAAAGGCGGGGAACTGGAGAAAGCCAATGTAGGCGGTGACGGCATTGATGTGCTGAACGGCAATATGCTGCTTAGGGATCTGAAGGATGATACCGAATATACGGTGTATTTTGCCGGACTGCGGGATAAAGCAGAACCCTGCCTTTCCCAGTTTACGTTTAGGACCAGCAAAGATATCCGCAATATTAAACTGCTTTCCGATGAAATCCAGTACTGCTATGCGGACTTTACCGTGGCAGTAACCGGCGGACGGGATGACGTGGAAACCAAGAGCTATCTTTTCTTACGGAAAAAAGGCGAAACCGGCTGGAGAAATCAGAAGCAGAGCGATGCCAAAGAAGCATTCACCAAAGAATTCAGGATGAACGAGCTGGAGCCGGTTACCGAATACGAATATGCGCTGGCAATCGGAGACGACTGGAATATCAACGACCCGGATCAGATTACCAAGGACGGACATAAAATTACCGGTTCCTTTACCACTCCGGACGACCCGAGGGAACTGACAAGTGTCTGCAGTGCCGGATACCGGACGGCTCTTATCCGGGCAGGGTATACGGGAAATAATTTAAACGGTGTGATGAGCGCTGTTCATGTATTCGTCAGAGAAAAGGGTACGGAAAAATGGACGGAGAAAAAAGATGGCTCTTATGATACGGGCAACAGCTTTGCTTTTGTGTTCACAGACCTGAAAGAGGATACCGAATATGAGTACCGCATCATTCTGAATTCCAAGTGGGACGGCACCACGGCGGATGACAGTGTACGTCCGCTTCAGTATAATGAGGGCAGTTTTAAGACAGAAATGTGCCGGTATACGTTAAAGGTGACGCCGGATACCGAAAAGAGTCTGTATAACAAAGAATATCTGCAGGTACAGCTGGAGGGCAGCAAACAGGACAGAAGTGTAACGCTGAAACTGTATTTTAACAACAATGCGAAAAAAACGGTCAGCCTGTACCGGGACGAGGCGTATAAAGATACCTTTTCCATAAAGGGACTTGCTTCCGACACCACCTATTATGTGACGGAGTATTCCCTTTATGTGGATGAGTTCGGCGAACATGTCTGCATTAAGCAGGCAGCGTGCGGGGAAGAAGAGTATTCCTTCCATACCCCTGCGGCAACGGCACCGGATTATGTAAAATTTGAGAAAGAAGAAATTTATCTGAATGCCTCCCAGGCGGAAGAAGAAAATGTGGGAAATGTGACCTTAAAGCCGCTTGTAAATGACGGCGCTTCCGACGAAATGCTCTGGAAGTCGAAGAATCCCGAAGTGGCAACGGTGGATGAAAACGGCAAGGTTACCGCAGCTGCGGTGGGCGAAACCGAAATTACAGCAACCTCGAAATACAACAAAGAGGTTACGGCAACGGTGAAGGTTTTTGTGGACAGCGTGGAAGCTGTTTATGCGGAAAACGGAAACGCAGTCGGGGATGAAGTGGTAAAAGGCTTAAAGGGAACACAGTCGGAAGCCATTGTGCTTACCCGTAAAAATGCGGAAACCGGCGAAACGGAAAGCATGCCGGTGACCGGTTATACTGCGGAAAGAAGCAGTGTGGTAAATTATGATATAAAGACAAATACCATTGCATTCGGTACGGTAGGAACCGCAAAGCTGTATCTGTATGCCGGTGAGTATAAGGTAAGAATTCAGACGGAAAGCTATGTCCGCACGGCGGGCTTCTACGTTTCTTCTCTTTCCAATGACCGCTATCCGGCAGTGGAAAGTACAGAAAATACCTATGATATTGCTGTAAACCAGAGTTATCAGATAAACTTAAAGGCCCTTGACGGCTCCGACATTACCGACTACAGCAAATTTAAGATTGTGGTGGAAAACGATGCAAACGGATGTGTGGAGGCGGACGGCGATACCTTTATATTAGCGGCAAAGAATGTGACGGCAGCACCGGTGAAAATCACGGTTTCTCCCAAGGCGGGTACCGCATATGACAACGAGTATTATGAGGATGCGGTTTTCTATGTAAATGTAAAAGCACTGCCGGAAGAAAACGAACCGGATATGTACGTTTATACCAATGTGGACAAATTTCTTTCCGATGTAGACTTAAAAGACGGCTGGAAATGGGAAAATGAAAAGGTATCTTTATATGCGCTCCGGAAAACACAGACCTATGACTTTACGGCTTATTATGCGGGAGATGACAAATATCCGGCAACGCAGACCATAAAAGTGGCGCTTGCGGAAGTAAACAATCTGACAGTGGAGGATGTAAGCCGCACAGGTTATCATGTAACGGCGGATGGCACGGATAAGATACTGGTGAAGGTCAGCTTCTCCTATGCGGGAGAGGTGAAACAGGATGATTTATCCGCTTATCTGAAGGCAGACGGAGAAGACTGCGTCATTGCGTGCAAGGAGTATGATAACGGCTATGCCATCTATGAAGTGAGTGCAAAGAAAGCAGGAAATTATGTACTGGAGGCAGGTGTACAGTCCGGCTTATACGGCAGCTCCCTTACCGGCAAAACGATTGTACTGCAGGCAACGGAGGAACCCTGTGTAAGAAGCATTAAGGTGCAGAACACCTCCGTGGAACCGGCGGAATTTCTGGAAGAGGACGAAATCCTTCTGGATGCGTCCAAGGATATCAAGACGTCTGTAAATCTGAAGGCAGTTACCTATGATTATACAGAAACGGAAATGACGGCGCCCAAGTTAATCTGGACGTCTACGGACAAGAGCGTGGTACAGGTTACGGCAGATAAGAAAGACACACAGAAAGCAGTGCTTTTAGTGAAGGGCGAAGGCAATGCCGTTATTACCGTGAAGAGTGCGGATGCGGCGGGAGCAAGCTACTCCTTCGCAGTGGAAGTGAAGAATCTTGCGCCCCGTGTGGAAGGAACCAGGGTTTCCGTGAATACGGCGCTGGATTATACGGTTTCCGAAGGACGCAACATTGCCTACCGTTTCTACGGCTATACCGAAATCGTAGAAGCTTATGACAATGCGGTTACGGACTGGGCATTTTACAAAAAGACCCAGAAAACCTTTGAAAAGGAAAAAGAAGCCGGTCTGCAGGCAACGGACTTTACCTTCTATGAGAGACAGGGAGAGGGAGAAAAGAAAGACATTCTGGCGATGCCCGTGAACCCGGATTTAAAGAGCGGTAAATATGAGCTGTGGCTGGCGGTAACCACCGAAGCGGGCGAGGAGGTTTATTCCTATCCGGTGACGGTGACGGTTATCAATAAGAACGTAAAGGTAAGTGCGGTATCCGACAATATCAACCTGTTCTACATGGTCAGTGACAACGGCAACATTATGTTTACCTTTAACGGAGATTATATTGACGCACCTACGGTAAACTGGACGGATGATGCGGACAAAGCCCTCGGCTTCAATATCAGTAAATACGTTTACTACGATAACACAAAGAAAAAATGGTGCGCTAACGTGGATACCACGGAGCTGGAAATGGAAGGCAAAGCACCGGCTGCCGGCACCGCAACCGGAACCCTGGAATTAACATTCAGGGGTTACCGCAACACGGTAAAGGTAAATAAGTTCAAAATCAAATACTGCTATAAGCTTCCGGGTATTGTGACGATGAGCGCAGCCACGGTCATCAATACGGAATGCGGTATCGATAAGGCTTCCTTCTATCTGTACCAGAAGGATGCCAAGATGAGAATAACCTACAAAAATGAAGAAAATAAATACTGCTACAGCTCTTATAAGTGCAACATAGAAGAGGTAGAGCTGGCTCCCACATCCTACTACAGCGAGTATATGGAATATGTGTATACCGGTGTAAATAAGAAGGAAAATGTGGTGATTACCCTCCGCTCCGATTACTGGAGAGAAAAGGTGGAGGTAAAGCACACCATCAACAATGTAGCGCCTGTTCTTATTCTGGAGAAGCCGGCCATGACATTTAACTGGAACCTTCCCGGAACGGATACCACGGTATTCAAGGTAAGAAACGCCCAGAACGGTGCGGTCTTAAAGGATGTCATCATCACCGGAAAGAATGCGGCCGCCCAGAAGCTTCTTGATGAGAATGTATTTACGTTCTCCCTGAAGGAAAATAAGTATCTGGATGTGAAGCTGAATTCCCTGCAGGCGCTGAACAAGAAATTTAAGGACGGCAGTTACGGTTTTACGGTGACACCGGTATTTGTAAGCAGTGTGACCGGCAAGGAGGTGACCGGCAAGCCCTGTGTGCTGACGGTTAAGACAACGTCCAAGGCGCCCGAGGTCAATTTATCGGCGTCCGGAAGTATCGATATTGGCAAATATCCGATGTACGACAGTTGGGAATTCTACAAAAACGCAGTGAAGCTGAAATACAGTTTCAAGAACGTAAACAGCAATTACGAAGAAATCGGCAGGGAAGTAATCGGCGACTATGCGGACTATTTTGAAATCTGGTGGAGCGATCCCGGCCAGGGATTTTATCTGAAAGCAAAACACGGTATGGAGGGCAAACTGAAAGCCGGATTTGTATATAATGTACAGATTAAATTTACCCTGAAGATGAAGGACGGCACGACAACGGAGATTATCACGAAGAAGCCTTACAAGTTGAAATTAAAACAGTCGGCAACCGGAGTTAAGGTGACGACCAAGCCGCAGACGATGTTTGCTTCCAATGAAGAGGTTACCAGAGTTTATGAATTGATGCTCAACGGCAGCTATTACCGCATCGAAAAAATAACCGGCGGTCTGGATGTCAACAAGGACGGTAAAAATGATATTGTTATCGACCGTGTTTCCACAAAGGACTGGGACACCGCTGCGGACATTACCTTAAGAATAGCGGACAGGGATGCCATAAGCGCTACCGTAAAAGGCAAGAGCTATTCCGTTCCGATTGAAATCATGGTAATGGGTGCGGATGGTATGACGAAAAACATCAGGACCCAGATTAAAGTTACGGTAAGAAAATAAAAGACAGAAAAAAGGCGCAGGAAGTTTTTCCTGCGTCTTTTGCGTTGTGCATCTACCTACACAGGGAAAGGAAGTACTCGTGGATGCGCGTGTCCCCGGTAAGTTCCGGGTGGAAGGCAAGCCCAAGCTGTCTGTCGTACTGTACAGCTACAATTCGGTCATCCACCCTTGCTAAAATTTCCACGGTGGGTACCTGACCACCGGGCACAGATGCGGTGCCCGCAGCATCGCACTGGGCAGCAATCTCACTGATATACGGCGCCCGGATAAAGGTCATGGGAAATTCCCCGATGCTCTTCAGGGGAGCAAGAGTTACGAAACTGCCAAGCTGTCTGCCGTAGGCATTCCGTTTTACGGTGACAGGCAGGGTGCGCAGGTGTCCGGAGGGCTCGCCCTCAATGGCATCCGCTAAGAGAATGAGGCCGGCGCAGGTGCCTAAAACGGGAAGTCCCGCAAGGATTTTTTCCCGAAGCAAATCAAACATATCCAGCTCTTTAAGAAGCTTGCTCTGGACGGTGCTTTCGCCGCCCGGAAGGATGATACCGTCGATATCGGCAAGGTCATCTTTCTGCCGGATTTCCACCACATCGGCTCCTAATTTTTCCATCATATGTTCATGTTCGATAAAGGCACCCTGTACTGCCAAAACTCCGATTCTCATAACTGCATTTACCCTCGCTTTTTTGTATTTCACACATTGGGAGAACGCGTATTACTTGCCGCGTTCCTCCATAATCAACTGAATTTCATTGGCATTGATGCCAACCATGGCTTCGCCCAAATCCTCGGACAGCTTCGCAATCAGCTCGGCATCGCGGAAATTGGTGACAGCCTGCACAATGGCAGCAGCACGTTTTGCCGGGTCGCCGGATTTGAAGATACCGGAACCGACAAAGACACCTTCGGCGCCAAGCTGCATCATCAGAGCGGCATCGGCAGGAGTAGCTACACCGCCGGCTGCAAAGTTTACAACGGGCAGCTTGCCGTTTTCGTGCACATACTGCACCAGGCTGTAGGGAACCTGAAGCTGCTTGGCTTCTTCAAACAGCTCGTCCTTCTGCATGGAAGTGATTTTGCGGATTTCGGAGTTCATCTTACGCATGTGGCGGACAGCCTGCACTACATCGCCGGTGCCCGGTTCGCCCTTGGTACGAATCATGGAAGCCCCCTCGTTAATACGGCGGAGCGCTTCGCCCAAATCCCTGGCACCGCATACGAAGGGCACCTTAAAGGCGGTCTTGTCAATATGGTAAACATCGTCCGCAGGGGAAAGCACCTCGGACTCGTCAATATAATCGATTTCAATAGCCTGTAAAATCTGTGCTTCCACAAAATGGCCGATACGGCATTTGGCCATAACGGGAATGCTGACCGCTTCCTGAATTCCTTTAATCATCTTCGGGTCACTCATACGGGAGACACCCCCTGCCGCACGGATGTCAGCGGGAATTCTCTCCAGTGCCATAACGGCGCAGGCGCCTGCCGCTTCGGCAATTCTTGCCTGTTCCGGAGTGGTAACGTCCATGATAACGCCGCCCTTTAACATCTGGGCAAGTCCTTTATTGAGTTCATATTGTGTATTGGTATTTTCCATGTTTTCCTCCTTGCAAATTGCTTTTGTTTATCATATAATCAATCTGGTCACAAAAAAATAATCAAATTACAACTTTTTTACAATACCAGATTACGGGAGAAGCCATGCTGACTTACAATTTCGATAATGTGAAAATTCCTTTGTACGAATACATCTACGACTGTATAAAATCCGATATTTTAGCGAAAAAATTAAAGGCGGGACAGAAGCTTCCGTCCAAGAGGACCTTTGCGGAAAATAACGGAATTAGTACCATAACGGTTCAGAATGCATATGACCAGTTAATCAGCGAGGGCTATATTTACACCGTGCCGAGAAAGGGCTACTATGTGGCAAACCTGTACGGATTGTCCACGGTCAACAAGGAAACGAACATTTCCCTGAATATAAGGCTGCCGAAGGAAAAACGGACGGACCTTATTGATTTATCCGACAACCGTATGAACACGGACAACTTTCCTTTTTCCATCTGGGCGAAGTTTTCCCGCAGCATTCTTTCAGGCAAAAGTAAGGAACTTATGGAGATTTCTCCCACCAACGGTAAAAAGGAACTCAGGGAGGCGATTGCCGGTCACTTAAAATCTTTCCGGGGTATGCTGGTTGACCCGAACCAGATTGTGGTGGGTGCCGGTACGGAATATTTATACAGTCTGCTTATCCAGCTTTTAGGAAATGACAAAACGTACTGTCTGGAAAATCCGGGCTATACCAAAATCGCCAAGGTCTATGCCAAGCATCAGGTAACCTGCCGGTATGTGGATTTGGACGACAGCGGCATTACCTTAAGGGGCTTAAGAAAAGCGGAAGCGGATGTGGTGCACATCAGCCCGAACCACCATTTTCCCACCGGAATTACCATGCCGGTAAAAAGAAGATATGAGGTGCTTTCCTGGGCGAGCGAAAAGGATGGAAGGTATATTATCGAGGATGATTACGACAGCGAATTTCGGATAAGTGGAAAGCCCATTCCCACGTTGTTCAGCATCGATGAAAGTGAAAAGGTCATTTATATGAACACCTTTTCCAAATCCCTGACGCCCACCATCCGAATCAGCTACATGGTGCTGCCGGTGCATCTTGCCAACCTTTTTTACGAGAGTCTGTCGTTTTATGCCTGCACGGTGTCCAACTTTGAGCAGTTCATTCTGGCGGATTTTATTAAGAACGGATACTTTGAAAAGCATATCAACCGGATGCGGCTTTTTTATGTCCGCAAGCGCAGGGCGCTGATTGATGCCGTTAAAAACAGCCGGTTGAAGGACATCAGCGAAATTATAGAAAGTGATTCGGGGCTTCACTTTCTGTTAAAGATAGACACGGAAAAAACGGACGCGGATTTTTCGGCGCAGCTGTTGGACAAAGGAATTCATGTGGAATTTCTGTCGGAGTTTTACCATGATAAAAGCAACCGGGAGCACCTCATGATTATCAATTATTCCAATTTTGATGTGCAGACCATGGGAGATATTTTCGATAAAATTGCAGAAATAGCGGAAAAATAGTTGATTTTTATAATGACCCAATGGAACAAATTTCCGGAACAGGAGGAGCTATGATACAGGTTGAACATTGTGACCGGCTGCCTTTCTCCCACGGAGGGCACGCTGATTGCCTTCGATACGCCGGACAATCTGGAAAAATAGCTGACCCGTACAAACGGCATCCATGGAGGCTATCACCGGTCTGAACTTTACCATGGACGGTGAAACCTATGTGCTGCACAACGGCGCTGCGGAAGGCTGGTTTTATCAGGGCACGCAAATTGATGTAACGAATCTTGAGACAGCACTGGGGGCTCTTTCGGCGGACATTTTTACCGAAGAAACACCTACGGGCAAAGAAGAAATCCGCTTTACCGCATACTTAAGTAATGCCAACTTCCCCAAAGTGGAAGTGGTGCTTTACCGTTACGACGGCGAGTATTGTCTGGCAATGGTGAACGGCAGGACAGTTTCCCTTATTCCGCGAAGCCAGACGGTAGCACTTATGGAAGCCGTGAATGCGATTGTGTTGAAGTGACAAGAAACAATGAAGAGCATGCAGACTGTTTTGAAGTTTGCATGCTCTTATACATTTTGTTTTAGCTGTTAAACCGCTATATCCAGATTTTTCCCGATAAGCGCCGCGGCATCGGCGGATTTTTTATTCTGCTGATAAGGATTGGACTCATCGGAATACCGAATCTGCGTGGTAGTTGTGCCGCCTGCGGTATAGGTAGTGCCGCATTCCGGGCAGATTGCCGTGCGGATGGAAACGGTAGCCGAAAGCACCTGACCGTTATTCTGGGCTGCGCTCTTGTAAGCATTGCTTACATGCTCCTGCTCATGGGCACGTACGCTGGTAGCTGAAGCCTGCGGCGAAATGTGGGTGGCAGTCTTAAAGGAAACCATTTCGTCCGAGCCGTCCTGATACTTCCGGTTCTTACAGGTTTCACATTCCGCAGGAGAAGATTTCCTGCCGGGGGTCACTTCCGTAGACTGTCCGGGATTTACAATAGGTTTATAAGAAGTATTAACATAGCCGAGTCCGCTTATTCCCATCATGGAAAACTCCTTTCTGCGATTTTACGGGTATTTCTACCCCTATAGTAGCACGCACATATAAGAAAAACAAGTCCCCGGAGCACAGATGAGGTATGACTGTAGGCACGGAAGGGGGAAAGAAGAGTAAAAGTGCCTACGAAAAAAGACAGAGTAGGCACGAAAGGAGGAAAGAAGAGCAAGAGTGCCTACGAAAAAAGACAGGGTAGGCATGGAAGGAGGAAAGAAGAGCAAGAGTGCCTACGAAAAAAGACAGAGTAGGCACGGAGAGAAGAGAGGAAGCAAAAAGTGCCTATCAGAGAAAAAAAGGTAGGCACGGAGAGAGGAAAGAAGAGCAAGAGTGCCTACGAAAAAAGACAGAGTAGGCACGGAGAGAAGAGAGGAAGCAAAAAGTGCCTATCAAAGCAAAAAGGATAGGCACGGAGAGAGGAAGGAAGAGCAAGAGTGCCTATCAAAGAAAAAAGGATAGGCACGCATAGAGATAACAAGGGAAAAAGTGCCTGCCATAAGGAAAGGAATAAGTATGCGATACATAAGAAAGGGGGAAAGTATGCGATACAATTCAGTTGACAGTTTTATTTCTTACAGATAAACTGATTTATGCGGTCTTCAACAGGATTTGACAAGTTAGATAGTGAAAAAACTGAGGAGTTCGTGAGCAATGAAAGGGTAAGGAGTTAGCGGGTCAATGAAACGTGAATCATTTAAGTCACGTCTGGGATTTTTACTGGTAAGTGCCGGATGTGCAATCGGAATCGGAAATGTTTGGAGATTTCCCTACGTGGCAGGACAAAACGGCGGCGGATTTTTCGTATTGTTTTATCTGCTGTTTTTAGTGGGCATGGGACTGCCGGTACTGACCATGGAACTGGCGGTAGGACGAGCCAGCAGAAAAAGTGCGGTGCAGGGATATAAGGAATTGGAAAAGAAAGGCAGCAAATGGCACCTGCACGGCTGGATGGCGATTTTCGGCTGCTACATGCTGATGATGTATTACACAACGGTGTCCGGCTGGATGATTGATTATTTTTATAAATTTCTGACCGGTCAGTTTAAGACGGGTATGACGGCAGAGGAGTCCGGCGGCATCTTTAACAGTATGCTTGCCAATCCGAAGGAAATGACGTTCTGGATGGTGCTTACGGTGCTGCTTGGTTTTCTGGTATGCAGTAAGGGTGTGCAGAACGGCCTGGAAAAAATCAGCAAGGTCATGATGAGCGCCCTGTTAGTACTGATTGTAGTGCTTGCCGTACACAGCTTTACACTTTCCGGAGCGGGAGAAGGTATCCGGTTTTATCTGGTGCCGAATATGAAAACCGTACAGGCAGCAGGATTGAAAAATGTAATTACAGCGGCTATGAACCAGTCCTTCTTCACGTTAAGCTTGGGCGTAGCGGCTATGGAAATTTTCGGCAGCTATATGGGAAAAGAGCACACGCTGGCAGGGGAAGGCATCCGCATCTGTGCATTGGATACATTTGTGGCAATTATGGCAGGACTTATTATTTTCCCGGCATGCTTCAGTTATGGTGTGGAAGCAGGTGCGGGTCCTGCACTTATTTTCGTGACACTGCCCAATGTATTTGTTAATATGCCTGGCGGACGTATCTGGGGAGCCATGTTTTTCCTGTTTATGACGTTCGCAAGCTTTTCCACCGTTATTGCAGTGTTTGAAAATATCATGTCTTTCTGTATGGACATGTTTGGCTGGAAGCGCGGAAAGGCAGCTCTGATAAACTGTATTATTATTTTAGTGGCAAGTATGCCCTGCGTTTTAGGCTACAATGTGTGGAGCAATCTGCATCTGATTGGCGGAAGGGATGTGCTCGACAGCGAGGACTTTATTGTAAGCAACCTGCTGCTTCCCATCGGTTCCCTGATTTATCTGTTGTTCTGCGTAACCAAATGGGGCTGGGGCTTCGATAATTATATAGAAGAGGCGAATACCGGAAAGGGACTTAAAATTGCAAAGTTCTTAAGGCCGTATTTTCAGTTCATTCTTCCGGTTCTGATATTGATTATTTTAATACAGGGATTGTTGTAAAAGAAAAGTCCGTTTTCCGGTTTTCGAGGGAAACGGACTTTTTTAATTGAAGATTAAAGTGAAGTGGTTTTTCTCGGCGGAAAGAACACCTTCCTTCTGCAGCTTGGAAATGACGACGGACAGAGCGGCACGTTCCACGCAAAGATAATCGGCAAGCTGCTGGCGGTCAAAAGGAATGGAGAAGGATAAAGAGCCCTGACGGATGGACTCCTCCGACAGATAAGAAAGCAGTTTTTCTTTCGTGGAGCGTTTGCTTAAATGGGTCAGCTTGTTGTTGAACACCAGGATTTTTTCGGCAAGAATAGTCACCAGATTTTGTATCAGGCGCGTGTGGCGGGAACAGGCGGAGGAGCATACGGAAAGCAGTTTCTGCACATGAAGCAGCAGAATTTCGCAGTCTTTTTCGGCAACCACACTGCTTCCAAGCGGCGTATCCGGCACGGCGGCATAGGGTTCCCCGAAAATATCTCCGGCAGTGATTTTGTGTATCATATGGCGGTGTCCCCAGACATCTTCCTGGATGATAAGAAGACTGCCGCTTAAGACCAGTCCCATGGAAGAAATGTTTTCGCCGGCACGGAATACATATTGCCCATCAGGAACGGAAAGCAGTTTATCGGCAACGCAGGGCAGCACCGACAGAATTTCCCCGTCGGAGAGTCCCTGAAACAACGGACTGTTTTTTAATATAGGAAGATAAGCCGAAAAGTTATGTTTTGTTTCCATAATTTCCCTTTCGTTTTGTTTGATTTCAAACATACAATTTATTTTTATTATAATAAAATGAGCAGGAAATATGCAAGACATATCCGGCGAGGTGAAAAAGAACCAGCGAATAAGGGATTGATGGGTAAAAAATCTTGACGGGTACGAAAATAAAGAAAAGGAGAGAAATGATTATGGAACAGCAGATGTTTTGCTATCAGTGCGAGCAGACCGCAGGATGCAGCGGCTGCGTGGGAAATATCGGCGTTTGCGGAAAAAGCGCGGACGTGGCAAATTTACAGGATAAACTGACCGGAGCTCTTATCGGTCTGGCAAGAGCAACAGAAGGAAAAACAACAGGAGAACAGGGACTTCGTGCGGAAACCTTCCGCATGATAACAGAGGGACTGTTTGCAACCATTACGAATGTGAGCTTTGACGCCAAAGCCATTCAGAACATGATAGATAAGGTGGAAAAGGAAAAGAACAGACTGAGTCCCGGCTGCAGTGCCTGTGGAACTCCCTGCGGAAAAACGAATGACTACACATTGGACAATCTGTGGCAGGCGGAGGAGGATATCCGTTCCTTAAAATCCTTAATTCTTTTCGGCATCCGCGGTATGGCGGCTTATGCATACCATGCCCTGATGCTGGGTTATACGGATGAGGAAATCAATCTGTTTTTCTGTGAGGCTCTGTATAAAATCGGTTACGAAGAAACAAAGGAAGAGCTTTTGTCCACGGTTTTAAGAGTCGGGGAAATCAACTTAAAATGTATGGCACTTTTGGACCGTGCCAACACGGAAAGCTACGGCACACCGGAGCCCGTAACTGTGCCGTTATGCGTGGAAAAAGGTCCGTTTATTGTGGTGACCGGGCACGACCTGAAGGACTTGAAAATGCTGTTGGAGCAGACGGAAGGAAAAGGCGTCAATATTTATACCCACGGCGAAATGCTGCCTGCGCATGCGTATCCGGAGCTTAAAAAATATAAGCATCTGAAGGGCAATTACGGTACCGCATGGCAGAACCAGCAAAAAGAATTTGACGGACTGCCGGGAGCGCTTCTGTTTACCACCAACTGCCTGATGCCGCCTAAGGACAGCTATCGGGACAGAGTGTTTACCACGGAAGTGGTTGCCTTTCCGGGCTGCGTGCATATAGAAGAAATGCCGGACGGCAGCAAGGACTTTTCACCGGTTATTGAGAAGGCGCTGGCACTCGGCGGCTTTGCAGAAACCACGGAATTTACAGGTATTAACGGCGGAAAAGAAGTTACTACGGGCTTTTCACATGCGGAAATTCTTTCCCATGCGGACACAGTGGTGGAAGCGGTAAAAGAAGGAAAAATCCGGCACTTCTTTTTGGTGGCGGGCTGCGACGGGGCAAAGCCCGGCAGAAATTATTACACAGAGTTTGTAAAACAGACGCCGGAAGACTCCGTTGTGCTGACACTTGCTTGCGGTAAATTCCGTTTTAACGATTTGGCGCTGGGAGAAATCGGAGGACTGCCAAGACTGATGGACATGGGGCAGTGCAACGATGCGTACGGCGCCATCCGTGTGGCGGTGAGTCTGGCAGAAGCCTTCGGTTGTACCGTGAATGAACTGCCGTTGTCCTTTGTATTGTCCTGGTATGAACAGAAGGCGGTATGTATTTTGCTTACCCTTCTGCATCTGGGCATTAAAAATATTCGTCTGGGCCCGTCACTTCCGGCATTTTTATCTCCGAATATTTTGCAGTTTTTGGTTGAAAACTATGGAATAGCACCCATTACCACACCGGAAGAAGATTTGCGGGAACTACTGGGATAACATCTTTGCAGAGACGCGTAATTGCCGAGATGTGTAATTTGAAGAGACGCGTAATTTACAGAGCAGCAGAAATGGAAAGGAGACAGACATGGAAAAGAATATACAAACCGACAGAATAGAAAAACTGAAATCCTATCTGAAAAGACTGGGCGAAGGGGAAAGCCTGGAAGCGGTCAGAAAGGATTTTGCGGAGGAATTTCAGGGAGTGGAAGCCTCTGAAATCATGAAAGCGGAAGAAGCCATTCTGGCAGAAGGAACGCCTATTACGGAGGTGCAGAAATTATGCGATGTGCATTCGGCGCTTTTCCACGGAACCACCGATTACAGCAACAAGCACGAAAAATCCGCGGCGTTAAGTCAGGTAAAGGGGCATCCCCTGCAAACTTTTATCAGGGAAAACGAAACTCTGACAAAGCTGATTGACCGGATGAAGGAATTACTTCACGGGATGGAGAAAGAAAGCAGCTGTAGAAACCGGCATGCAGATGAAAGGCAGGCAAACAGCGCAAACCAGCATGTTGATGAAAAGAGAACCGGCAGCGGAAACCTGCCTGAAATCGCCGCTCTGCTTCTTAAAATCCGAGAGGTTGCCGTGCATTATGCGAAAAAAGGTGACTTATTGTACCCGCATCTGAATGCCAGATATGGAATTGCCGGTCCGTCCGCCGTCATGTGGACAGCCGATGATGAAATCCGTGACGAACTGGGCGCCTTATGCAAGGCGTTGCAGAAGGGAAGAGAAGCAGCGGAGCAGAGAGCAACTGAAAGCAAGGGAAGAGAAGCAGAGCAGAACGCAACCGGCAGCTTCCAAAGTTCTCAATGGGATGTAAAATGGCTGGAACGGCTGCAAAAGGTGTTGCTGCGTGCAGAGGAAATGATTTATAAGGAAAATCATATTTTGTTCCCGAACTGTGCCGTGAATTTCACGGAAGAGGATTGGATGGGAAGTTACCGGGATGCCAAGGACTACGCAGACTGCCTGGGCGTGCACGGGGAAGTCTGGGAAGAAGCAGAAAACTGGCTTCGGAAAGAGAAGGAAGCGAAAAAAACGGTATTTAAGGGTACAAAAGACAGTCAGGCTTCAGAGGGAGAAGAGGACAGGGCAGGCAGCAATTTTTCCGACGGCGTTATTCACATGCCGGGCGGTCACATGACCATCCGGCAGCTTACCGCACTCTTAAATACCATTCCACTGGAAATTTCCTTCATTGATGCAGAAGACAGGAACTGTTATTTCAATGAAGGTCCCAAGGTTTTCAAACGTGCGCAGATGGCGCTCGGCAGAAGTGTATTTACCTGCCACCCGCCCAAGGTGGAGACCATGGTCCGCAGAATTATCGGCGAGTTTCGGGAGGGGACTCTGGACAGGGTACCGGTATGGATGGACAAGGGCGGCAGAACCATGCTGGTAATCTATATGGCAGTCCGGGACGAAAGCGGAGAATATATGGGCACCATGGAACTGGTGCAGGATATGGAATTTGCCAAAGAGCATTTCGGCAAATAAGGAAGCAGATTTTGTGAAAAAAGCAATTTGCTTTATAGAAAATAAGATGTAAAGAAGCAAAAACACAAAATGTCTTAAAATGCTTCACGGAGTAAACAAGGACGAAAAGCATTTTTTGGAAAAAAGGAAAATTGCTTTAAAGAAAAGCATGCAAAATGCAGCAAAACGAGGAAAATGCTTTAAAATAATGCGTCAAAAAAACAGCAAATACGCGATATTTTGATAAAGTCTATATAATGGTGTAAATTAAAAAAATAAAATAAAAAGAGCCAATAGCTCTACTTTCAGTTAAAATTAATTTACCACACAAAATTTACGAAAGGATAAGAACTATGGCTCA
>Ga0129312_1000586_pt1 | contig 28649 bp, 22 predicted proteins | sample O827metagenome_FD_94434 | JGI IMG/M metagenome (GOLD analysis project Ga0129312, IMG submission 94434) | Orangutan group fecal microbial communities from Wisconsin, USA - O827 metagenome | ecosystem: Host-associated > Mammals > Digestive system > Large intestine > Fecal | place: USA: Wisconsin... | reverse complement strand
CATCTCGTCCATGAGCGAACATATCGTTGCTCCCGCATAACCGAATACGCAGTCAACGCCCTCGTTTATGAGACCTTGTACAAAGATCTGAGATCCTGTCATATACAGCTTTCCTCCTTGAAAGATTATTATTTAAGTATGGAAAATATTTTTCTCGAAAATGATAAAGTATCGAAACCTTGGTATAGACCTTAATGATACATTTTAAACTGTAAAAGTGAAACGTGTAAATAAAAAATCACATTGCCCGCATAAAAATGCAATATACTATCTTTCAATTTCTACAGCCTGAGTTTCGCAAACGGTATATACGATAAGTTTTTTAATTCCGAGTAAAAGAAAAAGCCCGTGATGCCTGCTCACGAGCTTTAAAAAATCCCCTTAATATAAAACAAATATTTCGGTAAATTCCTATCCCTGTAAGGATATTATAAATGCGCACAAGCAACAACACTATTGAGCTTTTCTTCGCCGAGTGTAATCACGACGATGCCAATAATGACGATTAGAGCTGTAATGCTGTTAATCACTGTAAATGTCACTTGATTGAATCTCCGTATAATTATTTTTGTTTTATTATAGACTTTTCAAATGAAAATGCAACTGTAGTTTTTATTATTTTCTATATTTTATAGCTATGAGCACTCAGCCCATCCAATTTTTTAGGTATCGAGTATCACTTTTTTCCTTAATAAACAGACAGTATTTTTCTGTATATTCGTGGCAGTTTTTTCTTGTCCTTTAAGCGAAACAAAAAAAGCTTCAAACGTAAAAAATATATATTTTTTCTTGACTTGTTAGATAACGGTAACTATAATGAGCGTACAAAAGTTAGATGGTACTAACATTTATTATCGTGTTCTAACTTTTATTATCGTTCGCTAACGTTTGTTAGTTTTATTTAACTGTCATACGTATCAAGCGATTTTTTTGCCGATGTGTTAGCATCAGCTATCATTTTTAGTTTTTATATCATCATATAACGGAGGTTTTTATATGTTGCCGTTGCCATTGGCTAATGTTGATGAAGATTACACTATTAAGAAGATAAGCGGTTCCTCAGATGTCAAAAAGCATCTCGAGAATCTTGGTTTTGTTGTCGGAGGCAATGTCAAGATCGTTGCCTATGTAGACGGCAATCTCATTGTTAACGCTAAGGAAGCCCGAATTGCCATCAATAAGGAACTTGCTATGCGAGTTATGGTTTGATATACAGGTTTGTTTATTTTTTAAGGAGGTACATCATAAATGACACTTAGAGATGTTAAGATCGGTGAAACCGCCAAAGTCGTTAAACTCAACGGCGAGGGACCGGTAAAGCGCAGGATCATGGACATGGGACTTACTAAGGGTGTTGAAGTCTTTGTCCGTAAGGTAGCACCTCTCGGAGATCCTATCGAAGTGACCGTAAGAGGTTATGAGCTTTCGATACGTAAGGCGGATGCCGAGATGGTAGAGGTTGAGGAATAATTAAGGAGATCAGCTTATAATGAGTATCAGAATCGCCCTTGCGGGCAACCCAAACTGTGGTAAGACCACACTTTTCAATGCACTTACCGGTGCAAACCAGTACGTCGGCAACTGGCCGGGTGTTACTGTCGAGAAAAAGGAAGGAAAGCTTAAGGGACACGATGATGTCATCATTACAGACCTTCCGGGAATCTACTCTCTTTCTCCGTACACTCTCGAAGAGGTCGTTGCAAGAGATTATCTTACAGAGGAACGTCCGGACGCCGTACTTAATATTATTGACGGAACCAATCTGGAGCGTAACCTTTATCTCACTACCCAGCTTCTTGAGCTCGGAATACCTACGGTCATTGCTGTTAACATGATGGACCTCGTAAGAAAGAACGGTGACCATATCAATATTCCTGAGCTTTCAAGAGAATTGGGATGCCGCATTCTTGAGATCTCCGCTCTTAAGAATGACGGTATCACCGAAGCTGCTGCCGAGGCTATCAAGGCAGCCAAGGAAAAGAAGCCTATTCCGCATCACACATTCTCCGGTCCTGTAGAGCACGCTTTGGCACATATCGAAGAAGTAACTCTCCATGATCAGCCTGAGGAAAAGCAGCGCTGGTTCGCAATAAAGCTCTTTGAGCGTGATGCCAAGATAGTGGAAAAACTTAAGCTTAATGAAGTTACAAGAGCTCATATCGAAAAGGATATCGAGGCTGCCGAGAAGGAGCTTGATGACGAAGCTGAGGCTATCATCACAAATGAGCGTTATATCTACATTGCGGAACTGCTCAAGGGCAGCTACAAGAAGAAAAATGCCGGTGCTCTTACAGCTTCCGACAAGATAGATAAGGTGATCACAAACCGCTGGCTTGCACTTCCTATCTTTGCCGTAATTATGTTTGCTGTATATTACATTGCCGTTACTTCACTCGGAACCATAGTTACCGACTGGACAAATGATACACTCTTTGGTGAGTGGATACAGCCTGCAGTACAGACTGCTCTTGAAAATGCAGGCTGTGCCGACTGGATAGTAAGCATGGTGGTTGACGGAATCATCGGCGGTATAGCAGCACCTATCGGTTTTGCTCCTCAGATGGCTATAGTATTCTTCTTCCTCAGCATACTTGAGGACTGCGGATACATGGCAAGAGTTGCCTTCATCATGGACCGTATCTTCCGCAGATTCGGACTCAGCGGTAAGAGCTTCATTCCTTTCCTTATCTCATCAGGCTGCGGCGTACCGGGTATCATGGCTACACGTACCATTGAAAATGAAAAGGATCGCCGTATGACAATGATGACAACCACCTTCGTTCCTTGCGGAGCAAAGCTTCCTGTCATCGCACTTATCGCAGGTGTTATAAGCGGTGAGTTCTGGGTAGGTCCGGTTATGTACTTCCTCGGTATTTTCTGTGTTATCACAGCTTGTATCATCTTAAAGAAGTTCGACCTCTTCTCAAGTGAGCCTGCTCCTTTTGTTATGGAGCTTCCTCAGTACCACATTCCTTCATTCAAGGGTGTGCTTATGCATGTTTGGGAGAGAGTCTGGGCATTCCTCAAGAAGGCCGGAACAGTACTCTTCGTCTGCTGCGCGGTTATGTGGCTTCTCGGAAGCTTCGGATTTACAGCTGACGGCTTTGGTCTTGTTGAGAACACAGAGGATTGTCTTCTTTCCGATATCGGCGGAGCTATCGCATGGATATTTGCTCCTCTCGGCTTCGGTACATGGCAGGCAGTTGCAGCTTCTCTCTCAGGCTTTGTTGCCAAGGAGGGTATCGTTTCAACAATGGCACTTCTTGCAGGTCTTCAGGATGTTGAAGAATACAGTGCAGAGTTCCATGACGCATTTGCTGCATTCTTCCCGACAGCAATGGCAGCATTTTCATTCCTTTGCTTTAACCTCCTTGATTCACCTTGCCTTGCAGCTATTTCTACAATGGCACGTGAGATGGGCAGCAAAAAGGGAGTTGCATTTGCAATTATTTTCCAGAATGTATTTGCTTATTGCATGACACTTATGATATATCAATTAGGCGGACTTGCTATCGGCGCACTCAGCTTCGGTATCGGAACCGTTGCGGCACTTATAGTGCTCGTTGTATTCCTCTATCTCCTCTTCCGTCCTGATCCGCAGGCAAGAAAGCAGAAGATAGAAGCCAATGCAAAGACAAGTCTTGCTTAATACTAAGGAGATATTATTATGGCAGCATCAATCATTGTTTTAATTATTGTAGGCATTATATGTGCGGTCAATATCGTAAAAATGATTAAGAATATCAGGAACGGACGCAGCATTGACGGCTGTGACGGAGACTGCTCTCATTGCAGCTGCTGCCACCATTCTAAGTAACAGACTTTTTTGAATAATTGATCTTGGGACCCGTCGGTATTTTTCCGTCGGGTCCTGTCTGTAAGGAGGTTTTAATATGTACAAGACAACTGTTGAAGTAGGAGGCATGGCCTGCGGTATGTGTGAGGCTCATGTAAATGATGCCGTCCGCAAGGCTCTCGGCAATGTAAAGAAGGTCTCCTCCTCTCATTCCAAGAAACGTACCGAGATCATCTCTGAAGCGCCCGTTGATGAGAATAAGCTGCGTAAGGCTATCACCGACACCGGATATGATGTCGGCAATATAAGCTCCGAACCTTATGAGAAAAAGGGGCTGTTCGGATTATTTTAATAAGCCTGTATCTAAAATATTGAATGAACTTCGGGCTATGTGATACTATTAAAAAATTACAAAAATTCATTCGAGCATATCTACGGAGGAAATTTATGGAATACAGAATTGAGCATGACACTATGGGAGAAGTCAAGGTTCCCGCCGAACATTTCTGGGGAGCTCAGACAGAGCGTTCACTTGAGAATTTCCGTATAGGCACGGAAACTATACCGAGAGAAGTAATAAGAGCCTTTGCAATGCTGAAATCGGCTGCCGCTTCATCCAATATACAGCTCGGTAAGCTTGGTACTTCCGAGGGTAAGGCTATAGAGGAAGCCTGCCTTGCGGTATTAAACGGCGAGTATCCGGACGAATTTCCTTTAAAGGTATGGCAGACAGGCTCCGGCACTCAGTCAAACATGAATATGAATGAAGTAATAGCTCATATTGCGACAGCAAAGCATCCGGAGTTAAAGATACATCCCAACGATCATGTCAATATGTCTCAGAGCTCCAACGACACCTTCCCTACAGCTATGAATGTAGCTGCAGTCACAGCTATAACCGAGACTCTTCTGCCTGCACTCGATAAGCTTACCGAGACTCTTAAAAAGCTTGAAGCGGAAAATGCCGAGGTAATCAAGATAGGCCGCACTCATCTTCAGGATGCGGTGCCGCTCAGATTTTCTCAGGAGATACATGGCTGGACAGGCATGCTTGAGACCGCAAGAGAGATGATAGTAAGTTCGCTTACTCCTCTCAATAGACTTGCTATAGGCGGAACCGCTGTGGGAACAGGACTTAACTGCCCTCCGGATTTTGACAGGATATGTACAGGATATATCTCCAAGCTCAGCGGAATCGACTTTACAGCTTCGGACAACAAATATCATGCCCTCACTTCCAAGGATGCCTATGTATTTACACACGGCGCACTTAAGGCACTTGCCGCAAACCTCATGAAGATGGCTAATGATATCAGATGGCTTGCTTCCGGTCCACGCTGCGGTATAGGCGAAATATCCATCCCTGAGAACGAGCCGGGTTCATCCATCATGCCGGGTAAGGTCAATCCTACTCAGTGTGAGGCAATCACTATGATAGCCGTTCAGGTCATGGGAAATGATGCCGCCGTAGGCATAGGCGCAAGCCAGGGCAACTTCGAGCTTAATGTATTCATGCCTGTTCTTGCCTACAATATGCTTCAGTCTATAAGACTGCTTGCAGACGGCATGATCTCATTTGAGAAACACTGTGTAAGCGGAATCAAGGCAAACACCGAGCGCATGAAGGAGAATCTAGACCGCTCTCTTATGCTTGTCACCTGCCTCTCTCCTTCCATAGGCTATGAAAATGCGGCAAAATGTGCACATACAGCCTTCGAAGACGGTTCGACACTCAAGGAAGCCGTACTCAAACTTGGTTTCATGAGCTCAGAGGATTATGACAAGGCAGTAAGACCGGAGAAGATGTGCTGATACATTTTCATCATGTCGAGACAAGCCAGCTGCTTCGGCTCAAGGCTGCTGCGCAAACCCCGGCGCTGAGATATAGAGATAAGATATAGAACAAAAAATGTAGACAGAAACCGCAGATCAGCTATTACGCCGGTCTGCGGTTTCTTCAAATAACTTATCATAGAATGCCATAATGTAATCCATGATTGTATCCCATTCAAGTTCTCCTACATATTCATTTTTCTTTCGGTACGATTGCCATTGAGATTTCATCGTATCACTCATAGAAATAGTTTTTAAGACTTCTGAGCCGGTTTTAAACGCAACCAAGCTGTTTCTTTTATCGCTGGTTAAATACAAAGCTTTCCTAAGGGTATCAGGATTCATCCGTTCACATTCCGCTTGAAGAATGTATAAATCATAGAAGTCTCTCATCCTTGTATTTAAAGCACCTCTGGATATGATGGTTTCTAATTTTTCTGCTAATATTGTTTCGAGATTATATGCCCACAAATCAATCGATCTATCTTCAAACATTAATCTGAAACTATATTCTATGGCTCTTGGTGTGATAATATCGCTGGTTGAAATATCGATTTTTAGAGGTATCCTTGTTCTTTCAAGATAGGCATCCATCATTATACGTAAGCCATTATAATCGGCTTCATCCATGATAGAACTAATACTCCGTAATTCAAAACGCATATTATCTTCCAACTCAATAGTTGAAATTTCACTTATAATTCTACGGGTGTTTTCTTCATCTAAAGGAAAGTTTCTTACAGTTGTATCAATATCCATAGTTGCTCTACTATCCAACCCGACTAAAGAAGCAACTAATATTCCACCCTTTACAATAAAATTATCTTTATAGTTTGATAAAGATATTCTTTCCAGAAATCTTTCCATAGCGTAATTTCTGATTAAAAGCTGTGCTTTACCGCTGTTGTTTTCTGCTTTATATCTAATCAGCGCTTTTAATTGATTCGCAGTTTTAATCATTAGAATAGCACCCCCATAGTTGTCCGCAGTGTTTTCTCTATTTTCAGTTCCTGCGCATATTTCATCAGTTTATTTAAATCTTTACCATTACTCCTCATATATTCATTAATCGCATAATTAAACGCAGAAATATCCATTTCATCCTTTTTGCGGATAATATCGCAGATCGTTCTTTCCGGATCATAAGCTCTTAACTTATTACCTTCAGGTGATAAAACCTCACTAACCCCGATTTCATACCATTCATTTTTTACGTATCCGATGTTTACACCGCTGGCAATTAACTCCTTCGTATTATACTTAGCAGGCACAGTTACAGACAGCGGCATCGGTTCCCGCTCTGATAATCCATGCAAATATAATGCCGTTTCCATCGAATAAATGATTTTAGGAAAACGAAGCTGTAATAAATACATACCATCCACCCAAGCATCTTCAAACACATAGAGTCCCTGTCCTTCCTTGACAAGATTCTTTTCCTTGATGAAGCTATAGAGCTGGTTTTTCTTTACACCATGATTAAGAACCTTCTGTGTCCGCAAGATGCCGCCATTTTCGCTCATTTGATGTTCAATTACATTATAATCAATATTCATCTATATCACCAACTTTCACACGGATAGTTTAACATATAATCCGTGTGAAAGTCTATATAAATAGCAAAAACCGCAGACCGGCATAGTAGCTGATCTGCGGTTTTATAAGTGCGCCTAGCGGCGCGCTTATAAAACACAGGCACCGATCATTGTGACCGATGCCTGTTTGAATTTGATCAATAAAGTTTATTAAAGACCGTTCTGTCTGTTGTATGCTCCGCAGATAAGATTACTGTTCTTGATAAGGATATACATTCCGATAAACGGACCTATGCCGCATACAAGGAGACCGAAGAGGCACCAAAGCAGTACGGTAGTACCATCCTCACGGAAGCTGAGTCCGTAACGAGGCGCGTTGTCTGCAAGTCTGTTTCCGAGCTTGTAATACCAGTAATATGCATAGAAGCCGCAGGTAACGAATGAAAGCACGATAAACATTGCGAGTCCCGTTGTGCTTTCTCCGTCTCCGTCACATGCAAGATTGACATCATGTGCCATCTTGTAGATGAAGTAGTATCCATAGATTCCGCAGGTAATGATGCTTAAGATTATGTAGGAAGCAATGCCTCTGTCATCCTTAAGTCTCTCCTTAGGACCTCCGTAGACCGAACCGTTTCCGTTAGCGTTGCCGTTTCCTCCGCCTACTCCGACCACGGTTCCTCCGTTGCCATTGCCGCTGCCGTCTCCGGCATTACCGTTATCGGCATATCCGCTGCCGTAAGCAGAGTTATCGGCAGTTGTTTCTGCACTTCCTGCTCCGTTATTCACATAAGCTGCGCCGGAGTTTGCAGCCTCTGTATTAGTATAAGCCGCATTGCCTCCATGAACTTCACCTGCCCTATTGCCGTTTCCGGCATCACGGTTCACAGCACTTCTAATGCTGTCTTCAACCTCATTTATTGCACTTCCTAATTCCTTTTCAGTAGAATCGAAAGCCTCTGTTGCTGCTGCCTTGATCTTCTCAGCGGCACTGTTAGGTGCTCCGCAGGAAGGACAAAACTTTACACCGTCTTTGATTTCTTTTCCGCAATTGCTGCAAAACATATCATCCCCTCCTTCGTTAAAAAATAGTTTCTCTGCACTCTTATAAAGCCGTCATTCAGCTTAAATATACATAAGTTTTGACTGTTGCATCTGTGATATTTCCGAGTCCAAACCCGCTCATTAAGGTTTCTCACCGGAAATGCTCCTGCATCAGTTCCTCAGCAGATATATGATACTGCTAAACATCCGTCCTATAAGTCCATCCCACGGCGCAAACACAACGATTTCGTCCGCAGGATCAAGCAATCTATATATATATACAATAACAAATATAGCTGCAAATATAAACAAGGAAATATTTAACATTTTCTTATTGAGCCGTTGCCTAATTAACCATACCGCCAATGCCAAAGGTATGGTCCAGAATAAGGGATGGTAATTCCATGCCTCCCTAAGATTTCCGTGCAATACGGATAACCATGCTCTAGACATTCCGCAGCCCGCACAGGATATACCTGTCACAAACTTTATCGGACAGCCTATTCCTGAAAATGCAAATGCTCCGTAGAGCAGCACTATCGCCGCCACAGAGCATATTATTTCTTTGTGTCTTACTTTATGCATTTTCAGCCTCTTCGAACGCATCCCTGTATTCAAGATCCCGCTGCAGAGGTTCAAGAAAATGCACAAGCATATCTCTCTGAGAGCCGATAAGATAATCCTTATCTATCTCCTTGTAATTAAAGCTCTTCTTGCCGCCCTGCTGCATCCTCTCCCAGAACTTAAGTATATCCCTGAAAGGAATATAGTAATTCTCAAGCCTTGAGGTATACGACAATATAATAAAGCTTATACCGCCCTGCTCCTCAAATTCCTTCATAAACTTGACCTGATGAGGGTGCAGGTTCTGAAGTGGCCACAAATCCGCCTTGCATTCCTTGGCATCAAAGCAGACAGGTATGCCCTGCACCACCCCGATATAGTCTACGGTAGATTTCTGATCAAAGTAGGCAAGCGTGATCTGTGTATGATCCTTATTCATATCTATCGGAGTGATAGGTGTAGGTATCTTCTGTATGAGTGCAAGTCCGCGCTCTCGGTAAGCTTCAATGGTATGATTGATCAGCTCCTCAAGCTCCGAGCCTCTCAGCCCACGTGATTTCCATGTACCCATTCATCCCAATCCTTGATGATAGAACGATCGTCGAAATAATTGATGCGCATAGCCGCACGTACTTCTGCCAGAGTTGCCTCCGTAGTCTCACGAGCCGCCTTGGTACCGCTCTCAAGTATGTCATAGACGTCAGAGATATTAGCCTTCCATCTTGCTCTCTCTGCACGTATAGGCTCAAGCATCTCCTCCATTACCTTAAGCAGGAACTTCTTGCACTTAACGTCTCCGAGTCCGCCTCTTGTATAATGCTCCTTCATCTCGTCAAGATTCTTGTAATCCGGCATGTACTCCGCAAACTGATCCTCTCTTGAGAATGCATCAAGGTATGTAAATACCATATTGCCATCAACATGTCCCGGATCCTCGATATTGATATGTGTCGGATCCGTATACATGCCCATGACCTTGGTCTTGACAGTCTTGGCATCATCCGAAAGGTAGATACAGTTTCCGAGTGACTTACTCATTTTAGCCTTGCCGTCTGTTCCCGGAAGTCTCCTCTGGGTAGCATTTTCCGGAATCAATATCTCAGGCTTAACAAGCACATCACAGTTATAGGTCTGATTGAAGCGCTGTACTATCTCTCTGGTCTGCTCGATCATAGGCATCTGATCCTCTCCGGCAGGAACCGTAGTTGCCTTAAATGCAGTGATATCGGCAGCCTGTGATACCGGGTAGGTGAAGAAGCCCGCCGGAAGACCTGCCTCGTTGTCATTGACATTTTCATTGTCATTGAAGCCTCTCATCTTCATCTCCGACTTAACGGTAGGATTACGTGAGAGTCTCTGAGTAGTAACAAGATTCATATAGTAAAATGTCAGCGAATGCAGTGCCGGGATAGCCGACTGTATACAGATATGCGACTTGTCCGGATCGATACCTGCCGAAAGATAGTCAAGTGTTACCTCGATTATATTGTCACGTATCTTCTTGGGATTATCCCAGTTATCCGTAAGTGCCTGATCATCTGCTATAAGTATATATATATCATCAAACTTACCCGAATTCTGAAGCTCGACTCTGCGTCTTAAAGAGCCTACATAATGTCCGAGATGGAGCTTGCCTGTCGGTCTGTCTCCCGTAAGTATGATCTTCTTCTTTGCATCCTTTGCTTCCATTTACGCCTCCAAGCGGTCAATTCATAATATCATCGGCATCAGCCGACCATTAACAGTATAACATATTACTTATTAAAATGTATCCCTATTCTCTGCAGCGTCCATCGGTCTTCATTTACATAATAAAGAATGTATCTTGGTGCATTTCTTCTGCGTGCGCGGTCTCCAGCAAGATTTTTCTCTTTTGTACGAGTACGCATACCACCCGTAATGTATGATTCATCTCTCTTATTCTGCCCGCTTTTTTGCGGGCTTTTTTATTCAAGAGTTCGCCGTTAGGCGAAGTTTCCTATAATGTAAGAAACGGCCGGAGCATATGCCCCGACCGTTTTCTTGTAAATGTGAAGTTAAACTAATTCTTAATCATCATAAGTCTCAGGGAAGAAGGTTCTGCCTGTCTTCTCATCGATAGCCTTACCGAAGTTATTGAAGATGATGAAGAGTATAAGCGCAGATCCTACTCCGAGGATGATGTTGTGGAAAGAGCTGAGCTTGATCTTAAGAGCCATGGTTACACAGTAAACTGCGAGACCGCCGATAGCTGCTGCCGTAGCACCTTCCTTGTTTGCCTTCTTCCAGAACATACCAAAGAGCAATGTCCAGAAGAATACTGTCTGCAAGCCTCCGAAGGAGAACATGTTGATCCAAACGATGATGTCAGGCGGATAGATGGCAAGAAGTATAGCTGCGATACCCATAAGTCCTGTAACGGCGATAGATATCTTGCCGACAAACTTCTGATCCGGCTCCTCATTCTTAGCTTCCTTGTGGTGCAGATACATATCCTTAACGATTGCCGAGGATCCTGCGATAAGGAGTGAAGAAATAGTTGACATAGTTGCTGCAAGAGGTCCTATGATAACGAGACCTGCAATAAGAGGATGCATGTACTCAACGATAACTGTAGGAATAACCGCATCTGTCGAAGCTCCCTCAGGAAGTGTAGTAAGCACGCCTCTTGAAAGAACACCGATAAGGTGCATGCCGACCATCATGGCACCAACTACGATAGTACCGTAAATCATAGCCTGATGAACCGACTTGGTATCCTTATAAGCAAGGCAGCGAACGTTTGACTGCGGAAGTCCGAGTGTTGTGAATCCGCAGAGCATCCACTGTGTGATATAGAGCTGTATCGGAAGTGTTGCAATACCTGCAACCTCTGCATACGGGCTGAGCATTTCATGACCTACTCCGCTTGCCTTGGCATCTGCCGATACCTGAGCGATATGTGCGGTGATGTTTGCAAGTCCGCCGCCCTTGATGATGATAACACCTGCAAGCAGGCACATACCTACAACCATGACCATGGCACAGATAGTATCTGTAATAGCAACGGCATTGAATCCGCCGACAGTAGTATATACAACTACTACGACTGCGAAGATAAGGAGGCCGAGCTTATAATCAAGACCTGTAACAGATGCAAAGATCTGAGCACCGCCGATGAACTGTCCGAGCATTGTTGTTGTGAAGAATACAACGATAACAAGTGCACAGAAGTTTGCGAGAAGCTCCGAATGATATCTTGCTCTGATGATATCTATAACGGTAACGGCATCAACCTTTCTGCCGACAACCGCCATCTTCTTACCTAAAACTCCCAATACTATGAATGCGGCAACAACCTGTGTCGATGCATAGTATACCCAGCCGTAACCTCTGTCCCATGCGGTTCCCGGTCCGGACATGAAGGATGATACCGAAGAATAAGTTGCAACGAGTGTCATGGCAAGAACGAAACCACCGAGGCTTCGGCCGCCGATAAAGTATTCCTTAGAGAAGTTTGCAGCCTTGGCATCAGCCGACTTCTTCTGAATGTAGAAGCCTATGCCAAGCATAAGAATGAAAAACGCCGCAACAGGTAACAATATCAATGTAGAGTTGCTCATTTTTTAACACCTCCCTCTTCTTCTCCAAGATCAAAGTCCTTGAAAACATGCTTTACCAGATACACTACTCCGGCAATGGACAAAAACCATGATCCGAAACAGCTGATCATCATCCATGCCGGAATGCCGAATATAGTCCACTCAGCACCACATACAGCATAGATACCGAAACCGGTAATGAACCAGAATGCCATAACTATAAATCCTACGATCCAGGTGGCTTTGGCTTCTTTGTTCATCTGAATGAATTTTTCTTTTTCACTCATCTTTTGCATAATAAAACCCTCCTTGAAACACTGCTTCATCATCCTTGGATGATTAAATCTATTAAAATGCTGCACCTTCTCTTATGAACTCTGTCTTGCCGTCTATCATGGTAAGATCGACCTTAACCTTATTAAGCTCCATCTTGTCGATGGCAAGGATATCACAGTCACATACTATCATATCGGCAAGCTTTCCTACCTCGAGGCTTCCCTTAATGTCCTCCTCATAGGATCTGTAAGCTCCGTAAAGAGTTGCTATCCTGACCGCTTCAAGTACCGATACGCACTGAGTCTGGTTGCACTGAACATTTCTGACTCTGTCATAACGGTTTACCGCACCGTCGAGACACTCAAAACCGTAAGGTCCCGAAGGAGCATCAGACTGAAGCGAAGGCTTCATTCCGGCATCGATCATACTCTTTAAGGCTCCGAAATAATCATTTCTCTTGCCGTAGAATCTCTCGTAATTACCGCCGTTCTTTGCTACTATACCTGCATTGACCGACGGACAAATATTCATCTTAGCCATACGGTCTATAAGATCCTGATCCGTAAGTGTGCAATGCTCGATACCGTGACGTCTCTCCTTGAATGCTTCCTTGTCCTTGCAGCTTGCAAATGCCTTTTCGAAGCCCTCTACCATGTATTCGACTGCTCCGTCTCCTATGGCATGTGCGGTAGCCTGACCCTCATGATCATCTATGAGCTTGATATATTCGGCGACCTCTTCTCTGGTCCATGCCTTTTCTCTAAGCAGTGTAGGATCGTGATCGTAAGGTTCTCTTGTGTAACAGCTCGGTCCGGAAGAACCTCCGTCTATCATAAACTTGTTTGAACCCATCTTGAAGAAGTTGTCTCCGAGTCCCGGTCTTAATCCGAGCTTTATAAGCATGTACTCGTTATCTTCCTTTGAGTATTCCTTACCGAAAATGCTGTGCAATGCCATATATACTCTCGGCTTAAACTTTCTCTCCCTTGCAAGCTTCTGCATTGAATGATAGGAAGGTCTGTCAAGTGCTCCCATATCATGGATTGAGGTAAGTCCCTTTGAGACCATTTCGTCTCCGACCTCACATACTGCCTTCTCAAGAGCCTCCTCCGGATAATCGACCTTACCCCAGAGAGTAAAGAGTGTAACTCCGAAGAGCATGCCTGTGAGCTTGCCGTCCTTTACCTGTACATCACCTTCCGGGAACTTGGCAGCATCCTCGGCGCTGAATATACCTATCTTTTCAAGCGCCTTGGAGTTGAACATACATTTATGTCCGCTTCCCTCCATGCACTGAAGCGGATTATCCGGACACCATGCATCAAGCTCCTCAATTGTCGGATCTCTGTCTTCCTTGAGGTTTGCCGCTTCATAGCCCCACATTGATACCCACTCACCAGGCTTCTTGACTGCAAGCGTCTTATCGAGATCGGCTTTGATGTCTGCAAGGGATTTGATCCTGTCACCGAAGAGTGAGATCATAGGTGCATAAGGAGCTTCTCCGAGCAATGCCAGCAGGAACGGATGAATATGAGTATCTATCATACCCGGCATAAGTGTTCTGCCCTTGAGATCGTAGACCTTAGTCTTGTCATCAATAAGCTTCTCAAGCTCTGCGGTAGTTCCTACATACACTATCTTGTTTCCCTTGATACCGACTGCCTCTGCAATGCTGTCCTTGGGATCGACCGTTATGACTCTGCCGTTAATAAAAGCGACATCTATGTAAGAATAATCAAAAGCCATGCTCTTACCTCCTATGACTTTTTCTAAAAAAAATTATCCGACCTATCTTGAAGTTGTTTTCCGGCTCCCTGATACTCACGGTAGTTTTTTATAGCTGCCATATGCCGAATAATCTACATATTATATGCAATTTATATAAATATTGCTACTGTAAATGATTTTTTATCTTAACTTTTAACCAAAATATAATTAATGTACTCGTTTGTGTCAAGAGAAAATCATATGTACAGAATTATACATAACGCACTCATACTGCTATATCTTTTGTATATCGCAAACCATAATATCCTGTCTCCCAATAATAAAAATATAGTCGTTTTCGCTGACGCTTCTACGACTGCAGTCCGGCTTTAATCCTCTTATCGATTAATTACGGATTGCTTCGTACTTCGTACTCTCGCAATCCTACGATAATTCGCACCCGCTTCTTTCGAAGCTTTGTGCTCATTTTCGTTTGGCCGTCCTATAGTCGTCTTCGCAGCTGCAAGCAGCTGCGAAGACGACTGCAGTCCGGCTTTAATCGATAATAATAAAAAGGCAGGTGCAGTCTTTGAGAAATAGGATTATCTCAAAGACGCCCTTGCCTTTATTGAGTGATTAAACGTCCATCATCTATAGCCGTAGCAGATGTCAGACACCTTATGAAACAAAAAGCGCTCGGGTAATTAACTCCGAGCGCCATTGCTTTTATGTCTGCGATTGTACTCCCGCAGAATGTATTTGTCAATAAATATATTTGTGTATTAAATAATACATTTTAAACATATTCAACAATTTCCCAGTTTATTTTTTATTTCAATTGCCGGTATAAAAATTTATATTTTTTTCACAACACTTTGGTAATGTGTTAAGCACTCTCACTGTACGGATACATTGCAAATACATACTCTCCCGCAATCCTCCGGAAATCAGCAACATATGCTATCGGCACTTCATACGCATTTTTGTCTATGCGCTTAATTCAAAATGCTGTCGCCCGGAGTTTTGCCTCTCCGAAGCGACAGCACATTTTCTAAGCTCTATTTCTATTAATTATCAATAAACAGATCAATACTCGAACGATCCCTCGAATACCTTGACAACAGGGCCTGTGAGATAAGTATGCTCAGCTGTATAGTTTACCGTAAGATCTCCTCCGAGCACCTTAACGGTTACATCCGTGCCCTCATCACAGCGTCCGTTTACTACTGCTGCCGCTACTGCTGCGCAGGCTCCGGTTCCGCAGGCAAGTGTCTCACCGTTTCCTCTCTCCCATACTCTCATACGGAGTGTATTTCTGTTAACTATCCTTACAAACTCTGTATTTGTCTTCTCCGGGAAGATTCCGGCATTCTCAAAGGACGGACCGACTTTATCGATCTTGATCTTATCGATATTGTCCATGAAGATCACGCAATGCGGATTTCCTACAGAGCAGCATGTAATACGGTAATCATCATCCATCTTTCTGATGATTCGGTTTATTACCTGCTTGCTGCCGTCACGGAATACTACCGGTACAGCTGCCGCATCAAAGCTTATGGCGCCCATATCTGCCGTTACCGAGCTTACCTTGCCGTCTCTTACATTTATCTTCATCTCGTGGACCTTGCCGCCCATCTCGATAGTTATGATCTCGCGATCTGCCTCAACATCTCCGTTATCGTAGAGGAGCTTTGCAACACAGCGCATATTGTTGCCTGCAATCACTCCGTTACTTCCGTCACGGTTGAATGATCTGATCAGCACATCAGCCTTATCGGAATTCTCAATGAGTACGATTCCGTCGGCACCGATTCCGAAATGCTGTGCGCAAAGGCTTACACACAATGACTCCGCACAGGTTATGCTGTTGTTGCGGTTGTCGATGAATATGTAATCGTCTCCGCATGACTGCATCTTAGTGAAATGTACAGTGATGCGCTCATCTCTCATATTATTGATATCGACAAGCTCTGTGTTCTTGATATTGAAATGGCTCTCAAGCATCTCTGCAAGCGCACCTGCGGTATCAAGGCTGGTAAGGCAAGGAATACCTGTTGCCATAGCCTTGCGATGAAGTGCTGTGAAGTTGCCGATACGCTCATCTCTGTCGGTTCCGGTATAAATGATGTAGTTGAGTCTCTTGTTCTCTATAAGATCATAGATATCTCCGTTATCCGAAGCATTCTCTACCATCTGAACCTTGATGCCCATCTGCTTGATGATACTTGCGGTTCCGCTTGTCGCATAGAGTCCCATACCGAGATCATAGAAGCGCTTTGCAATTCCGATGATCTCCGGATAATCATTTGCCTCTACCGAAAGCAGTACGCCCGGCTTCTCTCTGTTGTCTGCGGACGGTACTGTGAAGCCTGCTGCTATAAGTCCCTTATAGAGTGCCTCCGGCATAGTCTTGCCGAGTCCGAGTACCTCTCCGGTAGACTTCATCTCAGGACCGAGTATCGAGTTGGCATCTGCAAGCTTTTCGAATGAGAATACAGGCACCTTGACAGCGCAGTACGGCGGCTTCTTGTAGAGTCCGGTTCCGTATCCGAGATCCTTGAGCTTGGTTCCGAGCATAACTCTTGTTGCAAGGTCTACCATAGGAACATTTGTAACCTTGCTTATATAAGGAACTGTTCTCGATGCACGCGGATTTACCTCGATAACATAGAGCTTGCCTTCGTAGATAAGGTACTGAATATTGACAAGTCCCTTGGTTCCGAGAGCAAGTGCAAGCTTCTCTGAGCTGTCGCAGATAATCTTGAGGAATTTATCCGACAGATTGTATGGCGGATATACCGCAATAGAGTCTCCCGAGTGAACTCCGGCTCTCTCTATATGCTCCATGATACCCGGAATGAGTACGTCTGTTCCGTCCGAGATAACATCTACCTCAAGCTCTGTTCCCGGCATATACTTATCTACAAGTACAGGATTATCAATGCCGCCCTGCATGATGTTCTCCATATACTTACGTGTATGAGCATCATCATAGGATATGGTCATGTTCTGTCCGCCGATTACATAGCTCGGACGAAGCAGTACAGGATATCCGAGAGTCTCGGCTGCATTTACAGCTTCCTCAACTGTATTTACGCCCATTCCCTTAGGTCTGGTTATGCCGAAGGTCTCAAGAAGCTTATCAAACTTCTCTCTGTCCTCTGCTGTATCAATTCCCTCTGCACTTGTTCCAAGTATACGGATACCGTGTGAATCAAGGTAGTTGGTAAGCTTGATAGCTGTCTGTCCACCGAAGGCAACAACGACTCCCACAGGCTTCTCCACCTCGATGATATTCATTACATCTTCCGGTGTAAGTGCCTCAAAGTACAGTCTGTCTGCTGTATCGTAGTCTGTTGATACTGTCTCCGGGTTATTATTTACAATAACGACATCATAGCCTAATTTCTGCAAGGTCCATACGCAGTGAACCGATGAATAGTCGAACTCGATTCCCTGTCCGATACGGATAGGTCCAGAACCAAGTACCATTACAACTTCTCTTCCGCTGCGCTTAAAGCTTCTTGACTCACAGTTCTCATCAACAGATGAGTAGAAGTAAGGAGTCATGGCATCAAACTCTGCTCCGCAGGTATCAACCATCTTGTAGCTGAACGGCTTGCCCGGAAGTGTATCCTGCTTAACGCCGCTGAGTCTTGCTATTGCGGCATCTGTGTAACCATAATGCTTACCAAGCTCATACTCCTTGGCAGTAAGCCCCTTATCGCCTCTGTCGGCAATAGAAAGCTCATAATCAGCAAGCTTCTTGAACTTGGCAAGGAAGAACATATCTATCTTGGTTATATCATGTATCTCTTCAAGTGAATGACCTGCTTTGATTGCCTCAAATACTGTAAAGAGTCTGCGGTCATTCTGCTCCGCAACTCTCTCCATAAGCGGCTTATCATTAAGCGGCGGCGCATTGAGTGTATCAAAGCCTGTCTCCGAACCTCTGATAGCCTTCATGAGTGCCATCTCAAAGTTATTTGCGATAGCCATGACCTCACCGGTAGCCTTCATCTGTGTGCCAAGCTTACGGCTTGAACCCATAAACTTATCAAACGGCCACTTCGGGAACTTTACTACAACATAATCAAGAGTAGGCTCGAAGCATGCGCAGGTCTTCTTGGTGATATCATTCATGATCTCATCAAGTGTATATCCGAGTGCGATCTTGGTAGTGATCTTGGCAATAGGATATCCTGTAGCCTTACTTGCAAGAGCTGATGAACGTGATACTCTCGGGTTAACCTCGATAACAGCATACTCAAAGCTGTCAGGATTAAGAGCAAACTGGCAGTTGCAGCCTCCGACTATTCCGAGTGCGGTGATCATATCAAGAGATGCCGAACGGAGCATCTGATATTCCTTATCTGACAAGGTAAGTGCCGGAGCTGTAACGATAGAGTCTCCTGTATGGATTCCTACAGGGTCGATATTCTCCATTGAGCATATGGCGATAACATTTCCGAGAGCATCACGCATGGTCTCGAACTCTATCTCCTTCCATCCGGAGATGCACTTCTCTACAAGTATCTGTGTGATAGGAGACATATCAAGTCCGCTCTTAGCGATGACCTTAAGCTCCTCTTCATTTGCAGCGATACCGCCGCCGCTTCCTCCGAGAGTGTAAGCAGGACGAACAATGATCGGATATCCGATCTTATTTGCTATCTCTATCGCATGCTCTACTGTAACAGCGATCTCTGACGGAACTACCGGCTGATGGATGGCATCCATGGTCTCCTTGAAGAGCTCTCTGTCCTCTGCCTTCTCTATGGCATCTATATCGGAACCTAAGAGCTTGACATTGTACTTATCAAGTATGCCTGCCTTCTTAAGCTGCATGGCAATGGTAAGGCCTGTCTGTCCGCCGAGTCCTGCAAGGAGTCCGTCCGGACGCTCCTTCTCTATGATACGCTCTACGGTCTCCATGTTAAGCGGCTCAAGATAGATCTCGTCTGCAAGATCCTTATCTGTCATGATGGTAGCCGGGTTGGAATTGACCAGAACTACATTTATTCCTTCGTCACGGAGTACTCGGCATGCCTGTGCACCTGCATAGTCAAACTCTGCTGCCTGTCCTATAACTATAGGACCGGATCCTATCATTAAGACTTTTTTTATCGATTTATCCTTAGGCATTTTTTTCCTCCTCCATCATCTCAAGAAACTTATTAAACAGGAACTCTGTGTCCTTAGGGCCGCCGCAGGCTTCCGGATGGAACTGTACTGTAAAGCACTTCTTGCCCGGATATTCCATACCCTCGCAGCTTCCGTCATTTGCATTTTCATATATCTCTCTGCCTACGCCCTTAAGGCTGTCTGCAACAACGGCGTAGTTGTGGTTCTGGCTTGTTATATAAGTCCTTGAACCGTCGTCTTTTCTTACCGGCTGGTTTGCACCGTGATGTCCGTACTTAAGCTTCATTGTGCTTCCGCCCATAGCAAGTGCGGTAAGCTGATGTCCGAGGCAAATGCCGAATATCGGAAGCTTGCCGATAAGCTTTTTGATCTGCTCAATGCAGAAAGTATTCTCCTCCGGATCTCCCGGGCCGTTTGAAAGCATGATTCCGTCCGGATTCGTATCAAGTATCTGTTCTGCCGTATAGCTGTGCGGAACTGCTGTAACCGTGCATCCGCGCTTACAGAGTGACTTGATGATATTGAGCTTTGCGCCGTAATCTATAAGTGTTACCTTATACTTTTCCTTGCCCTCTGCCGGATAAGTCTTAGGCTCCTTGATTCCTACCTGGTCTACAACTCCCTTTACGGCATAAGCTGCGATCTCCTCCATGTCCTTATCTGTCGGAGGCGCACTTAAGATTGCCGCATTCATGCAGCCCTTCTCTCTTATTATACGTGTAAGCTCTCTTGTATCTATACCGGCAACTCCCGGAATATCTCTGTCCTCAAGGTACTTGTTAAGTCCATACTGACATCTGAAGTTTGAAGGAGTATCGCAAAGCTCTCTTACAACATAACCCTTGCATGCTGTCTCACCCTCAAAATCCTCCTCTATTACTCCATAGTTTCCGATAAGCGGAAATGTCTGGGTTATGATCTGACCCGCAAAACTTGGATCTGTAAGTGTCTCAAGATATCCCTCGACACCTGTGGTAAATACTATCTCTCCGACAGAATCGCGCTTTGCACCGATTCGTTGACCTTCAAATACTTTGCCGTTACTTAAAACCAAATATGCTTTTTCCATTTCGACCTCATAACCCTTTCCATTTATAGTTTATTAAAAGAAAAGGAAGCTCCAGCAGACGCTGTTACCTCCTTAAAAAAACGAATCATATATCACTTTTCAGCTTTATGTATGTATGTTCCATAATAAACCTTTCAAAAATTGCTTTCGCATTATACTAACAAATGTATCGTCCTATTGCAAGTAGAAAATGTTCATTATAGAAACAATTTTTTTATTAATAATCACAAATTCGTATATTTACTCATTTTGTGTAATTCAATGAGATCTCTCAGCTGATCATTCCGTGACTCCATACAGCAAATTCATCACAGCCCATGCCGAACATCTCACTCTTGGTTTTCTTGCCTGATGCCGCTTCTATTATTGCCTCAAATATCCTATACGCAACCTCGTCTATGGTTTCCGTTCCGTCTGCAATAGTTCCGGCATTGATATCCATATCATCATTCTGGAATTCATAAAGCTTAGTATTGCTGCTTATCTTAACAGTCGGCATATGCCTTGTTCCGTAGCAGCTGCCTCTGCCTGTCGTAAATGCCAGCATATTACATCCGCTTGCAAACAAAGCTGCTGCGCTCATCGGGTCATAGCTCGGGCTGTTCATAATATTAAATCCCGGCTGTGTAAGCGGTTCCGCATACCATATAACATCATTAAGCGGTGTGCTTCCTCCCTTTTTTGCACTTCCGAGAGCCTTTTCCAGCACATTGCTTATTCCTCCGGCATTATTACCCGGAGAAACCTTTCCGTATATCTGACAGTCTCTGCCTTTGCCTTCATTAAGCCAATACTGCATCATATCTATAACCTTCTGCGCAGTCTCCCGGTCTTTTGCACGTCTTACTATAGCTCCCTCACAGCCGATAAGTTCTGTAGGCTCGGTAAGTACACAGCTTCCGCCCTCTTTGCATAACTTATCCATTGCCTTTCCGAGTGCCGGATTGGCACCTATGCCGCTGAAGGTATCGCTGCCCCCGCATTCCATTCCAACTTTCAGTTCGCTGATTGGAACAGGCTGACGATGTATTTTATTTGCTTCCGGCAGCATTTTTTCGATTAATTCAATTCCCTTTGCCACTGCCTTTCTGCTGCCGCCCTCTTCCTGTATGACCAGTCTTCCGATATTTCTTCCTTTAAGCTCCTTCATATCGATCAGTGTATCAATATTTACGACTTCACATCCGAGCGCAACTATAACAGCCCCGTACATATTCGGATGCTTGACCGTTCCTGCAATCAGCTGTCTGAGATTATCTATATCTGCACCGGTGCGTTCCAGTCCGCATCCGGATTGATGGATCAGAGGCACGACCGCATCTACATTAGGAAATTGTCTGAGTATCTCTTCATCAAAATGATCTGCTATCTTACGAGCAACCGTAGCCGCACAGTTACTGCATACTATTACACATATGCAGTTTCTTGTGGCAATTCTTCCGTCCTCACGTACTATGCCCATAAATGTCCTGCGTTTTTCTTCGGGAACTATTTCAAGAGGCTTATAATCCACACAATACTCATATTCCTTCTGAGTTCTCTCAAAATGTATCTCATTGATATGAACATGCTCACCTGCGGCAATATCTCTTGCCGCAGTTCCTATGACTGTATTGTATTTTAATATCGTCTCTCCTTTTTTTATGTCATGTGCGGCAAACTTGTGTCCCAGCGGAATGTCGTTTTTTATAATAACATTCTCTTCCGGAATAAATGTTCCTGCCTTAATTTCAGCTCTTGCCACAACGATATTATCTTCTTTGTCAAGTCTGATTATCGGACTTTTATTGGTAATAACAGCCATGTTACAGCCTCCTTCAAATAACTTTTTTTTGAAAGTAATGTGCCTTGGCACACACTCGCACCGTTTACTGTCGTTTGCGACATTTTTATTCTTTACATGAGTCAAGTATCCCGCGGGATATTTCTATATCCATAGAAGCTATTTCTATGAAAAAAACAATATGCGGATTGCTTCACATCAACGATGCTTTGCAATCCGCATATCATTAGTATGTATGATCAGTCTCTTTTATGAAAATGGAAAATAATGCATCGTGTGAATCATCCTGAGATTCCGGTAATACGAACTCAGATGTATTCCTTGTACTTTTCTACAAAGGCATCAATTGCTGCCATCTCTGAAGCAGTAATAGGCTCCGTCGGTCTGAGCGGATCAGGACGCATAAAGCCTAACTTGCTCATGCCGTACTTTGTTGACGAAGTCTGGCTCTTAGCCAATCCGTAGAGCTTGCAAACATTGTCAACGATCTCACTCCAGTGCTTCACTCCTTCGATATCTCCTGCCTTTGCAGCCTCATACAATGCAAGATGCGGCTTCGGGAAAAGCGGAGCCAGTGACGGAACATATCCGTCTGCACCGAGAAGAACACTAGGTCCAGCAAGATTTGTTGCTCCCTGGAATACCATAAAGTCACTGTCCTTAAAGTATCTGAGCATCTTTACAAACTCCGGGAATACTCCTGCAGTATCCTTGACACCTATTACCTTATCTATCTTAGAAAGCTCTATGATAGTATCAGCGGTCAGTCTCTGTCCTGTAAATGTAGGAATATTGTAAATGAAGAGATCTGCTTCTGTATTCTTTGAGATCTCCTCAAAATGAATAACTGTCTCATTCTGTGTAGCATGACGGGCATAGAATACAGGTGTTACTACCGCAGTAGTTCCTCCCATCTGCTCAAGTCTCTTGACATTCTCGATAACGCGGATAGTTGAGCTGTCCATAACTCCTGCCATAACAGGAACCTCATCACCACACTCATCAAGCGTAATAGCTATAGCTCTGTCTCTTTCCTTCTGAGTAAGAGCCATACACTCTCCGTTGGATCCGCATACAAATATACCCGGTATACCTACCTCTATACAATGTCTGATGAGAGCTCTGAGTGCCTTCTCATCTACTCTCTCCTGCTCATCGATCGGTGTAACTATCGGCGGAACAACGCCGTAAAACTTCTTAGCCATTTGTCATATCCTCCATTCTGTATCTGAATGCAGATCAAGCTTCTTGCTTTTAACGGATAAAACTTTTTATTATTATACGGACATTAACTAAAACAGCCATAACAATGTCTTAATTCCGTATCCATTTAAACCAAATATCTGTATGTCTCATCCGTTCATTTCAGATTATGTGTAGAGTATATACAAGAGAGCACTGCAAGTATTTATCTATTTTGTAGCTTTTGTGGCAATTTTTTTACTTAAAGAAAGTAATTCAAAGCCATGCACCATGCAGGAAGGAACAACATTGATAACATTGTTGTTAAGAAAACGCATTTAGTTGCGAATTCTTCATCCCCATCATATTTCGCCGCAAGTATGGCTGTCATACTTGCAGCCGGCATAGCTGCCAACAATACACATACACTGCTTGCAAGCGCATCAAGCTTTAAGAACACGCATACAATAAGTGTAAGTGCCGGTATAATAAACAGTCTTATAGCCGAAAACATCAAACTTGTCCTGCTTATTATCCCCTTTACACCGCTTTCTGAAAGAATTGCTCCAATAAACATCATCGTTATAGGTGTAATGCATGAACTTATAGATATAAGGGTCTTATCTATGAAATCAGGGAATCTGAAACCGGTAATCATCATAAACAAACCTACAATACAAGCTATAACACAAGGATGGGTTATCAGCTTCTTAACTACCGACTTTGGATCCGGAGATTCCGTAAAATACGATATACCCGCAGTCCACATTACTATACGCTGAGGAATACAGTATATTGAAGCATACAAAAGTCCCAATGAACCGTATATACAATATGTCAGAGGATTACCCAAAAAACCTGCATTTGAAACAACCGTACCATACTGAAGTATGACCTTCTGTCTCTTTGGCAGCTTATTATAGCAAGTTGCACATATAACTGAGCAGCATATCTGTATTCCTACAGATATAAGTAAGGTTGTAAGTCCGGCCATAAGTATCTCTCTGTTAAATTCTATACAAAATGATTCTATGATATTGCACGGAAGTATCAGGTAAATAATAAGGTCGGTCAATACATTCTTACCCTCTGCCGTGATTATATTTTTCTTTCTGAAAAAGTATCCTATTCCCATCAGCAGAAACATTTCCAGCTGCAGATTAAACAGTTCAAAAAAATCAGTCATAGCACCCTCAAATTAATATAAATCCAATTTTATGTGAAAACCGATTAATTATGTAACATTTATAGCTTCATTGCAAGGATATACCGAGCTATTTCGTAGTTTTATGCAACATATCCTCTCAACTGCGTTTGGATTTTACGCCGAAAGATTGCTCCGTACTTCGTACTCTCGCAATCCTACGAAAATTCGCACCCGTGCCTATCGGCACTTTGTGCTCATTTCCGCTCAACTGCCTTTTTGGTGAATAGCGCATAATACGGATTGCTTCGTGCTTCGCACTCTCGCAATCCTACGGAAATTCGCACCCGTGCCTTTTCGGCACTTTGTGCTCATTTCCGTTACGCAATCAAAAAGGTGAAGATGATTGCAAGTAAACTTGCTCATCCTCACCTTTTTGATTCCGTTTATGCGCTAATATCAGCCGTGAACGTACACGGGCATTCCGACATAAATTATATTATACAATGCAGCTGCCTTATCGTATGGCATATTAATACAGCCGTGTGAACCGTAATTATAATATACATCGGCATTAAAATTGGTTCTCCATGTAGCGTCGTGAAGTCCGATACCTCCGTTGAAAGGCATCCAGAAGCTTACAAAACTTGCATACTTACTTCCGTCGGCATTAAATCCTCTAAGAGTTCTGTTTCTCTCCTTACTGTATATCTTGAATCTTCCGGCAGGTGTTGCATTGCCGTTTATCACTCTTCCCGTAACACAAGGCGAAGCGAATACGCACTGAGTTCCCGAGTATGCATATACTACCTGATTGCCGAGTGATATCTCCACGCAGCTTACATTGCCGTATGGATTCGTCCTTGTTGCTGCTGTCTCCAACGCTATCTGTTGTGATGAAACTGTCGGTTCCTGCTTAGGCACAAGCTTACCGTCCGCATCTACCGCATTGCCGTCAGGTGTGCTCTCAGATACATACATGGAGCCTAAAGGATGTGTGTCATCTGCCGTCTCTGTCAGATAATACTGTGCACCGTCTATAAGCTGCCAGCCCGTAAGCATCTTGCCTGATTCATCAAACCTATACCACTTGCCTTCCGACTCATGCCAGCAGTTCTTAAGCATCTCACCGTTTTTCTGATAATACCAGCTTCCGTCCGTCTGCTGTTTCCATCCGCCTCCGGGACCTACATTGCTCTGCTCATAAGCTATAATAACATTTGTCCCCGCATAGGCCGTAATGCTGCAACAGCCGATAACAGCCGCGCAAAGTATGAATCTGACTGCATTTTTTATTCTTTTCATAAATGTATTCCTCTGAGAATAAGACTCTGCTATCCAAACGATTCCGAAAAATGTCACCAATCTGCTTAATATGCTCATTTATTTAATGCATTTTATCAGAATTCTAATGGTAATAAATAAAAAGAGTTATATGTGATTATTGTATATGAAAGATTTGTAAAATGCGACAAGTATTTGTCTGTTTTGATGAGACTGATACTGATTTGAGAATAATCTTCCTAATCTTAAGTTCTGTCTTAAGCGGATATGATTGATTATAACGATTTTATAATAGTACAGCGCTTTCCTATATATGTAATTTTTATGTGAAAAAAATGAGCCTTGACACACTCTCGCACCGAGCGCAGTCGCTTGCGACAGTTTTCTTCTTAGCTCGAGTCAAGCATACTACGGAGCGCTTTTTAATTCATATTACGCAATTTCCTATAAGTTTAAAAAAGGGACATGCGTAAAGCATGTCCCCGGCAATGTACGCAGCCACAGCTGTATACAAGAATATTCTATTACTGCTGCTCAGCCTTTGAATAGATCTGATCCGGATCAATAACAGCTCCCTTTGCAGCCGATGAAGCAACCTTTGAATAAAGTCTGAGGTAACCGTTCGGAATCTCCTTAGCAGGTCTCTTCCATGACTTTCTTCTCTCAGCAAGCTCTGCATCACTTACATCTGTAAGCTCAAGAACTCCGTTCATAACATCAAGATGGATGGTATCTCCGTCCTTGATAAGAGCGATCGGACCGCCGTCAGCTGCCTCCGGTGAGATATGACCAACGAAGCATCCGTTATTAGTTCCTGAGAAACGTCCGTCTGTAATAAGAGCTGTGCTCTTGTTAAGACCCTGACCATAGAGATACTTCATGGCCTTGTACATCTCTCTCATTCCCGGACCACCCTTAGGTCCCTCATATCTTACAACTACAACATGACCCGGCTTCACCTTACCCTCAAGGATAGCCTTCTCAGCATCCTCCTCGCAGTCAAAGCAAATAGCCTTACCTGTGAAGTCATACATGCAAGGATCATAAGCACCCGGCTTAGTGATACCTGTATCAGGAGCGATGTTTCCTCTGAGTACAGCGATTCCGCCTGTAGGAGCAAACGGATTCTCTCTTGTCTTGATAAGCTCAGGGTTCTCAGGATAGATGAACTTAGCCTTTGAAAGAGCCTCTCCGAGTGTGCATGCATCAACTGTCATTACAGATGTATCAAGGAGATCACCGAGGTTCTGCATTACTCTCTGCATACCGCCGGCCTTATAGAAGTCCTCAAGTGACCATGTAGAAGCAGGATAGATACGAGCAAGCTGCGGAGTCTTCTTGTTAAGCTTATCGAACTCATCGATAACATCCCAATCTGTGATACCTGCCTCGATAGCGATTGCAGGAAGATGGAGACAAGCGTTGGTAGAACCACATACAGACATAGTAGCTATGATGGAGTTTCTGATAGACTGCTTTGTGATAATATCACGCGGACGAATATCCTTGTTTGTAAGCTCAACGATCTTCTGACCTGTCTTGAATGCATATCTAAGTCTGTCTGCATATACAGCCGGAACTACAGCACTTCCTGAAAGTGACATACCAAGAGCCTCGATAGCACATCCCATAGTATTTGCTGTTCCGAAGAATGAACATGAACCGCAGCCAGGGCAGCAAGCATCTACAAGAGTGTCAAGCTCGTCCTGAGTGATCTTTCCTGCTGAAAGCATACCCATAGCCTCATCCGGAGCTGTTCCGTCTGACTTTCTGCCGTCAAACTCGATACCGCTGAGCATCGGTCCGCCGTTGATAAGGATAGCAGGAATATTAAGTCTTGCAGCTGCCATGATCATACCAGGTACGATCTTATCACAAGAAGCAAGAAGAACAACAGCATCAAGCTGATGAGCCTGAACCATAAGCTCAACCGAATCACAGATGATCTCACGTGAAGGAAGGATATAACTCATGCCGACATGTCCCTGAGCGATACCGTCGCAACATGCCATTACACCGAACTCACAAGCTGTACCGCCTGCCTCATAGATACCTCTCTTAACATACTCAGCCACCTGATTAAGATTATAGTGACCCGGTACAAGCTGGTTCCATGAGTTTGCAATACCGATACGCGGCTTCTTATCTGAAAGCTCATCATCGGAATATCCCATTGCCTTAAAATAGCCCTTATATGAGAGCTGCATAAGATCTGCACTTCTGAAATGTGCCATAGTTACCCCCTGATTTAAATGAATTTGTATGAAATATTGATTCCAAACTTAACTAACCATGTTAATATTATCACAATAGCAAAATCATTTCCACTAAATGGCGCCAAGTGATGCAGAATTATTTTATTTGATTAATTCAGAAAGTTTTATCCATAGAACTGTGGTTACCGGATATTCTAAAACAGCGCATAGTAAAGAGCCACACACCTTGCGATGTATGGCTCTTAAGACTTCTCATTTATGTTCATGTTAATCAAGCGCCCCAACCAGGACTTGAACCTGGGACCCCCTGATTAACAGTCAGATGCTCTAACCAACTGAGCTATTGAGGCTTAAACACCATAAAAACCAAATACCGATATAGTAAAGACTTTCCATCTCCAAGCTTTGCGGATAAGCCCTCGACCTATTAGTAACAGTCAGCTCAAAGTATTACTACTCTTACACCTCTGCCCTATCTACCTCGTACTCTCCAAGGGGTCTTACTTCT
>Ga0129312_1000584_pt1 | contig 28754 bp, 39 predicted proteins | sample O827metagenome_FD_94434 | JGI IMG/M metagenome (GOLD analysis project Ga0129312, IMG submission 94434) | Orangutan group fecal microbial communities from Wisconsin, USA - O827 metagenome | ecosystem: Host-associated > Mammals > Digestive system > Large intestine > Fecal | place: USA: Wisconsin... | reverse complement strand
GGAAAGCAGCTTCGTGTGAAGATGAAAGGCAGAACTGACGAGGTAATGCGACAGGATGCTCAGACTCCAGAGGGAGCAAAAGATTACTACAATGCAGCGATTCGAGAGAAAGAGGAGTTCTACAATAGAGCATCTACGAGCTTCGCAGAAATCTCCGGGAAACGAAAGGCAGCACAGGATGATCTGCGAAATGCGAATAAAGAGTACATGAGAGTCTCAAAGCAGATGAATGACTGTATTGATAGTAATAATGAAAATGAAGCAATGCAGTATGCGATGAAGAAATCAACCCTGGAAAATAAAATCAATGTGTTGAAGGATACAATCGCAGAGATGAAAGAGGCAGAAGCCCATCAGAAAGATATTATGAAGCAGGCGGCTGATGATTTAGAGCGTCTCAAAGAAGAGAAAGAACAGGTAGTCTTCCAGATGGAAGCAGACAGCCAGATCATCGAGCTTCATCAGAGCATGGATTCTCTCAACATGAATAACGAGAGCGAAAGAATGCTGGAACGTGTTCGTGAGGGAGCAAGAAAGACACGAGAAAGAGCCGAAGGAAGTAGAATTGCATATGATTCAAGCTCACAGGCAGCGGATCGTAGGCTTGCGGCTTCTGAAAGAGAAAGAAATGCTCGTCAGATTCTCGAAGAAGCAAAGAGACAGCGAGGAAAGTAATTCCGGTGAAAATATGTTCAGAGTAATAATTGCAGGTAGCCGATCATTTGCGAACTACGAAATGTTAAAAGCAAATATGAATCGGCTACTGCAGAACATCAGTGATGAAATATCCATAGTTTGCGGAACTGCAAGAGGAGCAGACAGGCTGGGAGAGAAGTATGCAAAAGAAATGGGTTTCCATGTTGCATACTTCCCGGCAGACTGGGAACGGTATGGCAAAGCAGCTGGATATATAAGAAATAAAGAGATGGCTCAAAACGCTGATGCTTTGGTAGCGTTTTGGGACGGAGAAAGTAGAGGAACAAAATCAATGATAGACCTGGCTAAAGAGTATGATCTTGCTGTCAGGGTTTTAAAATTCTGACGGAGGTAATACCGATATGGATAAAGACGAGTTTGACCACTGTTATGAATGTGAAGGTTATGGAGATGATTACTCTGTAGATGAAAACGGAGAGCTTGTACATAATTGCGAAACATGTCCAAACAACCCATTTAGAGGCGACTGGGATGATTAAGATACACGAATGGAGGAAGAAATGCAGAAAGCTAAAATTGCTTACACGATTAAGCACAGAAAAGCATTCAGAAGAGTAGAGAAAGAACTACTCGGACATAATACCTTGAGAGGAATACTTCATGATTTGGATAAGGTGTTTCTGTATATGATCTTTGATTATAAATCAGTACATAACTGGCACAGGAATCATTCCAGACATCATTCTGTTAAGGCAAAGACACATAGTGATTTTGTCCAGATGGTAGTGGACTGGGAATGCGCTAGGCATACAAAGCCTGATAAGCCTTTAAATGCAAGGGATACGCTTGATAAGTTCTATCCTGAATTAAAAGACAAGGTTTTACCTGTCATTCAGGAGCTTGGTTTATAAAATTGATGTTTGATAGGGTAGAGTCACATCTGCTCTATTGATTTTCTACGGCAGACAATAGCTGGTATCTGTAACGACTATTGTAGAAGACTTTGCTCGGTATATGACTTCTTCAGTGCATGAAAACAGATAAGTGCATTGATAACGAGCGACACTCCAAAAGTCTTGGGTAGTTTTTGAGGAGAGAACCCTTCCGACTTAGGTGATATCGGTATCCGGGTTACGGGAGAATAGTTTGGAGCCTGCAGAAGCGACGTAACCGCGTGACCAGACATAGGAGGAAATGAGCCTCCTACCACCAGTAAACAGGGCGATAGCTGGATGGATTTTCGGGGCTGTAAAGGTTTCGACAGGGGTATGAAAGTTATGAATTCGCTAGAGTGATGACTTAATCATCAAACCTTAAATACAAACGCAAACAGACAGATGTTAGCAGTAGCCTAAGTTGCTACACCAAAACACATTGAGATAATGCTGGTAGATGTTGAGGTTCAAAAACAAGCATATTCAGTATACGGTTCCCTGTATATGAATACCTGCATTGGTTGAGATAGTAAAGAACAGGGTGGTGGACAAGAAATCAGTACATGATTCCAAAACAGCGTAAAGATTCATAGTGAGTAGTATTTTTGGACAGGGGTTCGACTCCCCTCAGCTCCATTCAAATTTAAGAGAGAGAGGCGGTGGTTATTATGGATGAAAAAGTAATGAAGTATCGTAAAAATCATAGAAGATGTAAATATTGCATATATAAAACGCTTCGTACACCAAAATGTACCGGACTTCCAGATTATTATGTATGTGAGGCAAAAGACAAAATAATGTTTGACTGGAACGTAGAGCATTTGCCGAGACTCTTTTGTTCATGTTATCAATTAAGCAGATTGTAGGAATGGAGGATTTTCTGTGAAATTGTATGAAATAAATTATATGGATGATTGTGATAATGAGACTTGCTTAATGGTTGCAAGTAATGAAGAAGATGTAAAGAAGAGATTTGAGAAAGAGATATTCTCAAAACTTCCGTGTCCGATGTATTACTTTGTGCACGAAATAAGTGAAATAGATGGTCATAAAATTATAGTCAATTAATAACATGCGGTGGCGGAATAGGTAGACGCTAATGACAGATAGGTTGCCCTAACGGTTCGATTCCGTCGGCATCTGAGACAGTGAAATAGCTGACGATGCTGGGTCTGATTTGGTAGAAGGGAGTGGGGAGCTATGTATGGTGCGAATCCATACTCGCTTTATTTAAGAAAGGAGATTTCAGAAATGTGCAAGGTAATGTTAAATTCTATTGATAAAGTAAAACGATTTGTCAATGTAACATCAAAAGTAGATGGAGATGTGTTTCTTCAGTCTGGCAGATACATAATTGATGCGAAATCCATTATGGGGATTTTTAGTATCGACTTAACAAAGCCGTTGGAAATGAGCTTTGAGAATTGCTCCGACGAGGAGAGAGACAATTATCTGAAGAAAATTCAGGAGTTTATCGTGGAGGTGTAAGATGAAACCATATGACGTTGGTCTAATATGCGGAAGATTCCAGACATATCATATCGGACATGAGTCACTTATAAATATGGGAATGCAGTTATGTGATCGTGTCCTCATCCTAATCGGATCGGCGCAGGAATGCGGTACAGAAAGAAATCCTTTAAATATCAACACAAGAACAAAGATGTTGAAAGAAATATATGGGGATTCTCCCAATATTATGATTTATGGTTTATCCGATATGACTGATGAAAACGACATTCGTCCAGAATGGGGTAAATATTTACTCGGAAATGTAGATCGCTATGTCTACAAAGTTCCAGAACTGATGATTACAGGCGATGACGAAGAAAGAAATAAATGGTTTGCAAGAGAAGACGTAGTGGACATGTCTCAACTGATTGTAAATCGTGGGAGAATACCAATTTCTGCTACGCAGGTAAGACGATTGATGGTAGAGGATAAGCGAAAAGAATGGATGAAATGGGTGAATCCAAAGTTACATAAAATGTATGATGATATTCGCAGAGAGTTAATGTCCGTACCGTTTTATCAGGAAATGTATTTAGATATGAAAATGCAAAGGGAGTGATATTGTGAATATATTAGAAATTAAGCAGATGATAGGATCTGATGCGTATTCATTTCTGAGAGAAAATGAACATCTCGGAGATAGAATAATCATGATAGGGCTTGGTGGGAGCCATGCTTATGGGACTAATATAGAAACTTCTGATCTTGATGTCAGAGGTTGTGCATTAAACAGTAAGGAAGAAATTCTGACGAATCGGCATTATGAACAGTTTGTTGATGAAAAGACAGACACTACAATTTATGCATTCAACAAATTGATTAGTTTGCTGTGTAATTGTAATCCAAATACGATTGAGATGCTCGGGTTAAAACCCGAGCATTATTTATATCTGTCGCCTGTTGGAAGAGAACTTCTTGACAATAAGGCTCTTTTCCTTTCAAAGAAAGCAGCTCAGGCTTTCGGTGGCTATGCGACAGCTCAGCTTAGAAGACTTGATAATAAGGCAGCAAGACTTGTCGGACAGGCTCAGCGAGAGCGACATATCCTGAATAGCATTAATAATGTCAGGGCAGATTTCAATGAGAGATATTCTCCATATCCGGACGATGCTATTAGACTATACATAGATAAATCAGACAAAGAAGACATGGAATCAGAGATTTTCATGGATGTAAAGCTGACAAGATATCCTCTGCGAGACTACAAATCGATGTGGTCAGAGATGCATAATGTCGTGAAAGATTATGCAAAAGTTGGTAAGAGAAATCAACATGCGATTGAGCATAATAAACTCGGTAAACATATGATGCATCTGATCAGACTGTATATGATGTGCCTGGATATACTTGAGAACAAGGAGATTGTTACATTTAGAAGCAAAGAACACGACTTACTGATGTCGATCAGAAATGGTAAATATCTGGATGCTAATAGACAGCCGATTCCAGAATTCTTTGAAATGGTTGATGAATATGAAAAGAAAATGCAGTATGCGAAGGAGAATACTGATCTTCCAGAGAAACCGGATTATAAGAAGATACAGGAATTTGTTATGGATGTCAATGAGAGAGTTGTTAGAGGATTAATTTAAGGAGGTGTAAGCCGTGGGTGAAATTGTAAGTATTGCTGATGCAAAGAACAAGGTAATTGATTTACAAGCTCTACAGCGAAGTAAGATACGATCGGCAGCTGGTCTCATCGCTCCAGCAACAGAAGAAACCCATTGCGAATTAGCACCAGAACATGCTGCGGAACCGATAAAAAGTCTTGACGATATCTATGCGATTTCAGAATTTCTTATTTCGCAGAAAAGATATAGAGACAATATGCTATTCATAGTTGGAATCAACTTCGGTCTGCGAGTGAGCGATTTGAGAATGCTCAGGTTTTCAAATCTTATCAATGATAATTTCACATTTCGTGATAATTTCCCGGTGTATGAGAAGAAGACAAGAAACACAAGAAAACGAAAAAAGAATAGATATATCACAATCAATACCGCCGTTATAGAGGCGGTAACTCTGTATCTGGAGAATACTCCAAATGTTACGCTGAGCGATTATTTATTCAGAAGTGAATCCAACAGAGGTAAATCATCAAATCAACCGCTTTCAAAGCAATCAATCGACAGAATACTGAAAGGAATTGCTGTGGATTTACATCTGAATATTAGAATGGCAACTCACAGCCTGAGAAAAACATTTTGCTATCATCAGATGGTTATGTCGAATAATGATAGCAGAAAACTTCTCCTGTTGCAGAAAATGCTCAATCATTCATCGCCAGCGCAGACGTTGGACTATATCGGAATCACATCTGAGGAGATTGAAAAGGCGTATAAAGAGTTGAATCTCGGAGGGAGAACAAGAAATTATCTGGTTGATAGTAACCTTGTCGAGGTTGAAAACTCAGCAGGGTAGAAAGGAGGTCATAATGTCGTTAGACAAGGCAATTCTGCATGGTAAAGAACATAGGAAACCGTATATCGGAGGAAAATCTATTGATCGTACTTGCAGAAATCATGGAAGTTGTGATTGGTGCAAAGATAACAGGCTACATGCATCTAAGGTACAGCAAGAAATTGCTGATGCGAAGCTGGCAGAATATGAGGAAGGAGGCAGTGGATGAAAAAGTGGTTTTATATCTTTATGTTGTCGCTAATGGCTGCATTCGGAATAATTGGCTGTACATCCAAAAATGATGAGGCACAGAATAGCGAAGCGAATGAAGATACACCGATACATATTACAATCCCGAAGAGGAAACGGAGCAATTTCGTAGAAGATATTGATACAGTTTCTGTCGTAGATGAAAATGGGGAGATCTTGTATGAATGTGACACAAATTTGGAAATAACTATCAGATTGGATGACGGAATCCTTACAGTTACGGTTCCAAAAATAAATGATAGTTGTTTTGATAATGGAGATTTAGCTGAATAAGAGAGGGTAAGACATGAAGAGAGTATTGATTGTAGTTGATGTACAAAATGATTTTGTGGATGGTGTACTTGGTAGCAAGGAAGCTCAAGCAATCATCCCGGCTGTGAAAGCAAAGATTGAGAAATATGATAAATACGGTAGAGAAATTCTTTTCACGAGAGATTCGCATGATGGGGACTATCTGTACACTTCGGAAGGAAGAAAGCTGCCTATTAAACACTGTATTATGGGGACTCGCGGACATAGAATTGTCGATGGTCTTGAGACACATAATAGCAGACATATTGATAAGCCGACATTCGGATATGCGGGATGGGCTGAGGTGTTAGACATGCTTGGAGATCCGGATAGCATTGAGATGATTGGTCTTGATACCGATATTTGTGTTGTAACAAATGCGTTGATTATCAAGACATTGAATCCAGATATAGAAATCACAGTTGATGCGAGCTGCTGTGCTGGATCAACACCAGAGAAACATAAAGCTGCACTCGAAGTGCTGAAAAGTTGTCAAATTGAAGTGATTGGAGAGTAAAAGATATGATTATTTTGGATGACACAGAAGTAAAAGTGGAACATTTCCCTGATGGGACGCAGAGGATTGTTTTAGAGAATCTCCCGAATATGGAGTGGAGAAACACACATGAAATTACATGGAAATTTGAGAGAGAAGAGGAACTTTCGACACTGATTTATGTCACAAGACACCTGAGAAATATGCCATGCATACAGGAAATCTGCCTCAATCTGTTATATCTTCCAAACGCAAGAATGGATCGTATTCATAGCCATAAGGAGGTATTCACATTAAGAGGGTTCGCAGATGCAATCAACTGGCTTCGGTTTGATGTAGTGAGAGTGCTTGATGTACATAGTAATGTAGGAGCCGCACTTCTGAATAATGTACTTGTGTGTACACCAGAGAAGTATTTAAAAGAAGTAATAGATCAGATAGATGAGACCGTACCGTTAGTTTTATATTTTCCAGACGCGGGAGCAGCGAAAAGATATTCAGGTTTATTACCGGGTATGAAGTATTGCTACGGAGAGAAGAAAAGAGATTGGGAGACAGGGAAAATTCTTGGACTGGCTATCAAGACAAACGGTATTGATCTGCAAAAGCAGACTGTATTGATGGTAGACGATATTATAGCTTATGGAGGTTCCTTATATTACAGTGCGAAAGAGTTGAAACGCATGGGAGCTGATACAATTTATGCCTATGCCACACATACGGAAAACTCAATTCTCGATAAAGAAAAAGGAACCTTGATTAAGCTGTTGGAGGACAATACGGTAGAAAGATTATTTACAACAGGAAGTCTGTTCATTGGAGAACATGATAAGATTACAGTTTTGGAGGTGTAAGAAATGGATAGCACAATGGCTTTATTGTTATCAGATACATATAAACAGTGTCATGACCGGATGTATCCGCAGGGATTGACTAAATTGGTTTCATACTGGGTTCCGAGAAGATCTATGCTCAAGAAGCAGGATAAGATGGTTTTCTTTGGTTTGCAGGCATTTATTAAAGAGTATTTGATGGGATATTTTCAGACCAGTTTCTTCGATATTGACGAGGAAGAAATTGTTAAGCAGTACACTGATACGATGAACGTACAGATTGGAGCCGGTAATTATGATGTGGATAAGATCGTACAGTTGCATCGTCTCAGATATCTTCCGTTGGAAATCAGAGCACTTCCAGAAGGAACGCTTGTTACAATGGGAATCCCATGTATCGAAATCACAAACACTAAAGAAGACTTTGCGTGGCTCGTGCAGTGGATCGAATGTATTTTACAGGTAGAACTGTGGAAACCTTGCTGCCACGCAACAATCGGTCATATGTACAGAAATATTGCAGACTATTGGTATAACAAGACAACCGATGGTCTGGACGGAGCAATGGCTTGTGCAGATTTTGGAATGAGAGGAATGTCATGTATGGATGAAGCGGTAAGATGCTCTACTGCATGGCTGCTGTCATTCAACAAAACATCTACAATTCCTGCGATTTCATATATCGATAAATATTACAATGCAGATTGTAAAAATAATGGGATTGGTCTTGGAGCAGTATCCACAGAGCATAGCGTCATGGGTGCGAATTTCTCAATCGACGGCGATGAAATCACATTCGTCAAAAGGCTGCTCACTGAATTATATCCAGACACATCATTTAGTATGGTTTCAGACACATATGATTACTGGAATATGGTAAACAATATCCTGCCTCAGTGCAGAGAAGAGATTATGAACCATAACGGCAAACTTTTAGTCAGACCGGATAGCGGAGATATCGTGGAAATCTCTGTTAAAACAGTTGAAAGATTGTGGGAAATTTTCGGAGGAACTGAAAACTCCAAAGGGTATAAGGTGTTAGATCCTCATATCGGAATCATTTACGGAGACGGATGTACATTATCCAATGTTGAAACTATCTGGAAAGAACTTGAGAAACGTGGATTTGCTGCGAATAACATTGCATATGGAGTTGGGGCATTTTGCTTTACAGCAATCGTAGAAGATGGAAAACTTGTGGTTGCTACCAGAGATACATTTGGCATCGCAATGAAGGCGACATATGGTGTTATTGATGGTAAAAAACTGATGATCTATAAAGATCCGAAGACAGACACAAGCCATTTAAAGAAATCACATAAAGGTTGCTGCCGAGTATATAAAGAGGATGGACAGCTGAAATGTCAGGATCAGCTGATGGAGATGAGTGACGATAGCTTGCTTACAACAGTTTTCAAGGATGGCGAGCTTGTTAGAGAAGAATCATTCATGGATGTCAGATCAAGAATGTACGGAGGTAGATAAAATGGACTTTTACCTGCAACCTGGAAATTCATATAAGAGACTTGAAGATGAGTTTAAAAAGTATGGGAAGCTTATATTCTGCGTGGATTTTGATGATACAATTTATGATTTTCATAAGAAAGGCAGAATGTATGAGAATGTAATTCGATTACTCCATAGATGGGAAGATTATTCTGAAGTTATCATCTTCACAGGAAATGGCGAAGATAAGTACGCAATGATTGATGAGTATCTCCAGAATAACAGTATCAAATATAAAGGCATTAACTGTGATGCATCAGTCGCATTTGCAGGAAGAAAGATCTATGCCAATGTTTATATTGATGACAGAAGCGGCTTGATTCAGGTATATCATGAATTGCTTACATTGATCGAAAAGATTGAGAGAGGAGAGGTTAAGCATGAATAATTTTAATGCAAAGGTAGTGAAAGATAGTATCGTAAAGTGGATTAGAGACTTTTTTGAGCAGAACGGAAAAGGATGTAGTGCTGTAGTTGGAATCTCCGGAGGAAAAGATTCCAGCGTGGTTGCGGCTTTGTGCGTGGAGGCTCTTGGTAAAGACAAAGTTTTCGGAGTGCTTATGCCGAATGGAGAGCAAGTTGACATTGACGCATCGTATTCTCTGGTAAAGCATCTCGGGATTGACTATTGTGTGGTAAATATTCATGAAGCAATTAGATCGCTGAAACATGAGATCAAACCGCAACTCGGAGACCATTGGTCTGTACAGACTTCTGTAAATCTTCCGGCAAGAATTAGAATGGCTACATTATATGCAGTATCTCAGACAATCGGTGGAAGAGTTGCCAATACCTGCAATTTATCAGAAGACTGGGTTGGTTACGCTACGAGATATGGAGACGGAGCCGGGGATTTTAGTCCGTTATCAAAGCTCACTGTAACTGAAGTTAAAGCAATCGGACGTGAGCTTTGTCTCCCAGAAGAATTAGTCGAAAAGGTTCCTACAGACGGTCTGTGTGGTCATACGGACGAAGATAACCTTGGATTTACATATGCAGTTTTGGATAGGTACATTAGAACCGGTGAAATCGATGATATGCATACAAAAGAAAGAATTGATACAATGCATGAAAAGAATTTGTTCAAGCTGGATCTTATGCCATCGTTTGAATACACAAATCATGCAGAAACAATAGTGTTGGATGATAAACAGACGGGATATGGTGTAGTAAGTGAGTATGTTAAAAAATACTGGGAACATCACTGCACGGAAGACGTGATTGTATCAATCGAAATATCCAGAGACGGGAAGAATTATGAATGCCTTAATGAAGTTGCAAGCCCATACAATATGTATGATGTAGAATATTTAAACGATTGGTGGGAAGGCGAGAAGTATATTAAGGTAACCGGTATACAAAGCATATCAGATATGAAAATCAAGAAATTATAGAAAGGAACAATTATGGATACATCAGCACTTGCGAAAAGAATGAAGAAGTATGAAGCAGTGCCGAAGAATACGTTAATGAGAAGAACGCCCGTAATCATCAGAGTTGATGGTCGGGCGTTTCATACTTTTACCAAAGGGTTTCAGAAGCCTTTTGATGACGTATTAATGCGGGCAATGCAGGATACGATGAAATATTTATGTGAGAATATACAGGGATGCGTGTTGGGATATACACAGTCAGATGAAATCACGCTGATTCTCACGGATTATAAGAAACTTAATTCAGAAGCGTGGTTCGACTATGAAGTACAGAAAATGTGCAGTATTGCGGCAGGCATGGCAACCATGGAGTTTAACAGAAGATTCAAACATTATTCAATCATGTACGCAAACAGTAAGCCTGAAGGATCAGTAACGTCGGACGAGATCACGAGACAGTTTGGAGTATATGCGAAGGCGGTAAATAAAGGCGCTATGTTTGATGCCAGAGTTTTCAATCTTCCAAAAGAAGAGGTTACAAACAATATCTATTGGAGACAGCTTGATGCGAGCAGAAACTCAATTCAAATGGTCGGACAGGCGAATTTTAGCCACAGAGAACTGCTGAATAAGACATGTAACCAAATACAGGATATGTTAATGACGCAGCGTGGAATTAACTGGAATGACATGGGTACATCATACAAGCGAGGTAGCTGCTGCGTAAGAAACAGAAGAGTCATCAGTACATCCGCCGACGGGACAGTAACATGTGAAATAAGGAATCCAAAAGAGCCTGAGACGGCATGGATCATCGACAACGAAATTCCAATTTTCAAAGGAGAAGGCAGAAGATACATCGATGAGCTGATATTTATTGGAGGTGTTGAGATTTGAAATGGTCAGAAGCAAAGGAAAAATCAGCAGATAAGACATGGGCGTTTTTGGAACTGCGACCGACAGGTAAGGTAGTATCCAAAGAACAGTACGAATATGTGCTTTATTACGCAAATCAAACAGGTATTGACACCAGATACATAAGAACATTTGAGGAAGAAAAGGGCAAATACCTCAGACTTGGAAATTGGTTCGGCGGAGCCAGTTATTATTTCTACTTTGCAGATCAGGCAGAAGGAGTATCAGAAACCGCTGAAAGAAATGAGTTCGGTGCATACACGAAATACACTGAATACTATGAGGATTTCTCATACGGAAAGTTTGGAGCAATTACGTTTGAAGAAACAACTCAGAAGGTGAAATGCAAAAGATGCAACGGACATGGAGTAATTCCCATTGGGAAGAATATCCGTGGAGTAATGAAATGTGATGTTTGCGTCGGAAGCGGGGAAGTTGAAGAAGCCGTACCGATGCATGAGTCAAACATGAAGAAAGCAATTCTGTTTGATTATTGCTTTGAAGCTCCGGAAGAATTGGTGGATTTCTGTAAGAGCATAGGGTATAGCAATCCTGATTTTGCAAATGACTTTGACCTTATGTTCGATCAGAGAGTGATTGAATTTTGTGAAAAGCGTCTGGAGCCACTTTGGAGTGAGAAAGTGTATAAGGGGAGAGAAAGTTATGCATTTCGATGTGGCTTTGCAGGAGCCGGATACATAAGAGAGATTGATACTTCAAGAGTTTGGAACTTACGGCATAATAATGTGGACGCTCCGATCATTAATTATGTAGAAGTAAGCACAAACAAGTATGGATATTTGTTCGTATTATAGGAGGAATTTATGATTTACTTAGATAACTCAGCAACGACTCCGATTCACCCGGAGGTGCTCAAAGCGATGACGCCGTACTTAAAGGGTGGATATGGGAACGCCGGGGCTGCTTATAGAATTGGACGAGAATCTGCAAAAGCTATTCAGAAAGCAAGAGAGCAGGTTGCTCAGTTATTTAATGCTTCTGCAGATCAGATTGTATTTACATCTGGAGGAAGCGAAGGAAACAATATGGTGTTTTCATACGGGATGAGATGTATGCTTGAAGAGCGAGGAAAGAAACATGTTGTAATTTCTCAGATCGAGCATGATTCAGTATATGAAGCAGCAACCCATATGTTTAAGCCGTCTGGAAAAGTGAATATAAAAGACGACTTTTATACACAGTTTATACATACAAAAAGCGACGGGACAGTCGATGTGAAGCATTTAGAGACATTATTAGACGAGGATGAGAGCATTGGTCTGGTGTCGGTAATGTATGTAAATAATGAAACAGGAGCAGTCAATCCCATAAATCATATAGGTGAACTGTGCCGGGAGAGAGGAATTTTATTCCATACAGACTGCGTGCAGGCAGCGGGGTGCCATGCGATTGATACAAATATCATAGGATGCGATTTTGCAACAATATCTGGTCATAAAATCCATGCTCCAAAAGGTATTGGTGCTATATATATCAAAGACAGGACGCTTGCTCGGTCATTGATATACGGTGGTGCGAATCAGGAATTTGGTCTTCGGGGAGGAACAGAGAATGTGGCGAGTATAGTTGGTCTGGGAAAGGCGTGTGACTTAATTTGCTCAGATTTTGGTACACAGAGAGTGACGGTATCATTGCTTAAACGGTTGTTTTATGAGAATATGATATCTTATTTGAAAGAATCTAACCTTGAAGATAGGATTCATGTCAACGGCGCTTCTGTAGGCGATGTAGGTAAAACATTGAATCTTAGAGTTGAAAATATCGACAGCGAAACGCTGCTTTTGATGTTAGATGCAAAAGGAGTGTGTATATCTGCAGGATCTGCCTGCCATAGTCATAAGTCGGAGCCGAGTAGAGTATTGACAGCTATGGGGCTTTCTGATGATGAATCGAGAGATTCGGTAAGAATATCGTTTTCGTCTACCAACACGCCAGCGGAGGTTGAAGAAGCTGCTGCAATATTTTCATCATGCATTAAAACATTAGCTGGATTGCAGAGGTAGGGCTTTAATGGTAGAATAAAGGAGGTTATGCCGCATGGAAGCATTAAGAAATCAGATTGATTTGAGCTTTTTGAGTTCATCTGATAAAAAGTGGATTACAGATACGGCAAATGATGTATCGAAGAAAAATCCAGATGTAGACAAAGCACGTATCTGCCAGATGCTGTATAGTTATCTGGCTTTACGACATATAACAAAAGGTAGAAATGTGAAAGTGAAGTACGAGCTGTTTGAGCCGTCTAAAAATATGGGCTATATTAGTGTGACAGGAAGAAAAATTGATTATCAGAATAGTAAGGTATTCAAAACTGTCACAGCGTTAGCAACGAATTTTGAAGCTTATCCAAAAACAAACGGTACAGTTCAGCTCAACTTCACGTTTCATAAATTAAGAAAGAAACGAGGAGATGGTTGCAATGGAAAGTGTGATTAAGTGTTTTGACGTAGTAAATATGGTGGTTGAAGAGGCGAGTGACCGATTTAAACCATTATGGAAAGTCGATAAGGAGAAGCTGGATATCCTTCATGAGTATTGTGATGCGATTGACGGAATCTTAAAAGAGTTTGCGGGAGATTCGGTTGATGTAGATATCGATGAGATTAAGATGACAATCAGTATTACGATTGAATGCGAAGATTTAACAATCGAATCAAAAGAGCATCAGTTCCATCAGCTTGTAGAAAGGGCTGTCAGGTTTGGCTTTTCAAAATCAGCAGATAGAGAAGCGATGTGTGTGAACTTTGTGTTCCCGAGTGTTTGGGATAAAGCAATGTAGGCTGGAGGTAACCTGCGTGAACAATAAGAGACGAGAACTGTTAAGAAATGCGACAGATTTGCTCGGAAAGGCATCCAATATGGTTCAGTCGGCATTAGATTCAGAGCAAGATTGCCTCGATAATATGCCGGAGAATTTATTGGATAGCGAAAGATGTCAAAAAATGGAGGACGCAATAGAAAGATTAGAGGAGGCTGTGGATCAGATCGATAGCGCAAAGGACTGTATCAATGAAGCCTCCGCATAGGAGGTAAAGGTATGTGGGGTATAGTAATAGTTTTAGTTGGAGGCGTTTACTGGATTTATAAATATATAGATGAAAAGACAACTGAGGAGATAGTGCAAAAGCATCAAGACAATGCAAATAAAATTAATAAGAAGATCACTGCTTTAAGATCTGAAGAAGATTTTATTAAAAGCGCTCTCAAAAACAAGGAAACAAGATGGGAAATGCTTAATTCCATATCATATGAATTAAATGAAATATACGGAGATAATTGGAAAAAACATTTTCAGAATGATTCTAGGTTTGAGAGTGAATACATGATGATAACATTCTCGTGGGGTAAAGCATACCATTTACTATTATCTAAAAAGGGGAAGATACCTAGTCTCTTTGCTGCATCGTATCAGCTCGGCGGAGTTGGTAACGAAAGGATGCAGTATATAATCAGAACGTGTAAATGCATCGAGAAAAACATTGATGCATTTACACCTGGATTAAAAATACTGTTTGTTCCGGAAAGAAAGATGATCGAATCGGGAACCGATTGTGGATTTTATGAAGATTTATATTTAGGGAAATTGTACTGGGAGCATAATATTCCGCATAGAAATAAAAAATGGAATCCACAAATTAAGAGTCTCTGGTAATTTTTGTCAACTACCAAAAACGCATTGACAGCTAATATTAGACATGGTAAAATTATATCAAACCGAACAAATGTTCATACAATAACCGAATACAATTACACAAAAAGTAGCCGTGCAACAACCACGAAACACGGCTACAAAGCTGTACAAGACAGCACAACAAACGTCATGTTTATTTCGTCGTTTGATAAACATGACACCAACACGTAGTGGAAAGAAGTGTATCCACTCCGATTAGAATACATGCCCGATCTTAGAACACATATTCTGATTGTAGTATGCCATACCACTGCGAAAAAGTCAATGGAGGAATGCTACAAATGAGTAAAAAAAGAGGAAGTAGTAAGAGCAGAGTTTCACTTATTGATTTGTTAGAATACATAAAAAAACATCAATATAGTAGATACATTTTTTCGAGTCGCTATTATAGAGATGGGTCATATGAGGGTGGCTTACACGAGAATATAAACGCTCATACACTCAGAATAAACCTAATATTTAAAGAAATGAAAATTATATTTAATCCAAATCAGATTTTATTATATAATTTTTTGGATTGCAAATCAACAGAATCTCAATACATCGCCATAGATAGGGTGAAATATGCCAAGATAAAAGAGACGGCGACGGGAATAAAGATAGATTTTGTAAGTGGAAATCTATCAAATGATATTGATAATCATACATATACCGTATTTGCGGAATTTACAACTGAGTAAATTATTTTTTTAGCTTGACAAAAAGGGCGTGGTATGCTATTCTTTAACTGTAAACAAAACAGAAATAAATTACAGTGAAAGGAGTGGCAACCTTTGAAGAGCAGTAATAATACGAGAAATCCGAAAATAGGAGACATCTACCTTGTATATTTTGACGGTAGCGGAAATGAGCAAAAAGGATTTAGACCTGGATTGGTGTTCCAGAACAATGTGGGAAATGAACACAGCCCTAATTTAATAGTTTTACCACTTACGAGTGCGCTGAAGAAGACTAATCAGCCAACACATGTATTTATTCCAAAGGAGGTTGGACTCCGAAAGGATAGTATGGTATTATGTGAAAATCCAAAATGTATGTCAAAATACAAACTTGGAGAATATATCACTACATTACCAGAGGAATATATGGCACAAGTTGCCGTTGGTAATATATTGTCTTCATCAGCAATAGCGTTCATTGATCCGGATTTACTGATGAGCGTTTGGCAGAAGGCATTAGCATTAAATGCGATAGCTAATTAGGAGGGACGCATGTATAATGAGAAATTAAAATGTCAGTTTATGAGAGAGCAAATGGAGGCTACTCCGTGGAAACTAAATTTGTGTGAGCTAATATTTAATAGCACACAAACATATGAAGAAGAGTGGAATGCAGACCTATGTACCAGATCGGCTGAAGAGCTTCAACCTCTGTTAAGTCATATAACGGGATTCAGGGCTAGAAGCAAATGGTCAAGGCTTATTATACTCAAGGACTATGTTAAATGGTGCATAGAAATGGGAGTAGACGGTGCATGTTCTGGTATGTTGGAAGTCAAAGCGGTTGGGTTGGATAAAGTAAAACAACAGACAGTTGCGAATCCTAAACACCTACAAGGTTATTTAGATGCGATATGCGAACCTGCGGATAGGAAAGCTACAGATAATATATATCGATGTTACTATTGGTTAGCATACGCCGGTATGGCAGAAGAAGATATCTTAAACGTAAAATGTTCAGATGTTGATTTCGCAAAGCTTAGGGTAAATGACGAATCACGATACACAGTTGTCCCGATTTATCCTGAGAGCCTAGAGGCTTTCCATAATTGTGCAGAATTAGATCAATTTCTGTTTATACATCCAAACTATTCAAAAGAAATATGGAAAGACAGAGCAGAAGGGGACACATTGATCCGAGGTATTAAATCAGTACCTACATTAAAAGCTTTGAGGGTGGAATTATCGAGAAGATCAAAGCAAAACAGCGACAAGACGCCGCTGAAGTTGAGCTATTTTAGAGTATGGATATCTGGAGTATTTTATAGAATGTATGAGCAGGAGATAATAGGAGTTCCGCCAGATTTCAATGCCATAGCATATCAACAAATGGAAGGAAAAACCTATAAGCTGGATAGCGGAAGGAATACAATGAAAGCAAAGCACAGACAGCTTGTAAGAGATTACGAAGAAGACTACGAAAGATGGAAACTTGCGTGGTTTTTATAATATTATTTGAGCAATAGCTCAGTTGATCGCCTACTGAGAAGTGGGCTTTCAATTACATATATCATGCTAATTAAATAATTTACATAGGGGTATAGCCAAGCGGTAAGGCACAGGAATTTGACTCCTGCATTCGTCGGTTCAAATCCGACTACCTCTGCTTGGACGTAAAAACGTCCAAAAAATAATCTGAAAGGAGAACATCAATGCTGACAGAAACAAAAAGAGTTGAAAACCATGACAGAGTTGTGGAACTTCTGAATTCAGTAGGAAGAGATGGTATCTCAGACTTACTGAAATGGCTTGAGGAATCTGATTTCTTCACAGCACCTGCATCTCGTGCATATCATGGAGCCTACATCGGAGGTTTATGCGAACATTCTCTGAATGTCTATGACGAAGTAAAGAGATTGTTATCAGCATATCCAGAAGTAGAGGTTTCTGACGAAACAGTGGTTATTTCTGCACTGCTTCATGATTTATGCAAGGTTAATTTTTACGCAACAGAAAAGAGAAATCGTAAAAATAGCGAGACGGGTCAGTGGGAAAGCTATGACGCATTCACCATTAAAGAGAAGTTCTGCTATGGAGGTCATGGCAGTAAATCAGTATTTCTTGCTCAAAACTTTATCAAACTGACACCTACAGAGGCAATCGCAATTAACTGCCATATGGGTTCTTGGGATGGCAATAAAGATGTTGGAAGCGCATATGAAAAATACTGGTTTGCATGGCTGCTGCATGTTGCAGATGAAAGTGCTACATATATCAAAGAGGGAGAATAAGAATGAGAAGAAGAACTGCTCAGGAGCCTGTAGAGATCGATGTGCTCCAGAAAAAGAAAGAGGAACTTGCTCAGTTTGTAGATCGCTATAATAATGCTGTATCTATGGTGACTGGAACTGTCAGCAGCCTCGAATCACTTAACGAAAGTATTGAAGAGAAAATCAAGGAAATTGATGAGTATCAGGCAGAGCTTACAAGAACTAAGGATGGTCTCGGAGAGACAAGATCAAAGAATGAGAAGATCATCAAAAATTTTAAGGCGCTGATTGAGGCGTAGTAGGGAGGAAATATGGCAGAGACAGAAACATTAAATCTTATTCAGAAACTTGCAAAAATCCGTGCGATTTCTGATGTCGTAGCAAAAGAAAAAAGAGGATACAACTACAGTTATGCAGATATTACATCAATTTTGGCTAAAATTACAGCAGGTATGAAAAAATATGGAGTTTCTTTGATTCCGCAGATTGTTCCGGGAACTTCTCATGTTGAACAGTTAGTGACATCCAATACGAAATTCACTAAGACTGGCGAGGCATATGAGGCGAAGACATCAGAGATGCTTGTAACTGCCGACATGGTATTCAAATGGGTAGACGATGCAAACCCAGAAGATTTCATCGAAGTTCCATGGTTTGTAACTGGATCACAGGGAGATCCATCACAGGCTCTCGGATCTGGTCTTACATATTGCACAAGATATTTTCTTTGCAACTATTTCCAGATTGCACAGGCTGATTCAGATGTTGACGCATACCGTAGTAAGCAGAAAGCAGCTGAGGAATCAGAAGATAAAGCAATCGCAGAAGAAATCATTGCTCAGTTTGATGGAATTGTAAGACAGTTCCTCGCAGACCATCCAGATAAAGCGGATGATGTCAAGAATCTCGTTAAGAGATATGTGAAAAACGGAAACTATCTTGCGATTAAAGAACCTGCGTTAGCAGCTGATTTACTCGAAAAATTTAATGAAAAATTCATTAAAGGAGAATAATACATATTGAACATCAACCCAGAACTAATGAAATATTTCAAAGACTCGTCTGATGCAGAAAAAATACGTCCATATTCACATAAATATGTAGAATTCAAGTGTCCGTTGTGCGGTTATGAAGAAATGAGAAAAATGTGTGATATAAGTAGACGTGGGTTTAAATGCAAGATATGTTATGGTGGATTTTCATTTCCAAGCAGAATGGTAGGGGCTGTATTAAACATGTCGTCAGTAAAATTTGAATCAGAAAAGACATTCAAATGGAGTAAGCGATATCGATACGATTTCTATCTGAAAGAACATAATGCTGTCATAGAAGTAAATGGTTTACAACATTATAAGAAAACTGGTTTTTCTAAGGATATAAATAAAGTTTTTTGTATCGATGCAGAAAAGCGGGGGATGGCAAAATCGCAAGGACTTGACTATATCGTAGTTGATGCACGTCAGAGTGACCCAGAATATTTAAAACTGTCGATTTGCAAGTCTGGGCTACAAAAATATGTTGATATGCAGTCTATAAACTGGGACATTGTTCATAAAATGTGTGAAACTGATATCGGGAAAAGAGTATTAGATATGTGGAATGCTGAAACCGAGATAACCGAAATCGCTAATACCTTATATATCAGCAAAGATACTGTTAGAAAATATATCAAAATATACAATGATGCGAATCAATGTAGATATAACCCGAGGGAACGAAGGCTAATAGGAAGTGCATCCGCATGGAAATTAAATAAGAAGCCTATAAGATGTATAACAACAGGAAGAATGTTCAAATCTATCAATGACGCGTCTGATTATTATGGTATATCAGCCAAAGCCATATCGAACTGCTTATGTGGAAGATCAAAGTCAACTTATGATTGTGAGAGAAATAGATTAGAATGGGAATATGTTTTTAACAATAATAAGAAAGGTGGAAATAACAATGGGATTTAGACAGAATGCTTATGCAACTATTTGGTCAGTAGAGAGTGCTACAGATACTCGAACAAAGGCAAGAATTTCAATCAGCAGAAAGAATAAACAGACAGGAGAATATGATACAGATTTCTCTGGATTTGTTGACTTCATCGGTACAGCGGCGGCAAGAAAGGCTCTTACCTTAAAAGAGAAAGATAGAATCCGCCTGGGAGATGTCGATGTTACAAACAACTACAACAAGGAGAAAAATATCACCTATACAAACTTCAAAATATTTAGCTTTGAGACACAGGCTGAGATCAATTCTGGAGGCGGCGGAAATTCCGGTTTTAACACAGAACCTCAGAGATCTGTGGACAGCGGAGAAATTGATGACTCACAGCTTCCGTTTTAAGAGGTGACAAATGGGAGAAATAAGTTATCGTCCACTGATTGAGGCGATGACCTGGAGCTATAGTAGGCTCGAAATATTTGACGACTGCCCGTATAGGTGGTTCCTAACATATATACATACTCCCAAATTAAAGAAAGAAGATAAATTCTACGCCGCATACGGATTGTTTATGCATGATTTGCTTGAGAAATATTTTAAAGGTGAAAATTCAAAAGAAGAAATACTAATGATGTTTCTCACGCAATTCAAAGCAAAGACAAAAGGGACTGGAAGACCTAAAGCTGCAACAGTACAGAAATATTTCCAGTCAGGAACAGAATTTATTAAATCATTAGAGCCGCTGAGATTCAAAATGATTTCTGTGGAAGAGAAAATCGACTTTAAAATAGGAGAGTTTAATTTTACAGGAAGAATTGATTATCTCGGAGAAGAGGACGGAGAGTTTGTTATTGTTGACAATAAATCAAGGGATTTAAAGCCGAGAAGCGGGCGAGAGAAGCCAACGCTAAAGGATAAAGAACTTGATTTAATGTTACGGCAGCTGTACATATATGCAGAAGCAGTACGTCAAAAGTATGGTAAATTGCCGAAATTATTATGTTTTAACTGTTTTAGGACAGGAGTATTTATCGAAGAACCGTTTAACGAAGACGCATATCGCGAAGCCTTATCATGGGCGCAGCACAAAGTCGAAGAGATATCAGGCGCAGATGAATTCTATCCTAATCGGGAATTTTTCTCGTGTTATTACCTTTGTGGTCTCAGTAATCATTGCTGTTACGACATAGAAGCACGAGCCGAGAGGAGGACTAGAACATGACTAGCGTAGATGACATCAATAGTCTTGAGAGTGAAGCCGGTATTATTGCATCGCTAATACATAAGCCGGATTTCATCTTCTATTCCGAATATTTATTACCCAACCATTTTACAAATAAAGAAAACAGATGTGTATATACAGCTATTGGAGATCTCGTTGAAAGAGGAATTACCACAATAGACCCGTATAACATCATAGAAAGTCTTAATGCCTCGGAAGCAACACGAAAATATGCTGATGAGTTATCTATTGAAAAGCTGAATGAGCTTATGGAGATGAGTGATGTACTGGCAAGACATACAGTCGAAGAGTATAAGATGCTCGTTGATAACGTGCTGGATGCGGCTTTCAGAAGAGATACGTTTCAGAGATTAAAAGAGTGTCAAGCTCTTTGCTACAACCGGGCGGAAACAAATGTTGAAGAGAAGATATATTCCATCATTGATGATGTAATGACAGAGTTCTCAACAACAAATGATGTACCGATGTTTAAAGATGTTGTGGATGACTGCTGGGACGAGATTCAGTCCAGACAGGGAGATGGATACGCGGGTATTCAGTTCAAATTCCCAGCATTGAACGAATACGCCACGATTGAGCCTGGTGAGTTGTTTATCTTTGCGGCAGAAGCAAAGCAGGGAAAATCAATGATGCTCCTTAATTGTGCAGTCGATCTGATGAAGAAAGACTTAGCAGTATTGTATCTGGATAGTGAGCTTAACACAAGAATGTTTACAGCACGAATTCTGGCTCATATTGCGAAAGTAGAGTATAAGAGACTTACATCTGGAAGCTACAACGCAGAAGAAGCGCAGAGAATTGATGAGGCAAGAAAATGGCTGAAGACCAGAAAGTTCACTCATTTGTATATCCCAATGTTTGACCAGCAAACAATTTTCACGGCAGTAAAGAGAGTCCAACACACGATGGGACTTGACGTGCTGATTGTTGATTACTTCAAAGGATCTGGTGATGGAGATGCATTTGATTCATATCAGGAACTTGGAAGATTTGTAGATATGGTTAAGAACAAAATTTGTGGAGATATGGGGATTTGTGGAATAGGAGCCGCACAAGCAACAACGACAGGTAAGGTTGCAGATTCAGCTAAGATTGGGCGAAATGCAAGTACGATTGCAATCATTCAGGACAAAACGGCAGAAGAAGTAGAAGCCGATGGAGCTGAGTGCGGAAATAAGAAGTTGAGGGTTATCCTTAATCGAAACGGTATGCAGCACGCATCCGGAGAATACATAGATTTGCAGTTTAATGGAAACTTGATTTCCTATGAACAAGCAAAACAACACATACCAAGTACCCCTTATTAAACAATCAAGCTAATAAAATAATTTACATGAAAGGAGACGACGGCGTGGACTTAGAAGAACTGATTGATTCGATAGATATCGTGGAATACATATCACAATTTGTAGAACTTGAGGAGAAGAACGGAGAATACTGGGGGCTTAGCCCGTTCTCCGATGAGAAAACACCGTCGTTTTCAGTCCGCAGGGAGAACAATACTTTCTATTGTTTCTCCAGCGGTATTGGAGGAAACGTCTTTACATTCACAAAGTTCTACTATCAATGCGATGCAAACAAGGCAGTAGATATCTTAAAGAAATATGCTGGGTGTGACGGATCGGAGTTTGTTCCTCGAAGAAGAATGGCGGCTACGATGGCTTGCAGGAAGTATATGAAGAAGCAGGTACGCCATAAGGAATCGAAAACGAAGCGATTTCCGGATGACTGCATGAGTAAGTACGAAAAGAGAGATGATAAGTTGTCGGTATGGGAAGCAGAAGGCATCTCCAGAGAAGCACTTGATACATTTCAAGTGTACTATGACAGCTTCTCTAACCGGCTTGTATATCCGATACGAGATATTGAAGGAAATATCGTGAATATCGGCGGAAGAATCCTTGACCCTGAATGGAAAGAAAAAGGAATGAGAAAGTACACATATCTTTCTGGATGGGGAGAGATGAGCGTGATTTACGGACTTTTCGAGAATATGGAAGAAATTCTCAAGAAGAAAGAGATCATTATTTTTGAAGGATGTAAATCGGTGCTATTGGCAAGGTCATGGGGAATACGAAATGCCGGAGCACTTCTTACGTCTCACCTAAATCCGGCTCAAATGAAGTTGCTTGCAAAGCTCGGTGTAAGAGTCGTGTTTGCATTAGACAAGGAAGTAAATATTAAAAAAGACCATAACATCAACAAGTTGAAACAATATGTGAATGTTGAGTATGTGTGGGACAAAGATAATTTGTTAGAAGAAAAAGATGCACCAGTAGATAAGGGGGTTGAAACATTTGATAAGGTTTACGAATACCGACGCCGATTCAGATAGATATAGCTTCGATAGCCAGGGAAGAATGGCTCGTGTAGTTGGCACAGACAGGCGCTGGCGAAGCGGAAGCAGTACGATGTCAAGATCACTCTCGGATAGAATGGACGCAACAATTTATGGGTTTAGATATTGCGGAGATGATAGACAGAGAAGAGCTGCTGAAAACATGACGAAAGACTCCTATGATATAGCAGAAATCGTAGAGATTCTCAATGAATTCAAGGTGGATATGAAATTGCCGGGAGGGTCTCCACGACAGCTTGTGAGCATCCTGTTGGATGACGTAAGGATGTATACGCAAATACACGATCCGGCAACTGGCAGTAGATTGCTTACATTATCGGAGAGCATAAATCAGATCATTACTAGATGCGTGGAAAATGGTATGAACCAGAAAGAAATTACATCAGAGATATTTTGCGATCCAGAAGTCGATGATGTTCAGCTTGATGATTTCCTCCATGAATTTGCAATAAAGGAGGGATAGGCAGAGTGAATAAAGATTATTATGAAATGTATCACTGTCATACAGAGTTAAGTCTCCTCGACAGTTGTACAAAGTATCAAGAATATGTGGACTTGGCTGTAAAAAATGGTCAGAAAGTCCTGTCAATATCAGAGCATGGAAAGCCTATGAACTGGACAGAGAAATGGGCGGCTTGTAAGAAAGCAGGACTTAGATACATACATTCAGTAGAGATATATCTGACAGAGCAACTGGAGCCAAAAGTCAGAGATAATTACCATACAGTGCTCATGGCTCGAAATATGGCTGGACTGTTAGAACTCAATGCTTTAATTACAAAATCATGTGACAAACAGCATTCGTACTATACGAACAGAATTTCTTTTGATGAGTTCTTAAACATCTCAGACAACATTATTTCAACCAGTGCTTGTCTGGCATCTCCTCTGAATAAGTTGCCGCCAGATCATCCACGGTATATGGAGCTGGCTCGTAAGTATGATTTCTTAGAGGTACAGGCTCATAACCATCCAGAGCAGATTGCTTTCAATAAGAGACTTCTGGAATTATCAAAGGAGATCGGTACTCCACTGATTGCAGGAACAGATACTCACAGCTCTACTCCGTACAAGGCAGAATGTAGAGCAGCATTAATATCTGCAAAAGGTAAATCTTACGGAGACGAGGATGCGTTTGATCTGACATACAAAACATACGATGAGCTTGTAGAAATGTTCAGAGTACAGGGAGCATTACCGGAAGATGAGTATATGCAGGCAATTAGGAATACTCATCAATTATACGATCTCACAGAGGACATCGAGCTTGATACAGCAATTAAATACCCGATATTATATGGTTCACGAGAAGCAGACTCACAGAAGTTCACTGAAACAGTATATACAAAGCTTGAAGAAAAACTTGAATCTGGTGTCATACCAAGAAGCCAGGAGCAGGCATTTAGAGATGCGATTGAAGAGGAACTTCGAGTATTCAGAAAGCTGAAAATGGACGGATTTATGCTGTCAATGTCAGAGCTGATTTCATGGTGTAAAGATCAAGGCATGGCGATTGGAACAGCCAGAGGATCTGTAGGCGGTTCACGAGTAGCTTATGTAACAGATGTCATTGATTTGAATCCGGAAACATGGCACACAGTATTCTCACGATTCTGCAATGAGGATAGAGAGGAAATCGGTGATATTGATATAGACTGCGTTGAGTCTGATAGACCAGCAATATTCCAATACATCATTAAGCGATTTGGTGCGGATAAGACAGCACGAGTTGCATCTTTCGGAACTTTGCAGGAGAAAGGCGTTATTGATGAGGTCGGCAGATACCTTGCTAAGAAATGGAATAAGGAACACGGCGTAGATAGTGGAGCATCACCAAAGGAAAATCCGTGGACACTTCCTAAGATTGCAAAAATCAAAGAGGAGTATTCAGCTAATCCTGAGAAAACTAAGAATAAGTATAAGGAACTGTTTTATTACTTTGATGGGATGCTTGACACGAAGATATCTCAGTCAGTACATCCGGCAGGAATGGTCATCAGTCCAATCACTTTGGATGATAACTTCGGTATTTTCGAGAAAGACGGAGAAACCTGTCTAATGCTTGATATGGAGAATATCCATGACTACACAGGTCTTGCCAAATACGACTTCCTTATTCTGAAGACAGTACAGGTAATCAGAGATACATGCAGATACCTGAACAGACCATATCCAAAGACACATGAAATCGACTGGGACGATCAGGATGTATGGGCTGATATGATTAAGAATCCATCCGGTATCTTCCAGTTTGAGGGCGCATTCGCATTTGAGAGCTTAAAGAAATTTACTCCAAAGAGTATTTTTGATATGTCAATCGTTACAGCATGTATCAGACCATCAGGAGCTTCCTACAGGGATGCGTTACTTGCCAGAAAGCCACATAGTAATCCGTCAGAGATTATTGATGAGCTTCTGAAAGATAACCTCGGCTATCTGATCTATCAGGAGGATACAATCAAGTTCCTGCAACAGATTTGTGGACTGTCCGGTAGTGAATCTGATAACATCAGACGAGCTATTGGTAGAAAACAGAAAGACAGACTTGATGCAGCTATGCCATCAATCTTAGAGGGGTACTGCGAGAAGTCACCACATCCTAGAAAGGTTGCGGAAGCAGAAGCAAAAGAGTTTCTGCAGATTATTGAGGATAGTGCTTCTTATCAGTTTGGCTACAATCATTCAATAGCATATTGCTTGCTCGGTTATCTCTGTGCTTATTACAGATACTACCATCCACTTGAGTTTATCACATCATTCTTGAATAATGCGGCAAATGAGGATGATATCCGAAATGGTACAGCATACGCTCATAAGATTGGCATCCAGGTAACAATGCCTAAATGGGGATTATCAAAGAGTGAATACTTCTTCGACAGTGAAAAGCGTGTGATTGCGAAAGGACTTAGCTCCATCAAGTATATGAGCGCTGGTCTTGCAGAAGAGATGTTCGAGATAGCACATAAGAAAAAATACAACAAGTTTATGGATGTGTTATATGACCTCAACAATAATTCTTCGCTCAAAACAAATCAGCTGGATATCTTGATTAAGATTGATTTCTTCTCAGAGTTTGGAAACCAGAGAGAACTTTTGAAAATCACAGAACTGTTCTATGACATGTTCAAAAAAGGACAGGCTAAGCAGATTAGGAAAGATCGGGTTGATGGAACTCCGCTTGAAAAAATCGTCCAGAAATACGCAGTTGGAGTAACAAAGAGTGGTGGTGTTGCAAAGAGCTATACTCTGTTAGACGTAATGTCGATTATGCATGAAGCAGAAGATGCCGTAAAGGATTTACATATGAATGACCTTAGTATTGTGGCTAAGGTAAGAAACTTTGCAGATGTCATGGGATATGTCGGCTATGTATCCGGAAGAGAGGAAGACCGCAAGAAACTATATGTATCTGATGTATACGAGCTGGTTCGTCGGAAAGATAATAAACAGTTCGGATATTCGATCATAACAAAATCAATCGGTAGTGGGGTCGAAAGCAGATTTACTGTAGTAAACAGTGTATACAATGAAGATCCTATTAAGAAAGGTGACATCATTTATTGCAAAGGATGGGAAAGAAATGGTCAATATTTCAGACTGACAAGGTTTGAAAAGGTGCTTTATTAGGAGGGCAGAATGGAAATATTAACAGATGTCACTCTTAGCAAATTACTTGCTAATTGTGAGAAATACGAGAATTATGTTGCCGCCATATTATTTTCGAGCAAGGCAAGAGAAACAGAGTTCCTTAATGAAATCAAGACTCTCGGAAATGAATGGAATGTAAATGTAAGACTCGGCAGAATGAAATGTAAAAAGACAAATAGTCATATTTACACGTTTACAATCGCTAAGAACTTTGAGGATAAAATCCGTGGGATGGAGTTCAACAGTATGTTACTGGACGGCGATAAAGAGGTAGATGAAGTGGTTGCATACATATATGGTCAGTCATTAGTTAAGTATATGAGTACGCAGAATGTGGAAGAAATGACCGACAAAGGATCGGCAGACAAAGCACTGACGAACTTTCTGGATGAATTTACAATCACAACGCAGAGCTAGGAGGTAGACAAATGCTTTTATGGATGTTGCTTGTAACCGCTGAATTGACAGGTGCGCATTGCTTTGACGCAAACGGGTGGTTATTCGTTACTCTGGCGTGTTGGTTATGGCACTATATTATGTCAGACTAAACTTATTTATATCGTATGTTATAAACAAGTTTGGATATAAAACTACTATTTTATATACGAAATTGAGGTGATTGTAATGGCAAAAAAGGTGTATTGCAACAAATGTGGAAAAGAAATGGACTTCTGGGATAGACAGGAAGAGTTCTCAATCCACACACGTTGCGGTTACGGTACGAAATTTGATGGGTCTGAACTAGAACTCGATTTATGCTGTGACTGCATGGAAGAGCTGGCGGATAGTTGCAAGATACATCCAGTAGCTGATAAAGAAAAATAATTATACATAGTCAAGCTGATAAAATAATTTACAAGGAGTAAGAGATGAAAGTAGAAATTTTAAAACATCCAACAGATGATGACTGGCGGTTATGTCAGACCTGTACTCTTGTGACGGTTAGCAAGAAACCAGCGAAACCGCCAACAGAAGCGTGGAAAGTAAGATTGCTTAAAGCCAATCACTCTCCGGTAAGAACATTAGAGTTCTGCTTCAGACTGACAGATATCCCTTATTGGGTGTCTGTTCATCTTGTCAGACATGTTCATGCCACACCTTTCGTGTCTACGCAGAGAGATGACCGACAGGATAAATACGAAAGAGGAGCCGCACGGCAGGATGCGCCAGTAACAATGTGTTGGTTCATGAATGCGGAAGAGTTGATTACCATTGCTCATAAGCGACTGTGTAATCAGGCATCCAAAGAGACACGCGAAATCGTAAGAATGATTTGCGAAGAGGTTATCAAAGTCAATCCGGAGTTCAAGGAGTTACTTGTTCCGAATTGCCAGTACCGTGGCGGTATTTGTGAAGAGTTCAACTGTTGTGGATTGAATCAGAAATATTTGCCTCATATCGAATAGTGAGGTGATGGCAATGGAAAGCAGAATCCATAACAAACGCAAGATGAAACAGCTTATTGATTTCAAAGGATGCGCTATGGATGGCGGTATGTACCCAACAGATATTGATGGTGTGATTGAGTACAAAGACTCAAAATACATAATTTTCGAGGTGAAATACGGCGACTCAGAGATACCAATCGGACAACGGCTGGCATTGCAGAGAATGGTTGATGATTTCACTAAATCAGGTAAGCAGGCGATTGTGCTTATATGCTCTCATACAGTTAAAAATCCAAACAAGCCAGTTGTGATGGCGTGGTGCAATGTCAGGGAGATTTATTACGGTGATGAG
>Ga0129312_1000583_pt1 | contig 28798 bp, 27 predicted proteins | sample O827metagenome_FD_94434 | JGI IMG/M metagenome (GOLD analysis project Ga0129312, IMG submission 94434) | Orangutan group fecal microbial communities from Wisconsin, USA - O827 metagenome | ecosystem: Host-associated > Mammals > Digestive system > Large intestine > Fecal | place: USA: Wisconsin... | reverse complement strand
GCGGATCGTGTACATCTCCTGCAATCCGGAGACGCTGGCACGGGATCTGAAGTATCTGAAGAAGAAGGGGTATGTGGCAAGGGAAGCATGGCCGTATGATATGTTCCCGTGGACCGGGCATGTGGAGACTATAATAGGACTACGTCGTACAAATTCGTGAAAATCCTTGAATTTACGCACTTTTGCAGCTTTTTCAATTTCGGTAGAACTGATGTGAAAAGGAATAAAAAGCAGATAGTGAACAAAATTCATGTCGTTGTTGGCTATAGAGTCGACACGAGGGATACAATATTCTTTGATGAATAAAAGTGAATAAAATAGCCAATTTGGCAGGGATATTTAATTACAGATTATTGAATATCCCTGCTTTTATTTTTATTCAAGGAGGTGTCTATATGTTAAAGATAAGGCTTCAGGGAACAAAGAACGATATCCGGTGGTTCATTCGTCTATTACAGAGGGATAAGCGGCTGGATTTGGAGAATGTTTCGACATTTTTCAATAACGCAGGCACGGAGCGATATAAGCGAGTGTATGCAGAGGTTCATAGAAAGAGTGATGGTTCTGATAAAGAGCAGGATAGTGAGATGCAGGAAACTGTTAGAAACAACTATGTTGGTTCCGGTATGGTAATTCGCTAGGAAAGGATGGTACAACGGTATGTGTAAAGTGATAGCAATCGTAAATCAGAAGGGTGGCGTAGCAAAAACCACCACCACGGTAAACTTAGGTATAGGTTTGGTAAGAGAAGGAAAGAAGGTACTGCTTATCGACGCAGACAGTCAGGGATCCCTTTCATCAAGTCTCGGTGTAACTGAGCCGGATGAATTGGACATAACACTATCCTCCATCATGGGTAAGGTTATAAATGACGAGGATTACGGAAAGCAGGAAGGTGTTCTTGCGCATGAAGAAGGAGTATCATTTCTTCCGTGTAATATAGAGCTTTCCGGTCTGGAGGTTACACTGGTAAATGCTATGAGAAGGGAATATATCTTGAAAGAATACATTACCAGTGTGAGAAATCAGTATGATTATATTTTAATTGACTGTAATTCAAGCCTTGGTATGGTGACAATGAATGCCCTTACAGCGGCAGATTCCATTATCATTCCGATTGAGGCGGCATACCTTTCTTTGAAAGGATTACAGCAGCTTATCACTACAATAGGAAAGACGAAGAAATATCTGAATCCTAACCTTGGAATTGAGGGTATTGTATTCACGAAGATGGTTGGCAGAACAAATAATGCGAAAGAGATCAAGGCTATGGTTGAAGAAAACTATGGCAGAAGTGTTCGTGTGTTTGAGGCGGTCATTCCACACTCGGTCAGAGCAGCGGAGACTGCGGCAGAGGGCGTGAGTATCTTCAGGCATGATCCGAGAGGAAAAGTTGCGGCTGCATATAAGAAGCTGGCAAAGGAGGTGCTTGCAGATGAATAAGACAACAAGTGCTTCCAAGATTAAGATGAAATCCTTTGATGAACTGTTTGGTACCAATGAAAACTTGGGGCAGGAAAGTGTAGGCGGAGAAATCCGTGAGATTCCACTTTCCAGTCTGCACACATTCAGACATCATCCGTTTCAGATCCATGAAGACAAGCTGGATGAAATGGTGGAGAGTATCAAGCAGCATGGTGTGTTGATACCGGGTATTGCAAGAATGCGTCCACAGGGCGGTTATGAGATAATCGCAGGACACACAAGAAAGCGTGCCAGTGAGCTTGCTGGTAAAGACACGATGCCGATGTTTATCCGCAATTTGAGTGATGATGAGGCTACCATCGTGATGGTTGATAGTAACATTCAGCGTGAGGATATTCTGCCGAGTGAGCGTGCTAAGGCATATAGCATGAGATATTACGCCATGAAGCACCAGGGAAGAAAAGGACAGACAGGGAACAGTCTTGATACCATGAGTGAGGAAACCGGCGAGAATGCGAAGAAGATTCAACGTTATATAAGACTTGCAAGACTATCTGACGAACTGTTAGAGCTTGTTGATAAAAAGAAGCTGGGATTTGTTCAGGGAGTAGATATATCGTTCTTGAACGATGAACAGCAGCAGTGGGTGCTTGATATTATGCTTGATCATGGTATCTCACCAAATATTGATCAGTCAGCAAGACTGAAAGCATTTGCAAAGGAAAATATGCTGACTGAGGATGAGGTAAGGGAAATCCTCTTACCGAAGGAAACATCATCAAAGCCAAGAAGGGTAACATTTAAGGCTGACAGATTGGATGATTATTTTGATGAAGCATACACCGAGGAGAAGATAACAGAGGTTATCCTGTCGCTCCTTGATGAATGGAAGAAGAGAGGTGAGAAGGTATGAATGGCAATGTAAATACCGGTAATGCATCTGTTGATGCATTGGCTGAAATGAATATCAGCGGCAATGTCACGCCGGCGAATTGGTACAAGACCATTCTGCGTGATAATGGCAAGCCATACCTTCTTGCAATTTGTATTCTCGCTGAAATAGTGTACTGGTATCGTCCCGTGGAAGTGCGGGACGAGCATAGTGGTATGCTGAAAGGGTATAGAAAGAAGTTTCGTGAGGATATGCTTCAGAAAAGCTACAATGACCTTGCTGATCAGTTCGGAGAATCAAAACGCAGTGTTAAGGCTGCGATGGACAGATTGGAAGAAATCGGGGTAATTAAGAAGATATTTCTCAACAAAACACTGAACAATGGTATTGTGGTAAATAATGTCATGTATGTGGATTTGTGCATAGAAAAGTTGTATGAATATACATATAGCCAGCCAAATCAGTCTGGCGGTGAATCACCTGCTGGAAGTACAGTAGGTTACAGTGATGATGATATGGAAGGCGATGTATCTGAAATGGAAGAAAAACAGGAAGAAACATCAGCAAATAAGCCTGTTACAAAATTTTGTACCCCCTCCTACAAAACTTTGTATGAGCCTCCTACAAAATTTTGTACCACCCTCCCACAAAATAATGTAGCACCACCTACAGAGTTTTGTACCACCCTCCCACAGAATAATGTAGCACCACCTACAAAGTTTCGTGGGACAAATACAGAGAATACAGAGGAGACTACGGAGGAGAATACGCATCATATCGTTCCATCCGGCGAAAAGGATGATGTGATGGATGAGATAGATGAAATCCGCCAGTTTATTAAAGACAATATGGAATATGATACATTAATAATCGACCATTCAATGGAAAAGCGTGAGATAGACGAGCTGGTGGAGTTGATCGTTGAAACGATTGCAGTAAAACAGGAATATATCCGTATCAATAAGCAGGATTTTCCTTATGCGGTAGTAAGAAGTCGATTTGAGAAGATACATTTCGACACAATGGAGTATGTCTTAGAGTGTATGCGGAACAATACAACCAAGGTACGAAATATACGGAGTTATATGCTTACAACATTGTATAATGCTCCCGCTACATGTAACAACTATTACAAGGCAGAGGTTAATCACGATATGTATAATATGTATGATTCATAATCGCTGGTAAAACAGTGATTGACTATATATTCACCTTCCCTTCCTTTTGAGAGGCGGGATATCCCGTCTCTCGTTTTTAGGTTGCTTTTTTGAATAAGAATTGGTAAATTTGATTTAAGAAGATGAATGGGAGGACAACGATATGAGCAAATTTCCAACTTGCAAGGCATGCGGAGCAAAAATGACAGAGTTTGATGGTTGTTGGTGGTACACATGTCCTGAGTGTGGCAATAGGGTAAAAATATTAGAAGATGGCACTTTGAGGTGGTATAACGAAATTTTTACCGATGGAAAGAAAAATGTATATTCTGATTTTCAGTTAGCAGATATATGTCGGGGCGGTGATTTAACAGAAGATTGAAAAATTTAATATAAACAACAGCGTTAGAGCATTTATGTGATTGAAACATAGATGCTCTTTTTTTGTGTCCGTTGGGCAATGTATATGAATGTAACTTTAGGACATTTTGTCCAGAAGTTCAGATAAAGGAAATTAAGGAGGAACACGAGATGTGCATTAAAATGTGTATCTTATGGGTGAGAGCACCCACAGACAGAAGCAGCAGGAAAACATATAACAGGAGGACAGAACAATGGTCGATGAGTTGACGCAGGAGTCGTTCCAAACGGGAAAGGCGATTGTGACTGTCAGCGTGGATCTGATAACAGCCATTGCGGAAGCCTGTAAACGTTCAGAAGAGAAAAATCCCGGTATGAGTACGGAGCAGAAGGAAACTCTGCTCGGCAAGGTAGTCGATAAGGTGGTTTCCAACTACAAGGAGACGCATGGTTCATTAAAGGATTTTAACAAAGAGGGTAAAGATGTTACTTCCATAGATGTGAATGATGAAAGAACCGCAGAGATATTAAAGAAAGCGTGTAAAAAAAGTCATATTCCGGTGGATATGAAAGAAGTTACACGGGCAGATGGCTCGGTAACACATACAGCATTTTGTGAAGTGAAAAGTATTGATCAGGTCGCATCATTACTCAAGATGGCTTCTGAGCAGGTTCTTGAAGAACAAAAAGAGATGACGAAAACACTGGTGCTTTACGATGAACATGATCAGGCTATCATGTCAGCAGATTTTGTTAATAATGGTGAGATCAACATGGACGAGGTGGAAAAGATGGCGGACAAATCCGTCAGATTTGAAATTAAAGACCATAAGGATGAAGTGCTTGAATCCGGCAGTATCACACCGAATGCAAAGGAAGAGATCAAGGAGGCTGCCAGAAAGCATAACCCGAAGAAGGATAAGTCACTCTCTGAGCGAATCAAGGACAAAAAGGAACAGTCACAGAAGAAACAGAAAGACAAGAACCGGCAGCGTGAAAAGACGAAGAAAAAGAGCCGGGATACAAGTTTGTAGGTGGTGCTTATGGGAAAGAAAAATATCGGCGGTGCCGTGCTGGATGACCTGAAAGCATTACCGAAGAAACTGTTAAAACCATATTATAAAAATGGCAAGTTAAATGCAAATAAAGTTGCGATTGATGGCATACCGTTCATCATCATATTTTATGTCATAAATAAATATGTGCAGGCTGCGGTTATGTCGGATGGTGGAGATATGCTTGATAAGTGTGTCAAAGCCTTTTCACTGATTTTTCAGGTAAAGCCTTATTTTGCACCATCGTTAAAACTTATGCCGCTCATCTGCGGTATAGGTGCTGGTGTAGCATTTAAGCTGTTTATGAATGCCAGAAAGAAGAATGCCAAGCAGTTTCGTCATGGAGAGGAATATGGTTCTGCTAAATGGGGAACGGATAAGGATTTTGAGCCGTATACGGATCCGGTGAAGTGGAATAATATTCCGCTTACGGCAACGGAGTGGCTGAGAATGACAAGACCGGAGCACCCTAAGTATGACAGAAACAAAAATATCCTGATAGTCGGAGGTTCCGGCGCAGGTAAGACAAGAGGATTTGTGAAGCCGTCTCTTATGCAGATGCAGTGCTCTTATGTAGTTACTGATCCGAAGGGAACAGTGCTTGAAGAAGTTGGAACCATGCTAAAAAGAGGCGCATGGGATCTCGACGAAAAGGGCAATAAGATTCCGAAGGTAGGTAAGGACGGAAATGTTATCAAGACAAAATCCGGTAAGGTGCTTAAAGCGAACCACACAAGCCAGAGATACAGGCTAGAGGATAACATCACAAAGACCTATCCGAAACAGATAGCGGTTCTTACAGAGAAGATATCGGGGTACAAGGCGGATATTGAGTTATTTAAGAACAGGAAAGAAGAGCTTGCGGCAAGGATGGAACCAGTGATTGCAGATAGCGGCAAGGAAAAAGAGCCGTTTGAGATTCGTGTAGGCAATCGTGTTTATACAGACCGTAAGGAAGCCGGAACAGCACTCATTGATATGTGCCGCAATATCCGCTCAATCTCTACACCGGTCAAGGTGGGAGAATACATGGGATTTCAGCTTTCGGCAACATTCGAGCCATTTCAGAAGGTGTTTGACTTAAATATCAAGGGTGCGATCAGCCACCATATAGATATTGGTGCGGATGCCGTCGGCAACATGACGAGGATTGCAAATGCCCTTGCCGGCATGGAGACGAAGCTTGCCAAGACGGAAGATCAGTTAAAGGCTGTGCAGTCGCAGCTTGAGAGTGCAAAGGCAGAGGTTGGAAAACCATTTGAAAAGGAACAGGAGCTTGCTGAGAAGTTAGACAGACTGAGTGAGCTTAATGCACTCTTAAATATGGATGAGAGTGGCGAATCGGAAAAAGAGGATGTCATAGAAGAATCTGAGCATGAGGACATAGAGGGCGATGGCTATGGCGAGGTTCCAAGGGACAGCGAGGGCGATACCATATCGACACCGGAAGCTCCTGTGCATGATGGCATGGCAAGAGGACATTCTGAGGATGAAAAGGAAGAAAAGAGAATGTGTGAACAGGGAGAATGCAGTCATGTAAGAAGTGAAAAATCCATTTTTGATCGAATATCGGATAAGAAACAGCAGGCAGAGGAGCATAAGGCTATGTTGCCACGACCACAGACAATGAAGAAAGAAGAAAGCCTTTAGGCAAAAGGAGGATATGCTTATGGCAATCGAGGATAAAAAAGACAGAGATATAGTATTGCTGACCGGACTTCCGGTCAGCGATGAAATGCAGAGTGTGCTTGACAGATGCAGCACCGGCGAATATGTAGATGTGGAAGAGATAAACGCTACACCAGAGATGAAAGCGGCAGAAAGCTGTGTGACATATTCTACACCAACCATCAATCTGAAGGACAGGGAAGCAATCGAGAACCATGTATTTGAAACATTGTTAAATTATGGCTCCATCAGTCTTGACGAAAACGGGGAGCCGCTCGTTGACAGCAGTGGAAATACAATTTATAATGATGAGGTAGAGAAAGGCAGACGCCTTGATATCGTCATAGGTCTTCCCGCTTCTGGGAAATCATCAGCCATAGTAGATACAATTTCACATGAGCATCATTCCATGCTAATTGATAACGATGAGGCAAAACGACAGTTTCCGGAATTTAATGGTGGATGGGGTGCAAATGTCGTTCACAAAGAATCACAGATTATTGAACGAGCGGTGTTCCGACAGGCATTAAAGGAAGGACGAAACATAGTGCTTCCAAAGGTCGGCAGTGATGCAGACAAACTTATGAAGGGTTATGTGTCGTATGCGAAGGATGCAGGCTACAAGGTCAATGTCCATTATGTTGATCTTGACCGGAACAAGGCACTTGGAAGAATGATGGGCAGATTCATTCATACCGGAAGATACCTGTCACCATCCCTCATAGATAAGTATGCAAATGAACGTGACGGAAACCGCATCACACAGGCATACGAAGCCCTGAAAAAGATGGATGGGATTGATGGATGTTCCAAGTGGAATAATGACGTAGCAAGGCATGAAAAGCCGATACTAATGGAAAGTATCAATTTAGACGATGAATTTATTAAGAATGCAAGAACGAAAGGGGATATGAGCCATGGAGAAAGCGAACATGAACAATCTGACAGAGGCAGCAAAGATGAGTTACGTTTCGGCGGAGACAGTGATGGAGACAGAGGAACAGATGCACAAGGCGGAGGAAGAAATCAGAGCGAGAATGAGCGAGACGGAGAATATGACACCAACGGAGCGTTTCCAGTTCGAGAGGAAGATTTACGACAAGTACGTGAAGTAACACACCCGGAGCTTTTTGATGAGAACATCGAGGATGTGTATGAGGGAAGAAATCCGGAGCTTTTTGCAAAACAGATTCTTGCCATGACGACAGGAAAGGATGCAGAGGGAAATGTTTTATCCGATGCTGCAGATCACACTTTCCGACCGGAATATGCCATAGAAACCTACAATGATAATCCGGAGGAATATGGAGAACTGGCAAGTGGTGTGACATTTACTACCCTGTATGGTGATGTAAGCCTTACCAGCGTATCACAGGATGATATGGGGCGGTTTAATCTTATGGATTACCAGTTTACGGGAGAACTCCTTGAGGATTGTGGAGGACTGGAGCAGGGACAGAAAATCGTCTTTGAAAAAGAGGATATCGTAGCGGTTCATGTCGCCTTTCAGGATATGGATGTGCAGTCGGATACTTCTTTGATGAACGAAGCCTATGCGGAAAGAATGGGCGAGATTAAGAACCCGGAGTATGACAGAACCTACCGGTGCTATGTAGAGGGAGATAAGAGTGCCTTTGATGTATGCCTGTTTACGGATGATTCCGGAAAAAAAAGGTTTTACATTGAAGATACCGGGGATTTCCCACTCATAACAGGTGAATTACCAGCGGATACGGCATTTACGCCGGGGACAGCAGTTATGCTTATGAATGATGTCGGGCAAAGCTACGACGGAAGCAGAGATTTTATAGTATTTGACAATCATATACCGGAGCTTACAAAAGAGCTTATCGAGAAAAGCAGTCAGGAAGATTTATTTCCGGCTGCTCTTTTTGTATCCGAGATACGGGAGCATGGCACGACCATCCGGCGGTATGATGTCTGCGATGATTTCAATGCTAATGCATTTGGCGAGAATATCCGGGATAGAAATGAGGAACAGGGCATACGAACCATGACCACTGTTGCAACGAGAAAACAGCCGGAGAAAGTGCATGAGGTATCAAAAGCACAGCAGGATGTGGTGGAAGCATTTCGGGCAAAGACGAGAGAGATGTTCCACGAACTGGACGGATGTAATGCGGAGAGTATCGAATCCATGGTGAGAAGTCATGTAGAAGATGCGTTGCATACTTTTAGTATAGATGCACAGGTAGTCGATGTTGTTCTGGTCGGAAGCAGGTGCCGAGGGTTGGAGCACGAGGATTCCGATGTGGATGTGGTTATTGAGTATTACGGAAGTGAAAAAGAAGATTCGCTCTTTAATATCCTGAATGAAGAAGGATTATCAATCGGTGGAAGAAATATCGACATGAATCCGATCACGAAGGATAAGAGCGGCACGCTTGAAACATATCTGCCGGAGGTCGAGAGATACCTTGCAGAGAAAGCTCAGAGCATGGAGCAGCCATCAAGGGATATGGCAGGCGATATAGCTAAGGAGCAGGAGAAAGAGGAAAAGCGTGAAAAGGAAGAGGTCAAAAAGGAACGACCGGAAAAGCATAAGACCGGAAAATTTGCGAATTTCTCCATGCAGAAAAGTGACGACAGCGAGAAGTATTATCTGTTTGCAGATATTAAATATCCGAGCGGAGATATAGAGCGGCATAAGCCGATAGCGGAGTTTCCTGATAAGAAAGAGGCAGAGATGTTCTGTAAAAGCCGGGGAATTACCTGTGATGATGTGACTGATAACCTTGAAAATGTGATCCGTCATAAGAAACAGGTGGCAAGCGAAATAGGAAAAACATCTCCCAGTAGGGAAACAGGCAGGAAGCATGGCGACATAGGTGATGAGTAGAAGAAAGGAAAAAAACAATGGATAAGAAATCAAGTGAGTATAGACTGATCAGGATGGCAGACACAAGTTTCCTGTTCTGTATCATATTTGAGGTAGTAGGAATAATGACAGTGATGTTCTTCGGAACACTTGGAGCACAGATGGCGATATATTTTATGACGATGCTATTTGCTGTATTTATGGCAAGAAGCAGAAAAGCGGAGTTTCAGATCCCATTTGAAAGACCAAAGGTGAAAACGCTCCTGCAGAGTGTCGGTATCTCAGTATGTGGCATACCGATCGCACTGGTGCTTTCAGCACTTGCAGCGTTCCTGTCTTCGGCTGGTGCGGACAGTTCGGAGGATATAACAAAATATCCGATATGGCTTGCCATGATAGCATTTGCTATTGTGCCGGCGGTTGTGGAGGAATATGTATTTCGTGGGTTGATACTTGGAGCATATATGAATGTAGATACGAGAGCTGCTGTGTTCATAAGCAGTCTGTTTTTCGCACTGCTTCATTTTTCACTTGGTTCTGTCCTTTACGGATTCTTCTATGGCTGTGTATTTGCCCTTATAAGGATTGCAACCGGCAATATGGTATATTCTATGGCGATGCACCTGACATTCAATGCAATCAATGTAGCGGTGTCTTATGCGGGCATGATTATGATACCGGGATGGTTTCTGATCGGGGCATTTATTGTCGGTGTCATTGGATTTATCGTGATGTGCATATTCTTCTTTAAGAGGAACCCTGTGAAGCTTCATGTGAGTGGATATAAGGGCAGACAGCTTGTGACAAAGGAAGGATATATAACAATGGCGGTGTGCCTGTGTGTGATGGGAATGTTACTTATGGTATAGCTGATCGGATAGATTGACAGATTGATATACACCTCATGGCTGCTTCGGTGGCTGTGGGGTGTTTTTTAGTGGGTAAATCGCACGATGTTGCGATATTAATTGCGGGTAAGGTTGAAAAATGGTATAATCAAAACGTATTTTGCAATCAAAAGTGGAGGTATATATGGCGGTTTCATACGAGAAGTTATGGATACGATTGGCAGAAAGAGAAATGAGCCGTGCAGAGCTACGCAAAAAGGCAGATATAGCACCCAATACGATGACGAAGCTAGTGAAAGATAAGTATGTGGCAATGCCCGTACTTGATAAGATATGTGGGGTGTTGAATGTAGATTATGGGGATATTATGACATATATTTCAGAAGAGAGAAAATAATATGAAATGTAACTGTACATGTACTGAATTTTGGACATCTTATTTGCTATCCTGTAAATGTAGGATGGATAAGTAGAGTTAAATTTCAGTCACATGTATGGAAGGGGATAGAAGTATGGATATATTTGAGAACTTGTCAGCAGATCAAAGAGAAGCAGTTTCTACAATTGATAAAGACTTAGAGATTATTGCCTGTGCTGGAGCAGGAAAAACAGGCGTTGTTACAAGACGAATTATCAATATCTTGAAGTCAAATCCTGATGTTCAGCCAGATAATATCGTTGCGTTCACATTCACAAAAAAGGCGGCAGAGGAATTAAAGAGCAGAATAAATGAATATGGTAAAGCGGTATTGGGACATACAAGGGGATTTGCTCATATGTATGTGGGTACGATTCATGGATTTTGCATACGAATGTTGCAGAATTATATTCCGGAGTTTCAAAAATTTTCCGTTCTTGATGAAATTCAAACAAGGCTATTTGTTGAGCGCTACTATGATGATTGCGGAATGGCTGATCTTGAATTAAAAAAATACATAGAAACAGGTCTATTCATATCCGTTATGAGTGTTTTGAATGAAAATGCATCTGATAAAAGTCGATGGGATGAAAGAACTAGGCAGGCATTTGAAAAATATCAAACGAAGATGTATGAAGAAAAGAAATTTGATTATTCCCTTATCCTACGAGAGATGATATATCAGTTGGAGTCTAATGATGTATTTGCTCATCAGATAAAAGAAAAGGTCAAGTACCTTACGGTTGATGAATACCAGGATACCAATCCGATACAGGAACGACTGATTCGCATCATAAAAAAGTTTGGTGCAAATGTATGTGTTGTCGGGGATGATGATCAAACCATATATCAATTTCGTGGAAGTGATCCGGCGAATATTCTTAGCTTTAAGGAACGATATGGAATTGATAAGTATATAGTGCTTGATAAAGATTATAGAAGCACTGTCGGTATTGTGGATGTTGCAAAGCATGTAATCATTAACAATAATAAGCGTTTGCCTAAAACAATGACTTCTGGCTGCCCTGTAAAATATGATATTGGTGACATAGCGTATGAGGAATACGATGATATAGAAGATGAATTTGAGTTCATTGCAAATAGAATAGAAAAGCTGCACGAGATAGGTGTTCCCTATTCGGAAATTGCCATTTTACTTAGGAAAAGAAAAGTAAGTGGCAACATAGCAGAGGTGCTTGCGGATCACGGCATTCCATTTATTGTTGAAGGAGTAAACAATCTGTTCGGAACACCAGAGTGTCATGCGGCAAAAGCAATCTTTGATTACATAAATGGAACGATTGCATCTACAGATGTATATAAAATGTGGTTGGAAATAGATTATCCATTGGACAAGAAAGAAGTGTCAGAAGGAATAAGTTATCTTGCAACAATAGATATAAAAAACATCAAGCTATATTCTGAACTTAATATTCAAAGGATATACCATGAATTTTTACGAAGGATATCGCTTGTTGAAGATGGCAGACCGGAGACAGAGATCATATTGTATAATTTGGGAAAATTCAGTCAGGTAATAGGAGATTTTGAAACTATCAACTATACACTGAAACCAAAGTCTAAATTAAATAGCTTTTGTTCGTTTCTGCAATACACAGCTTCTAAGTATTATCCGGAGGGATATTTGACGAATTCGTATGCAAAGCCGGATGCGGTAAATATTATGACTGTTCATCAATCAAAAGGACTGGAATTTGCGGCAGTATTTATTCCCCAGTTAAACAGAAACTTTTTCCCGGCACAGAGAGTAGGTGGAAAAAGCATTTGGCATGTTATAGATAAATCATGGATTGATAATGCGGAGCGTTTTGATGGCGATATAGAAGAGGAACGCAAGCTATTTTATGTAGCGGTAACGAGAGCAAAAAAGTACTTATATTTGACTAGATCTGAAAATAGTCGTGATCGCTATATTTCACCTTTTTTGGAGGAAGCAAGGGATTCGTCTTATCTTGTGAGATATGATGGAAATATACAATATGATTCGGAAAATCTTCCAAATCTGAAACGTGATAGTATACCGCTTTCGTTAAATTTCTCATTGCTTGAGGATTATTTTGATTGTCCATATAGATTTAAGTTGTCTATGTTCTACGGCTTTGTGCAGCCGATAGTTCCGGCACTTGGATATGGAAATGCATTGCATGACATCGTAAGACGTATAAATGATGCAGTCATTTCGGGAAATGTTCTCTCTAAAGGAGATATAGATACAATAATAGATGAATCATTCTATCTGCCGTATGCGACATCAAAAATATACGACAATATGTATAAGAGTGCAAAGAAAGCAATTCATAATTATGTAGAGCACAATAAGGATGACATACGAAACGCACAGATGGCAGAAACAGAAATTGAGATAGAGATGGGGGATGGGATTAAAGTCAATGGACGGATTGATCTTGTCAAAACTGTCCGTGAGAACAAGGAAAATAAAACCGTGATTGTAGATTATAAAACGGCAAATAAAACGGTTGCGGATTCTATTAGCAAGGAACAGCTAAAGATATATGCTCTTGGTTATCAAGAGCTTACCGGTAATAGTGCAGATTATATGGAAATTTATCAGCTGGACTCGGAAAACAGCGCAAGAAAAGAAATAACGGCAGATATGATAGATGGAGTGCGAGAGGAAATTTTGGCGGCGGCAGATAGCATCAGAAGGAATCGCTTGCCGAAGAAATGCAGCAAGGAAAATTGTGCAAATTGTCATATAAATTATTTGTGTTTGGGTAAGCGAGAACAGAAGATAATGTGCGGAAAGTAGAAAGGATTGTAGAAAATGGCAAATTTATCAAAGATTAAGAGAGAAAAAATGCTGGGATTTCTTGAGACATTGAAGGAGCAGCATAGTGATGATGAATCGTTAATGGCAATCAATCAGATAGAGAGGGAATTATCATCAAAGAAATATGGTCTTGTTTGGGAAGAACATGAAGAGGAAGTTGATATTAAAATGCGAACCCATATTCCAGTATTCACGGAAGTGGAAGAAAAGGAAATAGTAGGTGATCCTGATAGTGACCAGTATAATTTTTTGCTGGAGGGCGATAACTTACATTCGTTAAAGTTATTGGAAAAAACGCATAAAGGAAAAATTGATGTTATATATATTGATCCGCCATATAATACAGGTAATAGGGATTTTATGTATGATGATTCGTATGTAGACAACTTGGATGGCTACAAGCATAGCAAATGGATATCTTTTATGAATAATAGATTAAGGAGTGCCAAGAAACTATTATCTTCACAAGGAGTGCTTATAATCAGTATAGGTTATCAGGAGGTAAACAACCTGATGTTATTGTGTGATGAGATTTTTAACAATAAACAGATTGTAAGTGTAACAGTACAGACGTCTGGAGGAAAACCCAATGGTGGATTTAACTATTCACATGAATATTTAGTTTTTATTGCACCAGCAAACTTTGAGCCTTTGGAGCTTGATGCTGCAAAAACGGAGTATAGTTCGCCATATCATGGCATGAATTTGGCAACATTTAATCAGGTTCAACGACCAAATCAAACATATGCAATTTATATTGATAGTGATGGGAAAATTGTTGGATGTGGAGATTCTTTAGCTGAGAAAGTTAACAAAGGTATATATACAGGTGAATTGGAAGATTATAGGTTTGATTATGATGAAGCTCCAGCAGGGACAGTTGCGGTGTATCCCGTAACACAAAAGGGAGAGCCATGTGTGTGGAGATTGATATCGGAGAAATTGATGGAGAATTGGGAGAAAGGATATATTAAAGTCGTGCCAACTCCAACAGGTAATACAAAAAATAAATATACAGTGCAATATCTTTCTGGGGGAATTATAAGAAAGATAGAAAGTGGTGAATTTACTACATCACGTATGTCTGCTGATGTTCCAACATTAAATGTGGATAATTATAAAACATCCGGAGCGACAATTCCAACAATCTGGACAAATAAGTCGTATTATACAACGAATGGAAGTAATCAGATTAAAGAGATGATAAATAGCAAGGAGTTTCCATATCCTAAACCAATTGATCTTATAAAGGATATATTGAAGAGAGTTACTAAGGATGATTCTGTTATATTAGATTTTTTTGCTGGTTCTGGAACTACGGCGCAAGCGGTATTTGAACTTAATAATGAAATAGGGGGAAACCGTAGGATAATTCTCTGTACAAACAATCAAAATAATATATGTGATAAAGTGACCTATCCTAGATTACATGCAATGTATAGCGGATATGTATGTAAAAACAAAAGAGAACACTTGTTATATGAGAGTAAATTGAATTTAAATATATTGAAAGATAGTAAGGTGTTGCTGGATAAAGTGGAAGCCGTAAAAAGTGAAAATGAGGGCAAATATGCTAAGATAAAAGTAGAAATGAAAGATAAATACTTGCAAGTTATAGGGATTGACGAGAAGGATAGAGTTGTGGATGGTTTGCCATTTAACTTGAAGTATTATTCAACGGATTATATACCTAAAGAAAATGAAGAACTTGCGGAACATTTGTCGTTACATATAAAAGAAATGATACAACTTCAGCATGGTGTACGTGTCGATGGTAGAAAATATGTGATGATTATGGATGATGAAGATATGGATGAATTCGAAAGCCATTATTCTGAATATACCAATCTTAAAGCGATTTATATCTATCAGGATGTATTGATGACATCATCACAGGAAAAAATGCTCAACAATGTGCATGTGTTTATAATTCCGGATTGTTATTTTGACTTTGAATTGAGGGAGGCGGGAGAGCTATGGTAGGAGAAATTACGAATTATGAATTTCAGGACAATTGCGTGGAATATTTGCTGGATAAGACTACTTCCGCAGAGAGCAAGCAGGTGATTACTGTTAAGGCACCTACAGGTGCAGGAAAAACAATTATACTTATAAAGTATGTTGACGAATATTTGAAAAATACATATAAGCAACCTGCATTCATTTGGCTTTGTCCTGGTAATGGTAATTTAGAGGAACAGAGTAAGGAACGAATGGAGGAAATGGCTCCTCAAATAGATACAAGGAATCTGATGTATTCCATGATGACCGGGTTTGAATCGGGTAGTGTAACTTTTATAAACTGGGAGTTGGTCACAAAAAAGGTAAATACGGCGCTTAAAGAAAGTGAGCGTTCCAATTTGTTTGAGAAGATTGCGGAAGCACATAAAGAGGGTGTCGAGTTTGTGGTTATAATAGATGAGGAACACCTTCATAATACAAAAAAGGCTGATGATGTTATCAATGCGTTTGCAGCAAAGAATATCATTCGTGTTTCTGCCACAGCGAACAAGGTTCCACATCAGGAGTATTACGAAATAAGTGAAGATGAAGTAATAGATGCAGGATTGATTACGAGAGCAATATATGTGAATGAGGGAGTTGATGAACGGAAAGAAATCATCAATGATTATGACTACTTGTTGGATCTTGCAGATGGAAAAAGACAGGAGATAGCGTCTGCGTACGAATTGTTAAAATTAAAGATTCGTCCGCTTGTGCTTATACAGTTCCCTATGGGACAGCCGGAAACAATTAAGGCGGTAGAAGAGAAATTAGCGTCCATGGGTTACACCTACGATAATGGTATGGTCAATATATGGATGAGTGATGAGAAAATAATAAGCGACGACCTTACAAATTTAGATGGAGCACCTGCATTTTTATTGATGAAACAGGCAATATCTACAGGATGGGATTGCCCAAGAGCAAAGATACTTGTTAAGCTGCGTGAGGGCGGAAGTGAGGACTTCCAAATACAGACTATTGGTCGAATCCGTAGAATGCCGGAACGTAAGCATTATGGAATTGACACGTTAGATTATTGCTATATTTATACTCTGGACACGCAGTATAAAATGGGACTGCTGACGTCTCTTGATAAGGCATATCAGGTGCGTAGGCTCTTTTTGAAGGATGAAGCGAAGGACTTCACACTTACAAAGGAATTACGAAATCTCGATTTTGATGGATTGGGAGAACGTGAGACGCTTGAAAAGGTTTATAAATATTTTGTAGATACATACCATTTGGGAAGTGACAGGAATGTCAATAGAGGAAATCTTGAAGCAGCAGGTTATAATTTCAGCCATGAGATAGACAGTAAGATACTTCAAGGAGCTTTTAGAACGACAAATGATTTGATATCAGGTGATCGTGACAAGATAAAGATTAAGACGGTCGTAAATACGCACTCACATGGTATTTATTTGCTTCACTCCGTGGACGAGATAAAGAAAGTTACTGGCATGCAGTCTCAGAAGGTTAAGAATATATTGCGTAGAATGTTTGGAAATAGTAAGAAGCGTAAATATAATCTTGTGAGATTGGACAATTCTGATTTTTATGCTTTTGTAATAAACAATGTAAAGAAACTGAAGATGGACTTCAAGAATGTTACATCTCAGATGGGTGGTACCCAGATGTCATTTACACTTGAACCAAAGACAGCTTCATTCACAATTCCTGAGATGGAAGTCTACAAATATAGTGAAGTAAAGAAGCGTATGCTTTTCCGATTAAACGCCTACAGGGAATACACGAATGAATTTTGCACAGATAGAACAAGAAGTTTGCCTGAGCGTCTATTTGAGAGGTACTGTGAGAATAGTGATAAAGTTGAATGGTTCTATAAGAATGGAGATACCGGACAGCAGTATTTCTCCATTGTTTACACAGATGCTCTTCTGAAACAGTGGCTTTTCTATCCGGATTATATCGTGCACATGAAAGATGGCACAGATTGGATAATCGAAACAAAAGGTGGAGAGCAGTCTGGACACAGCAAGAATATAGATATGCAGGTAGGAAATAAGTTTAATGCGTTCAAAGAATATGCAGAGAGATTTCACTTGCATTGGGGTTTTGTACGTGACCAATATGACGAGTTGTTCATAAATAATACAGAATATTATGAACCAATGGAGAATGAAAACTGGAGACCATTATCTGATGAATTTTAGTGAAGAATGAAATTAGAGGAGGATAAGCGTGAGGATTCTATTTTGCAACATCGCATGGATGGATTATTACAAAGGGAAGATTGATGGCAGGGATGAACCGCAGGGCGGAGGTTCTTATGTTCACATTCATAAAGACGCACATGAGAGCTTTAATTTCAAACCAGAGTATCTTACGGAAGAAGCTGGATATCCAGAGGGAGAGTATTGTCTTGGTTTTGTAGAGACGAAATCCACGAATGGAAAGACAGCCAATCAGTTAAAGATTGAATCCATAGATGGATGCGAAGCAATGAAGAACGAGGACAAGGTTGATGATGTGTTAATTATCTACTGTGCATTATATCCTGATTCCTTGAATAAGGAAACGTATGTAGTTGGCTGGTACAAACATGCGACAGTATATCGTAACTACATGGAAATGGAATTCGGTTTCGATGATGGAAGTTCCTATTATCAATATTACAATGCGATTGCAAAGAAAGAAGATTGTGTCCTGCTTCCACGCCCATTAAGAAGAAGATCGAATATCTGGCGGGTACATAGAAAATCAAATGGTTTTCCGTTTGGTTTTGGACAGGCAAATGTGTGGTTTGCCCAAGGCAGACGAGAGAATAGGGCTCTGGATGAGTTCCTGAATCGTATAGTACAACAAATAGAGGAGTACGATGGCGAAAACTGGATTGATATGGGTGTTGATGGAAAAATATCATAAACTAATGGATGAATGAGGGGATGATATATCATGAGAAAGAAATCAGTTATTATTGCTGCGGTTATTATGTTGGCATTGACCGGTTGTTCCGGTAGCAAAAATGAGGTAGAGACAACAACTGAAACCACGAATGTGACTACGGAAGCAGCGGAAGATGATGGACTTTACGGCAATATGACTATGGTGGACGATGAAGGAAATGTTCGTATGGACGTGTATGATCTGAAGTCTGTTGAGGCAAAGGTAGATCCGAATGCAGGCTATATTGTAAGTATCGTATTTACAGACGAGGGAAGTAAGAAGTTCGCAGATGTGACAACAGAGCTGATCGGGAAGCAACTTAGCATAGTTGTGGACGGAAAGGTTATATCAAATCCGACAATTCAAGCAGCTATCGTAGATGGAGAGGCACAGATTACTGGACTGAATTCCTTTGAGGAGGCACAGAATATTGTAACAAAGATAAAGGGTGACAAAAACCATCCGGCAAAATTCGATTATGCCACTACAAGCATTGATACAGAACCGGAATCGACTGAGACAGAGGCGACAGAATCCCGGACGGAAGCTACAACAGAGCAAGCGGTAGAACATCGGGAAGATGCAATCGGCATCAGCGAGAAAAATATATCAGATATAGATGGTACATTTAGCAGAAACGATGTTAGAAATGACGTGACGAATAGCTGGAAGGTTTCTACTATTGCAGAGGATGTCAGTATGGAGGATTATGCGTTTAGCTATTATAACCGATATCATCCACAGGAGAATGTTGTGGAAGCTGTAATAAATTTCACACGTAATACATCGACATGTATGGTATTGCAAGGCGATTACATAGATATCTGCATATATGATTATGTAGATGGTGAAGAATACGATGCGAAGCAGATGTTTACAGGTACGCTTCTAAAAGAATATAAAGTCTATATTGATAATGGAGACATAATAGAAGTGCAATAGGTATCATGGTTAGTGAATGTAGGGGGTTATTATAATGGAACGTAACGTAGATATACAGTGTCAGGTATGTTCAATAACTTCAACAAAAGGTGATATAACACCGATATGGTGTCGCTATAAGAATGAACAGGGAGAGATATGTAAGCTAGATATTATCGAAGCGAAACCAACAGGGCCGGCGCAGGTTATATGTAATATGTTTTTTGAATGTACCGCCGCTGTGGATGAGCGTAAGATTGCTTTCATACTAAAGTTGGATGGTAGCTCACATAGGTGGGCAATTATTAGAATTTTAATGTAGGGGAAGGAGAAAATTATGGATAAGACATATCACGATAAAGTGATGAAAAGTTTAACAATGTTGATGGAAATGTATGATCTTGATGTGACTGGATTCTCGGAAAGATGCGGAATGCCAGTGGAAAGGCTGGAGAGCTTTATAGCAGGTGAAAAGGATTTAATGGTGCCGGACTTGGTAGCAATAGTCAGGGCATTTAATGTGTCATCTGATTTTATTATCGGAGATTTCCCTTTCCCGTTTCCTTCTCCACGCACAGAGAAAGAACGAGAGTTGTTTGAGAAGATAGAGAACATGGATCCGGAACAACTTGATGAGTTGATGAGTGTATTAAGAAGTAAAAAGAATTGAGAGGAAGATTTCAAATGAAGAAAATACTATTATTGTTTGTCATGTTTGTCTGTGCATTTACATTTGTGGGATGCGGAGGGGCTTCTGTACAGAACGAGCATAAAATAGAATATCAAAGCGGGGAAAAGGTCAATGTTGTCGACAGAGATTGTGTTGCCATATACACGAAGTACACAAATGACAGTTCAGAGACTGCAATTCCAGCAGATTATATAACAGTAAAAGCGTTTCAGAATGGAAAAGAAATTCCGTGTATCGTTCCGACGGGTGAGACAACGAATGGTTATATTCAATGCGATGCTAGTGTTCAAAGCGGGGTGACGGCAGAAGTTGTATGGCTATTTGAGCTTAGTGATACATCTCCTGTTTCGGTGGAGTTTTCGGATGGACAAAAATATGAGGTGACAATATCGCAATAGTGTTTGGCGGAGGGATAGGCATGGTTATATGTCCAAAATGTAAATCAAATAGAGTAGCTCCGATTATTTATGGCTATCCACGTGCCGAAGCAATGGAAGCATTTGAACGTGAGGAAATCTATCTTGGTGGATGTGAGATGATTGACGGACAGGTGCAGAAAGATTATGGCTGTTTTGCATGTAGATACGAATGGGCAACAGATACCTTACCGGGAACAGCGGTTATTAAAATTCGGTATAAGGTAACAGAACAAGGATTGTGTACGCTTGATATGCAGCGTAGGTGGGTGTATGAGATATTTCCCGGCGGTTTGTGTCGTATGTACACTTATGTAGGCACTTCTAGGAAATACATGGATAAAGAAGTTGTAGAAATAGACTCGAAGCGTGTAGCAGCTCTGACGGAGCATATTCAGAAAATACTTGGGGCACCATTGTGGAAGCGAAATATTGTTGATGCAGTTGTGTGTGATGGATGTGGATACGATCTGCAAATCAGTTATACAGACAACCGCAAGAAAAAAATATCTGGTGATGTAGGTGGTGGAACATTTGATACGTTGATGGAAGAGTTTGTTGATGGAATATTTGGAAAGCGTTGGGGTTGCGAGGAAGAGTAGATGTTTACAAAAGCGGAGCTTAATCATTTGGATTGCGATTACTTTTTAGTATTGCTTAGATCAGCATGTCACATACAGTTGAAAAGTAAAAATACAGGTCATATTTGGGATTTGGAAAGCAACACAGTTTTTTATGGAAAGCGTAGTATTATAGTACATCATAAACATAAGGATACAGATTATTTCCATGTGCAGAGGGGCATTCATCCAAAAACGATTGCTGAAGCACAAGATATGATAAAAAATCATGATGAGTGGCACTTAAATGGAAGGGCATGAGGATTAAATATCCTCATGCTTTTTGCCTAAGTAAGTGTCAATTTCCTTCTGATATTTTTGAAGTTCTTCCTTTTCCCTTTCGTTTTGAAGTTGCTGTTCTTTCAGATTTTCCATTTCCTGCTCAGCCTGTTCAAGCCGCTTTTGAAGTATTTTGATGTTGGAACTGGTGATTGCAGTAAGGTCTATGTTGCGACTTTCCAGTGCGAATTTGGCATCATGGAAGGCGTTTAGCTGGTGGTCATGTTCTTGATAGTATTTTTCTTTATCTTCGGCTTTTTCCTCATTTGTGGCATATATCTGCAGCTTTTTATACATCACGCAATCATTGATAAGCTGTCGCAGTTCCGATATTTCTTTTTGGCTTTTAGCGAGCGTAGTATCAAGATAATTGTTGTTAGCTCGAAGAGCTTTTATATGTCCTGCAACTTCCGTGTAGCTTATACCATATCTGTTTTGAAGCTCTTTTTGTATTTGTTGCATCCGCCGGGCATTCTGAACATTTGACCATTTCTGTAAGCCGATATCTTTGTGAGATATGCCTTGTGAAGTATCTCGCATAGTGGAGATTTTCAGCTTGCTCTTATCAAGTTTCTTTTCTGCTGGAGACATAGCTTCATAAGCGGCTTTTCGTTTTTCTTTTCGTTCTTCCATTTTTTTCTTTTGGGTTTTCAGATAGTCCTGTCGTCTCGAAATTCTCTTTTTTATGTTGTCGTCAGTATAGAAAGAACCGAGAGAGTAGCCACGATGAAAACGCTGCTCATCTGAAAGGCGGTATTTCGTAACTGTGCCATATTTCTTTGAGTTTCCAGTTTCAATTATAATATTCTGTGCTTTTAGTCGATTGATAAAATCCTCAAATGAAACAGCTTCCATAATGGTCTTATCCATCAACTTACGGAGCTGTGTTTTCTTCGATCCGGATGGATTCGATTTATCTTCAAACCATTCCCGGTAATTTTTCCCTTTACTGCGTTTCTTATCTATAACAGAAAGACCATATTCCCGGCATAGATCATCATTATTTTTTTGAATTGTGTGTAGGAGAGAAAGGTTATCATCCAGCCGCATCCCAGTCATACCACGTTCAGCAGCACACATGACAAAATGATTATGAATGTGTCCTTTATCTGTATGTGTGGCACAGATAAAAGAGTATTTCTCGCCAAATGTTTTTTCCATGAATTTCATTCCAAGCTCATGTGCTTTCTCCGGTGTAACCTCATCTGTAGGAGCAAATGATTGAATAAAATGGTAGGCTAATACACCCTCGCTTTTGCGGTTTTGTGTTTTGTTGGCCAAAGCCATTTTGAAGCAAAGCTCAATATTTGATTCCGTGCAGCCATCGTAAGACACAAGGAGCCTTTCATTTGTTTTGTCAGGATTCCGTACATAGTTAATTGCGGCATTTGGATTAACCTTGACCTTTATGATTTTTGTAATCGCCATTTATATCACCTGCCCAGTTTTCTTTCTCTTTGAATTTTATAATTTTCATATTTTCTTTAGCTGCCATTTTTACGATTTCCTGAACTTCAGTCATTTGTTTTTGGAGTATTTTCATCTGATAGGGCGTGACAGAATAAGTCTCGTTCACGACAGCGGCAATCTGGTTGATGTTGTTTCCTACACGGGAAATCTGTGTCGAGAATTCGTAAAAGCCGGACATGTCAAACCGGTAACAGTGACCGGAATGGATATAGGCACGGAGCACCTGTGAGATAGAAGAGTATTTCAAAAAGTCTCGTTGCATCAGGAGCATGTGATACTCTTCTTCGGATATTCTAAGATGTATCTCTTTTGTTTTTTCGTTCATTTTCCTTTATGTCCTTTCACGTGATTTAGGGGTTTGGGGATATTCCCCAAGTTTCTTTTTGCTATTTTTTTGAATTTCCCCGTAAGGGGGAATTTGAAAAATAGCGGTTTTGTGGATATAAAACCAATGCTTGCTGTATTTGGTTATGCCGCCTGCGGCATAACAGGACATAAAAAAACTGTTGTCACCGCCGGGCGTACTTATCCCGTGGATAACAACAGATATATATGTGCCTATTATATAATTTCGTTTCACGCATTGCAAGGCTTATCATCCCCACTCCCACATCTGGGAACTGCCAAAAGTGGGAAACTCCCATTAGAATTATATATATATTTACGATAGGGAGATGCCACATGGATTATGGATCTATTCATTTTCGGATAGAGGAACTTCTTGAAGAAAAAGGAATTAGCAAGAATAAAATATGCAAGGATCTTGATATAAAGAGGTCGAATTTTAATAGATATTGCAAAGATGAAAATTCCAGATACGATCCGAATTTCATTTGTAAGCTATGTTATTACTTGGGTGTGGGACTAGACGAAATTATGGAGTACAAAAGACCGGAATAAATAAAATAGCACGAAAAAGAATCTCATGAGCTCACGGGTTATCTAGTGTGTTCATGAGATTTTTTTACAGAGGCAGATATCGTAAATTAGGAGAAATTTTACGAGGGGGATTGCCTATGGGGTATGGAGTAAGCAAGAAGATGTTGCCGCTGATTATTCTGCGGGTTTTGTGGGAGAATGCAAATGAGAAGAAAATGCTTTCCATGAAACAGATGATTTACTATGTGAAGGAATACTATGAGCCGGAAAATGAAAATGGACTGGCAAAGCTGATTAGTGCCAACATCAAGCAGATGAATATGTTTTTTGAGGATACGCACTTTTCTTTGGATGGGGTAAATGAGGTGCGTATCGAAACTGTGTCTGCAAGAAATGAGGAGGAGAGCAGAGGCTATATTTATTTGTATTACCTGACGGGTGCATTGTTTACGGATAACGAAGTGCGATTGTTATGTGACAGCATTTTATTTTCTCCGGGTATAGGGGAGAATGAGGCTACCGGACTTTTACGGAAAGTACGGAAGTTATCCAGCAAGCATTTTGGAGATAGCTTTGAATATGTAAAATACTCAGATATGATCAAACGTACTAACAATGAACAGCTTTTCTTCACTGTTGAGATGATTGGCTTGGCTTTGAAGATGCGCCGTAAGATCAGTTTTCATTATAGAAGAAATGGAGTGCTCCGTGATCATGCAACAACAGTATCACCATTTCATCTTGTGATATCCGCCGGACGATATTACATGTTGTGCAATAAGGATGAAACCGAAACCGTGTCCCCTTATCGACTTGATAGGATTGAAAATATCCGAATCGAAAATCATCTGCCGGCAAGAAAGATAGAAACGCTACAGGAAGTGGAGCAGCCATTTTACCTGAAGCAATATATGGAAGAACATCCACGGATGTCCTTTGACAAAACAATATCGGTGACGATGTTGGTATCGGACAGAATAATAGAAGCGGTCAAAACCGAATTTTGTGTTAAAAGCATGAGTTGGATTTCTGCGGAAGAAAAATATCGTGTCCGTGTCATATCTACAAAAACAGCAGTCTGTAACTGGGTGATTAATGTTACAGATCAAATCGTAATCGAGAGTTCCTCGGATGAATCCATTTTTGAAGTTTTGAGAGAAAGAGCCATGAGTATCATGGAAGAGTATCGGGTGTAGGGAAAGAGAGCAGACATTATAATTGTCTGCTCTTTTTAATAAAAAAGGAATTTAGTTCCGATTTTGGATGAGTCTTGCTCAATGGTTCTTTTTTCTTCTGCAAAAATTTATTTTTATTTTGATTTTATATCATATTTATAGTGTAGCCATTACCATAAATTTTTAGGAGGTGATAAAAATGGGAAATCTATATGATTTTCTATTAAATTTACTTGTAGCCTTAACCTGTGCAGGAGGTAACGGTTGGGAGGAGTTGCTTAGTTATTATAAGGTATTAGTTGAGGAAGTCGATGCTAGTAAGCTGCCAGATTATTACACGCTTGGATGTTATAGACCGGGCAAAGGCAGATGGGGACTCCATAAAATCCGAATATTAGCAGGTCTGCCCTACGAAACTAAAATAACAACTTTGCTTCACGAATTTGCACATTTTGTTGAATATACGCAAATGAAAGTAAAGAAACACAGGAGAAATGAAATTGAATCTCACAATGACGAGTGGAAAAGTATATTTCGAGAGTTGTTATATGATGCATATGATTCGGGATTCATTGATATTCAAGAAATGGAAGAAGAGACACGTACATATGGATATGGAAAAGATTTACCTATAGTTGCCCATGTGTTGGGAATTCCGGATTTTGGAATGCTTGATATGTATGATTATGAGAACGAGGAATATATATCGGCGTTAGAAATTAATATATCAGAAGATTCATATGATGATGAGGATATTAATCTTAATTATTATTGATGAATAAATATAAACAAAGTAAGTAGTGGCTACACATAAAGCGGTTAAGACAAAGTGTCTTGCCGCTTTTTTTGAACTTCGTTTTGACTTTAATCGTCAAAAAAATTTCTCCTACATTTAATAGATAGAAAGTAAAAAAGACAAAAAAGTGGAAATTTATTTTGCTAAAACAAAATCGCCATATTTATGTTTATGAACAAAAAAATTTTTTCAATCACTTTCCAAATCTGAAAGTGATTGATGATACGGTAGTTTTAGGGAAAGGAGGATGAGTTTGCGGATGGGCAAAATGGGACCAAATGCGAAGAAAAGAGAATATCGTCGGCATGATCTTATGGCATATCTGCTATCTGTGGACTCAACCTCGTATCAAGGAATCCGAGAAAAACTAAATGTAACAGATAAGACAATCCGGGACGACCTTGCTTATCTTCAGGATGTGAAAGGCATCGTGCTTGAATGTAAAGCAGGTGTTGGAGGATATGTCCGAATATCTGATGAATGGAGAAAACGAAAATGTCCCATGACGCCGGAACAGGAACGGGCGGTGCTTGTCGCATATCAGAATGCCTCGGATTTGGATTTGAAAAATACATACCTAAGTATATTGGCGGATTACTGTTCGCCGGCATTTTATGAACATGAGATATAAAGGCGTGTCGTTCTGGCTAAGCGCATATAACGGATAACAACAGACTAATATGTGTGCTTATCAGACCGATAGGTCAATCGAACTTTGAAAACTGAATAGAAAGACATGCAGGACGTACGGGATATGAGGAGCAACTTGGCAGATACGCCATGACTTATCTGTTTCTATATTATATATAGAGATGAATGCTAAAGGGTTTATTTGAATTTACGGCTAAGGTAGGGAGCGAGGAATATTTGGCAAAAAGTGCAGCAGATGTACAGGCGATGATCCATATCCTTAATAATGATACTTCTGATTACTATTCAGTCTTATAAGACGGTGCAAGACCGATGTGGGCAGTGTAATGAGCTGCTACCTGTGTGTTTTATTTAATATCTGCGAATAAGAGCCTATCCGGGTGTATTGGTGGGTTGTTATTGGCAGATATTTTTGTGTACAAAATGAAAAGGTTGGTGATAGGTATGAATAATGATTCCTTGGTAAGATATAATTTACAACTATCGTATCTTGCTAAGTTGAAGGAAAGAACTTTAATAACAGAGGAAGAGTATAAAAAGATACTTGAAGTATTGAAAAGAGATTACAAGGTGGTTTCTGATGTTTTCTCTTGATATAAAAAGTGTGTTCCTGTATAATAGATATGTACACTACAATAGGAACACAAAAAGGTGGTGTAAATGGAAGTAAAAGTAATAAAAGCAAATCCTGTTATTCCGGGTGATGATTCAACTTCTGGATCAAATCATAAAATCCGAGTTGCTGCGTATTGTCGAGTTAGCACAGATGATGAGGATCAGATAAAGAGTTATAATTCTATGGTTAGATATTATACTGATCTAATTAACAGCAATAGAGAGTGGGATATGGCAGGTGTATATGCTGACAAAGCCATTACGGGAACATTGGTCGATAAGCGTGATAATTTTCAGCGATTGATTGATGATTGCCTAGATGGGAAGATTGATATGGTGATTGCCAAAAGTATACCAAGATTTGCACGAAATACGCTTGATACTCTCAAATATGTTAGGATGTTGAAAGCACGAAACATCGCAGTGTATTTTGAAGTTGAAAGAATAAACACTCTAAAAAATGGCGAGTTTTTATTGACAATATTAAGCTCTGTAGCTCAGCAGGAAGTTGAGAATACCTCAGCGTATGTGAAAAAAGGCTTGAAGATGAAAATGGAACGAGGAGAGATGGTTGGATTCCAGGGGTGCCTTGGATATGACTATGATCCTGTGACAAAGACACTTTCTGTTAATGAGGAAGGTGCAGAGGACGTGCGGTATATTTTCAATCGTTACATTTCTGGAGCTGGTGGATGTATGATTGCAAGGGAACTGAACGAGATGGGTAAGAAAACCATTAAGGGAAATAATTGGTCAGTTTCCTCAGTTATGGGCGTGATAAAAAATGAGAAATATAAGGGCGACTTGATGATGGGTAAGACATATACTGTCGATGCAATATCAAAACGCAGACTTAAAAATTTCGGACAGGAAGATAAATACTACATAAAAAATCACCATCCTGCTATCGTATCAGAAGAAGTGTTTGATAAGGCTCAGGAAATACGAGAGAAAAGAAATGGAAACCGGGCAAAGCCGTGTGTAGAGTCGGGTACCAGAATAAAGTATAGTCGCCAGTATGCTTTTAGTAGCATGATTGAATGCGGTTATTGCGGAAAGATGGTTTCTCGGAGAAGCTGGCACAGCAACACAAATCACACAAAAACCATATGGCAGTGTTCCAATAGCACAAAAAGAGGAAAGCAGAATTGCCCTGAAAGTAAGGGAGTTCCAGAAGAAGTTTTGGAAGCGGCATTTCTTGAATCTTATAAAGCATTGTGTGATAATAACAATGATGTCATTGATGAGTTTATAAAACGGGTTGACAGGGCATTGTCAGAAGACAGTGTTTCCAAAAAACTTGAAAAGGCATTAAATGCGGATGCACGAATAAGATCAAAAAGAAGCGTGTTGCTTGAGAAGTATCTGGATGGAAGCGTAGCTCAGGATGTGTATGAAGCAAAAGACATGGAGCTAGCGCAAAAGTTAGCCTCGAATGAGGCGGCTATTGAAGATTTGAAAAATAGTGAAAATATAGAAAAGGTTCATCGTGAAAGGCTCAAGGAATTCAGAAAGGTATTAGAGGAAAACAAATACCTTGATAAATTTGATAGAGTTGTATTTGAAAGTTTGATAGATAAGGTAATCCTTGGCGGTTACGATGAAGATGGTAATTCAGATCCCTACAAAGTCACTTTTGTTTATAAAACAGGATATAAGGACGATATGTATGGATGTAAAGACCGTTATAGTAAGACAAAAACCCCTAACAAAAAAACGTGTTCCAATTGTAGTGACGGGGTAAACCCACTGTGTTCCAATAGTAGTGACAACACATGTAGAGTGTATAGTGTGTATACGAAAAATAGGAGACAAAAGCGATTGAGTATTTCGTGTTTGAATATAAGAGACCGTTTCAAGTTTTGTGTAAACGCTTGGAGAAATCTGAGCTCCTTTT
>Ga0129312_1000582_pt1 | contig 28817 bp, 26 predicted proteins | sample O827metagenome_FD_94434 | JGI IMG/M metagenome (GOLD analysis project Ga0129312, IMG submission 94434) | Orangutan group fecal microbial communities from Wisconsin, USA - O827 metagenome | ecosystem: Host-associated > Mammals > Digestive system > Large intestine > Fecal | place: USA: Wisconsin... | reverse complement strand
TACATATACCTGCTTCACTAAATTCGAACTGCGTCTTCGACTTGTTCTCATTAAGTGTCCAGGTATCGTTCGCACTAACCTCAACCTGCGCCTTCGGCTTGCTTTCGCTAAGTGCTCTACATAAAAAATCTGGACATACACATGCGATACTGTGTTTGCCCAGACGGTCGGCCCTTCTTTATTCACATGCTCCCTGTAGGTGCCCCTACACAGATCACTCTGCTTCCGTCAGTCGCATGTCCAAGTTCATCATAAGGGATCTTTCTCAAAATTGCAAGCTGCACTTTTCAAAATGGACATAATCTATCTGAAGGAGGTGAAAATGTCCAAAGCCAAGTTATTGCATTAAGGAAAACGCATGTGTCTGTACTGAAAATGGATATAATGGAGCAATACATAAGAAAATAGTCCAAATTTCATTGTCTACGATGAAGGAAACCGAAAACATGATAGAGAAAATGGACATAAGGAAACGTCAAGAAGCGAAAATGTCCAAAATTTAACTATTGCATTAAAGAGAATGCAAATCCTTGTAATGAAAATGGATATAATGGAACAAATCTTCTAAAAATAGTCCAAAATCAAGTTCTTATATCAAAGAGAATGCACGCCACCATCATGAAAAATGGACATAATAAAGCTTCATGGAGTAAAAAAATCCAAAGTCCAGTCATTGCATCATAAACCAGATTACTTGATCACAGCTTAGAAATAGTATGTAATGGGGCAGAGATACCGGATGTATTTCAGGACCGGTACATACACTGCCATGTCAAAAAATACCGGGCAGATGATGATCTGCAGCAGTATAAGTACAGGAAGTGCCGATAACATTCCCATATCTTTTTTCCATATACACATCGTACACGCAGTAAATAAAATGGATACCGCAATGAGCAGAAGCATTTTCAAAATCTCTGTCACAATTACCATTCCAATTCCCGTTGCGGTTACAAATCCTGCTCCACTCGCCGCAGCCAGCATCTCCGACTGCAATATGGTTAAGCAGGATAAGGCTGTCCCGACAAGCATCATCGGCGTTGCTGCAGCCAGCATTCCGGCACACTCATAGCTGTGGCGTTTTCCTTTCTCCAATATTGACAGGAAACGCTGATTTTTCTCTTCCTTACAGGACGCTCCTGACAGATAAACCGTCAAAAAAATCATGCAGGAAATCACACCACGAATCAAATTTTCCATATCAGCCGGCTGACCTGCAATTCTGTTATAATTGCTGTTATGATTGCGGTTTTGATTACGGTTTTGATTACGGTTTTGATTACGGTTTTGATTACTGTTTCGATTACTATTTTGATTAGTGTTTTGATTGCTGTTTTGATTGCTATTTTGATTACTGTTTCGATTGCTATTTTGATTACTGTTTTGATTACTGTTTTGATTGTGGTTTTTATTGCGGTTCGGCTTCCCGTTTTCCGGCCAGTCTGCGTCTTCATTCTGCCCGTCGGAGCCGGGCTCTGCTCTTCTTAAGTCACTCCCCATTCCGGCATCCGTTTCCACATAAATCACTTCTGTATGGAAAATCGCATCACTGTTCAAATAATATTCATACCTCTCTGCCAGCATTGTCGAAGCTTCTTCGGAGCTCTGTCCGACAATTGTTTCCTGATTCTGCTGCAAAAGCCTTTCTCCATAAAGCTCCAGAACAGTTCCATATATAGTCTCTCGTACCGCCATCCCCTTCGTTGTAAAAGGAGTATAGACATAAGTAATGCTGTCTGCAAACGAGCCTTTCTCATACTGCTTTTCAAAATCTTCCGCAAACACAAATCCGCATTCCAGCTCTCCTGCCTCTACCGCCTGTTCCAGCTCTTCCGTGCCTTCATAAGTGGTAAATTGATAAACATCCCTCTTTTGCATCAGACGGTCCGCGATGGTCTGCGTAATACCGGATGTCACGCCTGCGAGTCCGATTCTGCTGTTTTTTGCATCCGGGATATGGATACCTCCAATCACCAGAAGAAGCAGTACCAGAAACAGTATTTGAAGCCAGCAGATTCTGTGTTTCAGCCATAATTTCAGTTGGAGTTTATAATAAACGAATCCCATGGGAGCTATTTTTATGTTTTCGCATATACCTGTATGGGCATGCATACAAGATCGGATATCATTATGTGACTGCTGCCCACTCTTTTCATTCCTCCAGGAAAGAAGCATCCCTGCCACCATTCCAACAAACAGAAAAAATACCGTTCCGGCAACCGATTTTTTTGATATCTCCCCTTCCAGCATTCCTGCCGCATATACATTCCAGTATTTCATCGGCAGGAAACGACTGATTCCGGCAATCTCTCTTCCCAGATAAGCCTCCGGAATCAGCACACCGGCTCCAATGATTGTAATTACATTTACTGCAAAAACAAATACTGCCGCCTGTGAACTGCTGCCTGAAAGCTCATACAACACATGAAAATAAATCGCTATTCCGAGACATAAGAACAACAGGCCATACCATGTTGTCCCCTGATAAAATACGAAATACGTTTTGGTCCAACCGGCAATGCCGATTCCCGCAAAGTAATACAGGAGACCTGTCACATACAAAAACTCTGTCATTACCAGAATCTTAACGACGGACTGTCGGATACTTCCCACGCCACGAATTTTCAGTTGATCTTCCACGGATCTGTTCCGCTTTCCATATAAAAATCCAAACCGGATCCCACACATCATAAGCAGAATCACAAGGCCTGCTGCGTAATAATACTCCGTAACCGATAGATTTCCCAGGGTCGAGAGCATTCTGGCCGAATATACGCTGTCTCTTTTCAACATCTGATTCGCAAACAGATAGGCGATCGTATCACCGAGTCCTGCCCCCTGTAATTCGATGCCATAATAAGAGGCCGTATCCAGCGCTGCATACACGCCCGCTTCTGCGGTCTGTAAAAAGGATACTCCTGCAGTCACCAGTTCTTCAAATACCTGTGTGTTCTGCGCAGCATTCTTCGGAAAATAAATCTGTGCAGGCGGATTGATCCCTACCTGCACATCATGATAAAAGCCCTCAGGCAGCACAACTACCGCCTGAAGGGTTCCCTGCTTTAACTGCTCCACAGCCTCCTGTTCATCCAGATAATAAAAATCACAGACCGAACGGACACTGTCCATAGAGGAAATATACTGTGTTGCCAGACGGCTGATACTCTCTCCCTCCGGAATCGCAATGCCAATATTCACCTTCTGAAACACCTGTGCATTCCGCATGATCGCGCTGAATGCCGCTACCAATACCGCCGTCAGAAGCAGGCAGGCGCAAAAGCTTCCTATGGACTTTAACAATATCTTCCCTGTTCTTTTACATTCCATTATGAAAAAAGCAATCCACGTTTTCATCCGGTTTCCTTTTAGTATCCCAATAATCCATAAAGTAACTGATTCAGATCATCAAATAACTCATCACACTTCGCTTCACTGGCATTTCCAATGTCAAAGGGTTCCCCCTTCATTGGATCAAATTTGGGCATTTTTCTCCCTTCACCATTACTTATCCGGTGTTATGATTTCTTTTCTGATTTTCTCTATGGTCAAATCTTCTCCCGTAAGCTCTGTGAGCTTCCCCTGCTTCATAATCAGACAGCGGTCACAGGAGAGAATTTCGTTTTCATCATGTGAAGTCAGCAGCACAATTCCATTCATTCTCCGATACTGCATCAGCCATTGCTGAATGTTATTTTTATAATATAAATCAAGCGCCGTAGTGGGCTCATCCAACAGCAGAATCGGCGGCCACTGTGCCAGCGCACAGGCAATCGATAATCGGCGCTTCATTCCTCCCGACAGTTTCCGGACTTCTGTTTTCAGCAGTTCCTCCAGTTCAAAGGAGGAAAGCAGCAATTCCCGGTGCTCCGACTGCCAGACACCCCATAGCTTCAGATTATCCTTCACGGTAAGCTCCTCAATAAGCGGCGGCTCCTGCGGAACATATCCCACATACTTCCGGAAGTATGTGCGCTTCTGCAGTGGATTCTTTCCGAAAAAGGAAATTTCTCCTGCATCAGGCCGAATGGCCCCTGCCAGAATCTGCATCAGTGTTGTCTTACCGCAACCGTTTTTCCCTGCAAGTGCAAGACACTGTCCGCACTCTGCTTCCAGTGAAATATCATCCAATATGATTCTTTTTCCATACTTTTTCTTAATATGTGAAACCCTGAGCATACATTTTCCTCTGTCTATTATTCCTGCATGGAAGCCATCATCTGCTCCCTGCGTGCTTTCTGAAACCTCATATATCCTTCCTCGCAACGGTCAAACGTACCATCCTGCGTAAACCTCTCATACCACTTTTTCCAGATCTGCTTAAGCTGTTCCTGATAAGGTATCCAGTCCTCTACCATCATTTCTCTGGTATATTTCTGGATGCAGCGGTGATCCTCACTTGCAATCAGCATCCGTCCCCCCTTAGGACGCTCTTCATAAGATAACAGGCATCCCGTATCCGTCAATGCCGCACATTCTCCCATGGCATCGACTCCGATAAAGGTAAAGCACTTATGACGCATCCGCACATAAAACAGACTCCCTCCCGGATACCCAAAGGAATCCAACGCACATATGCTGTTCATCAGCCAGTTCTCGATTTCTTCAGTATCAGGCTCTTTTTCTGACATAATTTTCTCTGCCTTTGCTTCTTCTATCTTTCTGTGCTGCATCCTCTCAGCCTCCGACATTTCCTTCTGTGACCGGATTCCACGGATCATATCCTCCGGAGAAAGAGAGCATCCCGTTGACTTACAACAGTTTCCCTTACATTCTTTACAAATTTCCGCTTCCGTTTTTGCCATGTCTGTCACCTCATCTTATTTTAGTTACTGTTCACTCATACCTCGTTCCAGCAACTATTCGCAGGCCCATTTGATGTTTTGCTTCGCAAAAGGAGCCTGACAGCAAGTGTCTGCCTGTTGTATGAACTATAACACCTTTTTCATCATATCCTGTTACCGGAAACCTTGCAAGTTAAAATCAGCTTCGCTGATGGGATTTTGCACTATTGAATCATATTCGTACGGTCTCAGCAGCATGTGCTTCGACCTGTACTGAATAGTTACGCACTTTCAGTAAATGTTATAACAGCAACAGTATTGTATTTGCATTTATTATCTTATAAAATGATGATATCAGGGTCAAAAGGTCGTTCGTACTTGCCCGATAAATTTCTATATAACAACAAAGAAAGGAAATACACCTATGATTAAACACATTGTAATGTTCAAGTTAAAAGAAAATGCAGAAGGAAAGACGAAACAGGAAACCATCGTGGAAGCTAAGAAGCGCCTTTCCGTTTTTGAAGCCGAGATTCCTACTTTAAAAAAGCTTGTTGTTGCCATCAATGATGAAAAAGCTGCAGAAAGCAACTATGAACTGGCTTTAATCTGTGATTTTGATGATATCGAAGGCCTGAACGCTTATCAGATTCATCCTACCCACAAAGCCTTTGGCGCATTCATCACTCCGTTACGTGAAAGCCGCGCCTGCATCGATTACGAATATTAATTAAAGAAATCATAAGTAACTATTCAGAACCACATTCGCAAAATCGCTGCTACACCGGATTTGCACGGCTCTGAATAGTTACGTAATAATTAAGAATCAGCTGTTTTTATTTCCAGGGTAACCGGATCAATCTGAATTCCAAACTGATTGAGGTCCACTTTGCCATGCTCCACGGTAACCCCATCCTCCATCAGCCGTCTTGCCTGCTCACCCTCTCCTCCAAAAGCAAACTCTCCGGATAGCTCTCCCTTCGAATTCACCACGCGGAAGCAGGGAATATTTTCCGGATCCGGATTCTTATGCAGGGCATTTCCCACTGCCCTTGCCATCTTTTTCTCCCCGGCCAGCTCCGCAATCTGCGCATAGGTAGCCACATGCCCCTTCGGAATCTTCTTGACTGCTTCATAGATCCGCTTTGTCGGACTGTCCGTAACAAGTTCATAGCTTTCTGCAATCATACGCTTCACATCCTCCTCCGGAATGGTTCCATCCAGAATCAGTGTATTCCAGTGCTCCTTATTCTGATGATATCCTGCTACAACACTTCCAGGATATGCACTTCTCCAAAAATCTTTCCACTGTGGATCAAGCTTTACATTAATATTCAGGCAGCCTTCTCTTTCATATGTCCATAAGAAAACCTTTTTACTTCCCTTCACCCGGACCAGCTGCCAGTTCGGATCATGAAATGGCGCCTCCTGATAGGTCAGCGGAAAGGACAGACCATACTCCAATACCTCTTCACGTGTCATAACCAACCTCCTGTACTCCTCTGTTCAAACTTTCAATCCGTATTATCACATTAATCAATTCCATATCTCCAACATCACTTTTATTCGAATCTCACTTCAATGTCCTTAAATAATCCTTTTGTTCCTTCGTAATCCGGTAGCTTTCAACCGCTTTCCGGATCGTCTTGCGGTGTACCCAGTCAGGGAGCCTGCGCTGCTCCATATAAGGAATTGCTGCATCCCATTGCTTTGCAAGGGCCGTGGCAAAATACCACGCAATCACCATTTTCACATAATATTCTTCTGAGGTTACAGACGCCGCAAGTTCCAGATATTCCGGTCTAAAATCCTCATCCAGATACAACGCCATAAGCAGGTCGATTCCATAGCGGATCGTATAAGTCTCTTCCGAAGCAATCCATTCCTTTATTCGGGGAAACAGCTCCTGCTTATGTTTTGCAAAGCATTTCGGCGCCGGCAGATCACAGGTTGCCCAATTGTCAATATAGGGAACGAATCTTTCCACTTCTACCAGACATTTCTCATAGTCCTTCTCTGCAGTAATCAGCATCATGTGAAGATTGTTTTCCTCATAATACTGATGTGGAAGCTGCTGCAAAAACTCTCTGGCTTCCGGCTTCTTTGCAAACTCTCCGGCAAACCTTCTTAACACCGGAATCCGGATTCCAATCACTGCTTCCTTATTGATATCCGGCATAAGCTTACTGTGAAACTCCCGATACACTTCATCCTGCAGGGCAAATAACTGCTGCTGTAACTCGGTCATGCTTTTCCTCCGTCAAATACACATGCAATTCTTTTCGGTATTAAGAAAAATGCTTAGAATATTGTTGTCAACATTCTAAGCATTTCCATTTTTATGCAGGTGGCCGGACTTGAACCGGCACGGTGTTGCCACCGAGGGATTTTAAGTCCCTTGCGTCTGCCTATTCCGCCACACCTGCAGACGCCACAATATGCATCTCGGTTTAAATCATGGACATACGCACAAGTGCTGTTCCATTAACCTCATTGATGCATAGGTTGAAATCTGCAACGCAGACCTCAAATGGATGGAGGTGGATTCGAACCACCGAAGCAATTTGCAGCAGATTTACAGTCTGTCCCCTTTGGCCACTCGGGAATCCATCCATACAGTCTCGTGAGCATATTGCTCACGAAGTCCTGACAATAATAGAATATACCATATCATCTGTTAAAACGCAAGATCATAATTTCAAAAATTACTGGCTTGAAAATTACTGGCTTTACTGTAATGTATATTGCTCCTCCTGCATCATTTACGCTTTCTCATACCTCAACACAATTGCAGACGTTCCGGGGAGTGTCACCATCACCTTACCGGAAACAATGGGATACTCATGCACTTCTACATCAAATCCGTCTGCGGTGGTCAGCATCACACATTGCATAACACCTTCCTTAGGAGCACCAATATACCACACGTCTATCTCTCTGGTAATTTCGTGATCGTTATTGTTAAGGAAAACCGCTGTGCATGCATGACGGTTAAAACGTCCGTAAGCCAGAATATTATAATCCCCATCCAGAAATTTCAGGGATCCGGTTAACAGTTCCTTATTCTCTTTATGAATACGGATCATTTCCTTGTGGAAGCGGATAAGCTCCTTATCCTCCTTCCCCCATGGATAGGTTCTCCGGTTATCCGGATCCGTAAAGCCGCATACTCCGGCTTCATCTCCATAATAAATCGTTGGTGCACCGGGCCAGGTCATCTGAATAACAACTGCTTCGCGCAGCACTGCCTTATTTACGCCCGCTTCTGCTGCCTCCGGTCCTAAGGTGTTCGTTCTTCCTACCATATGATTGGTTCTTGTCAGAAACCGGGAGTGATCATGATTCGATAACTCATTCATGGCGATCTGTAAGGACGGCGTCGTAAAGCTTGCCATATGATAACGCATTGCCTGTAAGAAGCTGTCCGCATTGCCGAGCATATCTCCACGGAAATCATCACTGTGCTTCTGCATACCGGTCAGAAACCAGGTTACCGGCTCCATAAACGCATCATAGTTCATCACCGTATCCCATTCCTTGCCGTTCAGCCAGTCTCTCGGACTTCCGTAATGCTCTGCAAGTACAATTGCTTCCGGGTTCACATCCCGTACTGCCTTACGGAACTGCTGCCAGAAATAATGATTATACTCCGGACTGTGTCCAAGGTCTGCAGCCACATCCAGGCGCCAGCCATCAATGTTATAGGGAAAAGAAGCCCATTTAGCTGCAATATGCATCACATAGTTAAACAGCTCCTTTGACTGTTCATAGTTAAGCTTCGGCAGGGTATCATGTCCCCACCAGCCATCATATGCACTGTTATAAGGCCACGCATGATCATTAAAAAACTGAAAATAATTGTGATACGGACTATCCTTGCTGATATAGGCACCCTTTTCATATCCGGGCGCATTCTCATAAATACGCTCTCTGTCCATCCATTTATTAAAGGATCCGCAATGATTAAACACACCATCCAGAATGACCTTCATGCCACGCTTATGAGCCTCCGCCACCACCTGTGCAAAAAGCTCATTGCTGGCTTCGAGATTTTCCTTATTGGTCACACGGTCAATATATCTGGTTGCCTCTCGATTCTCCTTCTGATCGGGACGCAAAAGCTCTCCCTCGTCATGGACAATTTTTCCAATATGCGGATCAATGTAGTCATAATCCTGAATATCATACTTGTGATTGGACGGAGAAACAAACAGGGGATTAAAATAAATAACATCAATGCCAAGATCCTGCAGATAATCCATCTTATCAAGTACACCCTGCAGATCACCTCCATAAAATTCACGGACTCCCATGCTGGCCGGATGCTTGTTCCAGTCCTCTACGCGGACGGATTTGTCCCCGATATACTGATATTCATTTGTCAGGACATCATTCGTCGGATCGCCATTACAGAAGCGGTCCACGTAGATCTGGTACATTACCGCTCCCTTAGCCCATTTCGGCGTCTTAAAGCCCGGAATAATCCGGAAAAAGAACGTTTCCTCAGGGTACTTGGAAACTCCGCGCGTATCATAGACGCAATTAATCCTTCCGACCTGCACCTCAAAATAATAGCTGTACTGTTCCTGCTCTACCTCGATGGAACAGGTAAAATAATCAAACTCATCGTCCCCTTCTGTAACGGTCATCAGAATTCTCTCATTATCGTGTACCAGAAAAACCCGGTCGATATTCTTCGCCTTGGTACGGAATCGTACCTGTACTTCAGAATACGGATTGGGTTCTGCAGGACTGATATAATTCTCTGTTGTGTCACTGAATAATGCCGCACGGTTAAAAACCGGCCTCATTTCTGATATATATATCATGTTTTGCTCGGTTTTCATAATACGATTGATATCCATATACAATATGCTCCATCTGTTTTTTATAGAATGGTAACTATTCTGATTCGTTACACAGAATGAGTATAACCCGATCGAAAAATTTACAACCAGATTTATTCTATACCAACCATGCCCCAGAATCAAGAAGAGTATGCATCGCCTTAACTTTATTGCTTTGATGCGTTAAAGTCAAGGCATGGTAAAAAAGACAGTAAACACTTACTGTCCTTTTTAGAGAAGGTATTTCTTTCTTATGGGGTATAGCAAAAACTATATAATGTATTGGGGGGGGTTACAAGTAGTATAATAGCATATGCCTATTTTTGCGTAAATACTCACGATTCACAAATATTACAAAAATCGTTATAGCTTTTTGTGCATTTTCACCAAATTCGATGTATTCACAACTGCATGCTACTCTGTAACCGGCTTCTCTTTGCCCTCAAATAACGCTTCGAATTCTTCCCTTCCGATCTTTTCCTTTACAAGAAGAAGCTCGGCACACCTGTTTAACACATCCATGTGCTCTAAGATGATTTCCTTAGCCTTGCGGTAGCAGTCATCCACAATATCCTTGACTTCGGTATCAATCTTTCCGGAAATCAGTTCACTGTGACTCTTGGCATGTGCAAGATCCCTGCCGATAAAGACCTCATCTTCATCATTTTCATAATTAATCACACCAAGCTTTTCGGACATACCGTAACGGGTTACCATATTTCTGGCTGTCTTGGTTGCCTTCTGGATGTCATTGGAGGCGCCGGTTGTAATATCATTGAACACAATTTCTTCTGCAATTCTTCCGCCTAAGGAAACCATAATATCCTGCAGCATATGGCTCTTTGTCAGGAACATTTCATCCTTTTCCGGAAGAGGCATCGTATAGCCGGCTGCCCCAAGTCCCGTCGGGATAATGGAAATCATATGAACCGGATCCACATCCGGAAGCACATGGAACAGGATCGCATGACCCGCTTCATGGAATGCCGTGATTCTCTTTTCCTTATCCGAGATCACACGGCTCTTCTTCTCTACACCAAGTCCAACTTTAATAAAGGCTTTCTCAATATCCTTCTGGATGATATAGGTACGGTTCTCCTTAGCTGCAACAATGGACGCCTCATTCAGGAGGTTTTCCAGATCTGCACCGGTAAATCCGGCAGTTGTCTGTGCGACCTTCTTTAAATCCACATCCTCTGCAAGCGGCTTATTCTTGGCATGTACACGGAGAATTTCTTCCCTTCCTGCCACATCCGGACGGTTCACGGTAATCTTACGGTCGAAACGTCCCGGACGAAGAATGGCCGGATCCAGAATATCTACCCGGTTTGTTGCTGCAAGCACAATAATTCCTTCATTGACACCAAATCCATCCATTTCCACGAGGAGCTGGTTCAATGTCTGCTCTCTTTCATCGTGTCCGCCGCCCATTCCGGTACCACGTCTTCTGGCAACCGCATCAATTTCATCAATGAATACGATACAGGGTGCATGATGCTTGGCTTCTTCAAACAGATCCCTCACACGGGAAGCACCTACACCTACGAACATTTCCACGAAATCCGAACCGGAAATACTAAAGAACGGTACACCCGCTTCTCCTGCAATCGCTTTTGCAAGCAGTGTCTTACCGGTACCGGGAGCACCCTCTAAAAGAACACCCTTCGGGATTCTCGCTCCAACCTTGGTAAACTTGGCAGGATCCTTCAGGAATTCCACGATTTCTTCCAGCTCTTCCTTTTCTTCCTGAAGTCCGGCAACATCCTTAAGCGTTATGGTTCCGTCACCCATGGAAAGCTTCGCGCGGCTCTTTCCAAAATTCATCATCTTGGCATTACTTCCGCCGTTCTGTCCGTTCATCATGGTAAAGAACACAATCAGTACAACAACTGACACCAGCATCGGAAGAATGCTTGTCAGGAACCAGTTTTCCTCCTGTACCTTTTCTACATTGGGATCAATATTAAAGGAAATCAGGAACTGCTCGATTTCACTGACATCCGTAACATATAAGGTCTTTTCCAGACCACTCTCCAATGTAACCGTTACCTCACCGGTAGGTGTCTGCCTGCTCGGTGTAATATCTGCGCTGACCACCCGGCCAGCCTCCAGATCATTCATTAATTCGCCTCTTGTATATTCGATCCGGTTATTGTCCATAAAGCTTGGAACAACCAGCAGTGCCAGTAAAACCAGCATCACAACGAAATATACACTTAATCCTCTACTTCTTTTCACGTTATTTTCCTTTCAGAAATTACTTTATATCATCAATCGAACTCCACAACTCCGATGTAAGGCAGGTTACGGTATCTCTGATCGTAGTCAAGACCATAGCCTACAACAAACTCATCGGGAATCTGGAATCCGGTATAATCCACATGTACATCAGTCACTCTTCGCTCCGGCTTGTCTAACAGGGTGCAAAGGCGAAGGCTTGCAGGTCCTCTGTCCCTTAGCATTTCAAGCAGATAGCTTAAGGTACGTCCGGAATCCACGATATCCTCAATAACAATGACATCCTTTCCTTTCAGTGGTTCATCAAGATCCTTCACAATCCGTACGACACCGCTTGATTTTGTTTCACTTCCGTAACTGGAAACCGACATAAAGTCCAAAGATACCGGTACCGTAATTCTTTTGGCAAGCTCACACATAAAAAAGCTACCACCCTTTAAGACACAAACCAGATGAACACTCTTACCGGCATAATCCTTACTGATCTGTTCCCCGATCGCTTTGATTTTTGCATCTACCTCTTCCTCTGATAAAAGTACTCTAACTCTTTCAGCCATATTTATGACTCCTTTCTCTAATGGTGCTGCCATTTATTATTCTATTGTAACTATTCAGATCCCCATTCGTAAAACCGTTGCTAACGCAACTTGAGTTTTACTCATGTGGTTACTTCGCCATATAAATTATGCCAAATGTCCTTACGAATGCATGCATTCGACGTCCATATTGTCATAATTTGCATGGCTCTGAATAGTTACATTCTATTTATCTTACTCCTTTGACAGAACCTTCACCTGTAAAACATGCTCTGTCTGTTCCGTTATCTTAAAGTACTCACTGATCCGCAGTCCCGGAACCCAGACTACATGGTGATCCATAGCAAGAACATACAGGGAATTTCTGTTTTCTTTCGGGATTTTCTGATCTACAAAGTAGTCCTGCAGGGATTTTCGTCCCATCTGCTGATTCACCGTTAAATAATCCCCAGCCTGTCTCGGTCTGAGGCACATAATCTTTGTTATTTTATCATAATCAAACCATTTCGTATATGTTTTTTGAGGAATAATTTGAGATTTTTCACAGGGAAATGTCCGGAATTCCACTCTTCCAAGTCCAGGAACATCCATAACAGAGGGAATATCAACCGGCAGCTCCGGTAATTCCATATGTTTTTCCTGTGAAATTCCTCTCTCCGCTTCACTCTTTTCTATTTTTACCCATTCATACTGTTTATAGACATGAACCTGATAAGGAAGCATACATTCTTTACTGCCCGTTCCCTGTAAAAGCTTATATATGCTCCGGATATGCGCTTCCGTAATATCCTTTTTCCAACCGGCAATTTCACACACCGTATAAAACAACAGCCGCTTTTGAATAAACGGATCTTCCTTTTGTAACAGGGAAAGCTTCACCGAAGCAGCTTTGGGATGCTCCGTAAAGACGCAGCACCTCTCCACAGCCGCCAGCGTCTGTCTCATCACATACTCATCGGCCTCCTGCAGCTGCTTTGCAGCACGATTCATATTGGCCGTGGCTCCGTGCACGATTTCCTCCTCTGCATAAGACAGAATGTGATGCCGAATCCGGTTCCTGGTATAGTCATCCTCAAGATTCGTTGCATCCGTACAGAAAGAAATCTCCTGTTCCTGTAACCACTGTTCGATTTCCTTCCGCTCAAGGAAAAGCAGGGGCCGGATAATTTCACCCTGTACCGGACGGATGCCGCACACTCCGGCAAGTCCTGTTCCCCGGAACAGATGAAACAGCATCGTTTCCGCACGGTCATTGCTGTTATGTGCTACCGCAATCCTGCCCTTACGCTCACCCAGAATCTGCCGGAAGGCCTCATACCGGATCTTTCGTCCCATCTCTTCCGTAGACATCTTTTCCTGCTTTGCCTGTGTCTCCACATCTGCACAGATCAGATGAAAAGGAATCCTCCGGTCTTCACACAGCCTCCGGACAAATTCCGCATCCTCTCCTGCTTCCGCGCGGATGCCATGATTAATATGGACTGCTTCTATCGATATGGAAAACTCTGCTGCCAGCTTTTGTAACACAAGAAGGAGGCAGACCGAATCCGCGCCCCCTGAAACACCTGCAATCACTACATCCCCCGGTTCCACCATATGATATTGTGTCATGTACTGCAAAACTTCTTCAACCATACATTAAATATAATGTATTTTGCAGGAAATGGAAAGCCCTTTGTCCGGATCGGTCACGATGCCCGGTCATCCCCATTCCGTTCCCAGATACCAATCACCATAACCGTCATATCATCCCGGATATGTCCTCTGGATTGCTGAATGCAGTATCGCAAAATGGTATTCGCCATTTCTCCCGGATTTTCCACCGTAAGGCTTCCTATAAATTCCGACAGCATATCTTCTCCGATTCCCTGTGACAGCGCATCAAGTATACCATCAGAAATCATAATAATATAGTCCCCATCCATCAGAGTGCGTCCGATACTTTCCACATCCGGCTTCTGGAAAATACCAAGCGGCAGATTCCCGGAAGAGATCCGGTCCACCAGATGCTGCCTTTTAATATAGGAGCTGGAGCTTCCCACCTTTATAAAATGGCATTCCCCACTATACAGATCAAGACTGCACACATCAAGCGTCGACATATTGCTCTGCTCCCCACCAGAAAGCAGGGTACTGTTAATCATCTGGATTGCCATTTCCATCTGAAAGCCCGCCTCTAAAAAGCGCTGCACCAGCTCTACCACCATTGTGCTGTCGGCACAGGCCTTATCCCCGGAGCCCATTCCATCCGACAATACTGCCGTAAGATTTCCCGTTTCCATTTCAAAAAAGCTGTAATTATCTCCGGAAATCTGTTCCGTTTCCTTCACAGCCTTTGCTACTCCCGTCAGGGTATGAAACCTGGACTCTTCCACATAATACAGGGTTTCAAAGCCCTCCGACAAAAAGAACTTGTTATCCTGTCTGCTGCTTAAATGTGTCCCAAGCAGCACTGACAGCAGATCTCCAACCTCATCCGAGGAAAGCGGATTTTTGCCTTTGCTTTTCAGTGTTACCGATATTTCGGTACGGCCGTTTTCATTTTCAATCAGATACAGACTTTTCAGTTGAAGCTCCATTTCTTTAAAGGCATGGGCGATCTGTTTGAATCTTCTGCTGCTCATGGGAACACATCTCCGGTTCTCTCTGGCAAGCTCCATCATAATCTTGGACATTTCCCGAAGCTGATCCACCATCAGGCTTTTATTCTCTGAAAGCTTCTTCTGCCAGAGAATTGCTCTTCTGTCTACTGCTTCCCTGCACTCTTTATCGCCCGGTTCCTCATTCCCATTGTCTTCCAGATTTAAAGCCAGTTCCCGAATCGAATCTGCATAGGTCATCAATTTTTTCTTCCCGTAATCCGGCAAAATACTTGCGAAGGATTCTTTATCCCTATCCGGTTGTCTTTTCATGTCCGTTCACTCCTTCTATTTAAGCAATGTCACGCTGGATTCATAAAGCTATGGCATCGTAAAGAACATTATACACAGGGACAGCGGTATATTTTGTCGTATTCAGGTGTTGATAAAAATTTCTGTAAGTCATTCGGCTCGCATTCTCTAAGTGTTCTACATACACCTGCTGCACTAAATTCGTACTTCGCTTACGCTCGTTCTCATTAAGTGCACAGGTATCGTTCGCACTAAGTTCATGCTTCGCCATTCGGCTCGCATTCTCTAAGTGCTCTACATAAAAAGACAACCATCCATATCCAGGCGGATACAAATGGTCATCTAATTCTCATCCTTAAACAGGATCTCTCCTTCATATACAAGTCCGAGCTTATCACGGGCAACCTCTTCAATGTACTTCTTGGTCTGCGTGTAGGTCTCGTACTCTTTAATCTCTTCTGCACGCTGTTCCTCCTGCTCAATCTGAAGAGCAAGCTCCTCTTCCCGCTTCGCATAGTAGGCTTTCTTCTCCCGAAGCTCAATACTCTTGATTCCTACTACAACCAGCATCATCAGAAGCACCAGCGTCACCAGAAATATTCCTGTTTTATTTTGTCGTCGTTTTTTATATGCAGCTTTCCTGACCATTTTACTTCTCCATGTGCACAAAACTATTTCTGCGTGTGTTTACATAATGTTATTTTAAGTAATTTTATGCAAACCGTCAACCTCTTTTTTAGGGATCGCAATATTTTTATATTACGATGTCCTAATCGCTTACCTTTCTTATAAATATAGGATTTTCCGGCATTTATAGGTGTCAGAATTTTCTGAACCACAAGATATAGTATGTGTAGAATGCTCTTTCCTATTGTTGACATAATATTTATGTAACATTTGCTAATTGTTTTCTTATAAAGAAATGCTCCCAATACGGCTCCACCAACTGCGAACCATCGCAGAATACCATTATTTTCTTCTACCAAAAAAAGAAAGACTCCCCAGGCACAGATCAGCCAGAAGAAAAAATCCTCCAATGAAATCCAGAATTGTCCATGACGAATCACCCGTCTTATGATAAGAAGGCCGTCATAAAACAGCGCCATAACAATTCCGGTCAGAAAGGAATGAAAAAAAAGGAGCAGTTCCTCTGTGATTTCCTGACTCATACGCCTTACTTAAACAGTCTGCCAAGGAACGATTCTGTCCGTTCCGTACGGCTTCCCTGTTCAGAATAAGTTACGCTGTCAATCCGTCCGTCGATATCGACTTCGCCTTTATCCAGCATCAGACGGCTCACATGAAGTTCTTTTCCTTTCATCATAAGCATTCCCTGATCCGTCTCAAGAATAATTTCATTCTCATCAAACGACAGAACATCACTTACTCCTGTGAGATTTCCGCATCTCCGGTTGTTAAGAATCAGTTTATGCACCTTTTTATTAATTGATGTATTATCTTCCATTCTCCATAACTCCTGCATTTTGCTCTAAATAACTATATGTCTGTCATGGAAAATAAATGACAACTTTCTATTTTAGGATGCCTTACAGGTACCGGAATAGTTCCCTGGCCTCGTCCTTCCTGACTACCTCCTGAACCGAAAGTACTTCTACCTTTACATCCTTATTTCCGAAAGCAATCGTAATCGTATCACCTTCTTTGACATTCGAGGATGCCTTGGCCGGCTTGTCATTCACCAGCACCCTGCCCGCATCACAGGCTTCATTGGCTACGGTTCTTCTTTTTATCAAACGGGATACCTTTAAATATTTGTCGAGTCTCATATGATATTTCCCTCGTCTTTATATTCATTTTAACTCACATGCCCGTGCTTCGCACTCCTGTCTGATTTACATCAGACGCATGTTCGTTATTGGTGCAAGAAAACCAAATGTCTCCTTTGGAGCCGCTTGGTTTCTCGTTACAAGCCTCTACTTATACCCGATGCACTAAATTCGGTCTTCGCCCCGCTCGCCCTCATTAAGTGCACTGGTACCGTTCGCACTAAATTCGAACTTCACCTTCGGCTCGTTCTCATTAAGTGCTCTACATGAAAAGAGTGCCGTTGCATAGCAGCGACACTCCAAATTATTCCAAACAATATTAGTTGATGGAATCCTTTAAAGCCTTACCAGCTTTAAACTTAGGAGCCTTAGAAGCAGGAATGCTCATAGTCTTACCGGTCTGAGGATTTCTTCCTTCTCTTGCTGCTCTCTTGGATACTTCGAATGTACCAAATCCAACTAACTGAACCTTTCCATCCTTCTTAAGTTCTTCTGCAACAACATCTGTAAATGCCTTTAATGCCTTTTCTGCGTCTTTCTTGGATAAGCCGGCTGCATCAGCCATAGCTGCAACTAATTCTGTTTTGTTCATTTGAACTTCCTCCTACTTTATTTGAGTGTATTCTTTGATATCTTATATTCGATATCCATTGACGATGGAACGATCTGCCCCTTTACAAACGTCTATTATATATATATCGTTTTTACCCCTGTTTGTCAAGGTAATTTTGGATTAAAATGCAGATTTTTCAAGGTTTTCCACAAATTTCCCGTCCGAAAACAAGTAGTCTGTTAAAAACTCGAAATCGTTTTTGTCGAACGATCTGCTGCTTATTTCCTATTGTAAAATTTTCCGTAACTATTCAATATCTTCACAGTTACGATCTTCCTTATAATGATATAGAAATGATGTCTGGGTCAAAAAGCCCCCGACTTTGATACCTTGTACTTTTTATGATAAATTGCAAAAGCCAATACTGCAGTCACAACCTCTGTCACCGGAAAAGCATAAAACACTCCATCCTCTCCGCATACCCTGCTCAAAAGGAACGCAGCCGGAATAATCACCACGACATACCTTGATAAAGAGATCCATAAGGAGGACATTCCCATTCCAAGTCCCTCCAGTGTTCCGGAGCAGGTAACCGACACCGCCGACACGATAAATCCAAGACTGATGATATGAAGTGCTATCACGCCAATCTTTATCGTTTCCGGATTCGAGGTAAATAAACCGATCATCTGTCCGGGAATCAAGAAGGAAAGCAGCATCCCAACCGCCATAACACCCGCTGTAAGATACAGAGCTGTCCGGAAAATCTGTTCCACACGCTTTCTCTCTCCTGCTCCATAATTGAAGCTGACCAGAGGACGGATCCCCTGGATAATTCCATTCGCCGAAAGATAGATAAAGGTCTGCAGCTTATAGTACGCACCAAGCACCAGCACATAAGTTTCTGAAAACGTTGAAAGAATTCCATTCAGGGAAGAAATCAGCAGGGAAGGCAATGCCATGTTTAAGGATGCCGGAATTCCCACCGCATACAGCTTCTGCATCAGTTCACGGTTAAAGGAAATATTCTTCGTTCCAAAGGAAACCGGCAGTGGCCGGAACATGTGAAAGAGAATATAAACAAGTAAGGTTATGGTCTGTCCGATTCCGGTTGCATAGGCAGCCCCCGCCATTCCCATCTGTGGAAAAGGACCGATTCCGAAGATCATCAAAGGATCCAGTACGATATTGGCTATAAAGCCGCACATCATGCTGATCATGGAAACCTTCATTCTTCCAACCGCCTGGAAAATCTTTTCCATGGAAATGCCAAGCATAATTATCACCGAGAACAAAAATGCACGATTCGCATAAACGAGCCCCATGCGAATGATTTCCTCATTATCGGTAAATAAGGACAGGAATTTCGGCATTCCCAGCATGCAGACCACCATCAGAACAACCCCATGAAGGAAACTTAAAAGAAGTCCTGTGACTGCTGCCTGATCTGCCTGCTTTTTGTCTCCCGCACCAAGGCAGAATGCTACTCTGGCATTCATGCCGACACCAAAGCCCACTGCAATCGCAGTCATCAGGTTCTGAATCGGATAAACCAGGGAAAGAGCCGTCATCGCATTCTCACTGATTTTAGCCACGAAATAGCTGTCTACAATATTGTACAGGGAATTCACTGCCATCGATATCACCATCGGAAGCGACATCGAAATTACCAGCGGCAGTATTTTCTTTTCCTTCATGAAATTCTGTTCCATTGTTTCTACGTCTCCTTGTTACTATTTCTTATAAACGCAACACGCCACGCAGTGATAACACTGCGTGGCGAAAAAAGATCTCTCCTGAAAAATCCACTTCCCCGAGGGGTTTTATGTGACGTACTATATCACAGGTTTTCCTTGCTGTCAAATGATTGGGTTTCCAATATGTTCTCAATTATTTTGAAATATCATATATTTTATCTACATTTGCCACAGCACTTCCTACTTTACACTAGCGGAATTGCCGCTTACGGAGTTTCCACTCACGGAATTACCGCTTACCGTGCTCTGCGTCCTGGCCGTGTTGCCTGAAACACTGTTACCGCTGACGGTGGAGCTGCTCTCCGGTTCCAGATCCGGGAAGGAATAAACCACATTTTCATTATCGTCTGCCACCTCAATGGAATAGCTCTTCGTTACATAACCGGACTTCCGGAAGGTAAGGACGTGTGTTCCTGCAGTCTTCGTGTAAGTAACCGGTACATAGCCCTTATACAGGTTGTCCTCATACACTTCAGCTCCATCCGGAGTCTGAATGGTAATCGTTGCCCCCTCCTTCTTATCCGAAGCCCAGGAAATATCATTATCTGATACCGAACTCTTGCTCTGGGGCAGATTCAGCTGCAGCTTCAATGGTTCTTCACCGGTAACATCGAAGAATTGACTGACCGTATCATAACCGGAAGCACTGACGGTAAGCTGATGCATGCCTACCGGCAGCTTCAACGTATAAAACTGGTTAATCAGATTGTTATCAATATATACTGAAGCACTTTCCGGTGTGATATCAAAGGTGACCTGCCCGCTTTCCGGAACCGGCTTCTCAATATCGCCAAGATCCAGTGTCGTAATTTCATCCCGACGGATCTCCACCTCCCGGCTTTCCTCCAGAAGATCTGTGGTCAGCCGTACCTGATAGCTGCCCTCCGGTACTGAGAACAGCATTTCCGGTGAAACCTGTGAAATCACCGTCTGTCCAATTTCAATCCAACCGCCAACGAAATACTCTTCATTCTTAAGCTCCAAATAGCCATGTCCCTGATCTACGCGGATGCTCAGAACCTCCTGACCGATTCCCTGCATGGAAATCACATCCTGGCTTATAACCTGCTCCGGCAGAATCTCCTCCTGACCGGAAAAAACAAGAAGCCGGTCACTTAAATGGTATTCCTCCTGTCCAACCGTGATCGTCCGGTTCCCGGTATTCATGCTGAATTTCTGGATATCTCCATAATTCCATGAATCCGGACTGATCTGCAAAGATCCCATTTTTTCCATGTTGCTGTTATAAGCAAGCGTCACGATGCTTCCCGGAATAAGCTGATCCACAGTCAGCGGACCGCCATACTTATCCGTAAGCACGGTTGCCCCATCATAGGAAAGTGTCTTTTCTTCCCGCTGATTCAGCTCACAGATTGTAATTGTCTGCGCCTCTTTATCCACACGCTTAACCACCCCGGAAGCACTGGATACATAAATGTCCACCGGCTCCTCCTGCGTATTCTCAAAGGAACTCTCAAACGTGGATTCCTGCGCAAGTCCGGTGCTGCTGCATCCCGTTGCAGTCAGACACAATAACGCACACAATACGATGATTTTATTTTGTTTCTTCCCAGATTTCTTCATAAAGTACCTCATATTTCATATCCGCATAACAATTTCCCTGCTGCTCCAGACGGCCTTTTCTATATTGAGTATGTGTAGCTATTCAGCCATGCCCATTCATAAGGTTCCGGATTGTACAGATCTCTGATTAGTTACAAGTATACTCCACGATAATGCTCGAGAAAAGTCTTTTTTTCCTCTTCCAGATCCAGAAGCCGGTAAAGCTTCTCCATATTCTTCATCGGTATCCAGGCCTTGCCTGAATTATAGTAAAAATTGGCTATTTTCCAGAATTTTTCCGGATAGGCGAGTCTTCCATACAAATGAATCTTCTCCGCAGCCGTAAGTGGGCGAACCTTTTCATATTCCCCAATCAGCTGAAAAGCCAGCTTTTCCTGCCAGGAGGTTTTCTCCAGGATCTTGCGCAAGAAGAGTCCAAGATCCCTCGTTATATCCCCAATGGCACACTTTTCAAAATTGATCAGAAAGGTCTTTTCCTGCTCTGTCAGAATATTATGATACTGAAAATCTCCGTGGCAGATCCCGGAAGGTACGGGCTGTGCCGCAAACCTCTGCATTTCCTCTTCAACCTGAAGTGCCTGTTCAAAAAAACAGGTATAATTCTGCATAAGAAGTATTTCAAAATCCGACTTCTGGCTTCTTGTCTTCAGAAAACGCCGGATTTTCTTCAATTCCCTGGTATGACGGTTAAACTCCAATGCAGAATTCTCCGGTATTTCCACAGGTGCATTTTCCTCCTGCCAAAGCTGCGTTCGATGGAGCTGTGCCAATGCCCGGACTGCCTGATTGCAGTTTCCGGAATCCTTCAGATCACATTCCCTGCCGGCAAAATAAGTCTTAAGGACATAGGCCGTTCCGTCAAAGTCCATGGTCAGAAGCTCTCCTTCTTTATTCTTAAGGATCTGTTCAGCCGGAAACTGTTGTCCATGAAGAAGCTCTAAAACCTCATTCTGCAGAAAGATTTTGTTTCTTCTTTCCATATATTCTTTAAAAATCAGCATTCCCTGATTTGTTTCACAAAGAATAGCGCCCCGCCCCTTCGTGGTGCGAAGCACTTCTACATCATAATTGTCAAGCAGCGAAACGCATCTGTCGTTCACATTCAATCCCCCTAACCACTGTCATGGTCTATCCTATGAACGATTCCTGCAAAGTATTACTGTTTTGCAACAGACAATAAATATTCTTTGGTATTTCTGGATGGATCTTCAATCACAAGCGAAAGAAGCTCCTTTAATTTCACACCGACCTGCGGGCCCTCCGGTATACCGGCCTCCCGGATCAGATCACTTCCCGTTACCGCAAGCTGCTTCAGGGAAACGCACTCCCTGCTGGCAACGATATCCTCATATATTTCCTTTAATTTTGCCAGATCCTGTTCCTTTTCCTTACGCTTATACATACTCTGTGCCAGCGTATCCGCCTCCCGTACTTCAAACAATAACGGGAAAATATCATCACCAATCTTATTTATCGCCCGGCGCACGCTTTTCCTTGACAGCTCCATACGGACATCATGGTATCTTACCAGATTTGTTACATAATAGATGGATTTATTATCAAACTTAAGCCGTCGCATGATTTTCTGTGCATAAGCTGCTGAAACTTCCTGATGACCGTGGAAATGATTGATTCCGTGTTCATCGGTTGTAATGGCATCGGGCTTCCCTATATCATGGAACAGCATCGCAAGACGCAATACCTTGTCCGGACGGATCTCACACATGGAATGCAGAATGTGCTCTCCCACCGTATAGCAATGATGGGGATGATTCTGGTTTGTAGTCATGCAGATGTCAAATTCCGGAAGAATGACCTTCGTAATCCCCGTTTCATATGCAATCCGCAGATCATCCGGATGGGGAGAGGTCACCAGCTTCACCAGTTCCGTCTGGATCCGCTCTGCACTGATATTCTTCAGATTCGGGGCAAGCACCCTGATAGCATCCGCCGTCTCAGCTTCAATTTCATATCCAAGCTGTGCAGAAAACCGCACCGCACGCATCATCCGCAATGCATCCTCCGTAAAACGCTCTATCGGATTCCCTACGCAGCGGATCACCCGCTTCTGAAGATCCCCCGTTCCGTCAAAAGGATCCACCAGCCCCTGTTCGTCGTTGTAGGCCATGGCGTTAATGGTGAAATCCCGTCGTTTCAGATCTTCAATCAAATTTGAAGTGAAAATAACCTCCCTGGGATGACGACAGTCCTCATATTCCCCGTCAATCCGGTAGGTCGTGACCTCATAACCAATGCCATGCAGCATAATCGTTACCGTACCATGCTTGATCCCCGTATCGATCGTATGGGAAAACAGCTCCTTGATCTGCAGGGGCTTGGCCGAAGTCGTAATATCATAATCTTCAGGGATTCTTCCAAGAACCGAATCACGAATACAGCCGCCTACAGCATATGCTTCGTAGCCGGCTTCCGTAATCGTTTTTATGATCTGTTTCACATCTTCGGGTAATTCAATTTGTCTGATTGGACTCATTCTTTTTACCTGTATTATGAAGGGAAGAGTTAATAAGCTCTTCCCCAATATACCATTTTCTTTGCAGGTTTGCCGCAGTATACACACTTATCGGACAGACATTCCTGATGGAACGGCATGCAGCGGCTGGTTACTGCCATATTTTCCTTAATGGCCTCTTCGCAGCTTGTCTCACCACACCACATTGCCTTTACAAATCCGGTCTTCGTTGCGAAGATTTCCTCGAATTCTTCTCTGGTTGTTGCGGTATAGGTATGGAATTCTACATGTTTTCTTGCTTTCTCTAACATATCGGACTGCATCTGCTTTAACAGTGCATCTACGGTTTCTGCAAGCTGATCAAATGCTACCTCGACCTTTTCCCTCGTATCACGGCGGCAGATCACACACTTGCCTGCTTCGATATCCTTCGGTCCGATTTCCACACGAAGCGGAATTCCACGCATTTCCTGTTCAGAGAATTTCCATCCGGGACTCTTGTCGGAATCATCAACCTTTACCCGGAAGTTACTTAATACTTCTTTTAATTCGTTTGCCTTTTCCAGAACGCCTTCCTTCTTCTGCTGGATCGGGATGATCATAACCTGTGTAGGTGCAATCTTAGGAGGAAGTACCAGTCCGGAATCATCACCATGAACCATAATGATCGCACCGATAATTCTGGTGGACACTCCCCAGGAAGTCTGATGAACATATTTTAATTTGTTATCCTTGTCGGTAAACTGGATTCCGAATGCTTTCGCAAAGCCGTCACCAAAGTTGTGGCTGGTTCCGGACTGAAGTGCCTTGCCATCATGCATCAATGCTTCAATGGTATAAGTTGCTTCTGCTCCTGCAAACTTCTCCTTCTCGGTCTTACGTCCTTTAATTACAGGGATTGCAAGTACTTCTTCACAGAAATCTGCATAAACGTTAAGCATCTGCTCGGTACGTGCCTGTGCCTCTTCTGCCGTTGCATGTGCGGTATGTCCTTCCTGCCACAGGAACTCTCTGGAACGCAGGAAAGGTCTGGTTTCCTTTTCCCAACGGACAACGCTGCACCACTGGTTATACACCTTCGGCAGGTCACGATAAGACTGGATATCATTCTTATAAAAATCACAGAACAGTGTTTCAGAGGTAGGTCTGACACACATTCTCTCCGGAAGTGGATTTAATCCGCCATATGTTACCCAGGCTACTTCCGGTGCGAATCCTTCTACATGATCCTTTTCCTTTTCAAGTAAGCTTTCGGGGATAAACATGGGCATATATACATTCTCTACTCCAACTGCCTTAAAACGGTCATCAAGCTGTCTCTGAATATTCTCCCAGATGGCATAACCTGCCGGCTTGATTACCATACATCCCTTGACATTGGAATAGTCAATTAATTCTGCCTTCTTTACCACATCAGTGTACCACTGCGCAAAGTCCTCATTCATCGAGGTAATTGCTTCTACTAACTTTTTCTCTGCCATGTTATTCTCCTCTGTCCGGCCATTGTTCACTGCTAAGCCGTTTGTTTTTACTCTGTCCAGCTCACGAATCCGTGCTCCGCACTCTTCATCCTGCTTCGCAGGATATTCGTTCGCTAATGATGCCTGAAAAACAAATGTCTGCTTCGCTGCCGCTTGTTTTTCTTTGGCATCATTATATTACACCATTTTACGCCCATTGCCAATAGGATAATGAGAAATGGGAGATTCAATACATTCGCAAAACTAACCATATTATGTACCAAATAACAGATTACCGCAACAGCAATGCTGATGCTGTACGGATTTTTTGACTGTTTTCCGGTTTTATAGAGGTAAGTGATAAAAATGCTTAGATAACTGACAGTTCCGACAATTCCATGATTCACAAGCATCGTCAGGATTTCGCTATGGGCATTGGTCAGCCGCTCATTGCCAAAATACTGCCACAATTCGTCTGCTACCTGCGGGATGGAATAGGCATAAGCCGAAAAGCAGTCCTGCCCGACACCAAAAAGCTTCTGCAAAGGTGTCATCTGCGCAAGAATCATCATGGCTGCCCGGTACGTCATTCCACGCCCATTTCCCCAGGTATCATCTCCCCACGGCAGCCGGTCATAAAGCTCCGACAGTTCCATTCCTTTGGAAACACAAAAATAACTGTAAAACATCATCGCTGCAACAAAAGTGCCAAGAAGTCCACCAAGAATAAGCAGCACCCTCCGTATCCACCTGCCGGTCTGCTCTTGATATTTCAGCAAAATCCAAAATATCCCAAGGAACAGCCCTCCTGTTACGAGTAAGTAAACCGTCAGGTTTCCTCTGGTAAAGTACCCGCACAGATTCTCCGTATCATACTGGTATCCATCCGGAATAAGTATCCGCATAAGCCGGATGATCTGCGCCGATAAGCACCACATTGCCCACAAAATCATAAGCCGTAACGCTCTTCTTTTTTCGTAAGACGCAAGCCAGAAAAGTGCCAGAAATAAGCCTGCAAAAAACAGAAACACACTGCTGCTTCCCTGACTGAATCCTGCCGCAAACCCGAGCAGCGTGATTACAGCACTGAAAACCATCATTCCTTTTTCTTCCGATAAAAGAAAAAGTGATGCACTTACTGCGGTAAAAATCACAAGATATCCGGTAAACCAGTTAATGTTGCCAAGGGTTGACAAAAAGACCGGATTACGAATTTCCAACGGGATGAGATAAATGGAAAACCGGTCCAGAATCCCCAGCAGATAAACTCCACCGGAAGCCAACAGTGCCAGGTAAATGATCCATTTGTCCGGCTTCCACAAAAGCCGGATCATCAGATACAGCAGGCACAATACACCATAAAGTGCGAAGCCCATATTCCAGCCTTCTGTCCCGAACAATGCTTCCTTACGGTCTACCGCCAGGGCAAGGGTAAGAAGCAGTGTTCCTGCAAATACCAGAATGCTGATATCCGTTGCCTGAAGCTGCAGGTTCTTTTCTTTCAGCTCCCGGATCAGCCGGATCACGAAAAACAAAAGCAAAACTGCTGCCGTGCTTAAGGAAATCCGGATCCAGAAGGAATACTTCGCTCTTCCAATCTCCACATATCCTTCCTTCATATAGAAGGGATACGCAACAAACAGCAGTAATAAATATGCAGTTATCAGTAAATCAGCCGTCTTTTTCATAATCTTCAGTATACCACAAAAATTTCAGGATTTCACAAATAATTACCAGGGAAAGAGGCCCTTTAATTACTCCTGCAACACCGAATAGATGAACTCCCGCAAATACCGAAAACAAAATTCCGATCGGCCAGATTCCTACCTTGTCACCAATCAGACGCGGTTCCAGCATTTCCCGGATCAGCACGCACAATCCATACAGCACGACGCAGACAATCGCTTTCCAGTATTCTCCGGTGAAAAAGTAAATTGCTCCGAGAGGAAGCAGCATAATTCCTGTTCCGATAAAGGGCAGCATATCCATAAATCCTGTCAGAAATCCATAAAAAACCGCTCCACTCATGCCGATCAGACTTAAGGTAACTGCACATAAGACGCTTATGATAAGCAGAATGATCAACTGCGCCCTCAGAAACGTTTTCAGATAAGCCACTACCTTCCGGAATACATCCCGGATTCCCCGGAATTCCGGTGCTTCAAGCTTTTGGGCAATTTCTCCATAATCCTTAACAAGCAGCATTACTGCTATAAAAACAACAGCCAGAAATGCAAAGCAGGATATCATTCCTTTCATATAGGTAACCGACTTTCCCATAACCACCGGCATAATATTCGTCTGGAAGTTATCCGTAAAAACCGTAATCTGCTGAATCACAAAGCCCTGCAGCTTGTGTCCATTGAAGCCGAACAGCCTTTCCAGGTTATCACAGCAGCAGGAAAGCGCGGTTTCCCAGTTGGAAAAATAAGCCGGAATCCGGCTCCAGAGATCTCCCCCTCCATTCATCACGACGTAACTGAAAATCCAGAGGATCCAGATAAAAAAAATAATCCAGATCGTAAGCAGGAGCCCCGCTACAAAGGATTTTTTAAATCTGGTGTTTTGATGGACACGCTCAATATAAGGGTTCATTGACCAGACGATCAGAAAAGCTGCTAAAAACGGCGTGATAAATGGACTAAGGTATTTCATAAAAAGGTATGTGGCTAAAATCGTAAGGAACAATTGTGTCGTTTTCTGATGAAAGAACTGCTGCATAAAAATACCCATACTTTCCAAAATGATGCAATCCAGGACTTACAAGTGAGTCCTGCACACCGGATTCAGGTCTGCAGCAGCAGACATATACCGGTTCAAATATAGGAATAGTATGGGTGAATGCTTTATATTCTATGCAATTTTGCATTACTTAATCATATTCTTACAGTCTCAGCAGCAAATGCTTCGACCTGTACTGAATAGTTACAGAATTCCTTCGTTTAAAAAGGGATCAAACAGCTCCTCATCCGGTTCCCTCTCAAAAACCATTTCCTTGTGGGTAACCGGATGATTAAAGCTAAGCTTATAAGCACATAATGCAACATTTTTACATCCAATATCACGGCTCAATTCCTTCGAACGGTCAGAACCATATTTACTGTCGCCAAGCAGAGGCATTCCTGCATTTGACATCTGGGCACGGATCTGGTGATGGCGTCCTGTCAGAAGCTCAATCTCCATAAGGGAAACCTCTTCTCCTTCCTCCAATACCATCAGGGTAGAACAGTGACGGTAATTCAGAATGGCCTTCTTGGCATCCGGAAAGGTTGCATTCACAATAAGGGAGAGATTTTCACGTCCATCTTTATATAAATAATCTTCGAGAGTGTCCCGCTCACGGATCGGAGTCCCATAGATTAAGGCATAATAAAATTTCTTCATAGCTCCATTCGAAATTTGGTTACTTAAGTCGGCTGCTGCCTTTTTATTCTTGGCAAATACCAGAACTCCCGAAACCGGCTGATCCAGACGGTGAACAAGTCCAAGATACGGCTCCTCAAAAGTCTGCTTCTTCACGGCATCCTTCCCGTTCTTTCCTGTCATTTCCTCTTTCTGTGCTTTCACCAGATAATTCTTCAGTTCACTGACCATGTCCTGCTGCCCGATCCGGGAAGTCTGTGTTGCAATTCCCGCCGGCTTATAGGCAACCAGAATGTCGTTATCTTCATATAAAATGTTCTTCATATTAATCTGTTAACCTGCTGCCACTCAAAATGTGTTGAAATATACTCAAACACATCGAGAAATTGAAGTCCTTGCGGATACTTCTTACTGCTTCAATGTATATGCTTTGGCGATTATAAACAATACGCTACTCACAAGTTCTTGTACACTCCACAGTCGTAAATTCCTGCGATAGCCCGCAGTACATACTTACGTTTGCTTTCATTATGCAACTTCGTAAGTT
>Ga0129312_1000577_pt1 | contig 29003 bp, 27 predicted proteins | sample O827metagenome_FD_94434 | JGI IMG/M metagenome (GOLD analysis project Ga0129312, IMG submission 94434) | Orangutan group fecal microbial communities from Wisconsin, USA - O827 metagenome | ecosystem: Host-associated > Mammals > Digestive system > Large intestine > Fecal | place: USA: Wisconsin... | reverse complement strand
GAAAGGGACGCGACTTTGTTCACCAAGGAAAAATCGAAATTGATGTAAACGAAAGGGCAGTTTGATAAAACAGCAAGACTGCTTTTTCGTTTACACCAACTCCGATTGTTTCCTTAACAATTTCACGCTTTCTTTCACCCCATATATTTGTATCTGAGGTATTCAGTCGCAAACTTCGGGGATAGGCATCTGTGCCGCAATCCTTATGGATTAAGCCACTACCCCATATCCATATTACTTAGCTGCCTGATCTGGTCTCTCCTGCTATAAATAACTGCTGTTACCTGAACTCTGTTATTTTCATCATCAACCCAATAATAAATCAGGAAGTTTTTAACAACAATCTTGCGTACTCCCTCAGTCCTCCATGGCTCTTCATCAATCAAGGCATGTTTTTTCGGAAAACTCGACAACTTAGTAATCTCTGCTTTCATCTTGTCAAGCAGATTATCTGCTGCATCCGGTGCCATTAGATCATTTGAAATATAATGCACTATCTCTTTCATCTGCTCTAATGCCTGCCTTGTTACCCTTACCTCATATTCATTCATGCACTATATCTCCGACTTTAATTGATTAAAAGCCTCATCAACAGATACAGAATCGTTCTTTTTTGCCTGTGCAAGCCCGGTCTGCATCATCGTATCAAATTCAGCTTGTGTTATGGAATCTCTTGTAACAAGTTTATCCGGAATATCAAGTGAAAATGGTACTCCATCACGCATAATAACCTGTCTGTAAGTCATATCTATGAATACAGATACAGGAATTCCAAGTCTGTCAAGAATTGCCTCTGCCTGCTCTTTTATATTCGGTTGAATTCGTGCTGTTACATTTGCAGTTTTTGTTGCCATAGTATGCACCTCCTGTTTCTTATAGTGTACCACCATGTAATGCTTTTTACAACACAAATATTTTTAACTGCTGCCATCATGCTGCCAACCATGCTCATAACCTCTTTGTTTGCTTCTTCTCTTCTCGAATACATCGAATTCATCTATTCTGAAATCCATCTGATACGATGACTTTCAGATACAAAGAAAGACCGCTCACTTTCAATTTTTCTTGAAAATGAACGGTCTTTCACATGTGAGGACTGCTCCTGCCGCCGATACTCTTATTGTTCTGTTCATTCTTTTTTTGCCTCCCGAACGATTCCTGCTCTCTACTTTTAGAATCGCATTCTTATCCATTCTTATTTTTTCGTAACGGTTCAAAAGTCCCATCCCGGTTTTTCTTTCCTTTTACATGGTTCCAAATCGTTACCTTTTTTTCTCTGTATCTGCTGCTTCTTTCTACCAGCTCCGCAAAAAGGCGGTTCATCTCCGGCGCTGAGTGGATCAGCCCTTCCGGATGCCAAGCATGGGCATTCCCATCTCTTTTGCCGCCCGTCCAAGTGCGAACCATGCCTCGTCGATCTCCGGGCGAATGGTCTGGATCTGCGGTTTTGGCTCTTCCCCATAATACCACGGATTTAAGTCCTCTCCGCCGGGAACCAGAATGCCATCGCACACGGCAAGTACATCTTCCGGATTCGCTTTCATGGCAACTGCCGGAATTGCCATCGGAATTCCGCCGTTGTTCAGAACTGCTTCGATATAATCACTGTTGACATACATTCTCTCCGCGCTCGAAAAAAGTCCCGGCTGTGTTTTATACGTATTTCCCAAGATTCCAATGATCGGTTTTCTCACTTGTAAACTCTCCTTTTTAACCAGATATGCCGAAAACGGCTTCACCTTTCCTGTGAACCCGCTTCCGGCATGCTTTTTCTTTCGTTATCGAATATTTTACAGTACATCCTGATGGCAGATATGACGGATCTTTTCCTCATCTAAAGCACGAATGACATTGGCTGCCATTGCGCTTGCTGCCTCTAGATCTTCTTTTGCGCAGAAATTGTAATGGCTGTGCGCATAGCGGGATGGAACACCAAGCACCAGACACGGAACTGCTTTTCCTGTCACGCTGATTTTTGCTGCGTTTGTGCTTCCACCTCTTCTTACGCTCTCCTGGTATTTAATTCCGCATTTTTCTGCTACTTCCTCGGCCAGTGAAATAAACTGCGTATTGGAAATATAGCTGTTGTCCAGAATACGAATCTGAACTCCCTTCTTCATGCAGCCCTGTGCCTGTCCTGCGCTGATGAAAAAGTCATCGGAAGGAGATCCCTCAAATACAATGGCAAGGTCCGGTTTTACAATCTGGCTCGTCACCACAGCACCGCGGGTTCCGACCTCCTCCTGCGCTGCAAAGGCGCCGACAACATTAACCGCAAGAGAAGCCTGCTCCTTTTCCAGCTGTTTCATCGTATCTACGATGCATGCGCAGCCGGCCCGGTTGTCAAATGCTTTTCCGAAGCAGATCTCATGCTCTGCATCGTATTCAAAGGTTACATCCGGCATCATCGGATCACCGATATGGATTCCGAAAACATTTTCAACCTCCTCGCGGCCGGTTGCTCCGACATCCACATACATTTTTTCAATTTCCAGAGTCTGACTGTTGCGTTCCGCTGTTGTCATAAAATGAACCGGTTTTGCACAGATAATACCATGTACCATCTTTCCTGATCTGGTGCGGATCCATACCGCATGTGCCGGAAGGCTGGTCAGATGAAAGCCACCAAGCATGATAATGCCAAGGCATCCGTTGTCCTGGATATTCTGTACCATGAAACCGCATGCGTCCAGATGGGCATCAAGCTGGATGACCGGACGGGAATCCTGCTTTGTTCCCGGCATCCGCACATACAGGTTATTCATTGCGTCATTTTCCACATCAAATTCTTTGCAGTAATCTGCTATGGTACGGATGACATCCTCCTCAAATCCACTTGGTCCAAATGCATCGGAAAGCTTACCAAACATTTCTATATCCATTGTTTTATCCTCTTTTCTTTGGGTTTCTATCAGATTTTTCAAAGCCGTATACCCATTTCCCTTTCAGGAACAGATACAGGAAAATGACGGAGCTGATACTCCAGGTCAGAGGATAAGCCCAAAAGATCACACGGATATCCGGAATCAGACGAACCGTCACGGTAATGTAGCTGACCCGGAACAGACACCAGACGCAGAGCATGACAACCATCGGAATCGAGGCATGTCCGGAGCCACGGAGCACCGCCGCGATGCAGTGGGAAAAGGCCAGCAGGAAGTAGAACAGCGCAATCGTCCTCGCCTGCATGACACCATAGTGAACGACAGATGGATCACTGTTAAATGCCGCAATCAGCGTTGGTGCAGCCACATAGATGACAAATCCGATCAGCTCGGCTATGGCAACAGAGCAGAGAATACCGAAGCGTGCTCCTTTTTTCGCACGGTCATACTGTTTTGCACCAAGATTCTGGCTGACGAATGTGGTCAGCGCCATGGTAAAGCATGTAACCGGGAGAAACGCAAAACCCTCTATTTTTGCATAGGAACCACAGCCTGCCATCGCCATTTTTCCAAATGCATTGATATTTGTCTGCACGAAAACGTTTGCGATTGAGATAACCGAATTTTGGAAACCGGACGGTACACCGTTTCGGATAATCTCGCCAAGCACTCTGCCGTCGAATCGGATTTTGCTAATATAAAGACGGTACTCCTCTTTCGTCCTCAGCAGATGGATCAGACAGAAAATCGCACTTGCGAACTGGGAAATAGCTGTCGCAAGCGCCGCTGCGCCGACTCCCATGCCAAGACTTGCGATAAAAAAGAGGTCCAGCACAACATTGATGCACGAGGATACGATCAGATAAATCAGCGGATGGCGGCTGTCTCCTATGGACTGCAGGATACCGACAAAAATGTTATACATTACAAAGCCGAGAGAACCGGCAAAGTATGTTCTGAAATATGCAATCGACTGCGGCAGAACATCGGACGGCGTTCCCATCAGTACCAGAATTTTCGGTGCCAGGTACATGCCGGCCACCGTCAGGATCAGACCGGCTGCCAGGCCGAATGCCACAGTCGTGTGGATCGCCTTCTGCAGTTTTTTGTGATTTTTCTCCCCATAATATCTCGCAATCACGACACCGGCACCCATGGCAATGCCATTAATAAAGCCCACCATCAAAAAAATCAGATTTCCGGATGAGCTGACTGCTGCCAGCGCATTGCTTCCCAGAAAATTTCCTACAATCAGTGAGTCAGCCGTATTGTATAACTGCTGAAACAGATTCCCGAGGAACAGCGGGATGGCAAACAGGATGATCTTCCGGGAGATACTGCCTTCCGTCATTCTTGTTTTGCTCTCTGCACTCATGATACAAACCCCCATTTGTATTTTATTTTCCATCGCTGTCATAATCTGTTTCTGTCCAAACAGATTATGACAGCGAAAACCGGCCACCTTCAGGTTCCCGTCCGGAGCACTGCGAAACTATGTTATCCGCTATGCACCGGAACCCACCCGAGATGACCGATTCCAAAATATCCTTTTCTTTATTATATCGAACCTTTATCAGAGTGACAAGCTACAAATTTGCCGAACAGCCTGTCCATTCACACTTTTCAAGATTCTTTTACCTCAAAAGCTGCTTATAAAGGACAGATCACCTTGGGAAAAAACGGACTCCCCACCTCCACCCGAACAGGTCACGGAACTGGTACACGCTCCATCATGGCTTTCTGTGAAAAGCATAATGCCTTTTATGATTTTTCCACAGAGGGTGGCTGGTTTAAGCTCATGATTACTCTGTAAGCTGTATCCCGGACAGCTTATGCAGACCTTTAATGCCTGCGGTATGATGACTGCAATGAGTTAACCAGCACTTTGGTTACGGCATATCATTGACGTGTTTTAAAAAAATAAGTATACTATGTTCATAAAGGGAGATTGGCTATATGAGCTTCGAAAACTATTTTCCAGTATGGAATGATTTAAATACTGCACAGAAAAACCTGATTTCAGACAGTTTGACTGCACGACAGGTAAAAAAAGGAACGATCCTTCACAACGGAAATCTGGATTGTACCGGATTATTACTGATTAAATCGGGACAGCTTCGAACTTATATCCTTTCGGATGAAGGACGGGAGATCACGCTTTACCGCCTGTTTGATATGGATATGTGTCTGCTCTCCGCCTCATGTATCATGCGTTCCATTCAGTTCGAAGTAATCATTGAAGCTGAGAAAGACACAGATCTCTGGGTCATCCCGGCGGAGACCTATAAGAGCATCATGCAGGAATCTGCTGCTGCCGCAAACTATACCAATGAGTTAATGGCTTCCCGTTTTTCTGATGTCATGTGGCTGATCGAACAGATCATGTGGAAAAGCCTGGATAAACGTGTTGCTTTATTTCTGTTTGAAGAAGCATCCATTGAAGGAAGCAATGAACTGGAAATCACCCACGAAACCATTGCTAACCATCTTGGTTCCCACAGGGAGGTCATTACCCGGATGCTCCGGTATTTTCAAGACGAAGGGCTTGTCAGACTCTCCCGTGGCAAAATCACCATTCTTGATATGAAAAGACTGGAAGCCCTTCAGAAATCATAAACCAGGATCCCTTTTTCCAGTACAGGGACTCATCTTATTTTCGTCCTCCCCAAGTAGGCAGCATTTCCAAAATAGCATTCTTTGATCTCGCACCTGATGCCTGTTTAACAATCTCACCATTCTTCATGACTACTAAGGTCGGAATCGTCATAATGCCAAATTTACCTGCCAGCTCAGGCTGCTCATCCACATTGATCTTACCCACTTTGATATCAGACCGTTCCTCTGCAATCTCCTCTATGATTGGAACTACCATACGGCAGGGTGCACACCAGGGTGCCCAGAAATCCAGCAGGACGGGTTTATCGGAATTCATTACTTCTTTCTGAAAATTATTGGTACTGATATTGATCGCAGACATGTTACATTCCTCCTTTGTCTTTTGTTTTTATGACTCTATGATAGCCTGAAATCCATTTATGTTCGATGATGACATCACCATCCCTACATTGTCTTAACTTCTTGCCATGCCATCCACACTTAGTATCACGCCGGTGATATAGCTTGCCTCGTCAGAAGCAAGAAATACAAATGCATTGGCAATATCTTCCGGCTGTCCCAGCCGACGAAGCGGGATTCTTTCAATCATGGGTTCAATGACCTCCCTTGGCACAGCTTTCATCATATCCGTTTCGGTGATACCGGGAGCAACTGCATTCACACGAATACCTTTAGGTCCCAGCTCTCTTGCCAAAGATATCGTGAAACCGTTTACTGCAAATTTTGATGCCGGATAGGCAAATCCACTTGGCTGTCCGGAAATACTGACCATGGAGGAAGTAGAAAGAATGACACCCTCACCTCTTGCCACCATGCATTCTGCTGCTGCACGGGTAGACGTAAAAACTCCTTTTACATTCAGATCCATGACCTTATCAAATGTCTCCTCTGTATACTCCATAAACGGGGTGCTTTCCGAAATCCCCGCATTATTTACCAGAATATCCACGCATCCGTATTTTCCGGTTACTTCTTTAAAAGCATTTCTGACGGATTCAAGACTGGCCAGATCGGGACTGATTCCATCGACGATGGCATCCGGATATTTTTCTTTCAGTTTTGTCACTGCACGATCTGCGGATCCCTGCGTACTTGCTGTTAAAATAACAGCAGCACCTTCCTTCAAAAATTTATCAGCGGTAGCAAAGCCAATGCCCCGGCTTCCGCCTGTAATGATCGCAACTTTATCCTTTAATCTCATTCAAAATACCTCCTTGCTTTGTTTGGTTATACCTTTGTTTATGTTTTTATTATAAGCAAACTCTTCGCCATTTTCTGTGATATGATCACACAACTGAATATTCCTTCCCGGTCAGGAAATGAGTCCATGACAGTTCTGTACCCACAGTTACAATGCAAAATCCCCTGCAGCAAATAAAACAGAGTATAATGCTGCAGGGGATTTCAAAAGCTTTTGTTTTCCTTGACTTTACTTCTTCACAATCTTTTCAAAATCGGATGCCGGATGCTTGCATATAGGACAGATGAATTCCTCCGGCAATTCTTCACCAACATATTCGTAGCCGCAGATGGTACAGCGCCAGATGGTCTGTCCGCCCTCTGCTGTTCCTACAGCCTGTGGCTTCGGTTTTATGTTGTTCAGATAATAATCATAGGTTACCGATGGAGCCTCACTTAAGACCTCCATATCCGTAATCTCACCTATAAACATGGTATGCGAACCAAGATCCTCGGTTTTCTTTACCTTTACCGACAGGTAGGCATTCGTTCCCTCTGTAATATAATAAATCCCATTTGCCCCACGGGAGCATTGCGTGAAATTCTCAAACTTGTTCACATCCCGCCCGGACTGGAACCCAAAATGCTTAAACAACCCGAAATCTGCATTCTGGCTGAGTACTGATACGGTAAACTCTCCCGTTCTCTTAACCATGTCATGTGTGTAATTCTGTTTATTCACACAAATACTCAACTGATTCGGCTCAGAGGCCGCCTGAATGGCTGTATTGATAATACACCCATTATCCTTGTCTGCTTCCTTCGCTGTCAGAACAAACAGCCCGTAACTGAGTTTATACATTGCTTTCTTATCCATCGTTTTCCTCCTTATCCAATAAATCAACCAACTCCTTATTGACCGCAGAATTCTCACTGATATTTTGCAACAAGCTCTCCGGCATTTGCTTTCACATCATCGGAAACAAGCCCCGGGAATTCCTCTTCCAGTTCATTCAGGATATTCAGAATATCTTCTTTTTCCTGATCGGTGCTGATAACAACCTCGCAGTAGTTGATCTTCTCCATACCTGCCACTGAGGTTTCCAGCTGCATAATATAATCCACATGCGGATTCTCATATAATCGGATCAGATCCTCTTGCGACCTTGCTTTCATCTTAAAATTCAATGCATATTTCAGGTTCCGTTTCATACTGTAATTTTTGTCAGTTCCAAGTATGCTGTCCACAAAAATGGATAGTGGATTTCTTCCCTCCATGGCTGCCGTTGTTGTTGTCATTCCGGACCATCTTGGATTAATTTCGATAATATACCATTCTCCTGCCCGATAAACCAGATCGACCTGCACCGTTCCTTCAAATTTCAAACTCTGTGCCATATTAAGCAGCTCTTCCTGTACCTTTTCAAAATGATAGGAAGGATCCGTCACCGGACCAAATTTTACAGAGCTTAACGGATCTGTAATGCCCTCTTTTGTTACAGAAAAGGCGATCGGCGGAAGGACACTGTAACGTCCCTCTACACCATGAATTTCCGTTCCGAACTGTTCTCCCTGGATCAGTTCTTCCACCATTATATCTGAATTGTTCCGATCGGAATTAAGAAAGCTCTCTACTTCCTCATAGGAGTTCATGACTTCCACGCCGATTGATCCTGCACCTAATGTATCCTTCACAATGACCGGAAAGTTCATTTCCTTAATCCGGTAAAAAACATATTCCTTATATACATTTACACTGACACCCGGATTCTTCTTCTCCGCAAGAAACAGCTCATGGTGAATATAGATTCCCTTTGCCGCTTTGACAAAGCTGCGGAACATGATATTGCTACGCCACTTATCAAATGCCGCCACTGATACCAGCGTATTATTGGCAATGGCTGCAATTCCTCTTTTCTGTAATTCCTCCGCAATGAGAGCGGTCTTTATCGGTACCCAGTCAAAGGGAACGGCTCCCGATGCAATTGCTACAGCAATATCCGGCTTCTGCTGTGCAATCAGCTCTGCCGTATCCTCCGCACTCATTCCACTCTCCAAAAGCACATATTTCACCTTCTCGGGTTTTTTGCAGATTTCCCCATCTGCCACGTCAAAAATATAAGAACCATTCAGGGGTCCCACTACAACAAATTCGCAGTCCGGATAAAGCCGGTCCATTTCATCCCAGGTATCTGCCCGGAACGGCTGGTAGGTTGTTTTCGTTGATGAATTGGAATGTGCTGATGTTGACGCACTATAAAATACAATACGCATAATCTCTTCCTCCGTTTAATTTCTATGATTCAAACTGTGCCTGATATAATCCGGCATAGGCTCCGTTTTGTGCTAATAGCTCTTTGTGGCTGCCCTGCTCCACAATATGCCCGTTCTCCATAACCAGGATCACGTCTGCATTGCGGATTGTGGACAGACGGTGGGCAATGACAAAGCTTGTCCGTCCCTCCCGAAGCTTATCAAGTGCCTGATCAATCATGGCTTCGGTTCTGGTATCTACAGAACTTGTCGCCTCATCCAGAATGAGAATATTCGGTTTCACAAGAAATGCCCTGCAGATCGTCAACAACTGCTTTTCTCCGGCAGAAAGACTCGACATTTCATTGGAAATTACGGTCTGATAACCATCAGGCAGTGTGCTTACAAACTGATCCACAAAAGTCTCCCGGCATGCATTCCGGAATTCTTCTTCCGTGATTTCCCGTTTCAGACCATATTTCAGATTGTCCCCGATCGTTCCTTTATACACCCAGGTATCCTGCAGAACCATTGCAATGTTCTCCCGCAGGCATGCTCTTGTAAGGTCGTGGATTTCTACTTTATCATCAAAAATAATTTCTCCGCTGTTTACTTCATAAAATCGTTCGATCAGATTTACAAGTGTTGTCTTACCGGCACCGGTTCCTCCGACAATAGCGACCATCTGGCCCGGTTTTACAACAAGGTTCATGTGTTCGATCAGCTTCCTCTCAGGTACATAAGAAAAGCTCACATCCCGGAAATCGATCTTTCCCTGCAGCCGGTAACTCGCTCTGGCTTCCGGTTTTTCTTCCGCCTGATCTTCGCTGTCTAACAGCTCATAGATCCGGTCAAGAGACGCTATTCCGGACTGCAGTGAAGAATATGCCTGGGACAGCTTGGAAAAGGGTGTCTGAAACTGTCTGGTATACTGAATAAATGCCTGCACATCTCCGACCGTCATCTGTCCGGATATTACCCGTAAAGCACCTCCCAATGCCACAATCACATAATTCAGATTCGTAAAGAATCGGGACAATGGCTGAATCAGGTTCGATACGGCCATGGCTTTGAAGGAAGATTCATACAGCAGACGGTTCTGTGTCCTGAAAGCTTCCACGAACTTCTCTTCCTGGCCATAAAGCTTCACAATATTGTGTCCGTTCACACTTTCTTCCACATTACTGTTAATCATTCCGGTATAATACCACTGCTTCTGATATTCCTTACGCACAAACCTGGAAATCAGGGTCACAATCCAGCCCGAGACCGGAATAATGATCACAGTGATCAATGCCAGCCTCCAGTTGATTGCAGTCATCATGACAATCATCCCGACCAGCTGGAAAATACTGTAAATCGTATCTGCACCGGAAGAATTCAGAGTCGTGACCACATTGTCAATATCATTTGTGGTCCGGCTCATGATATCTCCGTGACTGTTTGTATCAAAATAATTTAATGGCAGAGACCATAGCTTTGTCTCTACCTGACTGCGCAATTCTTTCGCCGTATCCGAGATGATCCGTGTGGAAAACCATGCGGACAGCCATTTCGATACGAACTGGATCAGAAAAATCACACTCGATATCCCTGCCCAGAAGAAAAACCGTTCCCAGTGAATGTTACTGCTTACCGGGTTTGACATATCCTGTACAATGGAATCCGTTGCATACCCCAGATACTGCGGTCCCAACGCTGTAGCAACCGCTGAAATAATAATACTGAACAGCATAAGAGCGGTCAGCATCTTATTTTTAAAGAAGAAGAGCTTTAACAGCCGCTTGAAAGACCCCTTTTGTATGGTCTTTTTCTGCTTTGTACTCATGATGCCACCTCCTTATCTGTGGGCTGGGAAGCCACAATTTCCTGATAAGTCCGGCTGCTTTGCATGAGTTCTTCATGTGTTCCAACCGCTTCAATACGTCCCTGATTCATCACAAGGATCTGGTCAGCATCCTTAATGGTACTGATTCTCTGAGCAACAATAATCACAGCCGCATTCTGTGTAACCGGCTTCAGTGCTCTTCGCAGCTCCTGGTCTGTCCGGTAATCCAGTGCGGAGAACGAATCATCAAACAAATAGATGGAGGGTCTGCGGACAATTGCTCTTGCGATTGCAAGCCGCTGCCGCTGCCCGCCCGAAAAGTTTGTTCCCCCTTCGGAAACCTTCATCTTAAGACCACGCTCGTTTTTCTCCACGAACTCCTTTGCCTGCGCAATCGAAAGAGCCTCCCAGAGTTCTTCCTGTGTTGCATCCGGTTTTCCATCCCGCAGATTGTCCTCCAGTGTCCCTGAAAACAGGAAAGCCTTCTGCGGAACCATGCCGATTGCCTGATCAAGCTCATGTCTTGACAGCTTCCGGACATCCATGCCATCTACGAAGACCGCCCCCTCTGTCACATCTGCAAGACGTGGAATCATATCAAGCAAGGTAGTCTTGCCGCATCCGGTAGATCCGATAATCGCCGTCGTTTTCCCCGGCTGTGCGCAGAAGGAAATGTCCTTCAATACAGGCTCCACCTGCTCATTATCCGGTGCATAGGAATACGTCACATGTTCAAAACGTATTTCTCCCCGGAACTGCTCCGGGGAAAAAGCATCCTCTCTGTCCTGAATTTCACTTTCACTGTTTAAAATCTCTTCAATACGTGTAACCGATACCTCGGCTCTTGGCAGCATAATAAAAATCATGGAAGCCATCAGGGTTGCTGTCAGAATAAAGGATATGTAGGTTACGAAGCCGATCACCTGTCCAATCTGTACCTGACCGTTCCCCGCCATACGGCCGCCAAGCCAGATCAGTGAAATATTGGCAAAGCTCATTGTCAGGGTAAAGATCGGCTGCATCAGCCCTGTAATCTTACCGATGCTGGTATTAATTCTTGAGAGATCTCCGTTAATCCGTTCAAAGCGTTCCTTCTCGCCCTGTTCCTTCGTAAAGGCCTTTACCACACGGACACCGGAAATCTGATCCCTGAGTACGGTATTCATCTCATCTATTTTCGTCTGCTGTTCTCTGTAATAAGGAAGGATCAGCTTTAAGAATACCACAGAAACCCCAAGCAGCAGGGGAATCGTCACAAGCAATACCACCGAAAGCTTCACGCTTTGGGACAAGGCAAGCACAAGACCTCCGATAAACATCATCGGTGCTGCGATAATCGCGGTAAATAAGAACGTAATAAACTGGGTTACCTGTTGTACATCGTTTGTTGCCCTGGTAATCAGCGTAGGAGCTCCCATGCTTCCGATCATCCTGCGGGAAAAATGCATCAGCTTCTCATAGACCTGCTCCCTCAAATCCCGTCCGGTCATCAGTGCCACCTTTGCTCCGAAAATACCAGCCAGGGTTGATAGCAGAAACTGGATAAGGGCTATTCCCAGCATGAGGATTCCCTGCTGCATGATATATGCAGTATCCGCATTCGCCACACCATAATCGATCACTCTGGAATTGATGGTTGGCAGATACATGGTTAAAAAGGACTGACCAAGCTGCAGTAAAACGACCAGTATCAAAAGTCCCCTGTATGGGCTTAATACTCTTCGTAAAAATCCGGTCATGCCTGTCCCTCCATAAAGTCATCAATGACGGAAGCATATGCATCCATCATCTTACGCCCCGGCATACCCGGAAATGCATTTACCTCTGCCAGCACATACTCTCCATCACCAATCATAAGATCCAGTCCGATAATCGGAAGATCAAATATGGATGCCACCTTTTCACAGAATACCTTTTCTTCTTCGGTAAGAGTCTTCTCCTGTGTAGTTCCACCCACATGTACATTCGAACGGAACTCATCAGGATTCGATGCATGGCGCTCCATCGAAAAATAATATCTGCCATGGAGAACAACAACACGGATATCTCTTCCTTTGGAAGTAGCAATATATTCCTGTGCCACATAGGCCTGTCCATAGGAAAGAGTTGCAAAGTAATCCTTAAGCTCCTGCTCGTTATGGATCAGTTCTACACCAATCCCGCCAAATCCACTGTCCGGCTTCACAACAAACGGAAAACCGAAACGACCGGACAGTGTTCCGGGATCAGAATCTTTGAAAAATACCATCGTATCGGGCACCCGTATTCCATTCTGTGCAAGTCTCTGATAAGTTGCAATCTTGCTTCTTGCGACCTGAAGCTCACGCAGATTTAAAATAGATGGAATTCCCGCATCCTGAAGCATATTCTCCAGAATAAATCCATCCGTGGATCCAAGCAGTGGCCAGAAGTAATCCGGCTTTTCCATTTTTTCACCCAGACAGGTAATCGCAAGTTCCCCGTTCCTGCAAATTTCAATCGTGGAGTATTCGCAGAAAAGCACTTCCTTATCTTTACCGATCAGTGCCTGCATCTGCCTTCTTCCATTTGTCTTAACATCTTCCACAGTACTGTCCTGGCTTGCTACTAAAGCTAAAATTTTCATAGGCTCCCCCTTTAATTTTCACAAAGTTCTTTCATTTATTTTACAAGCTCCACCCCGTATTCTGTCTGACTGAAAAAGAATTTCCGCTGCAGCTCATTCCGGATGATGTGCACAGGCTTCAGCTGTGCCGGCGCAGTTCCCTTCATTATCATCAGATCACGGTATAAGCTATATGTCTCCGGCTCTAAGATATTTAACTTAGTTGGCGCACAGATTCCCTTTGCCACCTTATCTCCCATGGACGGATTGGCCTTGGCAAGATTCTTCTCCAGAAAAAAGCGGATTTCCTTTGCTTTCATCCCCTCCGGGAGGCTCTCGATTTCCATAAAATAAGTATAACGTGGAGGAACATGTTCAACGTCCGGATACACTGTAAAATCAATCATGTCAAAACCAAGCTGCTTTGCTGTATTCTCTGCGGCCGTCCTGAGTGCCACTTCCGTTGTCTTCTCCCCCATAACACTGACTGTCTGATCGATACGTCCGATGAATTCCAGAATCGGCAGATTCTTATATTTTCCTGCAATCTTTACGGCATCACGCATACGATACCGGTAAAAACCGGAAAGATTCGTAACAATCACTTCATATTCCTTACCTGTCTCAAGCTGATCCATCGTTGCTATTTTGGAGAAATCATCGTCTGCGTCTGTCGGCAGAAATTCATAGAACATACTGTCCGGAACCGGCACGCTCTTCTCATCATTTAACCGGTACGGAACACTGATCATACCTTCAGATGCATTAATTCCGGTAAAATAACGGGCTATTTTTTCTCCCATATATTTCTCTTTGATCTTATCAGCATAAACCTTAAATCCACCGGAACCGACACCGGTAAGGAACTGCGCATGAGGCCACAGCTTCGGTACAATCGGTTCCTCAAACCCCTGCATGAAAATTCGCCTCAGCTCCTGCGCTCTCTCCGGCATGGGCTGAATTTTCTTTAAGAGACTGGAACGGACTTTCTCTGACATTTTAATACTGGGATCAATCGTTCCCTGTTCAATATCATTAACCAGAAGCTCCCAATTCTGTTCCATATAACGCAATACTTCCAGTAAAAACCCAAGAAAGTTCGCTGCCATATTCGTAAGATCCCGGTCCATCAGTCCGAAACGTGCATGCAGATATCTGGTGTTGGTTTCCGATTCCGGATAAATTGCTTCATCGGGAGATGTAAAACTCATTCCGAGGTAAGGACGGAATTCACCGATCATTTTTACTGACAAAGCTCCATAAGTAACACCGCTTTTCACATGCTGGATCTCTGCAATGGATTCCGCAATGGACATATTCCGTCCATTGATCCAGTCTTCTCCGAGTTCTTTTGCGACCAGCCCCATACGGTAGGGACCATTATACTTCTGAAAAACCTGAAAAGCCTTTTCCGTCAACGGTATACGCTTGGGGTTTCCAACCGTTCCTGAAGACTTGTTATAATGTACAACCTTACCGGAGGTAATCAGATTCTCCTCCCCATCCTCACTCATTCTTAAAATATAGCCTGCATAATCATCGTATACACTGACCGGAACCTTCTTCTGGTATTCTTCTATGGAATGAATATCCGCAAAGCCATATTTCCTTCCATATTCCGTGTCCTTATTCTGTTCCAGAATCCGCAAAAGCAGTTTCTCATTTTCCCTCATGGGATCCTCTGCCATCTGAGCCAATGCTTCCACTACCGGTATTCCCAATTTGATCTGTTGCAGATTTCCCTGTCCGGCAGGTGTTAATTTTCTCTCTTCCATTGTCATATTCTTTTCCCCATTTTCATCTGTCTTTTATTGTTCGACTGTCAAAATACTGTCAAATCCGGTCGCTTCAAATACTTCCATAATAATTTCATTGACATGCTTTACAACCATACTCCCCTTTGCTGCATTCATTTTCTTCTGACAGGATAAAAGCACTCTTAATCCGGCACTGGAAAGATAGGCAAGATCGGTGAAGTCCAGAACAAGCTCGGTAACTCCATCAAGCTTTGGGAAAATCTCCTTCTCAAATTCCGGTGCTGTTGCAGAGTCCATTCTTCCTTCCAGAGCAACCTCCATTTTCTTTCCCTGTGTTTTAACATCAAATTTCATTGGTTTAACCCCCTTGTGTTTTATATATATGCAGTAACTATTCAGAACCCCATTCGTAAAACCGTTGCTGACGCAACTGATTTATTCTCCGCGAGCAGCTCTGAACGGCTGCATGCACGATTATATTTTACCAGTTCTATGAGAAAATGACAAGAAATGAATGATTTTTGCACAAAAAATAACTATCCAAAACCATAGTTCTGAATAGTTATTCTGAAATGCGAACCTGTGCCTTATGAAGCCGCCTTTGCATACTCTGATAATTTCTGTTTTGCATCAGGACTTAAATGCTTCGGTACCCGGATCTGAATCACCGCATATTCATCGCCCTTCTGTGAAGGATTCTTCATTGAGACAATTCCCTTGCCCTTAAGCCGGATCTTCGTACCGGATTGTGTTCCTTCCTTGATCTTACAGCTTACCTTTCCGGTAAGGGTCGGGACAATCGCCTCACCGCCAAGCGCTGCGGTTTCAAACGGGATTTCCACGGTCGTATAAAGATCCATGCCCTTTCGTTCAAAACCGGGCTTATCGTGAACGGTTACTTCAAGAAGCAGGCTGCCTGCCTCGCCGCCGTTTATTCCCGGCATTCCTTTTCCCTTCAGACGGATCTTCTGACCGGAATCAATGCCTGCCGGAATATGCACCTGCAGGGACTGATCCGTTCCATCCGGTGAACGGAAGCGGATTACCTTGTCTGCACCAAGCGCTGCTTCCTCAAAGGTAACATCCACCTTAGCAAGCACATCCCCGCCCTCTCTTGCACGGGTACGCTGTCCTCTGCTTCCTCTGAAAAGATCCTCTTCATCCCCGAAGCCGCCGCTTTGGAAGCCACTGCCAAAGCCCTTGCCTCCGAAACCGCTGCTCTTAAATCCACCGCCAAAAATCCCATCAAAAATATCGTCGAGGTTATCCCCGCTATAATGGAATTCCTGATAATTACCACCCGGATTACCATGAAAATGAAAGCTTCCATTTCCAAAGCCCTGACCTCCGAAGCCACCGGCTCCGGCACCGCCATTTCCATAAGCACCTCCCTGTGCAGCACCCTCGTCAAATGCCGCATGACCAAACCGGTCATATAATTTACGTTTTTCTTTATCACTTAACACATTATAGCTTTCGGTAACCTCCTTAAACAGTTCCTCTGCCTGTGGATTATCCTTATTCATATCAGGGTGATACTTTTTCGCCAGCTTCCGGTAGGCTTTCTTGATTTCTGCATCGGTCGCTGTCTTTGAAACTCCTAAAACCTCATAATAATCTCTCTTCTTCGCCATAACTGTCACCCTCTTTCTGCTTCTATGGCTTTCTGCTTTTACAACTTTCTTTTTCTGCTTTTATTTTGAACCTTTAACTATAATAACTACTTTTACGGCTTAGCTTCCGGATCTCCCTTTTGTTCTAAATGTAATATAACACTTGTCATTAGCACTGTCAATGTGTGAGTGCTAATTTTTTGTGAACTTTTTGTGATTTGTCATTCAAGGACATAAAATAAAATAACCCCATTCAAAAAACTACGCACATTAACAGCGTTTTCCCGAATGGGGTTGTGAATAATTATTTGATTTTCAGTTCCGGATCAGCCCTGTGGAATCTGACCGTCAACATGCAGAATGTGATTTACCAGCCACTCTGTGAGATATTCCAAAATACCCATAATCTGTTCATCCTGATCATCCATATCTTTGTTATGTTGATCCATAAATTCATCCAGCTTATTGATAAATTGCTGATGCTGGACTTTTTGTGTGAATAATTTCTTATAATTGATAGATTCCATATAATGCTCTTCATCTGTAAAATGCTTCACCGTATAATCCCGGAGCTCCTCCAGTATGACATCAATTTTATCATATCTATCAACGGTAAACTCATCATGAAGCAATTCATATGCTTCATCTGCATACTTAAAAATCTGCTTGTGTTCCTCGTCAATCATATCGATTCCGATATAATATTCCGGTTTCATCTCGTACATAAATCCGTTATCTCTCCTTGTAAACTATAGTATTCCACTTTCCATAATCAAAACAGTTCAGCCATGCTTTTATCTCCTTCCATACGTAAAAGTTTACAGTTCAATTGTATCTATAATTTTTTTCAGGGAATCGGCGGATTCCTTGAGCTTTAACGCTTCCTCCCCGTTTAAATTAATCGGGATATCTGCCTCTACGCCATCAGCACCTACAATCGCCGGCATGCTTAATGCGACACCGTCGATATCATATATACCATGTATCATATGTGATACGGGAAGTATCGATCTTTCGTCTCTCATAATCACTTCACAGATTCTTTTTACAGACATGGCAATTCCATAATACGTGGCATGTTTTCTGTTAATAATTTCATACGCACTGTTCTTGACTGCCGCAGCTATCTCTGCCGTGTTTTCCTTATGATTATAATGACCGCGCATTTCACATATTTCACTTAACGGAACACCTGAGACATTGGCGGATGACCATGCCACCACCTCACTGTCGCCATGCTCTCCCACTATAAACGCATGAACACTCCTGCTGTCCACAGATAAATGCTCACCAAGCTTATATCTTAATCTCGCACTATCCAGAACCGTTCCCGAACCGATAACTCTGTTTTCAGGAAGTCCGGACAGTCTTATCGCTACCTGGGTAAGAATATCTACCGGATTGGCAACTACCAGCATGATACCTGCAAAATTCCTCTTTGCTATTTCAGGAATAATCGACTTAAATATAGCCACATTTTTATTTACGAGATCTAGCCTTGTTTCTCCCGGTTTCTGACCTGCCCCGGCGGACAGGATAACAATTGCAGCATCTGCCACATCGTCATAATCACCGGCACATATTTTCATCGGACGTGCAAACGGGATTCCATGACTGATGTCCATGGCTTCTCCCTCCGCTTTGTCCCTGTCTGCATCAATAAGGACAATCTCTGTAAACAATCCGCTTTGCATTAAGGCAAATACCGATGCGGAACCAACAAAGCCGCAGCCTATCATTACTGCTTTTTTTGAATTGATTGTATGATTCTTCGTAGTGAACTCCTCCCTCTTAATAATTCTCTGCATGAACTTCAAAATAGCTCTGCGGATGATTACATACCGGACATACCTCCGGAGCCCTGGTTCCTACCACAATATGTCCGCAGTTACGGCATTCCCATACCTTAACTTCGCTCTTTTCAAATACCTGTGCGGTTTCAATATTTTTAAGAAGTGCACGATATCTCTCTTCGTGGTGCTTCTCAATCTCTCCTACTGCCCGGAATTTGGCTGCAAGCTCAGGAAACCCTTCTTCCTCAGCAGTTTTGGCAAAGCCTTCATACATATCTGTCCACTCATAATTCTCACCTTCTGCAGCTGCCTCCAGGTTTGCTTTTGTATCACCGATTCCTGCCAGCTCCCTGAACCACATCTTTGCATGCTCTTTCTCATTATCTGCCGTCTTCAGAAATAAGGCTGACATCTGCTCATAGCCTTCCTTCCTGGCCACAGAAGCAAAATAGGTATACTTATTTCTTGCCTGAGATTCTCCTGCAAATGCCTCCTGTAAATTCTTCTCCGTCTGTGTTCCTGCGTATTTGTTTGCTGCCATTTCTTTTACCTCCGTTTCATTCACCGTACAGCTCTCCATGATTAGTATGGCTCTGAACAGTTGCAAATAATCGTTACTTTTTCTTAATTATACCTTATTTCTGATAAGAATCATATAACATTTTACATTTTTTGTCAATAACAGTAATGATTACTATTATTGGATTATGACATTTATTCAGATACCTGTCTATTTCTTTAAGAAAGAGAAGATTCCTTCCTTTTGACAGGGTTCACTGCTGATCCCATTTAAGGTATAGCCGGTATTCTTCACTACCTCTGCAAGCTTTTCCTCATCAAGTGATTCTGCACTGATAATCTCCGTTTCGCCCTTTGTGTGGGAAGAAGATACCTTCTTTACTGCAAATGCATTGCGAATTGCATCATTTACATGGGCTTCGCACATTCCACACATCATTCCGTCAATTTTTAATACTGTCTTTGTCATTTTCTTTTCCTCCGATTTTCTTAGTTAATTTGTAACTATTCAGAGCCATGCAAATTATGACAATATGGACGTCGAATGCATGCATTCGTAAGGACATTTGACATAATTTATATGGCGAAGTAACCACATGAGCAAAAGAAAGCTGCATAGCAGCGATTTTGCGAATATGGTTCTGAATAATTACGTTAATTTTATTGTAACTGCCGGTACCCTCCAGTTACTGTTTTCAAGTTACTCTGCCCGATATTCTCCAAACGCTTCTCTTACCCGGTTACTTAATGGACAACACTTTGTACCCGGCCTCTTTTACCGCTTTTTTAACCTGCTTTTCATTTAAGTGACCTGCCGTTGTCAGAATTGCAGTTCCTTCCTTATGGCTGACAACTGCTTTCGAAACTCCCGGCAGCGTCTCCAAAGCAGTTTTTACATGATTTTCACAATGCTCACACATCATGCCTTTAATTTTGACTGTTTTGACAGTTTTAACTTTTTGGGTCATTTTCTTATGAAACGGCCGGTCATGGGAACCGTCATGCACCCTGCACAGATTTAACCGCAGTGCATTCGATACCACACAGAAGCTGGAAAGGCTCATGGCTGCTGCCCCAAACATTGGATTTAAGGTGAGTCCGAAAGCAACGAAGCAGCCTGCTGCCAGGGGAATTCCAATAATGTTGTAAATAAACGCCCAGAATAAATTCTCATGAATGTTCCGCAGGGTTGCACGACTGAGACGAATCGCCGCCGGTACATCGGACAGATGGCTCTTCATCAGTACCACATCGGCCGCGTCAATCGCGACATCAGCCCCTGCTCCAATGGCAATCCCCACATCTGCACGGGTAAGTGCCGGTGCATCATTGATTCCATCACCGACCATGGCGGTCACACCCTGTTCCTTCAGCTTGCGGATCACACTTTCTTTTCCATCCGGAAGGACACCTGCTATCACTTCATCCACACCCGCTTTCCGACCGATTGCATTTGCCGTGCGCTCATTATCTCCGGTCAGCATAATCACATGGATTCCAAGCTTCCGTAATTCCTGAATGGCTTTGGGGCTGTCTTCCTTCATGGTATCCGCAACAGCAATGATCCCTAGCATTCTCCCGTCCCGTGCAAACAATAGCGGTGTTTTTCCCTGCTCTGCAAGCTCTTCTGCCTGCGTACGAAGTTCTTTTGAAACACCGCTCTGTTCACTGAGGAACCTGAGGCTTCCTCCAAGAAGTAATTTTCCATTGCTTACTGCATGAAGTCCGTTTCCGGGAAGTGCTTCAAATTCCATAACCTCTTCCGGTTTCACAGAAAGCTCTTCTCCCCGCCGGATAATAGCCTTTGCAAGCGGATGTTCACTCTTTGCTTCCAGAGAAACCGCCAGGGAAAGCAGTTCATCTTCTGTGATATTTCCTGCCGGAATTACATCGGTAACCTTCGGTTCCCCTTCGGTGATCGTTCCTGTCTTGTCCAGTGCAATAATTTCTATCTTTCCTGCATTTTCAAGAATTGCAGCAGTCTTAAATAAGATACCGTTCTTCGCTCCCACGCCGTTTCCGACCATAATTGCTACCGGCGTTGCAAGTCCAAGTGCACACGGACAGCTGATCACCAGCACGGAAATTCCTCTTGCCAGTGCAAAGCTGAATTCCTTTCCAATTAAAAGCCATACGATAAAGGTAACCACCGCGATGGAGATGACTACCGGTACGAATACACCGGATACTTTATCTGCAATCTTGGCAATCGGAGCCTTGGTTGCTGCTGCATCACTTACCATCTTAATAATCCGGGAAAGCGTCGTATCTACACCAACTCTGGTTGCTTCACAACGGATAAATCCCGACTGGTTTATCGTAGCTGCGGACACGTCATCGCCAACTGTTTTATCCACCGGAATGCTTTCTCCGGTAAGAGCCGCCTCGTTGACGGCACTGCTTCCTTCTAAAATCACGCCATCCACCGGAATATTTTCACCCGGCCGGACCACGAAAATATCTCCCTGATGCACCTGTCCGATCGGAACTGTAACCTCCTGTCCGTCTCGCACAATTGTTGCATTCTGCGGAGCAAGCTTCATCAAACTCTTTAAGGCATCGGTCGTTCTTCCCTTGGACCCGGCTTCCAATGTCTTGCCAACGGTAATCAAGGTCAGAATCATCGCTGCAGATTCAAAATAAAACTCATCCATGTACCGCATCACCGCATCCATGTCCCCAACGGTCTGCGCGTTTGTCATCATAAACAGTGCATACACACTCCACAGGAAGGATGCGGAAGAACCTAACGCCACCAGTGTATCCATGTTGGGTGACCGGTGAATCAGCCCCTTAAATCCACTGATAAAGAATTTCTGGTTAATCACCATGATAATGACTGTCAGCAAAAGCTGTACCAGTCCCATAGCCACATGATTTCCGTCAAACCAGGGTGGCAGCGGCCAGCCAAACATCATATGTCCCATCGAAAAGTACATCAGTGCCAGAAGAAATACCACAGAGGCAATCAGTCTCTTAAGCAGAACCGGCGTCTCATGATCTGCCAGTGCATCCGCATCATTCTGTGCACCATCCATCTGATTCCCTTCTCCTGCATTTGTGCCCTTTTTACTTGCTCCATATCCGGCCTGCTGCACAGCCTTAATAATGGCATCCGGCACTGCCGTTCCGTCTACTGCCATGGAATTCGTCAAAAGACTCACATTACAGGAGGTTACTCCAGGCACCCCGGATACTGTCTTTTCCACTCTCGCCTGACATGCTGCACAACTCATGCCCGTTACGTTATATTGTTCCATTTTTCGGTCACCTTTCTTGTCTCATATCATAATTATTTGATACCAGGGTCAAAAGGTCTAAGCCCACATGAGCTTGCTCATAAGTGGGTGAAAGACCCTAGGACCCGCCCCGATAATCGCATATCTTTTATTTCATCAGCTTCTGGATCGTGGAAACAAGCTCGTCAACGACCTCGTCGTGCCCCTCCCGGATATCTCTTACCACACAGGAATGAATGTGTGCCGCAAGAATTTCTCTGTTAAAAGCATTCATAGCTGCGCTGATTGCAGCAGACTGTACCAGAATATCATTGCAATATGCATCATTTTCCAGCATCTGCTGTACGCCGCGCACCTGTCCTTCAATTCTCCTCAGCCGGTTAATCAGTGCTTTCTTCTGCTCCTGTGAACGTAAGGTATGCTTTTCCATACAGCAACAGCATCGCTTACTCACTTCCTGTGTTCCCTGTTCTTTCATCTCCTGCTCCTCTTCATGAATATACGTGAAGTCATGCTCCTGTTCTTCTCCCATAACTCAATATACCCCCTGTAGGTATTTATTATATACCCCATGAGGGTATTTATCAAGTATTATTTATATAACTATTCAGAGCCATGCAAAATAGAAAGGAGGCTATGTCATACATAGCCTCCCAAGCTGCCGTATTCACGGCTGTTTTCTTATTATTCGCAAAGCTTTGAGAATGCATCTGCCACGAACTGAACCTTCGTTCCAACCACTACCTGAACTGAGGTCTTACCAGGCTTGATGACTCCTGTAACACCTGCGGCCTTAATCTTCTTATCATTGACTGCGGTAATATCCTTTACCTCCAGTCTTAATCTTGTAACACAGTTATCAATGCTTGTGATATTATCCTTTCCGCCACAGCCCTCAAGAATGGCCTTTGAAAAGTGGAATCGGGAACCTCCGTAAGCAGTGTCACTCTTCCCACACAGGGTAAACAGATCACCTTTTCCTTTGTCTTTCCTTTAAAAAACCCTAGCATGACTGCTCCTTTCCGTCGATATAAATTCCTACAATATTTAATTCTTTATCAAGAAGAACAAAATCTGCTTTTTTACCTTTCTCAATGCTTCCTGTCTGATCGAAAATACCGATTTCCCTGGCCGGATTCTCTGTTGCACACATCACCGCATCTTCCAGCGGAATGCCTGCATTTTTTACAACAAATCTCATACAATCCATCAGGTTCGTGGCAGATCCGGCAATCGTACCATCATGAAGCGTTGCCAGATTTCCTTTTACCACTACGGGTTGTCCACCCATCGTGTATTCACCATCCTCTAATCCGGTTGCCCTCATGCTGTCACTGATTAAAATCACCCGTTCTGCACCAAACATGGCAAAGGTCGCACGGATTACAGACGGATGAACATGTACCCCGTCACAGATTAATTCCACATGACACGACTGAGAATCCCTGACTGCACCGATCACTCCCGGATTCCGGTGATTCAACGGTGGCATTGCATTATACAGATGCGTTGCATGGGACGCTCCATGCCGGATAGCCTCACATGCCGTATCATAATCCGATACTGTATGGGCTATGGATATCACCACCTCTGATTTTGTCCGGTCAATGAACTCCATTGCTCCGGGCTCTTCCGGTGCAATGTCCACAAGCCTGATCAACCCGTTCGCAGCATCCTGAAGCTGTTTGAAATACTCGTAATCACAGGGAATGATATTTTCTGCCGCCTGTGCACCCTTCTTGGAAGCACTGATAAACGGTCCTTCCATATTAATACCAACCAGATGTGCTCCTCCCTTATAGGAATATGCACCGGCATTCTTCATTACCGCAAGGAGCTCATCCTTCGGAATCGTCATGGTTGCCGGACAAACCGATGTTACTCCGACACCGGCTTCATATGCGGTTATGATATCCAGCGCTTCCTGCGTTCCATCACACATATCCGCGCCCTTGCACCCGTGAAAGTGAATATCTACGAGTCCCGGAATCATGTATAGTCCGGCAGCGTCCACCACCTGTCCGTCACCATCCGCTTTTTCAAGGACTACGGAAAACCGGTCACCGGTCACGGTAACATCACCCTGTACAAACCGGTGATCCGATGTAAAAACATTCGCATTCTTTATAATCATTATTCCATACCTCTATCCGCTCTGTTTACTTACAGTTTCTCTTAAACGAACGATGCAGGGATTTTACTCAGGGCTGCTTCATCAGCTACCAGCGTAACATCATTATGCAGCTGGAGAACTGATGCCGGAACCATCGGTGTAATCGGTCCGAAGAAAGCATCCCTTACAATATCAGCCTTACCCTCACCATTGGCAATGATGAGAATCTTTTTCGAGCGCATAATCGTCTGGATTCCCATGGTATATGCCTGCCTCGGAACCTCCTCGGCGGATGCAAAAAATCTCTTATTTGCTTCAATGGTTGACTGTGTCAGGTTCACACAGTGTACCTGCTTATCAAATGCATCTGCCGGCTCATTAAAACCGATATGTCCGTTATGGCCGATACCAAGGAGCTGTAAGTCCACACTTCCCATGGATTGAATCAATTCCTCATATCTTCTGCATTCCTTTTCGGAATCCGGCTCCATGCCGTCCGGCAGATGGGTATTCTCTGCCGGAATATTCACATGGTCAAACAGATTCTGATGCATAAAATAATAATAGCTCTGATCATTCTCACGGCTGATTCCCTTATACTCATCCAGATTCACCGTTCTTACTCCGGAAAAATCCAGATCCCCATTACGATACCATTCGATCAGCTGCTTATAAAGGCCGACCGGAGTGGAGCCTGTTGCCAGTCCGAGCACACAGTCAGGCTTCATAATGATCTGTGCGGAGACAATGCCGGCTGCCTTTCTGCTCATTTCCTCATAATCTTTCGCTTTATATATTCTCATTTCATTTACTCCATTTCACATATTTTACTACGAACCGGGAGCACCATCGATGGAGCAACACTCAGTTCATCAATTCCCATTTGTACAAACCGCTCTGTAAGTGCTGTATCTGCACCAAGCTCTCCACAGATACCGACCCACCTGCCATGCTTATGAGCCCCGTCAATTGTCCTTTGTATCATCCGTAGAACCGCCTCATGATGCGGATTGTAGAACCGGTCCAGCTTACTGTTCTGCCGGTCAATTGCCAGTGTATACTGGGTTAAATCATTGGTTCCGATACTGAAGAAGTCCACAAGCTCTGCAAGCTCCTCACTCATCATGACTGCTGCCGGTGTCTCCACCATAATACCCTGCTCCGGAATGGTGTACGGAACCTTCTCTTCCTCCAGTTCCTTTGCCACCTCTTTAACAATTTCTCCAATACTCTTGACCTCTTCTACCGAAATAATCATCGGATACATAATTGCAAGATTGCCATATTTAGCAGCTCTCAGAAGAGCTCTCAGCTGTGTTTTAAAAATATCCGGCTGTTCCAGACAAATCCGGATCGCACGGTATCCCATTGCCGGATTATCCTCCTGTCCCAGTCCGAGATAATCCACATTCTTATCCGCTCCGATATCCAGGGTTCTTATAACAACCTTCTTTCCGGCCATCATCTGCAATACCTGACGATAAGCATTGAACTGTTCGTTCTCATCCGGAAGCTCAGATCTGCCAAGATACAGGAATTCACTCCGGAACAGCCCGATACCCTCAGCATCATTCTCCAGCACATAAGCCACATCCGAAACACTTCCGATATTGGCAAAGACATGGATTTTCTTTCCGCTTTTCGTAACGGATTCCCTGCCTTTATAATTCTCTAATAGACGCTTCTGCTCCTGTTCCTCCTCCTGCTGTACCCTGGCCAGTTGAATTTCGTTTTCATCCGGATCAAGGAAAAAGGCTCCCTTTTTACCATCCACAACAGCCATGGTTCCATTCTGAAGCTTCCCGGGTTCAAGCGGCACGCCGATCAGTGCCGGAATACTCATCATACGGGCAAGAATCGCGGTGTGAGAATTCGTTGAACCGTGAACGGTAACAAAGGCCAGAATTTTGTTCTTGTCCATCTGAACCGTTTCACTCGGTGTCAGATCATCCGCAACGATAATGGACGGTTCGAGCTTACTCCAGTCCATCTGTTCCTCTCCGGCAAGGTTACGGACCAGCCGGTTCGAAATATCCCTGACATCCGCCGAGCGTGCCTGTATGTACTCATCATCCATATTGGCAAACATTTCCGCAAAATTATCACCGGTAACCGCTACCGCATACTCTGCATTCACTTCTTCATTCCGGATCAGATTGTGTATGGCATCCTGATAATCATCGTCCTCAAGCATCATCTGATGAACCTCAAAGATTGCCGCATTGACCTCTCCGACCTCCTGCATGGCCTTCTCATACAGCTCACCAAGCTGACTTAGCGCCTGTTCCTTAGCCTTCTCAAGACGCTCCAGTTCTTTTTCCACATGATCGACATGGATTCTCTTGACAAGGTGATCTTTTTTCTTCAGAACATGGACAGGACCGATTGCAATTCCTTTATATACGGATTTTCCAATATATTTCTCCATTTTTCACCCTCTCATATGATTCACCGGATTCTGGTTTACAGATTCTCCCGGAAAACTTCTCCATTGCCTCATAAGCAGTATCCTCATCCGGTTCCTCAACCGAATCACCATGCTTAACGCCCATTGCCATAACCTCCATAAGCTTGGTTGCAGTGGCGCTCTTGCCATTGCAGGCCAGCATCACTGTACTTTGGAACTGTTTGGCTTCCTTCACCAGAAGACCTGCCGGTCTTGCATGAATACCAATTTCATCCGTAACCACGTAAGTAAACTGTTTCATCCGTTTTTCATCCCCGTTTCCATTTTTGACAAATTGACAACCGATAGATTCTGTAGCCTGTTATCATTATGTTAATTTGCACAATTATCTGGTCTTCCGCGTCTGCCTATGTATACATATTAACCTATGTTTTTGCTTTTGTCCATCTATTCATTTTAAAACTGCAAAATTGTCGTAAAATTCAATATCATTTTGGTTTTTTAGACATTTTTTGAAAATCTCCTGTACAACTCCACATGGTCATAAATACACCGCCAGCCACTGTGTGCATTCACGGTAGCGCAGATATATTCCTTTCCGGACTCATCCACTCCATAGCTTACCGCACAGCTTCCGGACTGTGCCACGAAGCCGGTTTTTCCACAAATCACTTCACCGCCGGTATCCTTATCCTCAATTCGTCTTAAGAACCAGTTGGAAATCTGGATTCCCTCCGGATGCTCCGGCGTGGCCGAGGTTGTGTACTTCTTTGTTGATAAAACTTCCCGGCACTGTGGCTGATCAATGGCTGCTTCCAGGATCATGGCAATATCATAAACCGTACAGTAATGATTTTCGTCATACAAACCGACACAATTCGTAAAATGTGCTGTATCCGAAAGTCCAAGCTCCTTCAGCTTTTCATTCATCATATCCACAAAGGCTTCCTGGGAGCCTGCCACATAGGTTGCCAGTCCAAGTGCTGCATCTCCTCCCGAGCACAGCACCGTTCCGTAGAACAGATCTTCCACGGTAACCACTTCATTATTTGAAAATCCAACCGCACTGCAATCGTGCACATAACTGTAATTTGTAATTTCCGGTGTGATTTCAAAGGTATCCGACCAGTCTGTCACATGCTCTGCTGCAACAAGCACCGTCAACACCTTCGTCATGGACGCCGGATTAATTCTTGTATGCGCATCCCGGTCAAAAAGAATATTTCCTGTGGCAAGATCAATGAAAATTCCATTCGTACTCTGCACTTCATCATCTACAGAGGTCGTAGCATCTGTTGTCTGCGCCGTATAAACCTTCTGTTCCTTCAGTACCTGTGCCTGCTCTTCCTCCGCCTGTTCCAAAAGCGCTGTCATATCCGGAAGTGAAGCCTGAACTCCTGACACAATAACCTGCTGCCTGTGATCGTTCGTCTGCTTATCCCAAATCAATGCATCACTCTTTGAACCTTCCGACACCTGTGTCACATCCCCCGGAACCGCGGGTGAAGCAGCAACACCTGTGTCAGTTTTTGCCGGAGCCGGATACCCCTGTATTCTTCGTACAATGCTTCTTCCATTTATAATAAGAATTACCGCAGCCAGTATAATCCCGGCAATGGGAAATAATCTGCGCATCAGCATACGAATCATCTGCTGCTTCTTTTTGCGCTTCCGCATCTCCTCATTCCGTGCATTTCTCCGTCTGCGGCGTTCTTCATATTCTTCATCAAATTCTTCTGACATTTAATTTCTCCAAAATCTATTAATCTATGCATTCTTAGGGATTTATCAGTTCTTTATAAAAGGTTCTTCCAAATCCATCTATTTTCTATTATCTATATTCACTATCTATTTTCTTTTACCCGTCCGGACTCATCTGATCCAGTCATATAACTGGCATTATAACACAATTACTGATCTCCACACAACAACTGTTCCTTTTTGATTATCGGCAATTATTTTCATCCTTATGCAAAATAAAGAGTTCGATTGCGAACTCTTCGCATGCGAGCGATGTTGCAAACGCCAAAAACCTCCCGGTAACAATTACTACCGGAAGGTTCCGTTATTTCTTATTGTACGTTTTGTTTATTCGTAACTGTTCAGTACCTTCACAGTTACGATGCAAAATCCATTCCAAATCGGCTTCGCCGATGGGATTTTGCATTACTGAATCATTATCTTACGGTCTCAGCAGTAAATGCTTCGACCTGTACT
>Ga0129312_1000574_pt1 | contig 29114 bp, 31 predicted proteins | sample O827metagenome_FD_94434 | JGI IMG/M metagenome (GOLD analysis project Ga0129312, IMG submission 94434) | Orangutan group fecal microbial communities from Wisconsin, USA - O827 metagenome | ecosystem: Host-associated > Mammals > Digestive system > Large intestine > Fecal | place: USA: Wisconsin... | reverse complement strand
TTTGACTGTGAAGTCGTACTGTGCGGATCACATGATACCGCATCCGCAGTACTTGCAGTACCTGCAAATGATGATGATTTCCTGTACATCAGTTCCGGTACATGGTCACTGATGGGTATTGAGAAAAAAGAGGCAGACTGCTCTGCAGCCAGCCAGAAGGCAAACCTCACAAACGAGGGTGGCTATGACAAGCGTTACCGCTATCTGAAGAACATCATGGGTCTGTGGATGATTCAGAGCGTGCGCCACGAGTTAGATGACAAGTACAGTTTCGCAGAACTGTGTGATATGGCATCAAAATGTGATGATTTCCCGTCACGTGTAGCAGCAAATGATGACTGCTTCCTGGCTCCTAAGAGCATGATCAAGGAGATCCAGCGTTACTGCCGTGATACGAATCAGCCGGTTCCGGAGACTCCCGGTGAGCTGTCAGTCGTTATCTACAAGTCATTGGCACAGTGCTATGCACAGACTGCAAAGGAGATCGAGGAGATCACAGGACGCACCTACAGCCGTATCCACGTTATCGGCGGCGGTTCCAATGCGGTATACTTAAATGAGCTGACCGCCAAGGAGACCGGCAAAGAGGTACACTGCGGACCGGGTGAGGCTACTGCGATCGGAAATATCGTTGCGCAGATGATCAAGGCAGGAGATTTCGCTTCTGTAGAGGAGGCCAGAACCTGTATTTATAACTCATTTGGAGTAAAAAAATACGTTTCAAAATAATAATTGCGGAACAAAACAGTTCCGCCCACGCCATTCGCAAAGACATATGATTCAGTCATGTTCTTGGTGATGGCTGAACGGAAAGGAGAACAAATTATGTCACAGCTTTATGAAGCAGCAAAAGCAGAATATGCAAAATTTGGCGTTGATACAGACGCAGCAATCGCAAAGTTAAAAGAACTTCCGGTATCTTTACATTGCTGGCAGGGAGATGATGTCACCGGTTTTGACCATGACGGTCCTCTGACCGGCGGTATCCAGACAACCGGAAACTATCCCGGAAAGGCACGCACACCCGAAGAATTGATGGCTGATATGGAGAAGGTCATGAGCCTGTGTCCCGGAAAGGTAAAGCTGAACCTGCATGCAAGCTATGCAATTTTTGAGGATGGCGAGTTCGTAGACCGTGATAAGCTCGAGCCGAAGCATTTCGCAAAGTGGGTAGAGTTCGCAAAGAAGCACAATGTAGGTATCGATTTCAACCCTACGTTCTTCTCACATCCGAACATCAAGGACGGCTTAACTTTATCCAGCCCTGACCCTGAGATCCGCAATTTCTGGATCGAGCATGGAAAAGCCTGCATCCGTATTTCTGAGTATTTTGCAAAGGAGACCGGTATTCCCTGTGTCATGAACATCTGGACCGGTGACGGCTTCAAGGATGTTCCGGCTGACCGTATGGGACCGAGAATGCGTTATAAGGAGTCTATCGAGGCGATCTTATCAGAGCCTTATGATTTCAAGCTGGTAAAACCCTGCGTAGAATCCAAGGTATTCGGTATCGGCGTAGAGGCATTTACTTCCGGTTCAGCAGAATTTGCCCTGAGTTTTGCAGCCGCACACTCTGACAAGTGTATGCCGCTCATGGACAACGGACATTATCATCCGACCGAGGTTGTATCTGACAAGATCCCTGCGCTGCTGTGCTTCTTCCCGGAGATCGCATTACATATCACAAGACCGATCCGCTGGGATTCAGACCATGTGGTACTCTTTGACGATGAGACCAAGGAGATGGCAAAGGAGATCGTCCGCAACGATGCGACCGACCGTGTCTACATGGCACTCGATTACTTCGATGCAAGCATCAACCGTGTATCTGCATGGACGGTAGGATTCCGCAGCTGGCAGAAGGCTCTGTTAAATGCACTTTGCCTGCCGAATGCGGAGCTGAAGAAACTGCAGGATGAGGGCAACTTCACCGAGCTTATGGTGATGCAGGAGGAGAGCAAGCTGCTTCCGTTTGGCGCTGTATGGGCAGAGTACTGTGAGCAGTGCGGTGTCAAGGGCGACAAGAGCTGGTTCGATGAGATCAAGGCTTACGAGGCAGATGTTCTGTCAAGAAGAAATTAGGATCAAAAATTAGGATCAAAAACTAGGATCAGAAACTAAGAACAAAAATTAAAGTATAAATCTGAACCCCCGCGCTCACAGATAGACTGTGGACGCGGGGTTTTTGCGTTCATAGCTATTTTCAGACACTTTAAACAAAAATGCGATATTGCAAATATTACTTTCGCATGTTATACTAAAAAAACATACAATTTTACGAATAAGGGGGAACTAAACATGAAAAAGAGGATATTTACAGTTGTGTGTATCGTTGTTGTTGCCGTTGTTTTCTTTTTCCTGGGCTATGAGACAAAAAGCGGACTTGATTCATCTGCGACTCATGCAGAAGAGGAAGATATCAGCCTATTTGACGGCTTCACTTCAGAAAATGTCACTCAGATAGAAGTATATTGGCTTGATGGATCATATACGATTGACAAAAAAGATGGAATAGAAGAAATTTTGGATTTGTTGCATGCCATGAAATTGGAGGAAGTGAAACCAAACGACAACGATGGTGATTTGGTAGGAGTCTATATGTATACGACAAATGGTGAGCGCAGATGTGTCGACATTTGGAAAAATGACATCCGGTTTGACGGACATTTCTATGTCCCTCAAAATGATTGCTTTGAGAAGTTTGTGGAGATATTTAACAAGCAGCTCCCGACCCAGATTGGATATGGACTTAACCAGTGACTGGTTTTATTTGATCTATATTTTGAAACCCCGCGTTCACACAGCCTGTGGACGTGGGGTTTTTGCCGTGCACAGAGATGCGAATGGCGCTGTGCTGAATGTTACTATTTTTTTCTATGCATGAGGCGAAAAAACATGTATAATTATCTTTATTAAGTATAGTAGAGGGCAATTACATGTTTGAAGATTATGCATATGCAGAAATAACGCTTGAGGAGCTGGCGGACATCCATCCGTCGAAATATATGTTGTGCGACATCCGGGATGAAGTCTCACACCAGTACGGTGCGATCTCCAATTCCATACAGATGTCTGACATCTGTGAACAGGCACAGTCGGGCACACTCGATCATGGGACAAGCTATATTTTATATTGTATGCGCGGCACACAGAGCCTCGAAGCAGCCGGACAGCTGCGCAGCCTCGGTTATGATGCGGTGAGTCTGAAGGGCGGCTATGCGTCGTGGCTCACTGCATCGTTTCAGGAGGATGAAGCGGGGAATGCGAAAAAGCAGGCAGACGTCGAGCAGAGCATCCGCAAAAAATTCCACAAAAAGCTGTTCACGCCGTTTGCAAAGGGCATCAACCAGTACGATATGGTGCAGGAGGGGGACAAGATCGCGGTCTGTATCTCCGGTGGCAAGGATTCGATGCTGATGGCAAAGCTGTTTCAGGAGCTGAAGCGGCACAACAAGTTTCCGTTTGAACTCGTCTTTCTTGTGATGGATCCCGGCTACAGCGAGGTGAACCGGATGGTGATCGAGAAGAATGCCAAGATGCTCGGCGTACCGATCACGGTATTTGAGACGCAGATTTTTGACGCGGTCTACGAGATAGAGAAATCACCGTGCTATCTGTGTGCACGCATGCGCAGAGGATATCTCTACAGCAAGGCAAAGGAGCTCGGCTGCAACAAGATCGCGCTCGGACACCACTATGATGATGTGATTGAGACGACACTGATGGGGATGCTCTACGGCGCGCAGATCCAGGCGATGATGCCAAAGTTGCACAGCACGAATTTTGAGGGAATGGAGCTGATCCGTCCGATGTATCTCGTCCGCGAGGAGGATATCATGCATTGGCGGGATTATAACGAACTGCATTTTATCCAGTGTGCGTGCCATTTCACGGATACGTGTTCGTCGTGCCGGGAGGACGGCACCTCGGCATCAAAGCGGATGGAGACCAAACAGCTCATTGCCCAGATGAAACAGATCAATCCGTATGTGGAGGGAAATATATTCAAGAGTGTGCACAATGTGAATCTGAGCACTGTCATTGCATATAAAGATGTAGATGGGGTGCGCCATTCGTTTTTGGATGATTATGACAAACGCTGATTCAGGCGACAGGGTGGTGGATGTCTGGTGGCGTCTGCGGTCTGCTGTGGTATCATAAAATTGAACGATAAAAGCAGTAAAAAGCAGGCAGAAAACCTTGACTTCAACATGAAACAAACATATAATACATTTATATAGAGAATAAACCAACACGAAACCACAAAAATACCGTTAGTTTTCTTTGCTTTGAATGCGCGATGTATGCAAGACGGACAATACGGTATCAGTTGACGGGAGGATATATGGAACAGGATTATCTGCAGACAAAGGGCCGTATTTTTGACATCCAGAAATACAGCATACATGACGGACCCGGCATCCGGACGATCATCTTTTTAAAGGGATGTGTGCTGCGCTGTAAATGGTGCTGCAATCCGGAATCACAAAGATATGAGATCGAGACAATGATGCGTGCGGGTGAGGAGATCACCTACGGACGTGATGTAACGGTCGCAGAGATGCTTGAGGAGGCAGAAAAGGATCGGATGTATTACCGCAAGAGCGGCGGAGGAGTCACACTCTCAGGCGGAGAGTCACTCTGCCAGCCGGATTTTGGCTCGGCACTGCTGCGCGGACTGCATGCGCACGGAATACATACCGCGATGGAATCCATGGGATGCGCGGAGTTCTCAACGATTGAACGGTATCTCGAAAATCTGGATCTGTATCTGATGGACATCAAGCATATGGAGCCGGACAAGCATAAGGCATTTACCGGCAGATCGAATGAGCTGATGCTCGAGAATGCCAAAAAGATCGCCATGAGCGGATATGACACAAAGCTGATCATACGTGTACCCGTGATTCCGACTTTCAACGCGACACCGATGGAGATACGTGCGATCGCACAGTTCGCGGCATCGCTGCCCGGTGTCGAGGAACTGCATCTGCTTCCGTATCATCAGTTTGGCAGAGATAAATATGAAGGACTTGGCAGACCGTATCCGATGGGAGACGTGGAACCGCCTTCTCCCCAGCTCATGCAGGAGCTGTTAGCCGAGGTGAAACGTGCGGGATTAAAGGGTCAGATCGGCGGCTGACCGCGCATAATATGCGGCGAAACCACACAAACACAAAAAAAACAACAAAAAACCACAAAAAATAACAGTTTTTTGTTGACGTGTTACGACGTATGTACTATAATTTAGGACATAAAGATCAAAAACCATAAGGAAAACAAAAAAATTAAAGGAGGATCATTATGGTATCAGAATACGAAATCAAAAAACAGATTTGTGACATCGGAAAGAGAATCTACGACAGAAACATGGTTGCTGCTAACGACGGTAACATTTCTGTAAAGATCAACGACAACGAGATTCTTTGTACTCCGACTGGTGTATCAAAGGGATTCATGACTCCCGAGTACATCTGTAAGGTAGATCTGAAGGGCAATATCATCCAGGCTAACCCCGGATTCAAGCCTTCATCTGAGATCAAGATGCACTTAAGAGTATATGAGGAGCGCCCGGATGTAAAGTCAGTTGTACATGCACATCCGATGTATGCAACATCTTTCGCTATCGCAGGTATTCCTCTGACACAGCCGATCATGCCTGAGGCAGTTATCGCATTAGGATGCGTGCCGATCGCTAAGTACGGAAGACCTTCTACCATGGAGATCCCCGATGCAGTATCTGAGTATGTACAGTACTTCGATGCAGTATTATTAGAGAACCACGGTGCACTGACCTACTCTGATTCTTTACTTGCAGCTTACTTAAAGATGGAGTCAGTAGAATTCTACGCACAGTTATTATATCAGTCAAAGATGCTTGGCGGACCCAAGGAGTTCACTCCTCAGCAGGTTGAGGATCTGTATGAGATCCGTCGTCAGTTTGGTATGAAGGGACGTCATCCGGCTAACCTCTGCCCGAATACATTAGCAGGAAAGCCCAGCTGCCATAACTGTGGCGGAAGCTGCGGAAGCAAGACTGCTGCTACACCTGAGCAGAACGAGCTGGTAGCTGATATCACAAAGAAAGTAATGGCTCAGTTAGGACTGAAATAATTCATGAACGAACGTGAGTTAGCGCAGATCGTACAATCCGTAGTCAGATCCGTAGATCAGGCAGCCGGCCGTGAGGCAGTGACAGATGTTACGCTGGATATGGCCAAGAAACTGATCGCGGCAGTGGAGCAGAAAGCAGCGCAGATGGGTGTGAATGCAGTCATCGCCGTAGCCAATAAAGGAGCCAATCCGGTAGCTGTTCACTGCATGGATCATTCTTACATCGCCAGCTATGATATCGCTTTTAACAAGGCGTATACATGTGCGGCGCTGAAGATGCCGACCACACAGCTCAAGCAGCTGGCCCAGCCGGGCGGAGATCTGTACGGAATCCAGCATACAAATAACGGCAGGATCGTTATATTCGGCGGTGGCATCCCGATCATGAAGGATGGCGTGTGCATCGGAGGACTCGGCGTGAGCGGAGGCAGTGAAGCACAGGACACCGAACTCGCGGAATCTGCGCAGTCAGTGATTGACAAGTTTTAAAGGAGGAAGCCAAAAATGGCAGTTAGTGAAGCTGAATTAAAAGCCATCGTGTCCGCAGTCGTAGCACAGGTTAAGACCGGTGACGAACCGAAGCAGGCACAGCTTGGTATTTTTAATGATATGAACACTGCGATCGCAGCAGCAAAAGATGCACAGAAGATCATGCAGCGTATGCCGATGGATCTGCGAGAGAAGATGATCTCCAAGATCCGTGAGCTTACCAAAGAGAATGCAGAGATCCTTGCAAAGATGGCAGTGGAAGAGACCGGAATGGGTAATGTGGGAGACAAGATCTTAAAGCATCAGCTCCTCGCAGAGAAGACCCCCGGAACAGAAGATATTACAACAACCGCATGGTCAGGAGACCGCGGACTGACATTGATCGAGATGGGACCTTTTGGTGTGATCGGAGCGATTTGCCCCTGTACCAACCCGTCAGAGACAATTTTATGTAATGCGATCGGAATGCTCGCAGGTGGCAACACCGTAGTATTCTGCCCGCATCCCCAGGCAATCAAGACTTCATTATATGCAGTAGAACTGGTCAACAAGGCATCACTTGCAGTTGGCGGTCCCTGCAACGTAGCTGTAGCACTTGCACATCCTACGATGGAGTCCAGCAATATCATGATGAAGCATCCTGATATCCACCTCATCGCAGCTACCGGAGGACCGGGAGTTGTAACAGCCGTTCTTTCTTCAGGAAAGAGAGGTATCGGTGCCGGAGCCGGTAACCCGCCCGCACTCGTAGATGAGACAGCTGATATCCGTAAGGCAGCCAGAGATATCGTCAATGGATGTACATTCGATAACAACCTTCCTTGTATCGCAGAGAAAGAGGTTGTATGTGTCGACAGCGTATGCGATGAGCTGATCCACTGGATGTTAGAGGAGGATGACTGTTATATGGCATCTCCCGAAGAGCAGCAGAAGCTGGTTGACACCGTACTCATTAACGGCAAGCTGAACCGTAAGTGTGTCGGAAGAGATGCACGTACCTTACTTTCCATGATCGGAGTAAACGCACCGGCAAATATCCGCTGCATCATCTTCGAGGGAGAGAAAGAGCATCCGCTGATCGAGAAAGAGCTGATGATGCCGATCTTAGGTATTGTTCGTGCAAAGGATATCGATGACGCGATCGAGAAGGCTGTATGGTTAGAGCATGGCTGCCGCCACTCTGCACATATGCATTCAAAGAACGTAGAGAACCTGACACGTTTCGGACAGGCAATCGATACAGCAATCTTTGTAAAGAACGGTCCCAGCTACGCAGCACTCGGATTCGGTGGTGAAGGCTTCTGTACATTCACGATCGCATCCCGTACCGGTGAGGGCCTGACATCAGCCAGCACCTTTACCAAGAGACGTCGTTGCGTAATGAGCGACAGTTTATGTATTCGCTAGTAGGAGGCAGATAAAATGGCAGTAAATGAAAAAGAGATTGAAGCCATCGTTAAATCCGTATTAGATGGCATGAGAGATCCCAGTGCTCTCGCATCCAGCACAAGCGCAGCATCCGGCGCTTCCGGAAATATTCCGAAGACCGCACATGTTGCCATGCTGACCGAGTTAAAGCACTTTGATATCAAAGAGTTCCCGATCCCTGAGGTTGGAGATAACGACATCCTCGTAAAGGTAGAGGGATGTGGTGTGTGCGGAACTGACGCACACGAGTTTAAGGTAGATCCGTTCAGTCTGATCCCCGTAGCATTAGGACATGAGGGAACCGGCGAGATCGTTAAGATGGGTAAGAACGTCAAGAAGGATTCCGCAGGAAAAGACGTAAAGGTCGGCGACAAGATCGTTACCTGCATGATCTTCAAGGATAACCCGGACATCACAATGTATGATCTGAACAAGCAGAACGTTGGCGGCGCTGACGTATACGGATTACTTCCGGATGATGATTGCCATCTGAACGGATGGTTCTCAGATTACATCCTGATCCGTGGTGCATTAGGATCTACATTCTTCAATGTAAGTGATCTGGATCTGGATTCACGAATCCTGATCGAGCCCTGCGCAGTACTCGTTCACGCAGTAGAGCGTGCAAAGACAACCGGCATCTTACGTTTCAACAGCCGCGTAGTCGTACAGGGATGCGGACCGATCGGTCTGATCTGTATCGCAGTACTCCGCACCATGGGTGTTGAGAATATCGTAGCTGTAGACGGAAACGAGCAGCGTCTTGAGTTCGCTAAGAGAATGGGCGCAGAGAAATCTGTGAACTTCATGAACTACAAGGGTGTGGAAGCACTTGCAGGAGCTGTAGAGGAAGCATTCGGCGGACATTTAGCTGATTTCGCATTCCAGTGTACCGGTAATCCGCATGCTCATTCAAACATCTACAAGATGATCCGCAACGGCGGCGGACTTTGCGAGCTGGGCTTCTTCATCAACGGTGGAGATGCAACCATCAATCCGCACTTTGATCTCTGCTCTAAGGAGATCACACTCGTAGGATCATGGGTATACACATTAAGAGATTATGTGACAACATTTGATTTCCTGAAGAGAGCACAGGCGATCGGACTTCCGATCAAGGAGCTGATCACTCACAAGTTCCCGTTAGAGGAGATCAACGAAGCACTTGAGACCAACCTTTCCATGAAGGGTCTGAAGATCGCAATCGTTAACAAATAATTCGGAGGTAGCATATGGCACAGGCTTGTGGTATTATTGAAGTGTTCGGTCTGGTGACCGCTTTTGAGGCGGCAGATGCGGGCTGCAAAGCAGCAGATGTAACCTTAGAGCCCTTCGACCGAAACAAACCGGCAAATGCAGATGCACTTCCAGTTCCCCTTATCATTTGCATTAAGTTCCGCGGCTCAGTCGTAGATGTGACTGCAGCGGTAGATGCGGCACAGGAAGTCGCAGAGCGGTCGACCGGAATGGTATCCCGTTATATTATTTCCGGACCGGATGAGGGTACACAGATGATGTTTGGCTTAAACGCCTTTGATAAAAATTAAAAAGCATAAAATTAGGAGGATATAACAATGGCACAGGAAGCATTAGGAATGGTTGAGACTAGAGGACTTACAGCAGCAATCGAGGCTGCAGATGCAATGGTAAAGGCAGCAGAGGTAGTTCTGATCGGAACAGAGAAGATCGGTTCCGGATTAGTAACTGTTATGGTACGTGGAGATGTAGGAGCTGTTAAGGCAGCTACAGAGACAGGCGGAGCAGCAGCATCCAAGCTTGGCGAGTTAGTAGCAGTACACGTAATCCCCAGACCTCATAATGACGTTGAGAAGATCCTTCCGACCGTAAAATAGTTCAAAGGACGTCTGACACTTAAGAAGGAGTGCTTATGAAGTCATTAGGTTTATTGGAAGTTGCCGGTGTTACGGCTGCTGTGACTGCACTGGATATCATGTGCAAGACCGCAGATGTAGAGTTCGTAACATGGGAACGCAAGCTGGGCGGACGTCTGGTGACGATCATCGTAGAGGGTGAAGTCGCCGCTGTCAGACAGGCAGTGGAAGCCGCAGCAGCAAATGGAATAAAAAAACCTGTCAATTATACTGTCATTGCGAGACCGCATGAGGAGATCGTCCGTCTGGTAGAGTTATCCGCCAGCAGAATGAAGCCGAAGATGCCCGTGAAGACAGAGACACCGAAGAAAGGTGAGTCATAATCATGGCAGAGAGAAAAACGACGACAACCGCTGCAAAGCGCACACCGCGCACGACAGCAAAAACAACCCCGGCAGCAGCACCTGCCGAAGAAAAGAAAACGGAGGTAAGAAAAATGGCACAGGAAGCATTAGGAATGGTTGAGACCAGAGGACTGACTGCAGCAATCGAGGCAGCAGATTCAATGTGTAAAGCAGCAAACGTAGTATTAGTAGGAACAGAGAAGATCGGTTCCGGATTAGTAACCGTTATGGTACGTGGAGATGTAGGAGCTGTTAAGTCTTCAGTAGAAGCAGGCGCAGCAAACGCAGCAAAGCTTGGCGAACTCGTAGCTACACACGTAATCCCCAGACCTCACAACGACGTTGAGAAGATTCTTCCGACCGTACAGTAATTCATAGGTAGATAGAGAATCTGACACATCCGGATGCCGAATACGGCATCCGGAGTTTAAAATCAACTAGGAGCGTTTGTGAATATGGATGAGAAAAAGATTGAATTGATCACAAAGCTTGTTATGGAAGTGATGCAGGATGAGTCTGCAGCCGGATCAAAAGAGGGATACATGGTACCGGTCGGTGTTTCCGCACGTCATGTGCATCTGACACAGGAGCATGTAGAAGTATTATTTGGACCCGGATATCAGCTGACCAAGAAGAAAGACTTAATGGGTGGTCAGTTTGCTTCCAATGAGCAGGTGACGATCGTTGGAACCAAGCTTCGTGCGATTGAGAATGTCCGTATCTTAGGACCTGTCAGAAAAGCCTCTCAGGTAGAGATCTCCATGACAGATGCACGTACGTTAGGTGTAGCACCGGTGATCCGCAATTCCGGTGATACCGCAGGATCGGCACCGATCGCACTTGTCGGACCGAAGGGTGCGTTGTACTTAAAAGAAGGTTGTATCGTAGCCAAGAGACATATTCATATGTCACCTGCAGATGCAGCCGCAGCAGGACTTGCTGACAAGGATGTCGTATCCGTAGTCGCTTCCAATGACCGCGGAACAACATTTGACGAGGTATTGATCCGTGTAGATCCCAGCTTTACGCTGGAAATGCACATTGATACTGATGAGGCAAATGCTGCAAAATTAAAGACCGGTGACACAGTTGTCATTAAATAAAGGTGAACTGATATGATTATAGGCAAGGTTGTTGGGAGTGTGATCTCCACACGCAAAAATGAAAATCTGGTAGGCAATAAGTTTCTGATCATTGAGCCGATTCACTCAATGGCGCATGCAGGTGACCGTCTCGTGGCGATCGACAATGTAGGTGCAGGTATCGGAGAAGCTGTTTTGGTTGCGACCGGAAGCGCTGCAAGAATTGGCTGTGGAATGGATAGCGCACCAATCGATGCTGCAATCGTTGGAATTATTGATGAAGGTGTAAAACTGGAATAAAATGACTGCTAACAGATCAGTAGTCGTACAACTGGAGTAATTGCTATGATAGAGATAAATGAACTGATAGATGTAGTAAAGAATAGTGGTGTCTGCGGAGCCGGTGGGGCCGGTTTCCCTTCTTATGGCAAGATCGATGCACGTGCCAAGACGATTATTCTCAACTGTGCGGAGTGTGAGCCCCTCTTACGTCTGCACAGACAGGTACTGGAGAAGTATCCGTATGAGATCCTGAGCACGCTGTATCAGATGGCATTGTCCATCGGCTGTAATGAGGTCATCATCGGTGTAAAAGAAGCATATAAGCAGACCGTGGAAGCTGTCCGTGCGCATCTTCGTTCATTCCCCATTATTTCTATAGGTCTTCTGCCGGAGGTATATCCGGCAGGAGACGAAGTTGTTCTGATCCATGAGCTGACCGGCAAGGTGGTTCCCCCCGGAAGCATCCCGATCCAGGTCGGTGTGGCAGTGTTCAACGTAGAGACAGTATTTAATATTTATCAGGCTTTGAATTTCAAAAAGCCTGTCACACACAAGTTTATTACGATCTCAGGTGAGGTAGCCAATCCTGTGACCAAGTATGTACCGCTCGGAATGACTGTGGCAGATGTCGTAGCGCTCGCAGGCGGTGTGACTGTAGATGATCCGGTATATCTGATGGGAGGTCCGATGACCGGTAATCTCTGCAGCAAATATGATCTGATTACAAAGACCTCCAATGCAATTATCGTACTTCCGGAGGAACATCCGGTCGTAAAGAAAAAGAGACAGAATACACAAATCAGCATGAAACGTGCGATGGCATCCTGCTGTCAGTGTGAGATGTGTACGGATCTGTGCCCCAGAAATCTGTTGGGACATCCGATCCAGCCGCATCTGTTCATGAGAGCCGCTACGAGCGGAACCACACAGGATGTCGGACCATTTTTAAATACATTTTTCTGCAGTTCCTGCGGATTGTGCGAGATGTATTCCTGCAATCAGGGATTATCACCCCGTTCATTGATCGCAGAGTACAAGGCTGGGCTTCGTGCGAACGGAGTGAAACCGCCGAAGGTAGAGGCAGGACCGGTCAAGAAACAGAGACCGCTTCGCAGAGTACCGATCTCGAGACTTCGTGCAAGACTCGGATTGGAACAGTATAATGTAAAGGCACCGTTAGATGAGTCGATCATCATCGTTGACCAGGTCAAGGAAAAGCTGAGTCAGCATATCGGTGCGCCGGCAGTACCGGTCGTAAAGGTCGGAGATGTCGTAAAAGAAGGACAGAAGATCGCTGAGGCGGCAGAGAATGCACTCAGTCTTCCGATACATGCATCGATTGACGGCGTGGTCACAGATGTGACGAACCGTGACATTACCATTCGGGCACAGAAATAGTACATTATCATAGCCACAGGCTACGGAAGGAACAGAGAGGAAATACAGTATGGGTAGAGCATTAGGAATGGTGGAGTACAAGACAGTATCCACAGGTGTTTTAGCAGCAGATCTGGTGTTGAAGACCGCAGACGTTAAGATCATCGAGGCACAGACGGTCTGCCCCGGAAAATATATTGTGATTTTTGAAGGAGATATCAGTGCGGTACGCGCATCTGTAGATGCGGCAGCCACCCGTTATCCGGAACAGCTGATCGACAGTTTCCTGCTGGGTAATCCGCATGACGGCATTTTCCCTGCGATCTATGGAACGGTAGATATTAAAAATCATAACGCACTTGGCGTGTTAGAGACTTTCGATGCATCCTCTATCTTTGTAGCAGCGGATGAGGCAGCGAAGACTGCGGAGGTAGATCTGATCGAGATCCGTGTGGCACGTGGTATGTGTGGTAAATCATATGTATTCCTGACCGGAGAGGTCGCAGCAGTTACAGCAGCGATCAAGAAGGCAGAGGCCGCTGTCAGTGAACGCGGCATGTATCTGGACAGCTCTGTGATCGCGAGTCCGGATGCCCAGCTGTGGGATACGATCTTATAATTGAATGAATATGAATTATGCAACGGCTGTCGGTAATCCCGACAGCCATTCTTGACAACAATGAAAATGAATATAATGGGAATAATGGGAGGTTTGCCTGATGCTGGCAGCTGAGAGAAGAAATGAGATATTAGAACTGTTACGTGAAGAGGGACGGGTGATCGTTGCAGATCTGAGTAAAAAATATGATGTGACAGAGGAGACGATCCGACGCGATCTGGAGAAACTTGAAAATGATGGTTATGCAGAGCGTACTTATGGCGGTGCGGTCGTAAAGGGCTGCGAGAAGGACGAGATACCGTTTTTGGTGCGTAAACGTGAGAATGTGGAAGCAAAGATGCATATCGCGCAGATCATCTCGCAGATGATCCATGACGGTGACCGTCTGATGCTGGATGCGAGCACGACTGCATTGTTTGTAGCAAAACAGATCAAGGAGAAGAAAAATATCACAGTGATCACGAATTCGATCGAGATCCTGTTAGAACTGGCGGATGTTCAGGACTGGAAAGTGTTGTCTACCGGTGGTTCACTGAAGGGGCGCGCATTATCCCTGCTCGGTTATCAGGCAGAGCGTATGGTAGATGGATTTTTCGTAGACAAAGCGATCATCTCCTGCAAAGGTGCTGATCTGCAGAAGGGATTTACGGATTCCAACGAATTAGATGCCGGAATTAAGAAACAAATGTTAAATTCTGCCACAAAACGCATTATGGCTGTTGACAATGCCAAGTTCAATCATTTATCATTTACACAGGTGGTTGATTTTTCGGGAATAGATGTGCTCGCCACAGACAGGAAGCTCTCGCCCGAGTGGGAGGCACGTCTGCGACAGAGCGATGTGGAGATTCTATATACAGATGAGCAGAACTGACAGATACTATGTGATCATTAATGAGAAAGCCGGAAGCGGACAGAGAAAGCAGATCTGGCAAAAACAATTAAAACCGGAGCTGATCCGTCGCGGGGTTCATTTCCGTGCATACGAGTGTGTATGCGTGGGAGACAGCGCAAAGGCGATGGAACTGATCCAGAAGGAAAAAGATGAACAGCTGACGATCATAGTCATAGGCGGAGACGGTACTTTTAATGAGGTACTGAATCATGTCTATGACTTTTCGCGCATTACATTCGGTTTTATACCGATGGGATCGGCAAATGATCTGGGTTATGCGCTCGACATTCCGGACGATCCGATGCAGGCACTCATACATATCCTCAGAGGCGATAGACGCCGTGCGATCGATCTGGGCAAGTCGGTCTACCGGTCTGGAGAAGAAGAACATACACGTTATTTTGCGATCAGTTCCGGTGTCGGACTGGATGCCGAGGCGTGCAGAGTCTCGATCAAAAGCGATCTGAAATCATTTCTGAACCGGATCCATCTGGGGCGTCTGATCTATCTGATCAATGCGCTCAAAATGTTGTTTACACAGCCGCTGACAAACGGCCGGATCACATTTTATGATGGCAGGGGGCATGAGAGCGTGCGGGAAGTACATCGCCTGTATTTTCTGGCAGGCATGAACCAGCCGAATGAGGGTGGACATCTGATCATGGCAGCGAAAGCCAGACCGACAGACGCTAAGCTGTCTTTTGCACTGGCATGGGATATGAACCGCCTGCAGGCGCTTTTCAGCCTGATGCTGCTGGTGATGCGTCATACCGACCATATTTCCGGCTATGAGGTGATCGATGCACGCGGATGCCGGATCGAACTGGAGAATCCGCTGGAACTGCATACAGATGGCGAGACACATGGCAGGCATGCACAGGTGGTTATCGAATGCATGCCCGGTACATTAAAGATGCTTTTGTAATTTACATGTATAGTTACAGTCATAAACGGAGTACCCCTTTCATACGATAGAGTAGGATAAGTATCGTAGAAAGGGGTTTTTTATGTCTGATAGATCACAAACAGAGTACAATCTGTATAAGGACATTCGTGACCGGACCGGCGGGGATATCTATATCGGAGTGGTAGGCGCGGTCCGCACGGGGAAGTCTACATTCATCAAACGTTTCATGGAACTGATGGTATTGCCGTATCTGCAGGATGAGCACGAGAAGGAGCGGCTGACCGATGAACTGCCGCAGGCTGCGACTGGCAAGACAGTGATGACGACCGAACCGAAGTTTATACCCAAGGAGGCTGCACAAATCCATGTTGCAGAGGAGCTGGATATGCGTGTGCGCATGATCGACTGCGTGGGGTATATGGTTGACGGTGCGAGTGGCCATATCGAGAACGGAAAGGAGCGCATGGTCAAAACGCCCTGGATGGACGAGGAGATTCCGTTTACGAGGGCGGCAGAACTCGGCACACAGAAGGTCATCCGGGATCATGCGACGATCGGTATCGTGATGACGACAGATGGATCGTTTACCGATATTCCGCGGGCATCTTATGAACCGGCGGAGCAGCGTACGGTCGCGGAATTGAAACAGAGTGGAAAGCCGTTTCTGATCGTACTCAATACGAACAAACCATACAGTGATGCGACCAGAATGCTGGCCAAACAGATGCAGGAGACATATGGAGTGGCTGTGCTGCCGATGAACTGTGACCAGTTACATATCGAGGATGTCAATCATCTGCTCGAGGAGCTCTTGTATGAATTTCCGGTGAGCCGGATGAATTTTTATCTCCCGAAATGGGTCGACATGTTATCCATGGATGACCCGGTGAAGCAGAGTCTGTTTACATATGCAAGATTGCTGCTGGATGCGGTGACTAATGTGCGCGATTTCAGGGAACTGCAGCCCGCTGAGCCGGAAGCACCGATCGCAGCGGTGCGGAAAGAAAATATCTGTCTGGCGGACGGAGTCGGAAACTGGCGGTTGGAGGTGGATGATCAGTATTATTACGAAAACATCAGCCGTATGGCAGGTGTGCCTGTCAAAAATGAGTATGAACTGATCGCGCTCGTGAGGGATCTGGCTGAGAAAAAACAGGAATATGAGAAGGTATCGGATGCGATCGAAGCGGTGCGCCGCCGTGGTTATGGCGTGGTGACACCGACACTCGCAGAGATCGATATGGAAGAGCCGCAGCTCATGAAGCACGGCAGCAAATTCGGTGTCCGCATGAAGGCGAGTTCGCCGTCGATCCATATGATCCGTGCAAATATTGAGACAGAGATCGCACCGATCGTCGGCAGCGAGGATCAGGCAAAGGATCTGATCAGCTATATCAAGGCGGGAAAGACCGAGGATGGCGGTGTATGGAATACGAATATATTCGGAAAGACCGTGGGAGAACTGATGGAAGACGGAATCCGGAATAAGATCAGCCGCATGGATGATGAGTGTCAGAGTAAGCTGCAGGATACGATGCAGAAAGTAGTCAATGATAACAATGGAGGACTGGTGTGCATTATACTGTAATGTCGGGCCGGGGATCAGGAACGATCCCCGGCTTGTTTTTTTGCCGGGATATCAGTATAATGAGCAGAGTATGAGTGTACAAATATAACTGAAAAGAGGAACATGGTTATGAACGAACAGATAAATATCCGCGCGAAGTTCGCAAAATATGTCTCGCTGAACGTATGCGGAATGGTCGGTATCTCATTATATATTCTGGCAGATACATTTTTTATCGCACAGGCAGTCGGAGCGGACGGTATCACAGCACTCAATCTGGTGCTGCCGCTCTACAGTCTGATCTTTGCGATCGGTCAGATGATCGGCGTCGGCAGTGCGATCCGTTTTTCGGTAGAGAATGCACAGGGCAGGGAGAGCCGTTATCCGTGGTTTTCGAACGCCATTCTCTGGGCGGGTATTCTGGGATTGATGTTTTCGGTGACAGGTGTCGCTTTTGCAGAGCAGATCGTGGCATTGCTGGGTGCGGATGCATCGATCGTAGCGGTGGGTGCACCTTATACGAGAATATTCATGAGCTTTTCACCTTTTTTTATGTGGAATCACGTGTGCAATGCTTTTGTGCGCAATGATGGCAGACCGATGGTGGCGATGGCAGCGACGCTGATCAGCAGTCTGTTCAATATCGTCTTTGACTATATTTTGATGTATCCGTTTGGCCTGGGAATGGCCGGAGCTGCGCTGGCAACGGCATGTTCACCGGTCGTAGGTATCCTGATCTGCCTGATCCATCTGCTGTCAAAGCGTTCTTCGCTTCGTTTTTCATGGATCGCTCCGAACTTCAGGCGTCTTATACGCGCCTGTCAGGTTGGTGTATCGGCATTTGTCGGTGAGATCTCATCCGGTGTGACGACTGCGGTGTTTAATTTCCTGATTCTGGGGCTGGCTGGTAATACCGGTGTGGCAGCCTACGGAGTCGTGGCCAATCTGTCGATCGTGGCTGTCGCGATGTTCAACGGTATCGCGCAGGGTACACAGCCGCTGATCAGTGATTTTTACGGACGTGGGGAGCGTACGGCGGTCCGTCGCGTGATCCGCATGGGCATGGGACTGTCGCTGGTCTTTGCGTTGCTGATCGTAATCGTGACATGGGGCTGCAGTGCACCGATCGTGTCTGTGTTTAATAAGAGTGCGGATCCGGTGCTTGCGTCGTATGCGACGGAGGGATTGCGGCTCTATATGCTGGGATTTTTCTTCGCCGGATGGAATATGATCGCATCGTCTGTGTTCAGTTCCATGGAGCAGGCGCGGGCAGCTTTTCTGACATCTGTCCTGCGCGGATTTGTCATGATCGTGCTGTGTGCGCTGGTGCTCGCGGCGCTGTTTGACATGACAGGTGTGTGGCTGGCGTTTCCGGTGGCGGAGGCACTGACACTGATTGTGACGTTGTGGTATATGAGGAAGCTTTCTTTTTGAACTGACTTATGTTAAAATTATCTGGTAATTGCGAAAATATATTTTATACGGGCTGTTGGGCTGTGGTTACAGCAGCAATCTGATCAGGATACTACTGCAGCCACGGCCAGACAGCCCGGATAAAGAATAGTTTTATAAACGCATATTGAAATGATGAAGTAAAGGAGAATCACTATGAACGAAGTATATGAAAAACTGTTGAAATGTTATGAGAGTGTCAAGGCAAAGGTCGATTTTACACCGGAGATAGCGCTGATCTTAGGTTCCGGTCTCGGTGACTATGCCGATCAGATTGAGGTTGTAGCGACACTTGATTATAAGGATATTGAGGGATTTCCGGTGTCTACCGTACCGCTGCACAAGGGGCGTTTTGTATTCGGATATGTAGAGGGTGTGCCGGTCGTGATCATGCAGGGACGCGTGCATTATTACGAGGGATATTCCATGACAGATGTCGTACTGCCGACCAGACTGATGAAGCTGATGGGAGCGAAGGTATTGTTCCTCACAAACGCATCCGGCGGTATCAGACAGGGCTTCCATGCCGGAGATTTCATGTTGATCAGGGATCATATCTCATGCTTTGTACCGTCACCGCTGATCGGTGCCAATATCGAAGAACTCGGAACGAGATTCCCCGACATGAGCCATATCTACGACGAGGATCTGCAGCAGATCGTGAAAAAGGCAGCCTGCGATCTGGACATTCATTTGAAAGAGGGCGTATATATCCAACTCACCGGTCCGGCTTATGAGACTCCGGCAGAGATCAATATGTGCCGGGCGATGGGTGCAGACGCAGTCGGCATGTCTACGGCATGTGAGGCACAGGCAGCAAAGCATATGGGCATGAAGGTTGTCGGTGTTTCCTGCATCTCCAATCTGGCAGCAGGTATCTCGCCGAAGCCGCTTACACATGCGGAGATCACGGAGACCGCGGATGCAGTCGCTCCGATGTTCAAGCAGCTTTTGACCGAGACGATCAGACATATAGCGAAAACACTGTAGAATCAAAGGAGAACAGATTTCATGAATATACGTTTTTTTAATGCGAAGATTCTTTGCCTGAAGGATGATGCGGCGCATGAATACCAGATCATAGAAGGTGAGCTGTGGGTGCGCGGCAATGAGATCGCCTATATTGGTGATGGCAGTGATACGAGCCATGTATTACTGCCCGGTGAAGTCATTTTGTGGGATCGCGAGATCGATGCTGCGGGCAAGCTCATCATGTCGGGCTTTAAAAACGCACATACGCATACCGCGATGACATTCCTGCGTTCCTATGCGGATGATCTGCCGTTACAGAACTGGCTGAATGAGCAGGTGTTTCCGCGTGAGGGACAGCTCACGGAGGACGACTGCTATTGGCTGAATATTTTAGGTATCATGGAATATCTGACGAGTGGTATCACCTCGAATTTTGACATGTATTTCTTCCCGCCTGTGGATGCAAAGGCATCGGTCGATACAGGATTTCGTACCGTGCAGACGAGTGGACTCAATAACTTTGGCGGCACGGTAGAACTCATGGAGGAAAACTACCACATCGTCAATGAGATGAGTGACCTCACGAGCTTTATCGTGGGATTCCATGCGGAGTATACGACTTCCCCCGAACTGATGCAGGGAGTCGCAGCACTCGCACAGAAATTAAAATCACCGGTATTTTTGCACAATTCTGAGACGAAGCTCGAGGTCGAGGAGTGTATCGGACGATACGGCAAGACTCCGACGCAGCTCACGGATGCACTCGGCATGTATGAATATGGCGGCGGCGGCTATCATTGCGTATGGATGGATGATACGGATTTTGAGATCTTTAAAAAGCGCGGACTTACGGCAGTGACAAACCCGGCATCGAATCTGAAGCTGGCGAGCGGCATCGCGCCGGTCAGCCGCTATGTCGCAGAGGGTATCCCGGTAGCGATCGGTACAGATGGGCCTGCGAGCAACAATTGTCTGGATATGTTCCGCGAGATGTTTTTGACGACTGCACTGGCAAAGGTAAAGGATATGGATGCGGCAGCAGTACCTGCGAATGAAGTGCTCTACATGGCAACGACAGCCGGCGCGCGCGCGATGGGACTGGGTGACTGCGATGATCTGGCGGTCGGTAAAAAGGCAGATCTGATACTGATCGACCTGATGCAGCCAAACATGCAGCCGGAGAACAATCTGGTGAAAAATATCGTCTACAGCGGCAGCAAACAGAATGTAGTACTGACGATGGTCAATGGACGGATTCTCTATGAAAACGGCAATTTTGAGATCGGCTTTGATCCGAAGGAGATCTATGCAAAGGCAAATGAGATCATCGGAAGAATGAAATAAGAGGACAGGAATTTATGAACGTATTATTTATTCATCACAGTTGTTTCGTGGTGGAACTCGACACGAAAGTGCTCGTATTTGATTATTTTAACGGCGATCGTGTGAATGGTTATCATTTTGGTGGCAAACTGCCGGTCTATGATGCGGATACGCCGATGTATTTTTTCGCGAGTCATAAACATCAGGATCATTTTGATATGGATATTTATCGATTTGCGGAACGTTATGAGAACATCCACTATATCATTTCCAAGGATGCGAAGCTCAGCCCCAATTTTTTGAAAAAACACGGCATTGATCCTGCGATCCGCGAGAAGATCACCTATGTGACACACGGAGAGGATTATGTGGTCGATGATGTCAAGGTGCACACCTATCTGTCAACGGATGCCGGTGTGGCTTTTGCGGTGGAAGCCGATGGACGGCATATCTATCATGCCGGAGATCTGAACAACTGGAAATGGGAGGGCGCCGGAGATCTGATCAACGGCAAGATAGAGCGCGTCTATAAGCATCAGATCAATCTGATGTCGGATACTTATTTTGACGTGGCTTTTGTCGTGCTCGATCCGAGACTGGCGCAGCATAAGTTCAAGGGCTTTGATTACTTTATGAAAAATGTATCAGCCAAATATGTCTTCCCGATGCACTGCTGGCAGGAGTTCGGTGTGATCGATGAGTATCTGAGCCGGATCGCCAATCCGACATTTACGGGGCGCATCATGCGCATCACGCAGGAAAACCAGTATTTTGAAGAGTTGGAGTAGAATAGCATGAAGGTAACGATATTTACAGACGGAGCGGCACGGGGCAATCCGGATGGACCGGGGGGTTACGGAGCCATCCTGCGCTATGTGGACAGCCGTGGAGAAGTGCATGAAAAAGAACTGTCCGCCGGATATAAAAAGACGACGAATAACCGTATGGAGCTCATGGCGGCGATCCGCGGTCTCCAGCAGCTCAACCGGCCCTGTGAGGTGGATCTGTATTCGGATTCCAAGTACCTTACGGATGCGTTCAACCAGCACTGGATCGACAGCTGGCAGAAAAAGGGATGGGTCAAGTCCGATAAAAAGCCTGTTAAAAATATCGATCTGTGGAAGGCACTGCTGGCAGCAATGCAGCCACATCAGGTGAAATACATCTGGGTCAAGGGACACGACGGTCATCCGGAGAATGAGCGCTGTGATGAGCTCGCTACAGGTGCTGCGGATGGCGACGGGCTGCTCGATGACGTGGAACTGGCGGAACCGTAGTGAATATGAGAAACATATTGAAAATACGCATAAAATCGTTTATAATTTGATAGGTTATTTTTATTCGTAGGGCATGGCTCATCAGACGAGATGGGCTGTGCACATCGGTGAGCAGATAGGAGGTCTTACTATGATAGCAATTCTGGGGAGCTTTTTACAATATGTAATTATCATGGTTATACTGGCGGCAGTCGGTGTGGGCGGTGCATTCGCAGGGAAAAAGCTGCGTGAGCGCAAGGATGCACAGACAGCTGCACAGGCTGCGGAAGACAAGCAGTAAAATAGTAACCGTGAAGGTAGAAAGCGGTTACAAAAAATATACACGAACGTGTGAACTGGAGGAAACACTGTGAAAAAGAAGTATGGCGTAAATGAACTGCGCAAAATGTATCTGGAATTTTTTGAGAGCAAGGGACATCTGGCGATGAACAGCTTCTCCCTCGTTCCGCATAATGACAACAGCCTTCTGCTGATCAACGCAGGTATGGCACCGTTAAAGCCTTATTTTACCGGACAGGAGATCCCGCCGAGAAGACGTGTGACGACCTGCCAGAAGTGTGTGCGTACCGGTGATATCGAGAACGTAGGAAAGACAGCCAGACATCTGACCTTTTTCGAGATGCTCGGTAATTTCTCTTTCGGAGATTATTTCAAGCATGAGGCGATCGCATGGTCATGGGAGTTTCTGACCAAAGTGCTGGGACTGGAAGAGGATCGTCTGTATCCTTCCATCTATGGCGAGGATGAAGAGGCATTTGACATCTGGACCAAGGAGGTCGGTGTAGCTCCTGAGCGCATCACACGTTTCTATCGTGACCCGGAGACCGGAGAGTGCGATAACTTCTGGGAGCATGGCGCAGGCCCCTGCGGACCGTGTTCTGAGATCTATTACGACCGCGGAGAAAAATACGGCTGCGGCAAGCCCGACTGTAAGGTAGGCTGCGACTGTGACCGTTTTATGGAAGTATGGAATAACGTATTTACACAGTTCAACGGTGACGGCCACGGCGGTTATGAAGAACTGGAGAATAAAAATATCGATACCGGTATGGGACTGGAGCGTCTGGCGGTTGTCATGCAGGACGTGGATTCCGTGTTTGATATCGACACGATGAAGGCGATCCGTGACCATATCTGCAAGCTGTGCGGCAAGACGTACCAGCAGGATGCACTCGATGATGTCAGCATCCGTCTGATCACCGACCACATCCGTTCGACCACGTTTTTGATTTCCGACGGTGTGATGCCGACGAATGAGGGACGCGGCTATGTACTCCGCCGGCTGATCCGCAGAGCTGCCAGACACGGCAGAATGCTCGGCATTCCGGGAACATTTATGGCAGATCTCGCTGCGACCGTGATCCGCGAGAGCAAGGACGGATATCCGGAGCTTGAGGAGAAGAAAAATTTTATCTTCAAGGTGCTCACACAGGAAGAGGAGCAGTTTAATAAGACGATCGATCAGGGTCTGAAGATCTTAGCTGATATGGAAAAGGATATGCAGGCAGCAGGAGAGAAGGTGCTCTCCGGCGAGAATGCATTCAAGTTATATGACACGTACGGATTCCCGGTAGATCTGACTGCCGAGATCCTTGAGGAAAAAGGATATACGCTCGATCAGGCAGGATTTGATGCCTGCATGAAGGAGCAGAAGGAAAAAGCCCGTGCAGCCCGCAAGGAGACCAATTACATGGGTGCGGATGCAACGGTTTATGATGAGATCGATCCGGCGATCACCTCGGCATTTGTAGGCTATGACCACACCACTGCCAAGTCAAAGATCATCGTATTGACAACCGAGACCGAACTGGCCGAGGCATTGACCGAAGGCGTGAACGGCACGATCATCGTGGATGAGACTCCGTTCTATGCGACGATGGGTGGACAGATCGGAGATACCGGTGTGATCACGACAGCAGAAGGTGAGTTTGCCGTATCTGATACGATCAAGTTAAAAGGCGGTAAGATCGGACATGTCGGAACATGCACCAAGGGTATGATCAAGGTCGGAGATGAGGCTACACTTAACATCGATACCGCACGCAGAGCAAAGATCTGCAAGAACCACTCCGCAACACATTTATTACAGAAAGCATTGCGTGAAGTACTCGGTACACATGTTGAGCAGAAGGGATCCAACCAGGATGCTGACCGTACCAGATTTGACTTCTCTCATTTCTCTGCAATGACACCTGAGGAACTGCAGCAGGTAGAAGACATCGTCAATGCCAAGATCAATGAGGCACTTCCGGTCGTGACAGAGGTCATGAGTGTGGATGAGGCGAAAAAGTCCGGTGCGATGGCACTGTTCGGTGAGAAATATGGTGAGAGTGTCCGCGTGGTATCTATGGGAGATTTCTCCAAGGAATTATGTGGTGGTACACACGTAGCCAATACTGCAGACATCAAGGCATTCAAGATCATTTCCGAGTCCGGTGTGGCTGCAGGTGTGCGCCGTATCGAGGCGATCACGGCAGATCATGTATTTGCATATTATGATGAGATCGAAAAGCAGTTAGAGGAAGCAGCAAGACTGTTAAAGACCAACCCCGCAGGCGTGATAGAGAAGATCACACATTTACAGGCAGAGATCAAGAGCCTGAACGCAGAGATTGAATCCATGAAGTCTAAGGCAGCCAAGGATGCGTTAGGAGATGTCATGGATCAGGTACAGGATGTCAAGGGCGTGAAGTTCTTAGCGACCAAGCTGGAAGGTGTAGACATGAACGGTCTGCGTGATCTTGGCGATCAGCTGAAAAATAAACTCGGCGAAGGCGTGATCCTGCTGGCATCCGTAGCGGATGGCAAGGTCAATCTCGTAGCTATGGCTACCGATGAAGCACAGAAGGCAGGTGCACATGCCGGTAATCTGATCAAGAGTATCGCTTCGATCGTAGGCGGAGGCGGCGGTGGACGCCCGAATATGGCACAGGCAGGCGGCAAGAATCCGGCCGGTGTCGATGATGCACTGGCAGAGGCAGTCAATGCCCTGAGTGGACAGATCAAATAAAATGCGTATAATTTTTTCTGGAAACAATCTTGACGAACAGAAAAAATATGGTATAATTATTTGCAGTGCAATTAGGATATGACCTTACAGTTGATATGCACAATTCACAACTGGAGGGAGGTTAGGTGTAAGAATGTCTAGTGTTACAGTTAAAGAGAACGAGACTTTAGATAGCGCTTTACGCAGATTTAAGAGAAACTGCGCAAAGGCAGGTATTCAGCAGGAGATTCGTAAAAGAGAGCATTATGAGAAGCCCTCTGTAAAGCGCAAGAAAAAATCTGAAGCAGCTAGAAAGCGTAAGTATAACTAATTTGATGTAGTTATGAACGACAAAACCCCGGAGCGGATGCGCCGGGGTTTTTTTCTGTCCGGAATGAGTCATAAGTGTTCTGCATGGTTCATATAGTGATATATGGACAGGGGGGATTTTTTGACTTTAAAATTATTTGGCGCAGGCTGCATCCTGCTATCATGCATTGGTTTTGTATTATCCAAAGAGCGGGAGTTCACAGAACATAAAAGACAGTTGGACGAGCTGGCGTTTCTTCTGGCGCTGCTGCAAAACGAGATATGCCGGCTGCGTTTTCCGTTGTCGGTCGTGCTGGAGCATTGCGCTGCGAAAGTGGATGATCCGTACCGCGTGTTGTGTGGGCAGGTACGGGAGATTCTGATCCGGCAGGAGCGGGGCGATGCATCAGCGATCTGGCGGGCACAGACAGAGACGGACAGAAATATGTTTTTGCTGGACGATGCGCAGTATCAGTTATTATCAGAGATCGGCGAGGTACTGCGGATGGACAATGTCGAACTTAAGGAGGAATTATTCGAGGGCTATCAAAAGAGGCTGGCAGTGCTGACAAAGGATTATGAGGCGGGTCTTGTGAGCAGGCGCAGACTGAACCGCTACGGAACGATGCTGGCAGGGATCTTTGTGATCATACTCCTGCTCTGAACACACATGTTAAAAATAAAAAAGTTATCATAACCTCCACTGATCGTTCATATAGTGATGTATGGACAATCAGTGGAGGTTTTTTATGTTGGAAGAACAGTTGATCAGATTATTTCCGATACATATGCGTGAAAAATTAAAGAGTGCAGATATCGACCAGCAGACACTCGAGGAGATCCGTGTGCGGGCGGGACAACCTCTCATGTTTTTGTATGGTGACAGAGAGTATTTTTTTGATGAAGTACATGGTGCACTCGTAACGAATCAGGCGGCCGCCTATCGCATGCGTCCGGGCGATCTCGAGGAGATGGTAAGCTTCCTGTGCAGCTATTCGATCTATGCCTATGAAGAACAGCTTCGTGTCGGATATCTCACACTGCGTGGCGGGCACCGGGTCGGCGTAGCCGGAGAGGCAGCATCCCGGCAGGGACGGATCGTGCGCCTGCAGCATATTTATTTTTTAAATATCAGGATCGCCCGCGAGCGAAAGGGATGTGCGAAGGAACTGGTGAATGCCGTGCGGGATGCGGGTGGGATCTATAATACGCTGATCCTCTCGCCGCCGGGTGTGGGCAAGACGACGTATCTGCGGGATGCGATCCGCATCTTATCAGAGGGAGATGACAGACATGCGGGCATGAAGGTCGGCGTGGTGGACGAGCGTTCGGAGCTGGGAGCCGGTTATCTGGGCATTCCGCAAAATGATCTCGGACCGCGCACGGATGTACTGGAAGGAGCCGGAAAGAGCGAAGGTATCTACATGCTGCTGCGGTCGATGTCGCCACAGGTGATCGCGGTGGATGAGCTCGGGGCGAAGGAGGACTTTGAAGCTGTGACACGGGCATTTCACAGTGGATGCCGCCTGATCGGGACGGTACACGGAGAAACGGTCGAGAGCCTGCAGCATCTGTGTGGATTTTTCAACTGGAGCGGAAAGGGCGAGATCGGGCGTTTTGCGGTGCTGGAGAAGGATGCACATGGGAGGCGCCGGATGCAGATCTATGACAGCCGTATGGAACTGGTGACCAAAATACAGTGAAGTGAAGGGGTATATATGAGCGTAAATATGATATTCAAGATAGCGGCAGTCGGTATTCTGGTCACGATTCTCGGACAGGTGCTCAAACATAGTGGGCGCGAGGAGCACGCGTTCCTCATCAGTCTGGCGGGACTCGTGCTCGTGCTGCTGTGGGTCGTACCGTATATCTATGAGCTGTTTGCAACGATGCAGACATTATTTGAACTGTGAGGCGGCTGTATGAATGTAGTGCAGATGTCCTTGCTGGCGGTGGCGGGTGTGCTGCTGGCGATGGTGTTCAAAAAGGAGCGCCCGGAATTAGGTATCGTGATCAGCATTGTCGTGTGCGTCTGTATCTTTTTTAGCATTCTTGGCAGATTGTCGATCCTGTTAGAGTCAGTTGGCAGACTGCGTGATCTGGCAGCGCTGGATGCCGGATATTTCCGCACGATCTTAAAAATGATCGGTATTACTTATGTGGCGGAATTTGCGGTCAGCCTGTGCAGGGATGCCGGATATGTAACGATCGCATCACAGATCGAGATGTTTTCCAAGATATCGATCCTGCTGCTGGCGCTACCTGTGATCGAGGCGTTTTTGCAGTTGATCGCGACGGTGGTGACATGAAAGATACGGAAAAAAGGAAAAATCAAAATAACATAAAAAACAGAAAAAATCTATGCATATGCATAAATGCGATCATGGCGCTGATCATAGCCTCGCTGACGTTGAACATGAGCGCAGAACCGGTCATGGCTGCCGGGATTCAGGTGGAAGATACGACAGCGTTGGATGATCTGACCGATGAACTGCTCGGTGAGCTGGAGACGGATGGACTGGAGGATTTTCTGCAGGGACAGCAGGCAGATGCCGATATGGATCTGAGCTTTATGCAGTTGTTGAAACAGATGCTGCAGGGAGATCTGAGCCCGGACGGACAGACGATCTGGAACTGGCTGGTCGCTCATTGTTTTGATGCAGTCAGCAGCAACCGGGTGTATCTGGCACAGATGCTGGTTTTGCTGCTGGCATTTGTGATGCTGCAGGGGATCACGGGAATTTTTTCCAATGCATTTTTGTCGGATATGAGTTTTCTGGCAGTCTATTTTTTGTTTTTATATAATGCATTGCGGGTGTTCTCCTCGATGCAGGAGGTGACGTACCGCTGTCTGGACCAGATCACGGAATTTACGATGCTCATCCAGCCGGTATTCTGTATGGCAATGGTGTTTTCATCAGGTGTCAATTCTGCCGGGCTGACCTATGAGATCCTGCTGCTGGTGCTGTATCTGGTGGAAAACCTGCTGCAAAAGGTGTTGTTTCCGTTGATCTTTATCTACCTGATCACACAGTTTGCCAATTATGCATGGAAGGAAGAACGCTTTTCGAGCATGGCGCATCTGTTGGAGAGTGGCGTGCTCTGTGCACAGAAGATACTGGTGGCATTTGTGCTGGGACTGAATCTGATCCAGGGCATGGTCGCTCCGGCGGTCGATCAGCTGCGAAGAAGCGCTGCGGTACGGACGATCGGTATCATACCGGGCATCGGAGGAGCGATGAACAGTGTGAGTGAACTGCTGCTGGGGACGGGGATACTGATCAAAAACAGTGTAGGAGCGACGGTTGTGGTCATACTGATCTTATTGTGCGCGAAACCGCTGCTGGAGATCGGCATCCTGTCGCTGGTATATCGCGTATTGGCGGCAGTGGCGGAGCCGGTGACGGACCAGCGGATCAGTGGAGTGCTGGATGCGCTTGCCAGGACCGGCATACTCTATGCCAGGCTGGTCGTGACAGCGATCCTGATGCTCTTTTTATCGGTCACGGTCGTGTGTATGGCGACCGGAGCACTCGCGCGATGAACAAAGCCGCAGACAGGAGGACATATGCAGAGTCTGGTCGATTGGATCCGCTCGGTACTGATCTTATATTTTCTGATGATGATCGTACTGTATTTTTCGGCGGGTGAGTCTTATAAAAAATATATCCGTTTTTTCATGGGTCTTGTATTTGCACTCACGATCGCGGCACCGCTTCTTCGCCTGTTCGGGCAGACGGATGCATTGCGGGTGGGCATTTCTTACGAGGATTTTCGTCAGAGCGTAGAGGAGGCG
>Ga0129312_1000571_pt1 | contig 29206 bp, 29 predicted proteins | sample O827metagenome_FD_94434 | JGI IMG/M metagenome (GOLD analysis project Ga0129312, IMG submission 94434) | Orangutan group fecal microbial communities from Wisconsin, USA - O827 metagenome | ecosystem: Host-associated > Mammals > Digestive system > Large intestine > Fecal | place: USA: Wisconsin... | reverse complement strand
TGCTCATATAAACACCGTCATCTTCACCCTTGTTCGTGATGAAGATCGGTTCACCGGATGCCTTTGCCAGCTCGGAGATCTGCGTGTACTCATTCCGCAGGGCGGAGGATGGTCTGATTTGCATAGAAAGCCCTCCTTATCAATTTCTTGATAGTATTATATCAAGATAACGCCTTTTATGCAAGCCTATCTTTGTGAGGCGTGAAGGTGACTTTATAGGCCTACATCATTCGCCGGCAAAGCAACCATAGGTGAACAGAGAACGGGATTCCTATGTGAATGCGATGCATAATATCTCGATTAAACAAACGGTAATCACTGGTGGAAGAGTGATTATAATTGTGGTCAAGCTATATTTGATAAAAAATTATTAAAGTAGTTGAAAGCGCGAAAAAACGAGCGTGATTATATACCAAAAGTACTGAAAATGGCATTAAATGGAATTGATTCAAATGTGGTATGCTAAAAGAAAGTGCAGAGCGAATATGGCGGAAAAGTTGCAAAAACAGGCTATTTTATAACAAAATAGCCTGTTTTTGGTGGTCGGAGTGCAGGGACTCGAACCCTGGGCCTCCTGCTCCCAAAGCAGGCGCGCTACCAACTGCGCAACACCCCGATATTCAATAAAACCCCATTATATTATAGCATTATGGGGCGGTTTCGTAAAGCATTTCTAGTTATGGTCAAAATTGTGGGTTGGCTTCAAAAACGTGTAAATTTTAGAAAAACAGAAACCCGCAAACCCTTGTGCCGCAAGGCTTTGCGGCGCTTTCAAAAAATGGGTTTAACAAAGTCCTACTATGTCCCAAAGCAAGCGCGCTACCAACTGCGCTAATCCCGGATTTTTATTATTATAACAGATTTAAAAAAATATGTCCAGCCCCAACGTAACTGCTATGGATTTGAGAATGAACTATATTTTGATTGCCTTTTGCGGCGGCGCATGGTACAATATAGAAGCTGCCAGACAACACGCGGCAGTAAAGCGGTCTCTTTCCATGCAAGAGACCGCATTTTTTAAAATTCTGAGGAATCAAAAAGGAGAATGAAAAATCTATGAAAAAGGAGAAACGCTACCTATGAAGCAGAAGCTGAGTTTTAAGGAGTATGTCTACGTAGCCAGTATGCTGTTCGGTATGTTCTTCGGCGCCGGGAACCTGATCTTCCCTGTATATATGGGGCAGGCAGCCGGCCGTAATGTATGGCCCACCATTGTAGGATTTCTGGTAACGGGCGTAGGACTGCCTCTGCTGGGCGTAGCCGCGCTGGGTATCAGCCGCAGCAGCGGGCTCTTTGACCTCAGCCGCAAGGTAGGCCGTCCCTATGCATTTTTCTTCACCTGTGCGCTGTATCTGACCATCGGGCCGTTCTTTGCCATTCCCCGGTGCGCTACCACCGCTTTCACCGTGGGTCTGGAGCAGGTTCTGCCCGCCAGCGACCACGACTGGCTGTATCTGCTGCTGTTTTCCCTGCTGTTCTTTGCGGTGACCCTCTTTTTCTCCCTGCGTCCCGGCAAGATCCTCACCTATGTGGGCAAGATCCTGACGCCCTGCTTTCTGGCCTTCCTGGCCATTCTGATCATTGTGACCATGCTGAATCCCACAACCCATATCGGCGCTGTGGAGCCGCAGGGCGCCTATGCCGCCCAGCCCTTCTTCACCGGCTTTCTGGAGGGCTACAACACCATGGACGCGCTGGCCAGTCTGGCCTTCGGCATCGTGGTGGTGCAGGTGATCCGGGATCTGGGCGTGGAAAAGGCGGAGGCCGTTGCCATGACCACCGTCCGCTCCGGCATTTTCAGCTGCCTGCTGATGGGCGTGATCTACCTGCTGGTCACGGTTATGGGCACCTGGAGCCGGGGCGCACTGGAAACCGCCCCCAACGGCGGCGCGGCCCTTGCCCAGATCGCCCAGCATTATCTGGGCCATGCCGGACTGCTGGTGCTGGCTGCCACCGTGACCCTTGCCTGCCTGAAAACGGCGGTGGGTCTTATTACCAGCTGCGCGGAAACCTTTGAGGGGATGTTCCCCAAAGCGCTGTCCTACCGGCAGTGGGTGCTGGTGTTCTGCGGCGCTTCTTTCCTGTTTGCCAACGTGGGGCTTACCGCCATTATCACCTACGCGGTGCCGGTGCTGATGTTCCTGTACCCGCTGGCTATCACCCTGATCCTGCTGGCGCTGCTGGGCCGGTTCTTTGACCACGACCGGGCGGTGTACTGCTGGGTCACCGGGCTGACGCTGGTGGCGGCGCTGTACGATCTCCTGCGGACACTGCCGGAGGGCGTCCGGGCGCTGCTCCACGCGGACGGACTGATCGCCGCGGTGGGCAATGTTCTGCCCTTTGCAACCATCGGCCTCGGCTGGGTGGCTCCCGCCGTTTTGGGACTGGTCATCGGGCTGATCTTCCGGGCTGTGCGTCCTAAGAAGGCATAACAGAGAAAGGCCCATGGGAAAACCAAGCGCAAAGCGGTTTTCCAGAGAGAAACCATATGTCAGCCGCCAGACTAAGGCTGCTGACCAAAGCGGTATGTGCTTCGGCGGCACATACCGCTTTTTTGATGCTTTTCTTTTCGAGGGGGTTGACAAGGAAGCAAGGAGCCTATATCTCTTACCAAAGATCATTACTTATGGCAACTGAAAGGAATCCTTTCATGACGGTTGAAAACATCAAGGCGCTATTGGATGCCTGCTATCAGGCAAAACGCGTCCGTGAACTGCTTCCGGTACTCCCCAAGGGCGTGACTTCCTCCTACATCCACTATCTCGACACCATTGAACATCTGGAACAGCGCGGTGTACGGGTAAAAGTGTCCGACATCAGCGACACACTGGATATTCCCCGTCCCGGCGTGACCCGGACGGTCAAGGAGATGGAGGCCGGCGGCTACCTCCAAAAAGCGGCGTCGGAAGAAGATGGACGCATCACCTACCTCACAATCACGGATGCGGGCAAAAAGCTGTCAGAAACCTACAACGCACAGTTTTTCGCGCAGCTTGCGCCGCTGCTGGCAGACCTCTCGGACGACGATGCCGCCTGCACGATCCGCACGATTGAAAAGCTCTACCGCGTCATGTCAGAGAGGAGAATTACCCTTGCATACGAATAAAGCCGATTTTACGCAGGGTAGTATTCTGAAAAAGCTATCGCTCTTCATGCTTCCAATCCTCGTCGCGTTGATCCTGCAAGCGGCCTACGGCGCAGTTGACCTGCTGGTTGTCGGTCAATTCGGCTCGACCGCCGGATTGTCGGCGGTTTCCACCGGCAGTCAGGTGCTGAATCTTGTCACATTTGTGGTCACGCAGCTCGCCATGGGCGTGACGGTTTTGATTGCACGCTATCTCGGCGAACAGAACGAAAAGTAGATCAGCCCGTTCTTGGCGACAGCCGTTCGCCGCTGTTGTTTGTGCTGGTGGCCTGCGTTGTAAACGTCGCGGGCGATCTGCTGCTGGTCGCCGGATTCGGAATGGACGCAGCCGGTGCGGCGATTGCCAGGGCCTTTGCTCAGTCGGTAAGCGTTCTGTTTGCGGTTGTGATCCTGCTGAAAAAGGAGCTGCCGTTTTCTATTGCCAGAGAGGACGTTCGCATCAATCCGCAGTACGGAAAATTCCTTGGGATCGGCCTGCCGCTGGCATTGCAGGAGTTTTTGACGCAGCTTTCGTTTCTGGCGCTCTGCGCGTTCGTCAACCGCCTGGGGCTGACCGCATCCTCCGGCTATGGGGCATTGCCAGCAAGATCGTAAACTTCGCCATGCTGATCCCCAGCGCACTGATGCAGTCCATGGCGTCGTTCGTCGCGCAGAATGTTGGGGCGGGAAATCAGCAGCGCACCAATAAGCCGATGTTCACTGGCATCGGTGTGGGACTGGTATTCGGCTGCGTCGTATTTGTGCTGGTGCTTCTGAAAGGCGACGCGCTTGCCACAATTTTTTCGACGGATGCGGAGGTTGTGCAGAAAGGCTTTGAGTATCTGAAAGGCTTCGCGCCTGGGACGATCGTCACGGCGGTGCTGTTCAGTATGGTCGGGTATTTCAATGGCAACAACCAGACGCTTTGGGTCATGATACAGGGGATCGTCCAGACGCTTCTGGTGCGCCTGCCGTTATCATATTGCATGAGCATTCAGCCGGATGCCAGCCTGGCAAAGATCGGCCTTGCAGCGCCCATATCCACAGTGGTCGGGATCGCCCTCAATATTGCGTTTTACATCTATTGGAACAGAAAGAACGCCGATTCCTGAGCGCACATCCATCCAAACGTTCTTCTTGCCATAAAATCCGCGCTGCGGCACATACTACCTCCAGAAATGGAGGAGTCTCATGGAGAAATTTTCAAACGACTATGCAGAGAACGTCCGGGTGCTGGACGATCTTCTGGGCGTGGGGCGCAGCTGCGACATGGTGAGCCGCAGCTACCTGATCGGCGGGCGGCAAGCCAGGCTCTGGGTGGTGGACGGCTTCGGCAGCGACGGCATCATTGAGCGGATGGGGGCTTTCTGGCTGGCGCTGAAGCCGGAAACGGTGCAGGGGATGACCCGGATGCAGGAGTTTCTGGACCGCTGCATCACCTTTTCGGAATCCAACGTCACCTTTGACGTGTCCGATGCCGTGACCTCCGTGTTTCTGGGAAAGTCCCTGCTGGTGGTGGAAGGGCTTTCCGGGGCGGTGCTGATGGACGCCAAGGGCTATCCCAGCCGGGGCGTGGATGAGCCGCCGGACGGCAAGGTGCTCCGGGGCAGTCACGACGGCTTTGTGGAAGCCGTCGTCCCCAACATGGCGCTGCTGCGCCGCCGCATCCGGGACACCCATCTCACCATGGAGGGGCATAAGCTGGGGTCCCGCACCCATAACGACGCCGTCCTCTGCTATCTGGACGACAAAGTGGATCAGGATCTGCTGCGGAAGCTCCGGGGCAAGCTGCTGGGGCTGGACGTCCGGTCGCTGTCCATGGCCCAGGAAAGTCTGGCGGAGGCCATCCGCCCCAAGCAGTGGTATAACCCCTTCCCGAAGGTTCGCTACACCGAGCGGCCGGACGCCGCGGCCGCCAGCATCATGGAGGGCAGCATCGTACTGATAGTGGACAACTCCGCCTCGGTGATGATCCTGCCCACCAGCTTTTTCAATTTTACGCAGGAGGCCAACGACTATTACTTCCCGCCCCTCATCGGCACCTACCTCCGCATCCTGCGGGTAACGGTGTTCCTGCTGTCCCTGTTCATCACACCGGCGTGGTATCTCATGGTCAGCCAGCCCGACCGCCTGCCGGGGTGGCTGGATTTTCTCTCCTCCCCGGAGCCGGTATCCCTGAGCCTTCTGAGCCAGCTGCTGGTGGTGGAATTTCTCATCGATGTGCTGAAGCTGGCCTCCCTCAACACGCCGGACAGCCTGTCCAACTCCTTTTCCATGCTGGGCGCTCTGGTGCTGGGGGATTTTGCCGTACAGGCCGGATGGCTGGGTCCGGAGGTTCTGGTATATATGGCCTTTGTATCCGTGGCGGGGTTTGCCCAGCCCAGCTATGAGCTGGGCTACGCCTTCAAGCTGCTGCGGGTGGCGCTGCTGCTGGTCACAGCGGCCTTCGACGTCTGGGGATTCTGTCTGGGGGTGGTGGGCATCTTCGTTCTGCTCTGCACTACCAAGCCGCTGGTGGGAAAGGGATACCTCTATCCGCTGGTTCCTTTCAACGGCAAGGCTCTGCTGCGGCTGCTGATTCGGGAGCCTATCAGCCGGGACAACACCTGACAATGCAGCCCGTTCCGCTTTTTTTGCCGCAGTCTGCAAAAAGCAGGCCGGGGAACAGATATGATCTGTTCCCCGGCCTGCTTTTCAGTTAAATCCGATCCTTGTAATACGCCACCAGCAGCTCTACCACCATGCTGTAGGACTGCATTCCGTTGGCGTCGCCGTAGGATTTCAGCGCCGCGTCGTACACCGTGTCGGTCACCTTTTCCACCACGTTGTCCCGGAACTGATCCCAGTAGGCGTTGTTGTCCCGCAGATCCGCGTTGACCTCCGGCGGCAGCGTGCTGCGGATAGCCTGATATGCCTCCGGGTCCGTTTCATACAGGGCGTTGCCCAGATGAATGAAGCCCAGCAGCCAACCGGAATAGGCATAGTCCGGCATCCCGCTGGTAACGGAGGCCAGTACCCCCAGAAAATTGCACTCCTGCTCCCACGCGATGCCCCGCTGGTGGGCCAGCTCATGGGCAATGGTGGAGGGCAGCAGGCAGGCGGGGCTGTCCACATTCACGTTGGACTCCCCCACACAGGCAAAATACACCCCCGTGAAGCCCATGATGCTCATGATTCGGGAGCAGCGCACCGCCTTGACGCCGGTATCCCGGAACTGTAAAAAGGGAAACAGCTCCGTAACGCCGCCGTAGACCGCCTTGCTCTCCGTCAGGATCTGCTCTTTCGGCACGGCATAGATCCCGTTCTCGTCCCGCGGCACTGTGTCCGCCGTGTCAGCCAGCTGCCGGGCAAAATACGCCGTCACCGATTTCAGATCCTCCACAGCCACCGGCTGGGCCGCAAGGCCGGAACGATCCCGGAAGCTGTCCGTCCAGTAGTTCACGCCCCACATGAGGCAGAACAGGGTATAAACCGTCAGGCAGACGTCCGCCGCCAGCAGCACGGCGCTGTAGGCCCGCTGTCTGCGGCGGCCTTTCGCCTTTATGACAGCGGCAACGCTCCAGACCGCATAGACCACAGCCCCCACTGCCGCCAGCGCGTACAGCAGCTCCATCACCGACAGGCTGGTTAGGGCGCACAGCCGTCCCAGCGCCGCTTTCAGCGGCGTGGTGACATGATCCGCAAAGCTGTTCATCAGTCCCCGGTGATGCCGCAGAGCAAAATACAGCCCCAGCAGAACGCCGTTGACCGCCAGCCAGAGGTGCAGTTTTTCATATGTTTTCCAGAAGTTTTTCATGGGTTCCACCATTGCCGTCCCGCAGAAGCGGCGGCTCTCAAAAAGATGATGTGTAAGGCGCCGCAGGACGCCTTACACATAAAAATGTTATTCGGCCGCTGCCAGCAGCTGCTTTGTGTACGGATCCTGCGGATGATCGAAGAGATCGTCCACCGTCCCCTGCTCCACAATGCGGCCCTGCTTCATCACCAGCGCGGCGTCGCACAGCTGATAGACCACGTTCAGGTCGTGAGAGATGAAGAGATAGCTGAGATCCAGCTCGTCCCGCAGCTCTCTGAGGAGCTTCAGAATTTGTGCCTGAATGGTGACGTCCAGTGCGCTGACCGGCTCATCCGCAATGAGAAAGCGGGGCCGCTGGATCAGCGCCACGGCAATGGACACTCGCTGCCGCTGGCCGCCGGACAGCTCTGCAGGTCGTGCTTTCAGCACTTCCTCCGGCAGCTCCACCCGCTCCAGCATCTCCCGTACCCGGCGCTTCCGCTCCGGGGCGTCGTATTTTCCGTAGATCCGCAGCGGCTCCTCCAGCAGCCACTCCACCGAATAGGCCGGATTCAGGGAGCTGTAGGGGTCCTGAAAGATCATCTGAGGGCGCTTTGTATAGTGGATCACCTGACCGGCGGCTGGCCTCACCATGCCGAGAATGGTTTTAGCCAGCGTGGACTTGCCAGTGCCGGATTCGCCCACCAGCCCCAGGATCTCCCCCCGGTGAACGTCAAAGGACACATCGTGGATCACCTCATGAAAGCGCTTGCGGCCCAGTATGCCGCTCTCCCGGTACCCGGCGGATACGCCGCGGAGGGAAAGTACCAGTTCGTCCGTCACGGCTGCGCCTCCTTTCGGTTCCGGGTGGGGATGGCGTCGATGAGCTTTTTCGTATAGGGGTGCTGTGGGTGGTAAAAGACCTGATCGGTCTCACCGGCCTCCACCAGAACGCCCTTCTGCATTACCGCCACCCGGCGGCACAGCTTCCGCACCACGTTCAGGTTGTGGGAGATGAACAGCATGGACACGCCGCTCTCCCGGTTCAGCTTCTTCAGCATTTCCAGAATCTGAGCCTGAATGGTCACATCCAGCGCCGTGGTCGGCTCATCCAGCAGCAGCAGCTTGGGCCGGTTCACAATGGCCGCGGCGATCATGGCCCGCTGAAGCATCCCGCCGGACAGTTCGTGGGGATACTTCCCATAAATCGTCTCCGGCTCCGGCAGCTCCGCTTCCGCCATGGCTGCCAGCGCCCGCTTCTGCCGTTCGGTTCTGGAAAGATCGGTGTGAATCCGCAGGGTTTCCTCTACCTGCAGGCCGATCTTCATCAGGGGATCCATGCAGCTTTGCGGCTCCTGAAACACCACGCCGATGTCCGCCCCCTGAATCTTCCGCAGGGCAGAACGCTCCGCGTGGAGCAGTTCCTGTCCGTCCAGCAGGATCTGACCGGAATAGTCGCACTGCTTCCGGGGCAGCAGCCCCGCCACGCTCATGGCCGTCACGGATTTCCCGGAGCCGGATTCGCCCACCAGCCCCAGAATCTCGCCGTTCCGGATAGTCAGGCTCACGCCGCTGACCGCTTCCCGCTCCCGGCTGTGAAACTTCACGTGCAGGTTCTGAATTTCCAGCATCAGATCCCACCTCCGTTCCGGCGCTGTAACCCCTCGCCGATGAGTCCCACGCCGAAGATCATCCAGACGAGGATCAGCCCGGTGCCAAGGGCATACCACGGGGCGCTGAGGAACATCCCCTGACTTTCCGAGAGCATATAGCCCAGCGACGCGTCCGGCGGGGTCACGCCGATGCAGAGATAGCTCATGGACGCTTCCGCCAGCACGGCGTTGTTGAACCCGATGGTCAGGGCCGGCAGCAGCACGCTCCATGTGTTGGGCAGGATGTGCCGCCACAGGATGCGCCCGCTGGACGCGCCCATGAGCCGGGCGCTCTTTACATAGTTGACCTCCCGAAGCCCGGCGTAGGTTCCGCGGGCCATCCGGGCAAAGCTGGGGATGAACACCAGCCCCAGTGCAAGGATGACGTTGCCCGTTTTACCCGGCCCCAGCAGGCTGATGACTACCAGCGCCAGCAGGATGCTGGGAAACGCCGTCAGCACATCGCCAAGGCGCATGAGCACATCGTCCACAATGCCGCCGAAATAGCCGGTGACGGCGCCCAGCATCGTACCGCACACCGCGCCGATGGCCACGGTACAAAGGGCGATGCCGTAGGTCGTTCCAGCACCCTTGAGAACCCGGCTGAAAATATCCCGGCCAAAGCTGTCTGTCCCCATGAGATGCGCCAGCGACGGCGGGGACAGCTTGGGGCCTGCCGCCATGGCGTTGGGATCGTAGGGCGTCCAGAAAATGCCCATGACGATCAGTACCGTCAGGATGCCGGTCATGACCAGCCCCGCCATGAGGTAGGAATTTCTCTTGTTCATCTGGCCGTCCCTCCCATCCGGGGATCAATGCAGCGGTTGACCAGATCCGCCGCCGTGCCGGAGAGCACCACCCAGAAGGCCAGAATCACCACGATGGCCTCCACCACCGGGTAGTCCTGATTGGAAATGGAAGCCACCAGCATCCGCCCCAGACCGGGGATGGAGAACACCTGCTCTACCACAATGCTGCCTGCGACGATCTCCGCCATGGTCTGTCCTAAAAAGGTCACGGTCGGCACCAGCGAATTTTTCAGCACATGGCCCCACAGCACCTGATGCCGGTCATTGCCGCGGGCGATGGCCGTGCGGACATAGGGCTTATTCATCTCGCTGATGACGGTGCTGCGGAGCATCCGCACCGTCATAGCGACCCTTGGAATGGCAATGGACACGGCGGCAAAGAATAAGTACACCAGAGACTTCCCCGGATTCTCCGCCAGCCCCGGAAAGTCGCCGGGGACAAAGACCCGGAGGGCGATACCGAAGAACCAGGAAATGAGGATGCCGGTGAAAAAGGGCGGCACCGCCATGCAGAACTGGTTCAGGACAGTGTGAAGCCCCTCCAGCTTTCCGTTGGAGGACAGCAGCCCCAGCGGCAGGGATATCGCGGTGATCAGCACAAAACTCACAAGGCTCAGGCACAGCGTCACCATCACCTTGGGAGCCAGCAGCTCCCGCACCGGCTGGCGGTACTGAAAGGACGTTCCCAGATTCCCGGTAAAGAACCCGGCAAGCCACTCGCCGTACCGCACCGGCAGGGGGCGGTTCAGCCCCATCTCCTCCCGGAGAGCCGCCACCTTTTCCGGGGTGGCCTGGGTTCCCAGCAGGGTGGCTGCCGGGTCGCCGGAGATCAGATCAAAGGCCGCAAACGTCAGAAAGGAGACGACCGCCATGGTGATCAGCAGCGTCAGGATTTTCCGCGCTGTGTATCGCATGGCTGTCATCTCCCTTCCGGGTCAGCGGCGTAAAAACATCCGCTGTTCATTGCTTATTTCGTGTAGTGAAAGGTGGAAAGATCCAACACATAGATGGGGTAGAAGTCCGGGCCTTCCAGACCGTCCCGCACCGCCACGAAGTCCGCCATATCCTGAATATAGACGTTGGCGGCGTTGTCCGTCAGGTTCTTTTCCAGTTCCTTGTACAGATCGGTCTGCTCCCCGTCGTCATAGCAGGCCTGCGCCTGTGCATACAGCGCGTCATAGTCATCATTGCTGTAGTTGATGAAGTTGTTGCCGGCGGTGGAGACAAAGCGGCTCAGCATGGCGGAGGCCGTCATGTTGGAGGCGTCCACGCCCACCACAGTGGACTGGAACTGCCGGTTGGAGTAGGTATCCTGCACCCAGCTCTCCCAGGTAACGGGCTGAATGGTGGCGGTGATGCCCACGGCCTTCAGCTGCTCCACGATGACCTGTGCGGTGTCCATGTGGGGCTGATAGTTGCTGGGAACGGTGATGGTCATCTCAAAGCCGTCGGGATAACCGGCCTCCGCCAGCAGCGCCTTGGCCTTTTCCGGGTTGTATTCGTAGGTGTTGGTGAGGCTGTCATCAAAATACTTGCTGAAGGCAGGGTACATACTGGAACCCAGCAGGGTGCCGTAGCCGTCAAAGGCCAGCTCCAGAATCTGCTGGCGGTCAACGGCATAGCACAGGGCCTGCCGCACCCGCACATCATCAAAGGGCTTCTCCGCATTGTTGAGGTACAGGGCCTGTACCAGATTCATGGTGCCTTCTTCCACATGGAAGCCGTCTCCCAGCTGGGCGATCTGAGTGGTGGTCAGGTGGGCAAACACGTCCACCGCGCCGCTCTGGAGGCTCAGCAGGATGCTGTCGGAATTCTCAATGATCTTGTAGGTGACCTTGGTCAGCTCCGGCTTTTCGCCCCAGTAATCGTCAAACCGCTCCAGCACCACGGACTCCTGCGCCGTCCGGGAAACGAACAAGAACGGGCCGGTACCCACGGGAGCGGTATCCTGCTCCGTGTAGTCCTTGGGCAGAATGGCGGTGGTGAGATAGGAGGTGAATTCGTTGTTGGGTTCCTTCAGCCGGAAGCAGACGGTGTCGTCCCCCTCCGCATACATCTCCACGCCGGCAAAGGCAGCCACCTGAATGATGTCGGCACTGTCAGGCTCGGCGCAGCGCTGATAGGACCAGATCACGTCCTCCGGCGTCACTTCCTGCCCGTTGTGGAACTTTACGCCGGGACGCAGCTTGAAGGTATAAAGCAGATGGTCGTCAGAAACCGTGTAGCTCTCCGCCACGGCGGGATTCAGGTTGCCGCTGGCGTCGGGTTTCAGAAGACCCTCAAATACGTTGAACATGACTTCGCGGGTTCCTGCCTTCACGGTTTTGTGAGGGTCAAGACTGCTGTCCAGATCCTGAGCGATGCCCACGTTCAGCTCGCCTGCCGCAGCGCGGGCCTCAGGGCCGTCCGCCGGGGTGCTGGTGGTGCTCTGGTCGGTGTTTTCAGTCGTCCCGGTCTGGCTGCCGCCTCCGCATCCGCTGAGTACGGCGCTCAGAAGGCAGACCGCTGCCAAAAGCGTCAGGATTCTCTTTTTCATATGCAATTCTCCTTTTTATATCACTGCTCCGGGGAGTCAGTGTATCTGCGGAACAGGGGTCGTCCCATCCCGCATATTCTCAGTGCCGGACGGCGCTGAAAATACCAAAGAACAGCGGAACTGCTGCGGCCAAACCGCAAAGCAGCCCTGCAGGGCTTGTTATTTTTCTAACGATAACCCCGCAAGGCTGTATTGTACAGGAAAGCGCCATAAAAGGCAAGCTTTTTTTATGCTTTTTCCTTCTTTTTCGGAATGTCCGGCGTCTGCTCAGAGGGGAGGGGCGCCGTATAGCGCTCCGTTTCCACCGGCAGATCCTTTTCCGCCAGCCGCCGGTTTACCAGAAAGGCCACCAGATTGTACACACAGGCGCACACCGGCACGCCGAAGAACATCCCGGCTACCCCGAAGAAGCTGCCGCCCACCAGAATGGCGATGATGACCCACAGGCTGGGCAGCCCTGTGCTGTCGCCCAGAATCTTGGGGCCGATGAAGTTGCCGTCCAGCTGCTGGAGCGCCAGCACGAACAGCAGGAAGTACAGGGACTTGATGGGATCGACCAGCAGGATCAGGAAGAAGCTGGGAATGGCCCCCAGAAACGGGCCGAAGAAGGGGATGATATTGGTCACGCCCACAAAGACGGACACCAGCGGCGTGTAGGGCATATTCAGGATGGAACAGCCGATAAAGCACAGGATCCCGATGATAAGGGAATCCAGCAGCTTGCCCCGGACAAAACCGGAGAAAATATGGTCTGCCTTGTTGGCACCCCGGAAGATCCAGTAGACCCGGTCTCCAGAAAAGAGACTGTAGGTAATCTTCCGGGCATGAGCGGCGCAGCGTTCCTTCGTGGCCATGAAGTACACGGAGACAATGGCTCCCACCAGCAGGTTTTTCAGGAAGCTCACCGTGCTGACCACGCCGCCGGAAACGGCGACCATCAGCATCTGCGTCCGGGCCAGAACTTCATTTTTCAGCCCCTCGGTAGCCGTCGCGTAAAATTTGTCCATCTGCGCCGCCACCCAGGCCTCCACCGTGGGGTTGCTCTCCAGCAGATGCTCCACCCAGCCGCTGATGGTGTTATAGTAGCTCTCCACACTGGAAAACAGCTGTATCACGCTCTGATACAGCTGCGGCAGCAGCACATGGCCCAGCACATAGCACAGCAGCGCAATGATGGCCCACGTCAGCACCAGACTGACGGCCCGCGCCCCGCGGGAGATCAGCTGCCCCGCCTTATGGGCCGCCTCCAGCCTGCCGGGAAACAGCCGCCGCTCGATGAAGTCGATCACCGGGGCCAGCAGGTAAGCCAGCACGCCGCCGATGATCACCGGCTGGAGCGCGCCCAGCAGCTGACTGCCGAAGGCCGGTAATACCCGGCGGCCAAACAGGGTATCATAAAACAGCAGAATCGCGGACACGGTCAAAAAGATTGCCAGTCCCCAGCGCAGCGCTCCATCCTTGTTTTTCATCTGTTTCCGCCTTCCCGCCTGGTTTTTTACGATACCTTTATTCTACACGCCGCCCCGTGTAATTGCAATCCTCATTTGCCCGTGCTATACTACTTTAACCATCTGTTAACATTCGTAACCGCCTCAGGCGGGAAGTGCTTTTATTTTTCTTCGGAGGCATGGATATGGAACCCCAAAAGAAGCTTTTGATGATCGTCAATCCCCGCGCCGGGCGCAGCAAGCCCCGCGGCCCGCTCTACGATGCGGCGGCCGCGTTCTGCGACGCCGGGTATCTCCTCAGCATCCGCCGCACTGCTGCGGCCGGGGATGCCCGCCGCATTGCGGAGGAAGCCGGCGGCGCGTATGACACGGTGGTGGCCGTGGGCGGCGACGGCACGCTGAACGAGGTCATCTCCGGCCTTCAGACGCTGGCGCATCCGCCGGTGGTAGGGTATCTGCCTCAGGGCAGCACCAATGACTTTGCCGCCAGCCTGAAGATCCCATCCGATCCTGCCAAAGCCGCCGAGGCCATTGTCTGCGGGCAGATCCGGCAGCTGGATATCGGCTGCTTCGGGAAGCGGGTCTTTGTGTATGTGGCGTCCTTCGGCGCGTTTACCCGCACCTCCTACGCCGCCTCTCAGGATATGAAAAACACGCTGGGACATTTCGGGTATCTGGTGGAGGGTATCCGGGACCTGAATACCCTGCGGCCCTATAGCGTCCGCATCACTGCCGACGGCGAAACGCTGGACGGCGACTACCTGTTCGGCGCTGTGGCCAACTCCACCTCCATTGCCGGCATGATGAAGCTGGACGGCGAGGAGGTGGTGCTGGACGACGGCCGCTTCGAGTTGCTGCTGATTCCCAATCCCAAGAACGTTGTGGAGCTGCAAAATCTGATCTGGGCGCTGCTGAACCAGCAGTATGACACCGGCGGGCTGATCTTCCGCCATGTGACGAACATCCATGTGGAGACCGATGAGGAGCTTCCGTGGTCGCTGGACGGCGAGTATGAGCCGAGCCTGCCCAGTGTGGACATCACCAACCACCAGCGCGCCCTGACCATGCTGCTATGAGCGGAGAACTGGAGCGGCTGCGCCGCTATTACGGCGGCCATACCCCCGGCCTGCTGGGGAAGCGTCATGAATATGCAGTCCTTTGCCCGCTGGTGGAACAGACGGACGGACTGCACCTGCTGTTTGAAGTCCGCTCCGCCGCTGTGCGGCAGGCCGGAGAGACCTGCTTTCCCGGCGGTAGGATGGAGCCGGGTGAAACGCCGGCGGACTGCGCCCTCCGGGAGACGGAGGAGGAACTGGCCATCCCCCCTGCTGAAATACGCCTGCTGGGGGAAGGAGACTTCATTTGCAGCCAGCGGGGCTTCCTGCTGCGTCCCTTGCCGGGGCTGGTCTCCCCCGCCGGGTTTGCCGCCCTGCGTCCGGCCCCCGCCGAGGTGGCCGACGTATACACCGTGCCGCTGGAATTTTTTCGCAGTACGCCGCCGGAGCGCTATACTTACGATCTGCTGCCCCATGTGCCGGATCATTTCCCCTATGAAACCGTGGGCATCCCGCGGGACTACCCATGGGCCGCCGGGCGGGTGGAAGTCCCCGTGTGGGTCTGGCGGGGGCGGGTCATCTGGGGCATGACCGCCCGGATCGTGGCCGATCTGATTGCCCGGTTGTAAAGGAAAAGGAAGAAGCGGGCGCTTCTTCCTTTTTTGCTGGAACACCGCCTTTAAAATTACCGTATTTTTGCCCAAAAACAGGCACGTTTTCTCGGAAAAACAGAGATTTTTTAGGCAAAACGAGAATAACTGCTTACATTTTCGACCAAAATATGGTAAACTATTTTCTGATTTAGGAAAAAGAAAAAATGATGGTGTTTGGGAAAGGAGGCCCCAAAAAATGTTCCAGCCCGGAGAACTTCTGGTTTACGGCAGTACCGGCGTTTGTCAGGTTCTGTCCATCGACCAGCGTCAGGACTATGTGAACGGCGTGAAGCAGAGCCGACTGTATTATCAACTGAAGCCGCTGTATCAGGGCGGCGTGATCTACACGCCGGTAGATAACGACAAGGTCGTTATGCGGCCGGTGATCTCCCGCGAGGACGCGGAGACTCTGATCGACTCCATCCCCACCCTGCGCCCCGCCGTCTGCCCGGCGGCCACCACGCAGGCGCTGACACAGCATTACCAGACCAGTCTCCGGCGGCACAGCTGCCGCAGCCTCATGGAGCTGACCATGTCCATTCACCAGAAGCGGCGCAAAGCGGAAGCGCAGAACCGCCGTCTGGGCATGGTGGACGAGCGGTTTATGAAGCAGGCGGAGCAGTTGCTCTTCGGTGAGCTGGCCGCCGCGCTGGATATTCCCTATGACGAGGTGCAGCCCTATATCGCCAATCGGATGCAGACCTGCGCCAAGGTCTGAGAAAGCCCCGTCCCGCCTGCGGCGGATCTGCCATCGGCAAGCGCCCCCCTGATACAAAATGTCTGTATCAGGGGGGCGCTTTTTTGTACCTGCGGCCATCAGTCCTCTATGCTGATGGCGCTGACCGGGCAGCCGTCGCGGGCTGTTTCCGCTTCCGCCAACTGGTTGGCAGGGATCTCGCCGCCATGGGCCAGACCGTCATCTCCCATGGAGAACACCACAGGGCAGGTCCCGGCGCACAGGCCGCAGCCGATGCAGTTTGCGTTAACTGTTGCTTTCATATGCTTACCTCCGTCAGTCCAGAATTCGCCCGTCCCGGCTCAGAGTCACTACCTGCCAGGGCAGGAACTTTCCGCATTCCCGAAGAGCCGTTTCCGCCGCCCGCTGCAATCCGCCGCAGCAGGGAACCTCCATACGGACGATGGTGACCTCCCGGATTTCATTGTTCCGCAGGATCTCCGTCAGCTTTTCCGCGTAGTCTCCCTCGTCCAGTTTGGGACAGCCGATCATGGTGATGCGCCCCTTCATGAACCGCTCATGGAAATCCCCGCGGGAAAAGGCAGTGCAGTCGGCGGCGATCAGCAGCCTTGCCCCCTGATAGAACGGCGCCTGCACCGGCAGCAGCTTGATCTGAATGGGCCACTGTCCCAGGCGGGATACTGCGGCGGACGTCAACGGGGCGTCCGTTTCCTTCTGCGCCAGCTCTGCGGCCTGACTGCCGGGACAGCCGCCCATCTGCATGGGCATACTGCCGGAGCAGCCGCTGCGGGTCACTGGGGCGCTGCCGATGAGGGCTTCCGCCTTCTTCGCAAGCTGGGCGGCAGCCACCGCCTTTTCATCAAAGGCCGCGGCTTCCCGCTCCACAAAGGTGATGGCGTTGGTGGGACAATGGGGCAGGCAGTTGCCGAGGCCGTCGCAGTAGTCGTCCCGCAGCAGGACGGCCTTGCCGTCTACCATGCCGATGGCGCCCTCCTGACAGGCATTGGCGCAGGCGCCGCAGCCGTTGCAGCGGTCGCGGTCGATTTCAATAACTCTCCGTACCATATAGGTTCTCTCCTTTTTTCATGGCTATTCGTTTTCGTGATGACACGATTCAGCCTTGTCTTTCCACGTTCAGTATCTTATAATATTAAAGTAAAATCTGTTGCGTTTGCAACCTTTTGCTTGAAATTTGCTGCCAGATTCAGGGGGGATTTCCATGCTGGTTCGTGTTCCGGATTATTTTGACCAATTTGCCTGTCTGGCGGGGGACTGTCCCCACAGCTGCTGCATCGGCTGGGAGGTGGTCATCGACGAAGACACCGCCGGGCGGTATCGGGCAGAACCCGGCCCGCTGGGCGAGAAGCTCCGGGCTGCCATGCAGTTTGACGGCGAGGACGTCTGCTTTCCACTGGACGGTGGCCGCTGCCCTTTTCTGAATCAGGAAAATCTCTGCGAGATCCACTGCGCATTGGGGGCGGAAGCCACCTCCGTCACCTGTCAGGAGCATCCCCGCTTTATTGAGGAATACGGCCCGTTTAAGGAAATCACCCTGTCTGCCGCCTGCCCGAAAGCCAATGAACTGCTGCTGGGCAGCAACGAGCCGCTGACCTTTTCCGTGCTGGAGGATGAAACGCCGGCGGAGGAGGGGGATGCATGGCTGGATTGGCTGCTTCCCCTGCGGAATTATTTGCTGGATTTGCTGCGGAACCGGGAACAGCCGCTGCAAGAGCGGCTGCGGTACTTTCTGCTCATCGCACAGGAAGTGCAGCGCCTGCTGGACGCGAAAGCGATGGAGGAACTGACGGCGTTCTGTGCCAGTCCGTATATCAGGCGGCCGGAAGCGGCGGAACTGACGGAAGGCTGGGAACAGGCGGCCTGCCGGTGTCTGCGTTCTCTGGAGATTCTGGAGCCGGATTGGCAGGCGCTGCTGGAGCGCTGGGAAAACAACCCGGCCCTGCCTGCATTTGCCCCGCGGGAGCCGGAGAAGCTGGAACGGATTGCGGTGTATCTGGCGTTCCGCTATCTGCTCAAAGCCGTCAATGACGGCGATCTGCTGGGACGGGCGCAGTTCTGCCTGCTGGGGGTTCTGACTGTGGATCGGCTGTCCCGGTTTACGGAGCTATCGGAAGCCCTGCGGCTGTTCAGCCGGGAAATTGAACACGATCAGGACAATCTGGACGCGCTGCTGGATGCTTTCTGGCAGGTTGATGGACTTTCTGCGGCAGCGCTGCTGGCTGCCTTAAGCAAATAGATCTACCTTTGTGCGGGTTGCCCGTCCAACGCGCTCGAAATTGTTCAAAATGTTGAAAATGCACAATCCGTCTTGACTTTTTCTTAGTATGGCTGTATATTATAGACACAAAGAGGGAGCGTCCAATGATTCGCAGCCCTGTTTGTTCGCCGCTGGATGGTTCCGGCAGGCCAAATACGAAGCACATCATTTATGAATTTGCGTGAGGTTGTGACTCTGTACGCACGGTGCTTCATGGATTGGCGGTCAGCGTTCCTGAAAAAGCGGCAATATAGATGGAAGTAGAGGTAGCCGTATTGAAAGAAAAGCATCAGAAGTAGCCCCCATTCGCCGTTGGAGCGGATGGGGGCTGAAGCTTTTTTGAAAGGATACGGCATCATGATATGCTGCAATATTTGCTGCTGGCGGCAGGCAGCTTTCTGGCCGCGTTCATATCCGGCGCGGCAGGATTCGGCGGTTCGCTCCTCCTGCTGCCGCTGGTAACGGTCTGCGTAGGGCCGGCGCTGGGCGTCCCGGTTCTGACCGTTGCCCAGCTGATGGGCAACATCGCCCGTATGGCAGGGGGATGGCGGGAGATCGACTGGAAGTCGGTGGGCCTGTTTTCCATCACATCCCTGCCGCTGGCAGCGCTTGGGGCTTTCGGATTTTCCCTGCTGCCCCAAGCGGTGGTGTCCCGGTGGATCGGGCTGGCGCTGATCCTGCTGGTCGCCGCAAAAGGCGTCAGCAAACGGGAACTGCCCCACGGAACGGAAACGCTGCTGATAGGCGGCGCTGTCACCGGGGGACTGTCCGGCCTTTGTGGCAGCGGCGGCCCCATTGGTGCGGCGGTCTTTCTGTCCCTGAATCTGCCGCCGGTGGCCTATATTGCCAGCGAAGCGGCGACAGCCACGGCCATGCACCTGCTGAAAATTGTGATCTACAACAGACTCTCCGGCAGCTCCAGGCGCACATGGCTGCTGGGATTGGGCATGGGACTCTGCATGGTTGCCGGAACCTGTGCGGCCCGGCATTGGATTCGCCATATGGAAAAGGGAAAATTCCAGAAATATGTGGCAGTCCTGCTGTGCATAGTCGGGCTTTATATGCTGGCAGGCGGCTGAGACGGTGCCAATCGAAAAAAGCAGCGGGACGGCGTTCAGCCGTCCCGCTGTGGTTTTTATATGGATTTACTTGTGATCCACAGTGGACATATAGTGAATCAGATCCACCATGCGGTTGGAATAGCCGCACTCGTTATCGTACCAGGAGACCAGCTTTACGAAGGTATCCGTCAGCGCGATGCCGGCCTTGGCGTCGAAAATGGAGGAGTGGGGATCGCCCAGAAAATCGGAGGAGACAACATCCTCGTCAGTGTAACCCAGAACGCCTTTCAGCTCGCCCTCGGAGGCATCCTTAATGGCCTTGCAGATCTCCTCATAAGAGGCGGGCTTTGCCAGCTTCACCGTCAGATCCACCACGGAAACATCCAGCGTCGGCACGCGCATGGACATACCGGTAAGCTTGCCGTTCAGGGCGGGAATCACCTTGCCCACAGCCTTGGCCGCGCCAGTGGAGGAGGGGATGATGTTGCCGGTAGCGGCGCGGCCGCCCCGCCAGTCCTTCATGGAAGCGCCGTCCAGCAGCTTCTGGGTGGGGGTGACGGAGTGAACGGTGGTCATCAGGCCCTCTACGATCCCGAACTTGTCGTTGACGACTTTGGCAAGGGGGGCCAGACAGTTGGTAGTGCAGGAAGCGTTGGAGACGAAGGTCATGTCGCTGGTGTACTGATCCAGATTGACGCCGCAGACGAACATGGGGGTGTCATCCTTGGAGGGAGCGCCCATAACGACGTGCTTGGCGCCAGCGTCGATATGTCCCTGACACAGCTCATGGGTCAAATGCTTGCCGGTACATTCGCAGATATACTCCGCGCCCACGGAAGCCCAGGGGATATCCTTGACCTCTGCGGCGGTGAACACGGGATACTTTTTGCCGTTGACGATCAGGCCACCGTCGTAATGCTCCACGGTGCCGGGGAACTTGCCGTGAACGGAGTCGTACTTGAGCATATAGGCCATATATTCCGGGTTCATAAAGGGATCGTTGATGGCGGCGACCTCCACATCCTCATGAGTCAGGGCAGCGCGAAAGACAAGACGGCCGATGCGGCCAAAACCATTGATACCGATCTTAGTGAGCATGAACAGTTCCCCTTTCAAATTTTAAAGCGTATAAAAACGATGAAGAATCGTTTGCGTAAACGTTTATTTGCCTTTATTCACATATTATCATGGTTGTGCCAAATTGGCAATCAGCAATTTGCATAACGTTTTTACTCAAAACTGGTCAAATCGGCGAGAATAAAATTGCCGGGCAGCAGATTTTTGCAAAAACTGACGAAAACAGCTTGACGTGGGAAGATTTAAGAGCGTATACTATAAAATGCAAATGATTACGCAAAAGCGAAAGAGTTGCGTAAAGAGGTGAACGATATGAAGGTGACCATCAGCGACGTGGCGAAACTGGCTGGTGTCTCCACAGCCACGGTCTCCCACACCATCAATTCTACCCGCTATGTTTCCGGCGAGACCAAGGAGAAGGTCTATAAAGCCATTGCGGAGTTGGGCTATACGCCGGACGCTTCCGCCAGAAGCTTCCGTACCGGCAAGAAAAAAACCATCGGCTTTATCGTGCCGGATATCTCCAATAAATTCTTCGCCACCATGATTGAATCGGTGGAGAATTATCTCTCTTCCCATGGCTACCATCTGATCATTGCCAACACCAAGGAGAATCCCGAACGGGAGGAGAACAACGTCCGCCTGCTGGCAGCCGGTCTGGTAGATGGTCTGCTGATCGCCAGCACCATGGAGGACTTCTCCCGCTTCGACGCGCTGATCCCCGCCGGGTTTCCCGTTGTACTGGTAGACCGAACCTTCGAGGTCAAGCGGTTTCCGTCGGTCTGCGTGTCCAACTTCCAGCCCATCTACCGCAGCGTCTGCCGTCTGGCGGGGAAAGGGGACAAACGCATCGGCATCATCGGTGGCCTGCCCCGGCTGTCCTCTACCAAGGAGCGCATTGCCGCCTACCGGGAAGCGGTGGCGGACTGCGGTCTGCCGCAGGATGAGGCGCTGATCCGCTTCGGTAACTCCATGGAAAACAGCGCACAGCAATGTCTGGACGACCTGCTGGAGCAGAAGTGCGACGCCATTGTGGTGGCGCAGGGGCTGATGGCCTCGGAAACGGTGATCTATCTCCATGAGAAGGGCTTGCAGCTTTCAAAGGACATTGATCTGGTTTCCTTTGTGGATTATGATTCCAATATCAATCATCTTTATTCCAGCCAGATGGACTGCATCGTTCAGCCGGTGGAAAAGCTGGGCGAAGCTGCCGGCGAGCAGATCCTCCAGCGCATCGAAACGCCGGACGCCCCGGCTTTTGAGCAGCTGCTGACCTCTGCCTACAAGCCCTGCGGCAAATGAGCGGACAGAATGACGAACAGTTCCCCGGAGCGCTGCTCCGGGGATCCTTTTTTGAAAAAAGTTGCGGAAGCTTGCAAAAACGATCCATATTTGACGAAAGCGGTCTGAAAAGCTTTGCTTCTTTTTTGCACTTTCTCCAAAAATGATTTCGGCCATTGACAAGGTAGGTTTTTGGTGCTAACCTAACCCCAGAAAAACGAACCGGACTCCCGGGGACAGGAAGGAGATACGCGCCATGATCGTGAACCGTTTTGGTATGATGATGTGCATGATGGACATGGGAATGATGACCATGCCCAAGCTTCAGCGCGTCTCCGCAAAGAACCTCTCCGGAAATTAACGGCACATCAAAGGCTGTTCCAAGGAGCGGAAAGCGGTGACGCTTCCCGCTCCTCGTTTGTTTTGAACCCCATTTGTTGCCGGGAGCGGGAAGAAAATCAGGAAAGAAGGACTTCTAAATGATTCGGCTGGAACATATCTGCAAGACCTTCGGCGAAGAAAACGGCGGCGTCCACGCCGTGCGGGACGTTTCCCTTCATATCAGGCAGGGCGAGATCTTCGGCATCATCGGCTTCTCCGGCGCAGGCAAATCCACGCTGGTGCGCTGCATCAACCTGCTGGAGCGGCCCACCAGCGGCACCGTCACGGTGGACGGTCAGGAGCTGACGGCCCTTTCGGAAAAGGAACTGCGGCAGGCTCGGAAAAAGATCAGCATGATCTTCCAGAGCTTCAACCTGCTGATGCAGCGGACCTGCCTGAAAAACGTGTGCTTCCCTCTGGAGCTTTCCGGCGTTCCCAAGGCACAGGCTGAAAAGCGGGCGCTGGAGCTGCTGGAGCTGGTGGGGCTGAAGGAAAAGGCCAACGCCTATCCCGCCCAGCTTTCCGGTGGCCAGAAGCAGCGGGTGGCCATTGCTCGCGCACTGACTACCGACCCGAAGGTGCTCCTCTGCGACGAGGCCACCTCTGCGTTGGATCCCACCACCACCGCTTCCATCCTCTCCTTATTAAAAAAACTGAATCAGGAGCTGGGGGTCACGGTGGTCATCATCACCCACCAGATGAGCGTGATTGAAGAAATCTGCACCCGCGTTGCCATTCTGGACAGCGGCGCTGTGGCGGAGGAGGGCAGCGTGGAGGATATCTTCGCCCATCCCACTACCGACGCCGCCCGCCGTCTGGTGTATCCCGGCGGTGTCAGCGTGAAGCAGTACCCCGCCGGAACGCGGGCTGTCCGGGTGGCCTTCAACGGCGGCACGGCCTACCAGCCTCTCATTGCCTCACTGGCCATTGACTGCGGCGTTAAGGTCAATATTCTGGGCGCCGACACCCGGAACATTGACGGCAAGGCTTTCGGCACCATGCTGCTGGGGCTGCCGGACGATCCCAACGAGGCCGCCAAGGCCCTGAGCTATATCCGTTCCCAGCACAATGTCACTGCGGAGGAGGTCGAGTATCATGCTTAATGCCATTTCTGCGTTCTTTGCCGAGTACGGCGGGATTTTGCTGACCGGCACACGGGATACGCTGCTGATGGTGGTGATCTCCACCCTGTTTGCTTACGTTCTGGGTCTGCCGCTGGGCGTGGCACTGATCGTCACCGGCCCTCACGGCATCCGCCCCAACAAGGTCGTCAATCAGATCCTCGGCTGGATCGTCAACATTGGCCGTTCCATTCCCTTTATCATCCTGATGGTGGCCATCATGCCCTTTACCAAGCTGGTGGTAGGCACCAAGATCGGCGTCAGAGGCGCCATCGTTCCTCTGGTGGTTTCCGCAGCGCCCTTCATCGCCCGTATGGTGGAGACCTCCCTTGCAGAAGTGGACGCCGGTGTGGTGGAAGCCGCCCAGTCCATGGGCGCCTCCACTTTCCAGATCATCTGGAAAGTCTACCTGCCGGAAGCCAAGCCCTCTCTGGTGCTGGGCGGCGCGATCTCCATTGTCACCATTCTGGGCTACACCGCCATTGCCGGCACCGTGGGTGCAGGCGGTCTGGGCGACATCGCTGTGCGGTACGGCCACCAGAGGTTCATCACCTCGGTGATGTGGGTCACAGTGGTGATCCTGATCGTCATGGTGCAGGTGGTGCAGTCCCTGTTCAACTGGCTGTCCAAGAAGATCGACAAGCGGTTGGACACCGGCACGAAAAAGCAGGGGACTTTCGATCTTCTGTCCCGTCTGGCTCACACCAAATAAGCACGTTCCCGTTTCAGTTCTCTGTTTTCATCGCCTGTCCCTGATCCTCAGTGCACAAGGGTACAAGCGGCAAGCGTTTGAAAAATAAAACATCGACCATTATTTTAATTGGAGGAAAAGAACATGAAGAACAAGATTCTGGCCACTCTGCTGGCTCTGTCTCTGGCTCTGTCTCTGGCAGCCTGCGGCAGCAAGAACGAAACCCCCGCTGACAACACCGCCGCTGACGACGCTCAGACCGAGCAGCCCGCCGATACTCAGGAGACTGTCACCCTGAACGTGGCCGCTTCTCCCACGCCCCACGCCGAGATCCTGCAGCAGTGCGTACCCATTCTGGCCGAGCAGGGCATCGACCTGCAGATCCACGAGTACAGCGACTATGTGGTTCCCAACACCGCTGTTGAGGACGGCGAGGAGGACGCCAACTACTTCCAGCACATTCCTTATCTGGACGACTTCAACACCACCCGCGGCACCCATCTGGTGAGCGTCACCGGCGTTCACATTGAGCCTATGGGCATCTATGCCGGCAAGTCCGCTTCTCTGGACGAACTGCCTGACGGCGCTACCGTGGCTGTCCCCAACGACGCCACCAACGAAGGCCGCGCACTGCTGCTGCTGGAGAAGCAGGGCCTGATCAAGCTGGCTGACGACTCCAACCTCTCCTCCACCCCCAAGGACATCGTGGAGAATCCCAAGAACCTGACCTTCACCGAGGTGGAAGCCGCTACCGTTCCCAGCATCGTGTCCGAGGTGGACATTGCTGTCATCAACTCCAACTACGCCATGGGCGCAGGCTTCAATCCCGTTGAGGACGCTCTGGCTCTGGAAGCTTCCGACTCTCCCTATGTGAACGTTCTGGTCTGCAAGGAAGGCAACGAGAACAACGAGGCCATTCAGGCTCTGGCCGAGGCTCTGCACTCCGACACCGTGAAGAACTTCATCACCGAGAACTACGGCGGCGCTGTGGTTGCTGTTGACTGAGTTCCCGCTTCATTCGCTCCCCCGGCTGAGCCGGGGGAGCGTTTCTTTGTGCAGTTTTTCTCCTGTTTCCTCTTGCAGAGAATAACCCACCGTGCTACAATGTTGAAAAAAGCCGCCGGAGGGCGGCAGATCTTTCCTACAGGAGTTAGAGAACTCTTACTATCGGAAAGCCATTATTCCGGGTCCTGTACCCGTATCAGGAGGAAATCCATGATCCAGACGACGCTGAAAATTGACGGTATGATGTGCGGTATGTGCGAATCCCACATCAACGATGCCATCCGCAAGGACTTTTCCGTAAAGAAAGTGACCGCATCCCACAGCAAGGGTACCTGCGTCATCCTCTCCGATGACGCGCTGGATGAGACCAGACTGCGGGACACCATCGACGCCACCGGCTATACGCTGCTGAACGTCCAGTCCCAGCCGTATGAGAAGAAGGGCGGCCTTGCCGGCCTCTTCCATCGGAAGTAATGTCCCCTGCCCGGAAAAAGGAGCGCATCTGCGCTCCTTTTTTGCGTTCCAATCGGATTCCCTCTGGTATCCTGAGACGGAATACGGTATAATGGCCACAACGTACAGCGAAACTGCACACCTGAAAGGAGATCTGACATATGGGACTCATCAAAGCGGCCTCCGGCGCAACGGGCGGCGTGCTGGCCGATCAGTGGAAGGAATATTTTTACTGCGAAGCCATTTCTGCGGATGTTCTGGCAGTCAAGGGGCGGAAGAAGGTCACAGGCCGTTCCAGCAACACCAAAGGCGATGAAAATATTATCACCACCGGCTCCATGATTGCGGTGGCAGACGGCCAGTGTATGCTCATCGTGGATCAGGGCAAGGTGGCGGAGGTCTGCGCCGAACCCGGAGAATTTGTCTATGACGCGTCCACGGAACCCAGTGTGTTCGCCGGTTCTCTGGGAGAGAGCATCGGCCGGGTGTTCAAGAATATCGGCAAGCGCTTTACCTTCGGCGGCGAAGCCCCCAAGGATCAGCGGATCTATTACATCAACACCAAGGAGATCACCGGCAACAAATACGGCACGGCCAGCCCCGTTCCTTTCCGGGTGGTGGACCAGCGGGCCGGCATCGACATGGACGTGGGCATCCGCTGCTTCGGTGAATACAGCTACCACATTGCCAACCCCCTGCTGTTTTATACCAACGTCTGCGGCAATGTGACGGAGGATTACAAGCGCGCCCAGTTGGACAGCCAGCTGAAAACCGAGCTGCTGACGGCGCTTCAGCCCGCCTTCGCCAAGGTCAGCGAGCTGGGCGTCCGCTACTCCGCCCTGCCCGGCCATGCCATGGAGTTGGCGGACAGCCTGAACCAGATCCTCAGCGCCAAGTGGCGGGAACTGCGGGGCATTGAGATCGTCTCCTGCGGCGTTTCCAGCGTCACGGCCAACGAAGAGGATGAAAAGGCCATCAAGGAGCTTCAGCGCACGGCGGCTTTTATAGACCCCGCCCGCGGGGCGGCCCATCTGGTGGCCGCACAGGGGGATGCCATGAAGATCGCCGCCGGGAACGCCAACGCAGGCCCGGCCATGGCCTTTATGGGGATGAATATGGCCGGTCAGGCCGGCGGCGCCAACGCCCAGACCCTCTATCAGATGGGGCAGCAGGCCCCGGCGCAGCCCGCGCCGTCGTCTGCCCCTGCCGGAAGCTGGAAATGCGCCTGCGGCGCAGAAAATACCGGCAAATTCTGCGTGGAATGCGGCAAGCCCAAGCCGGAAGCGGCATGGAAATGCCCCCAGTGCGGTGCAGAGAACCTGGGCAAATTCTGCTCCGAGTGCGGCACGAAAAAGCCTGCTGGGGTGTACCAGTGCAGCAACTGCGGCTGGAAGCCCGCAGAGCCGGCTCACCCACCCAAATTCTGCCCGGAGTGCGGCAATCCTTTCAATGAAATGGATCTGAAATAAGCCAATCCCCGACAGGGGAAACGACACAGCATTTTCTGAGAGGAGACGTGTATGCCTACCCAAGTAACGGAATTCAAATGTCCGGCCTGCACCGCCCCGCTGCATTTCAGCGAGGAGACGGGGCGGCTGGAGTGTGACTACTGCGGCAGCAGCTTTACCGTGGCGGAGGCGGAAGCTTTCAGCGCCGAAAAGGAGCAGCAGGCTGCGGAAGCCTTTGAAAAGGCCGCCGCAGAAGCCAGGGCCGACGCCGGGAGCTGGGAACGCCCTGACGGTCAGGACAGCTGGGGTGAGGAGGCCGATCACCTGAAAACCTACCGCTGCCCCAGCTGCGGCGCGGAGCTGATCTGTGACGAGGCCACCGCCGCCACCTCCTGTCCCTACTGCGGCAACAACACCATCATTTCCGGCCAGTTTCACGGGATGCAGAAGCCGGAGCTGGTCATTCCCTTCAAGTTGGGAAAAGAGGAGGCCGTAAAGACCCTGAAGGCGCACTACAAGGGCAAGCCCTTCCTGCCCAAAAGCTTTTCCGACGAAAACCACATTCAGGAGATCAAGGGCATCTACGTTCCCTTCTGGCTCTTTGACGGACAGGCGGAGGCGGACGTCCGCTTCACCGCCACCCGCAGCAGTGTGATGGTCACGGCGCGGGAGCGGATCACTACCACCCGGTATTTCGACGTCCGGCGGGCCGGCACGGTGAAGTTTGAGAAAATCCCCGTGGACGCCTCCCGGAAGATGCCGGACGATTATATGGACTCCATCGAACCCTTTGACTACAGCGCCATGGTTCCGTTTTCCATCGCCTACCTCCCCGGCTTTTTTGCGGACATCCCGGACGTCTCCATGGAAGAGTGCAGCCCCAGAGCGGAAGTCCGGGCCGCGGACACCGCCGTGGAGGCCATGCAGCGGCAGGTATCCGGGTATGAGACCTGCATCCCCGTGGGGAAGGACGCCCAGCTCCGCCGGGGAACGGTGCGCTGCGCTCTGCTGCCGGTGTGGCTGCTGAGTACCCAATGGGAGGGAAAAAATTTCCTCTTTGCCATGAACGGCCAGACTGGCAGAATGGTCAGCGACCTGCCGGTATCCAGAAAGCGGTACTGGGCATGGTGGGGCGGCCTGACCGCCGGGATCACGGCGGCGCTGACGGTCATCACCGTGTTTGCCAACTGGCTGTAAGGAGGCGTCGGTATGAAACAACGCATCTGCGCTCTGCTTGCGGCGCTGGTACTTTCGTTCTGCATGGCCGGTTCTGCGCTGGCCGTGGAGCTGCCCTTTGACCCCTCCGGCGATCACTGGCTCTACGACCCGCAGGGGCTGGTTTCCCAAGCGGATTCCGCCCGGCTGGAGGAAACGCTGGATGCAGCCGGCTGGGATCACAGCTGCGGTATCTACATCCTGCTCTTGCCTGACTTCACGGAGTACGGATATTCGGACATTTACGAATTTGCACAGGATGTCTATGAGAATTCCAATCTGGGCGTGGGAGACGGCGGCGACGGCATCCTGCTGGCTGTCAGCACGGAAACCCGTGACGTCAGCATTGCCGTCCATGGAACTCAGGCGAACGCCGCCATTACCGACTATGGCCGGGAAGAAGTTCTCTATGACGCTTTTTTGAGCGATTTCAGCAACGGAAACTGGGGAGCGGGGCTTGTCAATTTTGCGGATACCTGCGTGTATCTGCTCTCCGAGGCGCAGTCCGGCACCCCGGTGGAGGTATCCGGCGGCAGCAATCAGGAACCCTTTAACCTGCCGAAAGCGCTGGGCGGCGCAGCCGTCATGTGCTTTCTGCCTGCCGCCATTATTGCCTTCGTGATCTGCGGCGTGATGAAAAAGAAGATGAAAACCGCCCAGAAGGCCAGCGGCGCGGCGGCTTACGTCAGCGGCAGCGTGGATCTGAAGGTCCGCACCGACCACTATACCCATTCCACCGTTCTCAGAACGCCCCTCAAAACCGATAACGGCCCCCGCTCCGGCGGCAGCGTCTTCCACGGCGGCACCACCGTCAACAGCCGGGGCTTTTCCGGCAGCAGCCGGAAATTCTGAGGAGCGGCGCTTCCGCGGCTGGCCAGACGATCCGACGTAAAGCGGACAGCGGCCCGCCACCGGCTTTGCCGGAGGCGGCTCTGCGTCCGTCACGTTCTGACGGTGCATAGATCTGCATACGGACTGCAATTCCGGGACTTTTCGGGACTTTTCTGCATAAATCGGTTGACAAACCGCCAAAATGTGATATGATAGCCCAGTAATCGAATATCTGGCGTGGAAAAGGAAGAGTAGCTGACCGGAAACCTGTGAAGAGAGCTGCCGTTGGGTGCAAGGCGGACAGGAACGGCAGGGAAAATCACCTTGGAGCCTCCAGCTGAAAGACGACGCGAGTAGGTGTGGACGTGTGACGGGCGTTATTCCGTCAGCCTGTGGATGCAGGCGCGAGAGGCCGTGTTCTGTGAAGGAGCGGCAAGAAGAGTGGTACCGCAGAGTGTTTCAAACGCTTTGTCTCTGAGTTCAGAGACAAAGCGTTTTTTGTTTCGCGTGAAGGAGGATCAGCAATGAACTGCCCCAACTGCGGAAACGTAATGGAAAAAGGCTTTATGCACACGCAGAAGTATCCCTTCTGGACCCAGCAGGAACTGCGATTTTTTA
>Ga0129312_1000568_pt1 | contig 29552 bp, 24 predicted proteins | sample O827metagenome_FD_94434 | JGI IMG/M metagenome (GOLD analysis project Ga0129312, IMG submission 94434) | Orangutan group fecal microbial communities from Wisconsin, USA - O827 metagenome | ecosystem: Host-associated > Mammals > Digestive system > Large intestine > Fecal | place: USA: Wisconsin... | reverse complement strand
CTCACCATAAAGGAACGCTAACGGATTGAACATCATCGTATTTTGCAGCGCCGCTTTCATATATTCGCTGTAAATATATGGAAGAACCTGATAACGCACACCGATCACATCCGCAAATTTCTCTACATGGGAGAAACGGTATACCTCCTGTCTTCTGGTTCCCCTTGCCGAATGATTCCGTAAAAGTGGTGTAAACACCGCAAATTCCAGCCAACGTAACACCAGATCTTCGGTTGCATCTGCACCAAATCCACCGACATCCGCTCCGGTATATAAAAAGCCGCACATATTCAAAGAGGGCATCATCTTCACATTCATTTCCAGATGGGACCACCACGAAGCATTGTCTCCCTGCCAGATTCCTCCGAACCGGTGCATTCCGATATAGGATGCTCTGGAAAACAACAGAATTCTCTTTTCCGGCACGTAACGTTCAAACGCCTCCGAGGCAGATCTCGTCATATAATAGCCAAACAGGTTATGTACCTGATCGTGACGGTAACGTTTTCCTCTATAATTATGATAAAACGATGCATAGTCCTCCGGATTATTACAGATGCCTCCAATCATTCCTGTCATTTCGAAAAAGGTATTCACGTCAAGGTTCATCTTCTTATAGTCTTCCATTTTCTCAAAGACCTCTTTCAGATGCTTTTCGGAATAAAAAATCGCCGGTTCATTCATATCGTTCCAGAAGCCGTCAATTCCCTTGTCGATCAGAATCCGGTACTTATCACCAAACCACTGTCTTGCCTTGTCATCAAGCATATCCGGAAAGCAGCATTTCCCGGGCCATACCCCGATAATGAAATCTTCTCCGTTTTCATCCTTGCAGAAGTATCCGTTCGCTTTGCCTTCTTCATAGACATCATAGCCATCTTCCTTTTTTACACCACCATCAATAATGGGAACGAGATGAATGTTCTCCTTCCTCATTTCTTCGACAAGCTCTTCAAAATCAGCGAAGCTGTCCCGGTTAATCGTGAAGTCCTTATACCGTTCCATATAATCAATGTCGAGATAGATACTGTCGATGGGAATGTTATGCTTTTTATATTCCGCTGCCACTTCACGCACTTCATCCGCTGTATCATAACTCCACCGGCTCTGCCCATAACCAAATGCCCAGCGGGGTGCAATATAGCTTCTTCCGATCAGTTCACGGAATTCCTTCACTACATCCCTGTAGGAAGCTGCCTCAATCAGATAAATTTTATAGTTCTCCTCTTCCATGGAAATGCAAAGATCATCAATATCGGTATAACCAATATCGAAGGTCACCCTGCCCGGCGTATCCACAAACAAGCCATACGTTTCATGCACTCCGTCACCCATCATAATGAAGTTGTGTGCTCCATACAATGAATTGGTATTCTCACAGTGATTCGGATTATCGCTGCAATTGCTGATGTAACGCCATCCTCTCTTGTTGATGCCACGCACATTTTCTCCAAGCCCATACACGATTTCATCCTCTTTCAAAGAATAATGAAAACCGTCTTCTTTTTTCTGAAAAACACCATCGCTCCATGCAGAGGATGCGAACTCCTTTACCACAGCATCTGTTTCAATCGGTTCTCCAAAGATATATTTCCTTACCATCGTTCCGTCCTGACCAACCTTTCATTTAATGAATATGAAGAGACCTGTCACCGTCTCCTCTGTGATATATTTTACTCTGAAAATTAACCGTACAACGGTCCGTAAGCCTTGCATGCAGCCATGTCCGCAGCTTCGGTATCCCTGGTTCCAAAACTTCCCCATGCATGCGGGCGGAAGATCCTCTCTTCTTCCACGTTGTGCATAACAACCGGAATTCGAAGCATGGAAGCCAGCGTAATAAGGTCTGCACCCATGCATCCTTCAAGGCTTCCACTTACTCCTTCACATTGATTTTGGAAAGAAACTCCGGATTCCAGTCATCAATATGCATGTCCATTAAGTTTCGTCTGTAGTTTCCTTTAATCCACATATTCTGCCCTCCCAATGAGCGGTTTTATTTAATTATATTCTATCCCCGTAATGTGTTGAAAACAAGAAAAAATAAGGACAAACCGTCTCGGATTTTTGTTATTGTTACTGTTCACTCGTACCTCGTTCCAGTAATAATTCGCAGGCTCATTTGAAGTTTTGCTTCGCAAAAGGAGCCTGCTCACTCCTGAATCATGTTCTTACGCAGCCTGACAGCTAGTGTCTGGCTGCTGTGTGAACTGTAACACTTGATTCCCCGATTGGTTTATCCCTATTCTTATTTATTATAATAATATGGGAATCTGACACATCCCATATTACCTTTTATCGGTTTTATGCAGTAATATCCAGTGCATGCCAGTACTCGTCATTTCCGGATCCGCAGGTTACGGTAAGCTTCTTTCCAACAACAAAAACCTTGCAGTTGTTGACACTTCTTAATGCATCCAGCTTTAATTCCATCGTTCCACCATTGGTGTCAAGGAACAAAACCTTTTCTGTAGACTTACCGGAAACTGTTCCGGTTACGGTAATCGTTGCAGAGGTGTTCACAGATGCAGAACTGCTGCCACGTTCCCCGGTCAGGGTAGAAGCATGCCAGTAACCGTCATTTCCGTTATATCCTCCAACAGTCATCCTGTTTCCTGCAACTGTTACCAATCCGTTGATCGTGTTGGCATTGCTGTCAATCTTAAATTCCATGGTGCCGTCCTTCGTGTCAAGGAACAGGACACTTTCTGTTGTCTTACCGGAAACCGTACCCGTAAAGGTATTGGTCACTGTACCCGTGGTATTGCTGTTATTTCCACCTGTCGTTGTACCTTCTGCAACACGGTTTGCATGAAGGTACGCATCACCTCCACGATAAAACCATACCGTCAGCTTCGTTCCGGTTGTCTTCCATTTGCCATTCGTGGTATCAGCATTTCCATCAATCTTAAATTCCATCGTTCCGTCCTTGGTATCAAGAAACAGGACATCACTTGTGGTCTTGCCGGAAACCGTACCATTTACATAGGTTCCACCCATGCTGCTACTGCTGTTATTCTGGGTATTGGACACATCTGCAATCGAAATTGCATGCATATAGGCATCGGAGCCACGCGCACAGGTAATGTTATACTTTCTGTTGGCTACCAGTACGGAACATCCGTTGATGTTGGTCGTCTGGTCATACTTAATCTGCATCTCGCCCTGCGCGGTATCCACATAAAGGACATCGCCATTCGTCTTATCACTGATCGTTCCTGTTATAGTAGAAGTCTTGGAAGTATCAATGGTAATTCCAACAGCTGCTCCGTTATAAGTAATCTTGGTTGCATGCCAGTAGCCGTCTGAACCATGTGAAATTGCTACGGAAAGCTTCGTCTCCGGCAGAAGAATTCTCGCCTCACTGACATCGGTACTGCTGTCAATCTTAATCTCCATCTTGCCATCCTTCGTGGATAACATTAAAAGCTCTGCTGTCGTTCCCGATGCAACCGTTCCCTGCACATTAGCTGTTTCTGCTGCATATACCTCTGTCTGCAAAAGCGGTGCCAACAGCATTGTCACTGCCAGACATACCGCCAGACAGTTTCTCCATCCTGTCCATTTCTTCATCGTAAATACCCCTCCTATAATCTGTCGATCATCAACTTTGTTGTAGTGGTTTTCATAATATTTCCCTTATGTAAACCATCCTACAACATAACACTAAAAAAAGCAACTTTTTTCCACATCTTGTAGAAAAAAGCTGCTTTTGGTTGTCATGCATATGACAAAATGATCCGGTGAATCATTTTCGAGTTCACATAAGCTATTGAAATATCCACACATTACTGTAGCTCTTTATAAAACTGCTGCAGTAGAAAATCTATTACACACCGGTCGTATCAAAATCCGGAATGAAGCTCTCCTTCGCTGCATCTCCCTCCTGGATAAAAGCATTGGTAATGCCAAGCTGCAATGCATAATCCACCACCTGCTCATACTCCCGTGTGGTTACCTTACGCATGAGCTGCGGCTCCTGCTGTGCAGCCTCCTCCAGTTCCTTCTGATTTCCGCTGTGCGAAGTAAGCTGTAGCATCGGCGTGTACTGGTTCATCAGACTGATATAAATCTTATCTCCATAGGTTTCCCACAAATACCGCAAAACAGCTTTCGCATTTTTCTTATGTCCCGGCAGCAGTAAATGGCGAACAATTACCCCTCTCTGCATCATTCCCTCTTCATTAAAAAGAGGTTCTCCTGTTATTTTCACCATCTGTTCTAACGCGCGCTTCGCCACCTCCGGATAATCCCCTGCATGGGAAAGCCTCCCTGCCAGTTCTCCATCCATATATTTGAAGTCCGTAAGAAAAATGTCCACCAGACCCTCTAATGCTGCAATCACATCGGCCTTTTCATATCCGCTTCCATTGTACACAACCGGAATACAAAGTCCCTGCTCCTTTGCCTTGAGAAGCGCCCATACAATATCCGGCAGATCATGATCCGGCGTCACCAGATTGATATTGGCTGCTCCCTGTGCCTGCAGCTCCAGAAAGATTTCTGACAGCCTCTCCCTGCTGATTTCCTTTCCTCTTGTACCGGCTGCAATATCAAAGTTCTGACAATAGACACACCTTAAGTTACATCCTGAAAAGAATACGGCCCCCGAACCCCTTTTTCCGGAAATACATGGTTCCTCCCACATATGTAAGGCCGCTCTTGCCACCCGCAGTGTCCCATCCATCTGACAAAACCCGGTCTGTCCTTCCTTCCGGTTCACCCCGCACTCTCTCGGACAAAGCCTGCATTCTTCATAAGCTTTTTCAAACATATCATATCTCCCCTGTTCTTCGTTTCTTTTATAATTTTTCATCTTCGTAACCATACATACGTGCACTGTCCGTCATAATTGCAACCGCCTGCCAGGTACGAGTAAACCGTAACTATTTTTATATCTATTCCCCTTCCAAATATGTTATACTTAATTAAAATATACCATAAGTGGTATACTTGTCCATTTTACCCATAATGGAACAAAACCACTGTACTCACCCAAATGTCAAGGAGTTAAACATTATTTTATGAACACCAAAGTTTTACACACCCTGGAATATGACAAAATCATTCAATTACTCATAGACAAAGCAACCTCTGCTCCCGGACGGGAGCTGTGCCGCAGACTCATTCCTTCCACGGATTTATCTGCGATTGAGAAAGCCCAGCAGGAAACGGCCGATGCGCTTTCCATGCTGCTTACGAAGGGCTCTACTTCCTTTGGCGGCAACAAAGATCTGCAGTTTGCCATCAAGAGTCTGGAGATCGGCTCTGCCCTCTCCATTCCGGAGCTTCTCGGCATTGCAGGTCTTCTCCAGAATACCGCCCGCATCAAATCCTACGGACGCAAAGCCCGCGAGGAGGATGCCGACACCTCGCTGACACCCTACTTTGCAGCATTGGAACCGCTTACCAGAGTATCCGAGGAAATCAGCCGCTGTATTCTGTCCGAAGAGGAAATTGCAGACGATGCCAGTCCGAAACTGAAATCCATCCGCCGTTCCATCGTCTTAACCGGAGACAAAATTCACTCTCAGTTAAACAGTATGGTGAACGGCTCCTACCGGACTTACCTGCAGGACAACGTTATTACGATGCGTAATGACCGCTACTGCATTCCGGTGAAGTCTGAATACAAAGGACAGGTCAAGGGTATGGTACACGATCAGTCCTCGACCGGTTCTACCTTTTTCATTGAACCGGAAGCCATCGTCAATCTCAACAACCAGTTGAAAGAGCTTTCCATTCAGGAAAAGGAAGAGATCGAAGCCATTCTCTTTTCCTTAAGTCAGCTCTGCGCCGAACACACGGAAGAGCTTGCCCGCAACCAGCAGCTGATGACACAGCTTGACTTTATTTTTGCCAAGGCTTCCCTTGCACTTGACTTAAATGCAACGAAGCCGGTTTTTAATACCGATCACTATATCCGGATCCGGAAAGGACGTCATCCTCTCCTTCCTTCGAAAAAGGTGGTTCCGATTGATATCCATCTCGGAAAGGATTTTGACCTTCTGGTCATCACCGGTCCCAATACCGGTGGTAAAACCGTAAGCCTGAAAACCATCGGACTGTTTACCCTCATGGGACAGGCCGGTCTTCATATACCTGCGCTCGACCACAGCGAGCTTTCTATTTTTACAGAAGTATTTGCAGATATCGGGGACGAGCAGAGCATCGAGCAGAGTCTCAGTACCTTTTCCTCCCATATGACCAGCATTGTTTCCATCCTGCAGAAAGCCGATGCCGATTCCCTGTGCCTGTTTGATGAACTGGGTGCCGGAACCGATCCGACCGAAGGTGCCGCCCTTGCAATTGCAGTTCTGAACTACCTGCATGAGCGCGGAATCCGAACGGTTGCCACTACCCATTACAGTGAGCTTAAGGTCTATGCGCTTTCTACCGATTTTGTAGAGAATGCCTGCTGCGAATTTAATGTGGATACCCTTTCACCAACCTACCGCCTGTTAATCGGTGTTCCCGGGAAAAGTAATGCCTTCGCGATTTCCAAAAAGCTCGGGCTTCCGGATCATATCATCGAAGCAGCCACCGCACAGATCGGTGCACAGGATAAAAGCTTTGAGGATCTGCTCTCCGATCTTGAGCAAAGCCGGATCACCATCGAAAAGGAACGCCGCGAGATTGCCTCTTATAAGGAAGAAATCAAAGCGCTCCGTGAAAAGCTGCAACAGAAGAACGAAAAAATTGATATGGCAAAGGACCGCATCTTACGCGAAGCCAATGAGCAGGCCCGTGAGATCCTGCAGGATGCTAAGGAAACTGCCGATGAAACCATCCGGATTTTCCAGAAAGCCGGTCCCAATGTTTCTCTGAAAGCACTGGAAAAGGAACGGGAAAAGCTCCGTGGCGAAATCGGTAAGAAGAACGACAAACTGACACTGAAAACGGCTCCCACCAGATCCGGGAAAAAGGTCAGGGCTGAGGACCTCAAAATCGGTGATACCGTAAAAATCCTCTCTATGGGACTTGTCGGAACCGTAAGCACCCTTCCAGACCACAAGGGAAATCTGTTCGTACAGTGCGGCATCATGCGCTCTCAGGCAAATGTCAGGGATCTTGCTTACGGGGAAGCCAAAGCAGAGCCCGAGAAGCCGGTTTTACAAAGAAGCCATACCGGAAGTGTGAAGATGTCCAAATCCATGCACGTTTCCGCTGAAATCAATCTTCTTGGCAAAACCGTGGACGAAGCGCTTGCCGAGCTTGATAAATATCTGGACGATGCCTACCTTGCCCATCTCCCTTCCGTCCGCGTTGTACATGGCAAGGGAACCGGTGCTCTCCGCAGTGCCGTACAGAGCCATTTAAAGCGTATTAAATATGTAAAGAACTACCGGCTCGGGGAATATGGAGAAGGAGATGCCGGTGTCACCATCGTCACCTTTAAGGAATAACGTTAAAATTACAAAACAATTGGAACTATTTATTTTAATGGTTTGTCAAAAATTATGAGATGAATCATTTCAGGAAAGGTAGAATAATATATGGCTGCTAAACAGAAAATTTTAATTGTAGATGATGACAACAATATTGCAGAACTGATTTCGCTTTATCTTACAAAGGAATGCTTTGAAACCATGATTGCAGGTGACGGCGAGACTGCACTTACGTTAGCCGACAGCTTTGCGCCCAACCTGATCCTGCTCGACCTCATGCTTCCGGGCATCGACGGTTATCAGGTCTGCCGTGAAATCCGTTCGAAATCATCCATTCCGATCATCATGCTCTCTGCCAAAGGCGAGATCTTTGATAAGGTTCTGGGGTTGGAGCTCGGTGCCGATGACTATATGGAAAAGCCTTTTGACTCCAAAGAACTGGTGGCCCGTGTCAAGGCAGTTCTGCGCCGTTACAAACCGGCTGCTGCCGCGCCTGAGGCTGCCGATATCCGCTGTGTGGAATATCCGGATCTGATTATTAATCAGACCAACTACTCCGTCATCTATATGGGACGCACGGTAGAAATGCCGCCGAAGGAGCTGGAGCTTCTCTACTTCCTTGCTTCTTCTCCCAACCATGTATTTACCCGTGAACAGCTTCTTGACCAGATCTGGGGATATGAATACATTGGTGATACCCGTACCGTTGATGTACATATCAAGCGTCTGCGTGAAAAAATCAACGATCACGAGCACTGGAGAATTGCCACCATCTGGGGTATCGGCTACAAATTTGAAACGAAATAATCCATGAACCCTTGTCGTCATGATGAGCAGCGAGGCTTTTATGAAAAAGACACTTTATCTGAAATTTATTCTTGCATATATTATTTTCGGTTTTTTCGGCTTTATGGTCGTTGCCACCTTCGTAAGCAGTATGACCATGGAGCATCTGAAACGTGAAAAAGCAGATGCATTATATAAGGAAGCGACACTGATCGCCAATACCTTTGCCTCTGACCTGTACAACAACGAAACTACTATGGAAAGCGTTCAGGATCAGCTTGATGCACTGGATGCTTATCTTTCGGCTTCCCTGTGGATTATTAATCCTTCCGGGCGTCTGGTGCTTCGCTCCTCAGAGCCGATTAATGTCGAAAACGAGATTGTCATTGAAAACTTTGATCCAACCATTACGGAGGGCTCCTATTACACCGTCGGAAATTTCTTTGATACCTTTACCGAGGAACAGCTTAGTGTCTTTGCTCCGATCACTTCCGATTTCAAGGTACGCGGATATGTAGTTATTCACTATCCGTTGAGTAACCTCACGACATCCTGCAACAGTCTGCTGAACATTTCCTATATTATGCTCATCATTCTGTTTTTGCTCTCGTTGATTATTCTGATTTTTTTTACAGAACTGGTCTATCTGCCCCTGCGCAAAATTACGAAAGCAACCGAGCAGTATGCTTCCGGTAACATGCACTATGAATTCCAGATCGACAGTGAAGACGAAATTGGATATCTGGGTGCAACAATTTCCTACATGGCAGGTGAAATTGCCCGTTCCGAGGACGATCAGAAGAAGTTCGTGGCGAATGTTTCCCACGACTTCCGCTCTCCCTTAACCTCAATCAAGGGTTATCTGGAAGCGATGCTCGATGGCACGATTCCCCCGGAGCTTTACGAAAAATATCTGAACATTGTTTTGAATGAAACCGAACGTCTCCGCAAGCTGACAAACAGCCTGCTGACCTTAAATAATCTGAATACAAAGGGTATGCTGTTGGATATCAGCCGCTTCGACATCAATACGGTCATCCGTAACACAACTGCCTCTTTCGAGGGTACCTGCAAACGGAAAATGATTGCCATTGAACTCATCCTTACCGGGGACGAGCTTTATGTCAAGGCCGATGTCGGTAAGATTCAGCAGGTATTGTATAACCTCCTCGATAACGCCATCAAATTCAGCCATGAGGATTCCATTATTAAAATTGAAACCACCGAGAAGCACAATAAAGTATTTGTCTCCGTAAAAGACAATGGTATTGGTATTCCAAAGGACGAATTGAAGCAGATCTGGGAACGCTTTTACAAGTCGGATCTGTCCCGTGGCAAAGATAAAAAGGGCACCGGTTTAGGACTTTCCATTACCCGGGAAATCATTCGTTCCCATGGCGAAAACATTAATGTCATCAGCACAGAAGGGGTTGGCTCGGAATTCATTTTTACCCTTCCGGTTGCCCCGGACGAAGAGGATGAAGACTAGCCTCTTCGCATAGATCAAAAAGCACCATATTTACGATTCATTACAGAAAGAAGGAAAGACATGCATATTATTTTACATCAGCCGGAAATTCCGGCAAATACCGGAAATATTGGAAGAACCTGCGTTGCTACAGGCACAGATCTTCATTTAATCGAGCCTCTTGGCTTCCAACTTAACGAGAAGTCCATTAAGCGTGCCGGCATGGATTACTGGGAGCACCTGAATGTTACCCGTTATATTAATTTCGAAGATTTCAAATCCCAGCATCCGGGTGCAAAAATCTGGATGGCTACCACTAAGGCACGGCACGTCTATACAGACGTTTCTTTCGGGCCGGACGATTATATTATGTTCGGAAGAGAAAGTGCTGGTATTCCGGAAGAAATTCTGATACAATATCCAGATACGTGCATCCGGATCCCGATGTTACCTGCGATCCGTTCCCTAAACTTGTCGAATTCAGTATCAATTGTTTTATACGAAGCACTTCGCCAGCAGAATTTTGAAAGCATGCAGCTTACCGGAGAGCTTCACCGTCTTCACTGGTCGGATTCTGCTATGAAAGCAGAGTAAATGCACGAATATTATACAATTGGAGTACCTTATGAGACAGACTGAAATTTTAACCAAAGCAAAGAAGAAATTTATTGGAGATAAAGCCTTTTACCGTTATCTGATTTTCCTCGCCTTTCCGATGATTGTCCAAAACGGAATCACAAGCTTTGTCAGTTTTTTGGATAACATTATGGTCGGACAGATCGGAACGGAGCCCATGTCCGGCGTTGCCATTGTGAATCAGTTGTTTTTCGTATTTAATATCTGCATCTTTGGAGGCGTCTCCGGTGCAGGTATTTTCAGTGCACAGTTTTTTGGAAAAGGGGACTACGAGGGACAGAAATATACCTTCCGTTTCAAGTTATATGCCTGTCTGCTGATTACTGCAATTGCCTGTGTGCTGTTTCATTTTCTGGATGAGCCGCTGATTTCCCTCTACTTAAGTGATGAAGGTTCTGTCGGCAATACCCGGCTTGCCCTGTCCTATGGCAAGGAATATCTTGCTATTATGATTCTTGGACTGCTCCCCTTTGCTGTTTCCCAGACCTATGTAAGTACGATCCGTGAAACCGGCCAGACCTTTGTACCGATGGTTTCCGGTATTGTAGCGGTTATTATCAATCTGGTACTGGATTATATCCTGATTTTCGGTGCCTTCGGAGTCCCTGAGCTCGGTGTAGCCGGAGCTGCCATCGCCACTGTAATTGCCCGTTACACGGAATGCCTGATTGTTGTTATCTGGGCCCACCTCCACCTGGATAAGAATCCTTATCTTGTTGGTGTGTATAAAGGATTGCGCATCCCCGGATCCATTCTTGCCGATATTTTCCGTAAAGGACTGCCCTTAATGTTTAACGAAATGCTTTGGGCGGTTGGCATGGCTGTAATCGCACAATGTTATGCTGTACGTGGACTTGAAGTGGTTGCCGCGCAGAATATTTCTTCGACGATTTCCAATCTGTTTAACATTGTTTATTTACAGCTTGGAAACTGTATTTCGATTGTGGTTGGCCAGAAATTAGGAGCCGGTCAGCTCGAAGAAGCAAAGGATGCCGACAATAAGATCATCTTCTTTGATGTGGCGTGTTGTGCCTGTATCTCTGTCATTATGATCCTGCTCGGCGGTCTTTTTCCTGAAATCTATAAGACAGAACCCGGCATCAAGGCTCTTGCGAAGAACTTTATTATTATTTCTGCAATGGCGATGCCTCTGTGTGCCTTCTCCCACTGCAGCTACTTTACCCTGCGCTCCGGTGGCAAAACCATCATAACCTTTCTGTTTGACAGTGTCTTTACCTGGGTGGTCATGATTCCCTATGCCTTCGTTTTGTCACGCTTTACCACGCTTTCCATCACGATGGTATTTTTCCTTGTCAGCTTTACAGAAATCATCAAGGTCATCATCGGCCTCTTTATGATTAAGAGTAATGTCTGGCTGCAGAACATTGTGAATTCTTATTGACCGGATGATCAATCCTCATTCAGATTTTTCTGCTGCTCCTGTTCTTTACGTAGTTCCTTTTCTGCCTTGTTGCGGATCCGGAGCTCTTTAAAGAACTGTGTCAGCATATGGGAACATTCTTCTTCCAAAATCCCCCTCGTCACCTTTACCTGATGATTGAATTCGGGCATTTCCAGAATATTTAAGATAGATCCTCCGCAGCCCGCTTTTGGATTCATGCTCGCCATAACCACTTCATCGACTCTTGCCTGTACAATCGCTCCGGCACACATCTGACAGGGCTCCAGTGTCACATATAACGTACATCCCTCAAGCCGCCAGTCTCCTAATTTTCTGCTTGCCTTATTGATTGCGGTAATTTCTGCATGCGCCAGCGTATTCTTGTCCGTATTCCGGCGGTTATATCCTCTTCCGATGATTTTTCCTTCATGCACAATCACACAGCCAATCGGCACTTCGCCTAACGCGTAGGCCTTCTTTGCCTGCCGCAAAGCTTCCTTCATATACTTTTCCTGTTCAGTTAATTGTGTTTTCACAAAAATCTCCTATCTGTAACTGTTCAGAGCCATGCAAAATCTGATAAATATAATTGAAATATCTGCATCTATACTCCGCTCAATCCACGCAGATGAACCTTGCCCTCCATTCCCGGAATTCTGTTCAGGCTCTCTGCAATCTTCTTAATCTCTGCTTCCTTATAGGCATGAAACATCATGCCCTTTTCCACAGATCCATCCATTTCTGCAATCAGTTGTCCACTGTCCTCAAACTGTTGTAAATAATAGGCAGGACTTCCGGCAATCCATGCACAGATCTCCTGAAGATCCTCTAAGGTATGAAACTCCTTCACAACGGTTGTCCGGAATTCATAAGGAATGTTCGCATTTTTCAACAATTCCACAGACTGCTGCACCGCCTTCACCGGGAACGTATTTCCGGATGTTTCTGCTATTGTTCTCTCTCCCATCAATCCTGTTGTTGCCTGATATTTCCCCGGCGTATTCTTGATATCCATTGCCACATAGTCAATCTGTTTCTTCCCGATCAGCTCCTCCAGCATATGCGGGTGTGATCCGTTCGTGTCAAGCTTTACAGCCAGTCCCAATTCCTTAATTTGCTGAATAAAATCCGGAAGATCCTGCTGAATGGTCGGTTCTCCACCGGTGATGCAGACGCCGGACAGAATATTTTTGCGTTTTTTAAGGAAATCCAGGATATCCTCTTCCGTGTAATGCTCCTGTGTCAGCGGGCTTAATACCAGTCCCCCGTTATGACAGAACGGACAACGAAAATTGCAGCCTCCGGTAAATACCGTTGCTGCAACTCTTCCAGGATAATCCAATAATGTTGTTTTATTTAAACCACTGATTAACATTGTATAACTCCCATTGACAAAGAATCAAAAAACACATATACTAAATAGGTCTGAACCGTGCAGCTCTTGTTTGTAAGGAGCTGCTATGGCTGCCCGGAGTAAGTGGCGTTAACGATTGGGTCTTACGCAATGGAAACTGCGAACCGTGTCAGGTTGGGAACAAAGCAGCACTAAGCAGAACCTTCCATGTGCCGTAAGGGTGCCTGATCTCAGTTAACTGCTTTGGTAACGCATAGCAGTTCCTTATGGACAAAGTTCACGGTTTCTTTTGCTTCTGTGGAACTTATTTTAATCTCTGTGCGCCGCTTTCTTGGCATTTTTCATCTTGTACATTTCCTGATCGGCTGCTTCAATAATCTCTTCAATATCCAGATCCGGAGTTGGCTCCACAATGATGTAGCCCATACTTGCTTCCAGTGTATACTCGTGATTCGAGGTCGCATTATAATTCTCAATTCCTGTCTGAATCTGTGAAATATAATTCTTCGCATCCGCATCCGTATATCCCTTGGACAAAATAACAAATTCATCTCCGCCGTACCGCATCAGAAGTTCACCATGCTTACGCACCTGATTCAATACATTCGCCATCGCCTTAATATAAGCATCGCCCTCATCATGTCCATAGCGGTCATTGACCTTCTTCAAGCCATCCAGATCAAGGAACAACACAAACAAAGACTTGTCACGTTCCTGTGCCTCTTTGACAATTGCAGAAGAGAACTTAAAAAATCCCGCACGGTTAAAAATGCCGGTCAATGTATCATAGACCCACATACGATTCAGTCTTTCGACCATCGCATTCATGACCTCCTGCTTCCGTACACTCTCCAAAGCATTGTTGATATTCATAATAAATAAATGGAACCAGAAGCTGTCAATCAACAGACGGCTCTTTCCCAATACGCAGTATCCATAAGTTCTTTCCTGATAATGTACCGGCACAATAGTATAAAGACTGCCGCCATCATGCTCTTTATATTTCTCCGGAAGTAACTCATTCACATGAAAACGTCCATAAGTCTCAAAATGTCCATTCCGATAGGCAATCGGAACCGTCGCATCCTTCGGATAGGTCAGCAAATCCATATTTGCGGCTTCTGTGTTCAGCTGAGACATAATATCCGTATTGATCGAATTGGTATTATACCCCAGACAGAGATAAAACTCCTCCGGATCTAACATGGCAACATATTTACGTATCTTCTCAAACAAATCCTTCTGTGTTCCCACACCAACAAAATCTGCGGAAGATGCCTTAATAATCTCGGTAAAGGTGGTAATTTCAACACGATCCTGTGCAAGCTTTCTGCGTAGCTCAGCAAAATCCTCCTTCGTATCACACTTACATCCACAGCTCTCTGCAAACACCGGCCAGGAAAGCAGCTGCTCATTTCCAATCTTCGGCTTGCCGGCAATCTCATCCATCAGATAAGTGTATGCTTTACGCCCAAGTTCCTCCTCCGGACGCTGTACGCTTGTAATACGGGGTGCATGATTCTGTGCCTCATAAATATTATCATATCCGGTAATCATAATATCTTCCGGAATACGGTATCCTCTCTTTTCAAGCTCATATAATGCCCCCAGTGCCATCTCATCATTGGCTGCCATTATGGCATCGGGCATATGCAATCCACAATCCTCAAAAAACTCGACAGCCTCCATACCGCTCTTCGGATGGTAATCACCAAAATAAATCCGGTGATCTTCAACCTTCATTCCGTGCTCTTCCAGCGCCCTCTTATAGGCATTCAGCCTTCCTTCTCCATCAGAATTCCCCTCCGGGCCGGAAATAAAGTTGATCGTCTTCGCTCCATGCTTTTCAACAAGATGATTGATCAGCAGTGTGATCCCATTGTCGTTCTCCATGCTAAGAGTCGGCATACCCTCAACTTTCAGAGTCAGATTAACACAGGGTACTTCGGCATCATGCACATTCTGAAAAATATTCGCAATCGTCTCAGCATTATATAACGTATCACCATGAATAATGACACCATCGTAGTTCGTAAAATCGGGGAGCTTATAGATTTCTATCTCTCCGGTAATAAACTGTGTTGTTGAATAAGACCACACATCACAACAAAACACATAAATGTCCGTCTGATCTTCTTTTGCCTTCTCTATAATTCCATTTAGAATCCGTTTTTGGCTGTCAAAACGGATTCCCCCCATAATAACCGCAATTTTCATAGCAAACCCTCTATCGTAAGCTAGTTCTTTTTTACTATTTCCATTATACAATTCTATGACACGATTCGCAAGTAATAACCAAATTTTCCATTATTTGACTTTCCATCACACCAGAACTGTGGGAAACCGAACATCTCCGCAACAAGCTTTTCCTTTTCATAATACACACCGGGTACTCCCACTCCAAGCTGCTTCAGCTTTTCATCCGCCCGGAACAGTAGTAAATATCTATAATTCATCAGTCCATGCACCAGAAAACTGTTCTGCAGGATATGCTTAATGGCATCCGGAATCACCGCAAACTCCCCTTTATTAATGCGATACACCTCTCCCAGTTCCTTGCAGGACTCTACCCTGTGGCAGGACCTGCGCACCAGTTCCCATTCCTGATCAATCTGATGACCCCTGTCTTCTCCGCCTGTCCGGATCTGTAGTTTCCTTTGCTGTTCCTCCCTTTCCTGTTTATCCTCTTCCTGCTTATCTTCTTCCTGTTTGTCCTCTTTCCGTTTATTTTCTGTAGCAGCAACGGCTAACTCCTGCTCTTCTGTTTTATCCGCATTGGTATCTGCTGCATCCTCTCTCAAGTCCCGCTTTTTACACCTAAGAATTATTTCTTTTACCTTGATCCGGAGTTGTAATTCTCCTTCCTCTGCTTCCGAAACCAGCTTCTCCGCTTCGCTTTCATTCTTCCACTGAATTTCCATTGCCCACTGTTCCTCATTCCGTGTGAGCCTCACACTACCCAGCAATTTCTTTTTTTCCTGTTGTTTTTCATCGTTTTCTTCATAAAGATAATAATTTTTTTTAACCAACATAAAAATCTCCATACCATGATTATAGTCTGTACTACTATATTCATAGTATGGAGAAATCTTTCCCTGTTCTTTGCTAAATATGAACCTTAAACCTCATTCTGCGCTTCAAGATAGCACATGTAATCATAAACCATCATGGCAATCTTAAAGGTCAGTGCATCATCAAAGGTACGAACATCCAGTCCGGTTGCCTTTTGCAGCTTTTCAACACGATACACCAATGTGTTGCGATGAATAAATAACTGTCTGGAGGTCTCTGATACATTCAGATTGTTCTCGAAAAATTTATATGCTGTGGAGATAATCTCTTCATCCAGACTGCCCGGATCCGTGCCTCCGAAAATCTCTTCCATGAAGATCTTACAAAGATTGGTTGGAAGCTGGTAAATCAGTCTTCCAATGCCAAGTGTCGCATAGGAGTTTACACGCTTCTCCGCATAAAAGATCTTGCCGACATCAATTGCCATCATTGCTTCCTTATAAGACTTGGAAACATCCTTTAATTCCTGTACAATGGTTCCATATGCCACACGGAGATTCGTCATAGCCTCAGCGCTGATTGTATCCACAATGCTCTGTGCCACCTGATGAATCTCCTCATAGCCTTCTCCCGGCTCCAGGCTCTTAATCAGAATCACGCTGTTCTCATCCACCGCAGTAACAAAATCTCCCGACTGGGAAGAAAACATACTGCGTAGCAGTTCTGCAATCGTACTGTCCTTTTCCTTATCTGCTTCTACCAGAAGTACAACACGTGGTACAGCAACCTCTACATGAAGCTTCTTCGCCCGGTTGTATACATCAACAAGCAATAAATTATCCATTAACAGATTCTGGAAAAAATTATTCCTGTCGAAGCGCTCCTTATAAGCACTCTGCAGCTGCAGCAGCTGGCTGACCGCAATTTTACCAACCATGTAGCTTTCATCGCCACTTCCACGTGCGACTAACGCATACAGTAATTCTCCTTCTTCCGATACTTTCAAAAGATGATGAATTCCGATGACCTGACTGTCCGCAGGAGAAGCAATGAAATTCCGGATCATATCTCCCGTAACTTCTTCATTATCAAAGGTAGAAGCTACCTCGATTCCGTCTGCATCATAAATACACAGATCTACTTTGGTAATATTATAAAGTTCTTCAATACAATTTGCCAAAACCTGAGTAGATATCATCTCTTTACTCCTTTACATTTTCCTCCGGCTGGTTCGCACTAAGCTTAAGCTTCGCCCTCAGCTGGTTTTCATTAGTGCTCTACACAAAAGGGATGCCATAAGGCATCCCTCTCATATACATCATACTAGTTTGTAATAACCTGTTCTGTTTCTTTATCGAATACATGAATCTTCTCAACATCGAAAGCGAACTTAACAGTATCGCCAGGTCTAGCTGTTGTACGGGAATCAACTCTTGCTGTGATCGGGAACTCAGCCAGATCAAAGTATAAGTAAACTTCAGCACCAAGTAATTCATATACCTTAATTGTGGATTCGAATACACACTTGGATGTTTCGATGAACATTTCGGAATCATATACGTCTTCAGGACGAATACCGAATATAACAGTCTTTCCAGCGTAACCGCCTTCGATCAGCTTCTTGGACTTAGCCGGAGGAAGAGGAATGCTGCTTCCTGCAACCTTAAGGCTTGCAGTGTCACCGCTTACTTCTACGGTAGCATCTAAGAAATTCATCTGAGGTGATCCCATGAATCCTGCTACGAATAAGTTGATTGGCTTCTCATATAAGTTCTGAGGGGTATCAACCTGCTGGATAACGCCATCCTTCATAACTACGATTCTATCACCAAGAGTCATAGCTTCTGTCTGGTCATGTGTTACATAGATGATGGTTGTACCTAATCTCTGATGTAATTTAGCAATCTCGATACGCATCTGTACACGTAACTTGGCATCCAGATTGGAAAGAGGTTCGTCCATAAGGAATACCTTAGGATTACGAACGATTGCACGTCCCATAGCAACACGCTGTCTCTGACCACCGGAAAGAGCCTTCGGCTTACGATCAAGAAGAGCTGTTAAGTCAAGGATCTTAGCTGCTTCCTTAACCATCTTATCAATTTCATCCTTCGGTACCTTTCTTAACTTAAGACCGAAAGCCATATTGTCATATACAGACATATGAGGATACAGAGCGTAGTTCTGGAATACCATCGCGATATCTCTGTCCTTAGGTTCTACATCGTTTACAACTCTGTCACCGATCTTTAATTCACCGGAAGAAATATCTTCCAGACCTGCGATCATACGAAGTGTAGTAGACTTACCACATCCTGAAGGTCCTACGAAGATGATAAACTCCTGATCCTTGATTTCAAGGTTGAAATCCTTAACAGCTTCGAATCCGTTAGGATAAACCTTGCAAATATTCTTTAATGATAAACTTAACATTTTATTTGCCTCCTTAAAAAATAGTTACGTCTTTAAAATCTATGATTAGTATACATGAGATTATACTTTTTGACTATGCCACTATTCCACAAATTTTTTTCCCCACATTGTAAAAAGTGTTGAAATTCAAAGGACTTTTCCTCTTGCAATGGCAACCTGACTAAAAAAGTACTTTTTTCATAGGCAGATTGTACATGTACTATTTCCGGTCGCGGTCATCGAAGAATGCAAGCTGATTTTTTCCCCGTTTCTTTGCCTTGTAGAGTGCAGCATCAGCTGCCTTATACAACGTTTCAAAATCAGAACCGTCTGCCGGAAATACGGCTGCACCGATACTGGCTGTAGCAGAATACTTCACGTAATCGCCAACCTGAAAATGCCTGAAAAAATATTCCAGCTTCTGCGCCTCACGGATCGTATTGCTGTCATCCTTGAGATTTTTCAGGAAGATTGTAAATTCGTCACCGCCGGTCCGGCCGATAATATCAGTCACACGGAAATTCACTCCGATCTGTCTTCCCAGCTCCCGTAATACCTCATCGCCGAAGGCATGCCCCATTGTATCATTGATCTTCTTAAAATTATCAATATCCAGCACAAACATTACTGCCAGTGAATTGGGATAATCTGCCATGTATTCCTTGATCCTGCGTTCGGTTGCAAGCTTATTGCCAAGACCGGTCAGCAGATCGCTGTCTGCCTTTTCCTTAAGCTGCTTATTGCTCTTTGCCGCAGTAAGACGGGCCATAAAGTTAATTGCCACAATCAGCAGGATCCCAAGAGTAATGGTAAAGATAATCCAGCCAAGTCTTGTCATCAGCTTCTTTGCCTGACGCTGTTCCATATAGTTCACATAGCTCTGATGAACACCTGCAGCCAGACACCATTTATGAACCGGTGCATAAACAACGGTTCTTTCTTCTCCGTCCACAGTATATGTAAGGCATCCGGTCTGTCCATCGCCTGCCTTCTGGCTGGCAACAGTTGCCCTTGCCAGATACGGCTTATCCGCATTATTCCAGAGATCCGTGGTTTTAAAGAATGAAGAGGTTTCATCCGTTGTAACAATCACGCAGCCTTTTTCATCTAAGAGTGCAGTAAATGTCGCACTGTCAAACGCATCCTTCATAATGATCATGCTTCGGATCTTCTGAAGCGGATAATACATCACAATCTTCTGTTCCTGTCCCTCCGCAGGAATCACCATCAGAACGGCTTCTTCTCCCGTAATTCCATCATCGCTTACATAACGGCAGGAGAACTGTGCTGCATTAAGGATCCACTCATAATAATCCTGATCTTTAATCAGCAGGGTCTTTCCATCATGAAGGATCGCAGTGCCATCCGGTCTGCATACCAGCGCCTCATAAACATCCGTCTGCTCCACAGCAAGATTCAGCAGCTCCTTTACCTCTCCGGGACGTCCTGTACCGGAGGATACCATTGAACTGATCATTTTCCCAACTGTATGGATTTTTTCAAATTCCTGCCCGAGCTTTGAGGCACAAAGTTCTACCTGATATTCCATATTCCTCTCGAAGTTGCTGGCAATACCCGCATTTACGGATTTGGAAAATCTCGAAAACAACAGACCCAATACAAAAAACAAAACAATTATCGGACAGACCCATTGGAACAAAACCTTCTTCCATTCGCTTTTCATAGTCTTCCCCCTATGCACCGGATTCATCACTTTATGGTTTCTTTCTATTCCTCAGCGGAGTTTCCTTCCGCTGCTTTATCCTTCTCCTGCATATCTGTCTCATCTGTTTCTTCCAAAGCCTCTGCATCTTCCTCTACCGGTATGCTCCAGTCATCGGCATCCTTCACATCCTGTTCCGGCTCGAACTTCTTAAAGGTCTTATTATACAGAAACGCATTCAGCAGTGCCGGACCTGACATTCCGAAGCAGAAGGTAACCGGCATGATCTGTGGCACCCAGAAAATAATGATAAACGGAAGTGCCCAGCATGCTACCATTAAAATAGTCTTGGGAAGAACCATAATTCCCATCAATGCAGAATTCTTAAGGGTCATTTTCACACTGTTATCAAATTTTGCAAGTAACGGAAAAGCCAGTGTCAGCGCAAGTACTGCCAGAACAGCTACACCGATTAACAAAAGGCTCATCCAGGACGGAAGACTGTTTTGTGCATTCCGGATTATCCAGAAATCCGCTGCAAAAATAATAATCAGTAGCACTTCAATAAGCCAGATTACAGTTGCCTGTTTGAAATTCTCTTTAAAAGATTTAAAAAAACCTTTTACAATATAACACTCTTCATCACGTACAATCTTAAGTGCCACATAATGCAGGGCTGTCATTGATGCACCGACCGTAATAATCGGCAGACAGCAGAAAAATGCCAAGAGATTCACAATAATCAGATCGGCCATTTTGGTTAATGCAACCATGACCGGACTGTCCAAATTAAAAAAACGTCCCATTTTCTCTTCCTTTACAAGTTTAGTCTCATTGGGGTATAAATGATGCCGCTGCAGTGTGTCTGTAATCCAACATCACGAAACCCGATTTTGTGGTAAAATCCGACGGCATATGGTGATGCATTCACCGACACGGCAGTCTTACCAAGCTCCTGTTTTACATAATCGTCCATTGCCATAATGAGGCTCCGTCCGATTCCCCGATAATGATACTCTTTATCTACAAATAACAGCGAAATATGACTCTCGTTCCGGAGGGCAATCATACCGACCATACGCTCTCCGGCATAAGCTCCCATCACCTGATACATTCCTCTGTCGAACATTCTCTTCAGATTCGTGTCGGTAATAAAGTCCTTAAAATTCGCTATTCCCTCTTCAGAATAATCAGCAGCCTCAAACCTCAGAAATGTTTTCCAGGCCAGCGCCATAGCGTCATCCCATTCGTTCTGCCCGATGAATCGGACCTCATAGGATGTATCATTTTCCCTGATCATATTATAGTCCTTTTTCAGCCAGACGTCTAGTCCTTTGGTACTATCATTTTCTCATTCAGAGTAACTTTCTACTCTCATTTAAAAATTCCATGTAAGGTATCCGTCACAGACTCCTTCAGATAATCCGCAAAGCTATCTACTGCATCGGAAGCAGCATCCTTCACCGCATTCGTCACAACTTCATTCACATGATTCACACAGTCTTCCCCGTACTTTTCATAAAGGCTCTTTGCCTCATCAATTACGGTGTCCGGTGAAAAACCGAATTGCTCGAGTTGATCCACCGTATCCACAATTTTCTGTGCATCTGCTTCACTGATTTCCACACCGAACTGCTCCCTGCCTTCCTGCAGCGCATCCTTCAGGCCTTCCCGTGAATCGAGTGCTCCACTGTCAATCTTATCCTTAACAAAATCAAACACCTGATTTGCAGTATCCGCATCCACGTTTTTCACAAGCTGCCCGAACTGCCCCATCATTTCTCCTACCGCCGCAGAATAATCCACGTAAGAGCTTTCCTTCCGTGCTGTATAACGCTGTCCGAGCACGACCATATAGCCCACTATTCCCAGCATCAGGACAAATAATAAACATAAGAAAAATTTTTTCACTAATACTCCTCTACGCGCTCCATAACCCATGCATAGATGTCGTCAAAAATCTGCTGTTTTATGGGCTCATTCAAGATTTCGTGCCTGCAGCCTTCGTACAGCTTCAGGGATGTCCGCTTCATTCCGACCTTCTTAAAGTCCTCCTGCGCCTTGCGTACGCCCTCACCATAATTTCCAACCGGATCATCCGTTCCTGCAATGAAAAGAACCGGCAGATCCTTCGGCATCCCCTTGAGGTTTTCTTCCTTGTTCAGGCGGTCCAACAGGGTAAACAAAGTCCGGAAGCCATTTAATGTAAAGGTGAAACCACACATCGGTTCATCCAGATACTTCTGAACTTCCTTTTCATCCGTACAAAGCCAGTCAAATGCCGTTGCCGCTTCCACGATTTTCTTATTATAATTGCCAAATGCCAGCTTATCGATTCCCTTCGCTACATGACCGGCTCCGAGGAAAAGACGCTGTACACGTTCGATCATCAGACAAAGCTTCACCAGAGCCTTCGGCTGGGAACCGGTACCACAGATAATCGCCCCCTGAATTCCTGTCCCGTAACGGAACAGATAGTTTCTGGTGATAAAGGAACCCATACTGTGTCCTAAGATCACATACGGGATTCCCGGATACTCCTCCTGATTCATCTTCTTCAGGCGGTGTACATCCCGCACGACAACCGTTGCCGGATCCTGTTCACAGAAGAACCCGTATTTCCCGTTTTCACCGACACTTTTTCCATGTCCGAGATGATCCTCTCCGGTAACCATGATCCCCTTCTCCCCCAGATACATGGCCATCGGCTCGTAACGCTCCACGAATTCCGCCATCCCGTGAACAACCTGCAGGATACAACAGATTTTGCCCTCCGGAACCCAGCGTACCGCATGAATCCTGGATTTTCCATCCCTTGAATCAAATAAAAACTCTTCTTTTTTAACCATAAGCGCCCCCGCAACCTGATGTTTTAGCTGATTTCTGCTCCTGCCGGCATCTCCTTCTCCGGTGTCAGAAGTGCCAGATTCCCCTCTGCATCTTCTGCACAAAGCAGCATTCCTTCAGAAAGAACTCCTGCAAGCTTTGCAGGCTTTAAGTTCACCAGAACCATCACCTTCTTACCGACCATCTCCTCTGCACTGTAGTGCTGCTTAATGCCGGAAACAATCTGCTTTACCTGACTGCCGATCCGTACCTGTGAGCATAAAAGCTTCTTGGACTTCGGAACTTCCTCACACTTGATAATTTCTCCTACCTGGAACTGCATTTTAGCAAAATCATCAAAGGTAATTTCTTCCTTTGGTTCAATATCAATCACATTTTCTTCTGCTGCTTCCCCATTTTCACCTGCGGCCTGTGCCTTGCGCTCTGCATACATGGCATTGACCTTTTCCATCACTTCTTCGACCTTCAGTCGTGCAAAAAGAATTTCCGGTTCTGCAGTCACCTTATTTCCGCTTTCATAAAGGCCGAACTTCTCACAGTCTTCAAAGCTTCTGACGGAAGTATTGAGCTGCTGTACGATCTTCTTTGCAGTAGAAGGCATGAACGGCTCAAGTAAGGAAGCACCGGTTGCAATACTCTCTACCAGATTGTATAAAACGGTGGAAAGACGATCCATGTTGGCCTCATCCTTGGCAAGTACCCACGGCTCTGTTTCATCAATATATTTGTTGCAGCGTTTGAACAGTGCAAAAATCTCCGTGATGGCATCTGCCACACGCAGCTCGTCCATCTTCGCAGATACTCTCTTATAGGTACCTGTTACGACTGCCTTAAGGTCTTCATCCATCTCACCGGTAACCTTCCTGTCTGCTACTACACCGCCAAAATATTTATTGCTCATGGAAATTGTACGATTCACCAGATTACCGAGTGTATTGGCAAGCTCGGCATTGGTACGCTCCGTTACAAGCTCCCATGTAATGTTCCCATCGTTATCAAACGGCATCTCATGCAGTACATAGTAACGGACAGCATCGACACCAAAGAAGTCTACGAGGTCATCGGCATAAATCACATTTCCCTTGGACTTACTCATCTTATCGTTATTCATCAATAACCAGGGATGACCAAATACCTGCTTCGGCAGAGGCTCTCCCAGTGCCATCAGGAAGATCGGCCAGTAAATGGTATGGAAACGGATAATATCCTTACCAATCAAATGAAGGTCTGCGGGCCAGAGCTTCTTATACTGCTCAGAGCTGTTGCCCTCACAATCATAGCCGATACCGGTAATGTAGTTCGTCAGTGCATCCAGCCATACATAAATAACATGCTTGTCATCAAAGTCTACCGGAATTCCCCACTTAAAGGAGGTTCTCGATACACACAGATCCTGCAGTCCCGGTAATAAGAAGTTGTTCATCATTTCATTCTTACGGGATACCGGCTGGATAAATTCCGGATGGGTATTGATATGCTCAATCAGACGATCTGCATATTTACTCATCTTAAAGAAATATGCCTCTTCCTTCGCCGGCTTTACTTCTCTTCCACAGTCCGGACACTTGCCGTCCTTTAGCTGGGATTCGGTCCAGAAGGATTCACACGGTGTACAATACATTCCTTCATAGGATCCTTTATAAATATCGCCCTGATTATACAGTCTTTTGAAAATCTTCTGTACCTGCTTCTCATGCGGTTCGTCCGTAGTACGGATAAATTTGTCATAAGAAGTATCCATCAAATCCCACAAGCTGCGGATCGTTCCGGCTGTCCGGTCAACAAATTCCTTCGGTGTAATTCCGGCTTCCTGTGCCTTGATCTCAATCTTCTGGCCATGCTCATCGGTTCCTGTCTGGAAGAACACATCATAGCCGTCTTTTCTCTTAAATCTGGCAATACTGTCTGCCAGAACGATTTCATAACTGTTTCCTATATGCGGCTTCCCCGAGGTATACGCAATCGCAGTCGTAATATAATACTTTCCTTTATTGCCCATAACGTTCCTTTCCTGTGTATTCTTATACACATTACGTAACTATGAAAATGGAAGGATGCATGCATTTGCAAAAAAATAAGGGTTTGCAAAAACAATTTGCATGATTCTGCATAGTTATTTTAATATTATCGAAAATGCTCTGTGATGTCAATTCTTCAGCGCCTCCAAATTCAAAAAATGGGTAACAGTTCAGCCATGCAGAAATGATTGTGTAAGATGTCCGTGGGAGCTTGCTCACTAAGGGCAGCTTATACAATCATTTCTATAGGGCGGACGCCTGACATGAAATAAGTTGCCGGAAAGCACGTATATTTGTTAGCCAATCTGTACAATCCGGCAACTTATGAATGAGCATGGCTGAACTGTTACAAAAAATGTGTTAGTTCACGGGATACCGGTCTGTTGCTTTTTCTGCACCTGTTGCATTATACTAAATAATAAACACAGTATGTAAACCCGAAGCCCAATGATATTGCCAAAAGGAGATCCGACAGAACGATGCTGCAGCAGATCCGTTTTTTCCTGACAAATGAATATTACACATCCCTTGAGCCAGGGCTTGATGAAATATGTGCTGCTGCCATGAACGGAATACCGGAAGGAACAGTCCTGCAGCTTTCCTTTACCCCGATCCCCGAAAAAGAGTTTACTTCATCCTTTGACGCATTATCCGCACTCTCTCCTGCAGAGCCTGTCCCTGCAGATAAAAAAATCTGTGACGGGGAACATTTCCTTGCTGTCACGGATTCTTCTGTTGTTCTGCACCGGCTTTTAGCAAAGGGATATTATGCAATTGCACTTTATCATGAAACAAATCATTCCGAAGACTTCTCCGGAACTCCCTATGCGGTGGAGGATCTGTTTTCGATGACCTATGATTCTTACGAAAAAGCCTACGAGCGGCTTGCCGGACTTCCCTGGCAGATCCTAAAAACCCCGCATCTTACCTTACGGGAAAGCACCGTTTCTGACGTGGAGGATTTTTACCGGATCTATCAGGACCCTTCGATCACGAAATATATGGAGAACCTTTTTCCGGACAGGGACGAAGAACGTTCTTATATGAAAGACTACATTCAGAAGATTTACGGCTTTTACGGGTTTGGTTTATGGAGTGTCATTCACACGGTTACCGGAACCGTCATCGGGAGGGCCGGCTTAAGTGTAAGGGAAGGCTATAAGCTTCCCGAACTCGGATTTGTAACGGAGGTTGCCTTCCAGCATCAGGGCTATACTTACGAAATCTGCGAAGCGATTCTCCGCTACGCACGGGATGAACTGGAATTTCCACAGGTACAGGCTTTCTGTCATCCGGAAAATACTGCTTCCCTCCATCTTCTGCAAAAGCTTGGCTTTACATACGCAGGTGAAGATCTTCTTCAGGGCATTCCGCATGCAAGATATATTGTCAGTCTCCCAAAATCATGCTAAACTAATAGCTGGTTACTGTTCACTCATACCTCGTTCCGGTAATGATAGCTGTTCAGTACCTAAACGACAGATGTTTTAAATGAATCTTTTAAGGAATAAGAAAGGAATACAATTATGGCACAGAATCCTGTTGTTACATTTACCATGGAAAACGGCGATGTGATGAAGGCAGAGCTTTATCCCGAAATTGCACCTGCTTCTGTCAACAATTTCATCAGTCTGATTCAGAAAAACTTCTACGATGGTCTGATTTTCCATCGTGTCATCCGCGGCTTTATGATCCAGGGCGGTGATCCGGAAGGTACCGGCTGCGGCGGTCCGGGATACAGCATCAAGGGTGAATTTTCACAGAACGGCTTCAAGAACGATTTAAAGCATACCGAAGGTGTTCTTTCCATGGCAAGAAGCATGATGCCTGACTCTGCAGGCTCCCAGTTCTTCATTATGCATAAGAACAGCCCGCACTTAGACGGCTCCTACGCTGCCTTCGGTAAGATTATCGAGGGTATGGACGTGGTAAATAAGATTGCAGAAACCGCTACCGATTACAACGATCGTCCGTTAGAGGATCAGCGTATGAAGACCGTTACCGTTGAGACCTTCGGTGTCGATTATCCCGAACCGGAGAAGTACTTCAAATAAAATCACCCCGGATGCTCCATCAGAAGCATCCGGGGTAATTTTTGCTTTAATTTTCTTCATGCAGCAGACTCATCTTTAATTCGAACATTGCAGGACTCATGTCGAGATAATGCGTATGCGCATTTTCAAAACGCTGCTCTTCCTCCCAGATTTCATTTTCAAGCTGATCCTTCACATACCGGCGGATTTCCTCAATATCCGGAAGATCATAGATCCGTTTTCCCTTCTCAAAAACAGGCACCTGAAGCTTCTTAAAACGACATCCAACGAAGCTGCGGTTCTTCCAGTAGTTCACCGGATCCACATAACGTACCGGATCAAAATCCCGAATCTGTTCACCCTTAACTGCAAGGTAGTCCGCAACAGCCTTTCCATTCTCATCATACACACGATAAACTTCCTTGATTCCGGGATTTGTAATCTTTTCAGCAGTTTCCGAAATCTTAATCTTTGGTATGAATTTTCCATCCTTCTGTATCGCAACAAGCTTATACACTGCACCGAATACCGGTGTTGAGGAAGAAGTAATCAGCCTCTCTCCCACGCCATAGCTGTCAATCTTTGCACCCTGACGGTTCAGGGAGGAAATGGTATACTCATCAAGACTGTTGGATGCCACGATCATACAGTCCGGAAGCCCTGCTTCATCCAGCATCTTCCTTGCCTCCTTGGACAGATAGGCAAGATCTCCGGAATCGAGACGGATTCCAATGAGCTTTTTACCCATCGGTTCCAAAACCTCTCTGGCCGTCCGGATTGCATTCGGGACACCGCTCTTTAACACATCATACGTGTCAACCAATAATACCGTTCCATCCGGATAGCTTTCTGCATAGGCTTTAAAAGCATCATATTCACTGTCAAAGGTCATCACCCAGCTATGCGCCATCGTTCCGGAAATCGGAATATGAAACATTTTTCCGGCAAGCACCGTTGCGGTACCCGCTGCTCCTCCGATATAAGCAGCCCGCGCACCATATACTGCAGCATCCACATTATGCGCGCGCCTTGCTCCGAAATCCGATACCGGCTTTCCGTTCGCGGCCTGCACAATGCGGTTAGTCTTCGTAGCAATGAGTGACTGGTGGTTAATCTCCAGCAAAATCGTCGTCTCGATCAGCTGCGCATCAATGAGGGGAGCCACTACCGTCATAACCGGTTCATTCGGATACATCACCGTCCCCTCCTTCATCGCATAGATATCTCCACGAAACCGGAAATGCAGCAGATACTTAAGGAACTCCTCTGTAAAAAGCCGCTTTGACCGGAGATACTCCACATCCTCTTCACTGAAATGCAGATTTTCAATATATTCCACTACCTGCTGAAGTCCTGCAAAAATGGCAAATCCTCCATTATCCGGATTATTCCTGTAAAACACGTCAAAGGCCACCCATGTATCCTTAAAGCCCTGATTGAGATAGCCATTGGACATCGTCAGTTCATACATATCCATCACCATGGAAATGTTGCGTTCATGATATTGTGTATTCATTGTTTACCCTCTTCCCTTCCGGGACCCTCTTCTTATATGCTTCTATGAATTGCTATAACTGCCTTTAAATGGTTACTCTCTGTCATTTTTGTGATAGGCTGCCATAGGGCTTTGCTTAAACAGATTTCTCTGATAGCGCTCCTCAATCTTTTTCTTCACTTCATCCTTCTCACAGGCTCCGGTGAGAATATAAGTATCCAGCTCCTCATAGGTAAAGCCGAAGTTATCTTCATCCGTCTTTCCGGTAAGCCCGTCCGACGGATCCTTATGAATGAACCGGTCCGGAATCCCAAGATATTCTCCGATGGCGATCACCTCCGTTACCGTAAATGCAGAAATCGCCGAGAAATCTCCTGCCATATCTCCGTAAATTGTGCAGTAGCCCACATGCTTTTCCGAGCGGTTCCCATTATTGGAAACTCTGCCGTTCATCGACTGAGCCACGGCATAAAGTGTCGTCATACGGATCCGTGGCGGAATATTCGTAAGCATTGCCGTCCCTTGCGCAAACTCCCGGTCTGCCGGAGTACATCCTGTTTCCAAATGAACCGCTTCCTTTAAGCACTTCTTTAATCCGTCGGTCGCTGCCCCGATATCCACAATGGCATAGGGAATCTGTAACCACTCTGCAATATCCTTTGCCACCTGCAGATCCGACTGTACATGATCCGGCATCAATACTCCAAATACCCGGTCCTTTCCAAGTGCTTTCACACAAAGCGCTGCAACCAGCGTTGAATCCTTTCCTCCGGACAGTCCGATCACTGCCGGCGAATCCGGACCATTCTTTGCAAACCAGTCCCGAAGCCATTCAATGACCCGCTCCGCTTCCTTTCCTGCATCAAATTCTTTTTCCATATAAGCTCTTAAATATGGATTCATTGTACCCTCCCTCTAGTATAACAGTTTTAAATTAACTACCCCATATCACTTGCCTATTTTCCCGATAGCACAGGATAAAAATCCTCAGCGTAGCCCGCTACGCCTACGTTTTTTATCCTGCACTCTCAGAAAAAT
>Ga0129312_1000566_pt1 | contig 29609 bp, 32 predicted proteins | sample O827metagenome_FD_94434 | JGI IMG/M metagenome (GOLD analysis project Ga0129312, IMG submission 94434) | Orangutan group fecal microbial communities from Wisconsin, USA - O827 metagenome | ecosystem: Host-associated > Mammals > Digestive system > Large intestine > Fecal | place: USA: Wisconsin... | reverse complement strand
GGAGCCTCGTATAAACCATCTAGTGGTAGGAGGAAAAAACCAATCCACAGTATCTTAGAATAGCATAGTCGAACCTGTAGAAAAGTTAAAGAAAGACTATGACTTTATATAATAGTAGGAGTAAAGGTAAGTTGTAAATCAGATTTGCTCATTTGTTTGCCACTAAGGTGAATGGAAAGTGTTGCACTCTCGCTAAATCTCGGACACTCGCCCGAACAGTAAGTATCACGAGAACTATAATCTTCATTTCTAACAGGTTGCCATTTCATATACGTTCACTCCAATCTTCATATTCAACAATAATGTTGTTCCAAATCAGAAACTCTCTCATCAATCTGTTCGTACAGCATCACATATATCGCCAATATTACAGTCAAGATATTCACATATCCTGAGAAGTACAGACAATGCCACTTCTTCATTGCGGCGTAACTTTGTCATTGTTCCGGTAGCGATATTTAAATCCTTTCTCAGCGTAGCTTGAGAAATCTCTCTTTCAACAAGCATAAGCCAAAGTTTCTTATAGCTCATCCTCATACTACGCACCTCCATACTGATATTTTAGTCACATTATACGATATTTTGTCGACTTTGTCAATGAACTTCATCATTTTCAAAGCCATTTTTCGCAAGATATTGCGATTTTGTGCAAACAAAAAGAGAATAACCAGCGTCAGCTTACATGCTGTTCGCCTAATTATTCCCTCCTTGTTTTCATTCAGTTTCGTTTTCTTCCTCTAATAACTTTATTAATGCAGACGGTTCACACACCTTAACAGAAGATTTCGTATAGTCTTTTACATTTCTGGTTACTATACAATCCATTTCTGAACGAATTGCTGTTTCCACCATAATAGCATCTTCATAATCACCAATTTCAGAAGATATTGCTTTCCGGCAATCTAAAGAAGTAGTATCCAACAAATGAAACAAAGTAAAAAGTTTGCTCAAAATCTTTCGTGTTTCTGCGTCGCTATGTGTTAAACGATGTGTCAGATAATAGATATCTGTAACTGATTTTGCAGTGATATATCCCTCAAATTGTTTATTTGCAGAATATATAAAGAGCTTTTGTGCTGATTCTGCAAACGGAACACGAGACTGTAATGCATCGATGATAACACAAGTATCAACTAAAACTCTCATATTGTATTCAACCTTTCTTCTCGTGCTTCTTCCAGCGTCATATCATTTGAAAGAACACCAAACAACGACTTAGCAACATCTACTCTGTCCTGATATGGGTTCGACAATTTTGCAACAACTTTTCCATTACGAGTAATATAGATATCCTCTGTTTCTGCAAGCATAAGATATTTGCCAAGATTAATTTTCAATTCAGTTGCGGTAATAGACATATCATCATCCCCTTTCTTAAAGCACAACTATTTATCGTTATAAAAAGATAATCTTTCTTTTCAATTATATTATACACAAATCGAACGATTTTATCAATAAAATCGTTCGATTTTTACAAATTTTAATATTTACCAAACTTCAAGGCTATCCTCTGCATCAATCCACATTTGCATAGTCCCATCAAGGTAAGGTCTTGCATACTCCAAAGGGTTGTCTATGGCAAGAGCATTCAATGCACATTCAGAACCGGGAGTTGTTTTTAAATTCTTTTCTGCCTCCCAGCAGTCAATCCTCAGAATATATCCGGCATAAGTGCATATATCAATGCTATTGTGGTAAATGTTATACTCTGCATATATAATGTTCATCCAATCCATCCTTTCTTGAAAATGTATTATAAGCAATCCATCAAGTCCCAACTGCCATTTTCATAATTTGTTATAAGTTGTTACCAGATTTTCTTTCCCTTGTTTTTTCCCTTATCAGAGGTCATAACCATGGGTAAAACGATATAACACGATACAAGATGTGATGGAGAGGACACCCACGAAAACTTTAGTGTTTTCAATGGTTTGACGAGATTTTTATAACAAGATATAACAGTTATTAAATCCCTAAAAATACCTCAAGTGAGAATTCCAATTTCCTCTATGAACGATTATTATTGTCAGAAGGAAAGGCAGGCAAGCTCACGCCAGAAGCTGTTTTTAGGGAATGGCACGAGGGAGAAAAAATAATCATAGAAAAAACGGGACACATCAGCTAACGAATAGCCACTATGCCCCGTCTTTTTATAAAGTAACATGAATGGTAAATCTGGGTGCTGCAGCAAGCGGAAAAACTTCTTTTTCTTCCTTTTTAAACGGATCCTCTATTATCCATCCCGTCAGATCATACAGTCCCGGCTGTTCGGGTGCCGTGATCATTACCGTTCCGCTCATAATGTTTTTATCTCTTTCTTTAAACACCAGATAGTTTTTATTATCAACCATAATCTGCTTCATATCAAGAGAGAGCAGCATTAATACCTCTTCACAATTACCAAGCCCGCCAATCTGATATTGCAGCTCGATCTTTTCCCCCGGACTGCACTGTATTTCTTTCGGAGGGATCGTTCTTTTCAATTCCGTTATATCATTATTAATCAGTAATCCATTCCACATGTCCTGATATTCTTTTGTTGGTGACTGATATTCTTTTTCCTTTAAAAATAACTCCTGTTCCTGATCAAACTGCAGTATCCAATCATATGCCAGGGAATATACATTGGTTGGAGTTCCCTCTGTATCACATTCATGCAGATTCGAAGACACCGTCATGCATGTTACCATTTTATGACTATACTGTTCATTTACTTCTATTCCAAGCTGAAATGGAATTTCTTCTGAATACCTTTCACCAGCATTAATGTAATATGTAAAATATGGACTTCCCTCTACAATAATAGGAATCTGTTCATAATCCATAAAAACTTGTACTGCTATCTGCCGTTCCATTCCGGCACTTTCTATCATCAAATATAGGGAATCATCTGCATGATTCATTTCAATTATGTTGCTCTGTTGTTTTCCTTTTGTAAGATCCGAATCGACTCCAAAGTAATAGCCATATGTATTACTTTCATATAAATGCTGCATTCCCTCCATTTTGTCATCCCCAGCTACCAAAACGGTATAGCTTTCCTGCCTGGCACATGCCATAAGAAGAAATAATCCTATTATGGGTATAATTACTTTTCGTCTCATATTTCCCTCCAATCAGATTTTTCAAATGAATATATCCGTTTTTCACAAATACAGAACAAACATCTATCATTAATGTTATTCCATATTTTTTTCTTGTCTATAGTCCATTCCCCAAACGACAATTTTTGCGTCTTTTTGGTCTTTTCATCCTGCAGCCATTGTATTACTGCCTCTTTTTCAGTAAAATGAAATTGCAGATATGAGGAGGGGACAATGCGGATTCTAATTTGTGATGATGATGTTATAATTCAACAGGAACTGACAAAATATCTTTCCGAATATTTCCACAGACATAATTTGAGATTACCGGACATTTGCCGCTTTCATACCGGACATGATCTATTAATGGATTCCGGAAATAAAGACATTGTTTTTTTAGATGTGGAAATGCCCGGGTTAAGCGGCATTTCCGTTGGCACTTCTCTTAAAAAATCCAATCCGGATGTCATCATTTTTATTGTGACTTCTTATTCCGAATATCTTGATGATGCCATGCGTTTTCACGTTTTTCGTTATCTGAGCAAGCCCATTGACAAGCAGCGGCTCTTTCGCAATTTGAAGGATGCCTTATCACTGTATCACTCTTTACATATAAGAATCCCGGTCGAAACCAGACAGGGAATTTATTCCATTCCGGCAGCCAATATTGTCTGTGTGGAAGCCGATCAGCGAAAAGTAATCATACATACTACCACGGATCATTTTCTTTCTGTTCACACGATTCAATATTGGATCCAGACTCTCACCATGAATTGTTTTATCCAGACTCACCGGAGTTATATTGTCAATATGGCACATATTACTCATTTTGATCATCAGCTCATTTATTTTGATATAAACCTCACGGCCTATTTAACAAGAAGAAAATATCGGGACTTTAAGGAAGCCTATTTACTCTATTTAGAAAGCATCCAATAAATGATCCATACCATTACGAAAGAAGCCTTTACCATTATGAAAACTTTTTTATGCTACATTTTTTCTTATCTGATTGAAGCCTTTATTATCTGGCAGTATGCCAGTCATCTTTTTCAACGAAAATCAAAGAAATGGATCACCTGCTCTGTCCTGATTATTTTATATGGCATTTTATTTTTCCTTTCTACCCTGGATCTTTTCTGGTTAAATGCAATCTCCTTTTTTACCATAAACTTTATTTTCATATTCCTGTTTTTTGAAAGAAACATTCCATCCTGTGCTTTTCATGCCGGAATTTCTCTCATTATGATGGGATTGGGAGAACTGATTGCCGGCGGTATGTTTTCCGGTTTTTTAAATCACTTTTATACTGCCCGTTCCGACACGACCTTTTTATTTCTTTACGCCATTTTAACCAAGTCGATCTATGGCGCATTCATGTATCTGCTTTTACACCTTTTATCACGCTCTGAAGAATCACAATTTTATAGCAGTAAGGAAACCGTATGGCTTGTATGTGTTCCATTTGCCTCTTTTGGACTGATTATGTCCCTGTTAGTGATCTGCCACACTACTCCCGCTACGCCACTGACCGATCACATGATCCTTATCAGTGCATTATTAATTCTATGGATAAACATGCTGATCTGGATTATCTACCACTATATTCAACGTAAAAATAAAGACTTTACAGAAATGCAGCTTTCCTTGCAGAAAGAAAATGCCTCTACAGAATTTTATCAGATGTTACTCACGCAGAATGAACAGCAGAATATTTTAATTCACGATATAAAAAAGCACCTGCAGGCCATTGCATTATTAAGTGACCAGGGGAATTCTGCGCAAATCACACAATATATCTCACAAATTACCTCTTCCTATGATCTTCACAGGACAATCCGCGTTTGTGACAACGATTTTCTTAACATTATATTTTCCAGATATAGTCAGGAATGTAGCAGCCATAATATCTCGCTTCACTTTGATATCCGTAATCATACCGTATCCTTTCTCCTGCAAAGTGAACTCACGTCCCTGTTCTGCAATTTACTGGATAATGCCATGCGCGCTGCTGCTGATTGCAGTAACTCCTATATCGAACTCAAAGTGAATCGTAAGCCCAATACTCCATATGTCATTTTAACCATGGTAAATTCCTGTATGGAAAATCCCTACACTCCCGACGGAATTCTGGTTTCTTTAAAGCAGGATAAGTCCCGGCACGGCTATGGCATGAAAAGTATTCAGCGAATCGTTACCAGATATCATGGGGATTTAAAATCTTATTATCAAAATGAGGATCATACATTCCATACGATCCTCACTTTACAGACTCCTATTTAAATATAATTTCTCTTTCCCTATCCTGCCTGATTTTATGAATTAGTAGAAAATCTGTGCAATCGGGGAGGTTTCATCAATGATCAGCGTCTTATTGTTACCGGTCATGGTTTTCTTTGCTGCATCTAAGGAGCGCAGAAAAATGTAGAAATCCGCCTTATCCGGATCGTTGTAGGCATCGCTTAAGATCCGCATGTATTCTGCTTCTCCCTTTGCAATGATCTCGGCAGCCTTTGCATCTGCCTCGGACTGCATGACAATGATCTCCGCGGTCGTATTGTTGGAAATCTGCTTGGCTTCCTCCTGCCCCTCTGCCTGATAGGTTGCAGCAATGTTATTCCGTTCGGAAATCATACGCTCATAAACCGCATTCTTATTTTCATCCGGAAGATCCAGAGACTTCGTTTCCACCGCAAGAAGGGTGATGCCATACTGTTCAAGAGTGTTACCGATATTTGCAACAATTGCTGCTGCCAGCTCTCCGTCACGGCCGCTGATCACTTCCTCCTGGCTCTTACTGCTGATTACGTTTTTCAGACTGTTGTAAACAATGGTGTCAATACGGAATTCCGCATTGCTCTTCTGTGCGCTTAAGGTCTGCGTATACTTGTATGGATCATCAATCTTCCATAATACAAAGCAGTCTGCAATCATGGACTTCTTATCCTTTGTCATGACATCACTGACCGCAAGGTCATAAAGCAGCACTTCGTTTTCAATTTTTTCCGCAGTCTGGATTACCGGAATCTTCATGCTTAAGCCCGGTGTCTGACGGATATCCACAATCTTTCCAAACTGCTTGATTACGGTATATTCATTTGGATAGGTCACTACCAGAAATGAGTTGGCTGCCACAAAGATTCCCACAAGAATCACAGCCAGAATGATCCATTTTGATTTTCCCTTTTTCATGCTTATTCCTCCGTTCCCTCTGCACTTCCTGCAGAATTTTCTGACTGATTACCCTGTGCTTTGTTAAGATCCGCAAAGGATTCTAATGGCAGCATCGTCTGTGTGCTTCCGTCACTGCGCTCGATAATCACCTTCATATCCGGAAGAATCTCTTCCATCGTTTCATAGAACATTCTCTGTTTCGTAATGAGCGGATACTTCTGATATTCCGCATAAAGCTCATTGAGTCTTGCAACCTGGCCCTTGGCTTCGTTCACACGCTCTTCAGCCTCTGCATTAGCGGTTTTTACGGTTTCATCTGCCTGTGCACGGGCTGCCGGAATGTCTTCGTTCCTCTTCTGGTTTGCTTTATTAATGGAGGTTTCCTTGCCCTGCTTGGCATTCTCCACATTTTTAAACGCATCAATGACCTCGGTTGTCGGCGGCTCGGCATCCTGAATCGTGATGTTTACCAGCTGCACACCGATGTCCTCGATTTCAAGACGGTTGATGATCTTCTGCTTGATGGATGCCTGGATCTCATTCTTTCCCGTTGTAATTACACTGTCCACATCATAAAGCCCGATCGTATCACGGATATAGCTCTGTGTCAGGTTCTTTAAAATCGAAACCGGAGCCTCCGATGCATACAGATACTTGGTTGGATCGGTCACGCGGTATTCCACATAAAAGTCCACATTTACAAAGTTATAATCTCTGGTAATCATGAAGGATTCCCGGTCGATGTATTCACCGGTACTCGAATCATATCCGATCGTAAATCCATTGATGGTCTTCGGTACACGGCTCAGCTCCTGTATCACCGGAATCTTCACATGAATACCGGATTCCTCTACCACCTTCGGAACTCCGAAGGTGGTAATCACCGCATATTCATTTTCCTTCAGGGAATAAAAGCTGCCTCCCAACAGAATCAGAGCGAAGATCACGATCACAGCAATACTGATTCCCCCGGCAATCTTCTTTCCTATGTTTTCTTCCCGGAAACGTTCCGGTCCGCTACCTGGCTGTTGTTGTTTTTTGCCAAACATGATGTTCTCCTTTTTAATGTTATTCACCCTACAGTTATCCTGCCTCCTTTGCTCATTTGGCAGGAGCTGTATGCTTTGAATAGTCTCAGTGTATCATAAAACTATCGGAAAATCCCCTGTACTTTTTTCCCAGCAAAACTCATATACTTCTGTAACACCACCTGAAAACCTTCTGCTTATGTATCATAAACCCTGTTCCCTATATTTGAAATTATTATTTCTTGCCCTGTGCAGTACTGCTGTTATCTTAAGTGTCCACGAAATCCTTTCCCGCTCTGACGTATCCACAGATCCTTATGACGGTGATTCCGCTATCGAGGTAGCCGCCGGAGTTAATGGCAATTATATCAAATGGGTGGATTTCACGGTAAGCTATGATGCACTCTGCACCGCCTATGAACTGGATGTAGCAAGTCATGAAAGCGCTCATCCCTTAAACTGGATCGAACTGCTCGCCTATACAGCTGCCAGGACGGGCGGCCGATTTGACAAGAAAAGCCTCTCCATTCTAAATAAGCTTGGAAAAGAATTATCCGATGGCTCCGTGACCCTTAAGGAGCTTATCCGTGAAATGGACTATTATGATTACTATTTAGAAGCTTATGAAGCCGTGCTTGGCGGCATGGTCGGCGAATACGAAATGGAGACAGAAGCCGAAGACGGCACACGCAGCTTTCAAACACGCTATGGCCTCAAAGCCTTTTCCCCGATTGCACGGGGTTTTGACTACAGCGATTATGATGATTTTGGATCTTCCCGGAGCTATGGCTATAAGCGTCCCCACTTGGGACACGACATGATGGGCCAGATCGGTACACCCATCATCGCGGTGGAGTCCGGTTACGTGGAAGCCCTTGGCTGGAATCAGTACGGCGGCTGGCGCATCGGAATCCGCAGCTTTGATAAAAAGCGTTACTACTACTATGCACATCTTCGCCAGAATTTTCCTTATGCACTGGATTTAAAGGAAGGAAGCGTGGTAACCGCCGGGGACGTCATCGGTTACATGGGGCATACCGGCTATAGTGCCAAAGAAAATGTGAACAACATTGAAACCGTGCATCTGCATTTCGGTCTGCAGCTCATTTTTGATGAATCGCAGAAAGAGGGCAACAACGAGATCTGGATTGACTGCTATGACCTCACCCGGTTTTTATACAAAAACAGATCCCTCACGGAAAAGAATGCGGAAACCAGGGAATGGTTCCGTACCTTTCACATGAAGGACCCTTCAGTAACCTCTTATCTGCAGTTAAATCCGGATGCTCCGGTCTTGAATCAACAACACTGATACCTACCCTGCTTTTACAAAGATTCATGCGATTCCCTGTTCTTCTCCCCCATAGGAGAACACCCGAAATACCCCACATAAGCCCTGTAAAAAGCAGAATAGTTTCCAAATCCACACTTCTCTGCTGCTTTTTGCGCCGGCAAACCATTCCGGATTTTTTCCTTGGCTACGGTCAAACGCTTCCTGACAATATATTCCCACGGTGGTGCTCCCGTAGCCTCCTTAAATATACGACCAAACTGGGAACAGCTAAGATAAAAATGTTCTGCCAGTGCAGATACTGATAGCGGTTCAAACAGATGATGGTTCACATAGGACACTATTTTTCCTGCCTGACTTTGTGGGTATTCGTCCGCTCTGCCTTTTTCGGCAAAAGCGCGGTTCAATTCGCTAAGCAGAAATAACAAATGTGTTGTCAGCGTCAGTTGTCTTTTATCGTCCTCTCTTTCTGCCAACATCTCCTCAAACATTCTCTCCACCAGCTTCATATCAAGCTCTTCCGGTCCGTAATAATTGTTCTTCCCAAGGGCACGTTCTGTAAAGGCCCTCAGCAAATATCCCCCGGGATCAAATGTCAGAACAAAAGCCATTGGGAAATTTATGGCATATCGCTCGTATTGAAAGCGTTCCACGATCCTGGCCTTATGTGCCTCTGCCGGCCGCATAATCACGAGACTTTTGTCTTCCAGAAAATATTCCGTACTTTCTACCAGATAATTTACCCTGCCTGATATAAAAAAATAAATTTCGCATCGGTCATGAATATGCATCTCAAAATATTTCTCATCCGGTTCTTTATCCACTGCATGTCTGATATAAATTTCTCCACAATCGTATTCATCAAGCATAGGGCTGCCTCCCTTCTCGCGGAACCAACACTCATCATCCAATCCTGTTTTATATCTTATCTTGTTATGCGTGAATTTGCAATATATTCTGCTTATAATGTCAATTCCAATGCAAATACCGTCTTGCTATAATTCGATTATAAACTTATTTATCAGATGTAACCACTGTTGATGGTTCACAGAATGGAGGTTCCAATGAAATACACTTTAGCTGCATTTGCAGATGAAGCCTCAAGTGATCTTTCCGGACAGATACAGGCCATGCTCGACAATCATATCTCCTTTTTGGAAATTCGTGGTGTAGATGGCGAAAATATTGCAGATCTGTCTGTCGAAAAAGCAAAAGAGGTTCGACAAAAACTTTCTGAATCAGGACTCTCTGTATGGTCCCTTGGTTCTCCTTATGGAAAAATCGATATTACGGAGGATTTTAATGTGCATCTTGACCGTTTCTGTCACGGATTGGAGCTTGCCGGAATTTTAGGTGCAACCCACATCCGCCTGTTCAGCTTCTATTGTCCTTCAGGCAAACAGGAACTCTATTCCGAGGAGGTTATGAAACGGTTGGAATGTTTTATTTCTGCTGCCAAAGGAACAGGTCTGATTCTTTGCCACGAAAACGAAAAGGGAATTTATGGAGATAATGCCCTTCGTTGTGAAGAAATTCATCGTAATTTTCCGGAGTTAAAAGCAGTTTTTGATCCGGCAAATTTCGTCCAGTGTGGCGAGGACACCATTGCTGCATGGAAATTGCTTTCCCCCTACGTGGAATACATGCACATTAAGGATGCACTTTCTGATGGTACCGTTGTTCCCGCCGGAAAGGGAAACGGCAATCTGCCTTATCTGCTTTCCCAATATTCCGGCAGTGTACTGACCATAGAACCTCATCTTTCCGTATTTGATGGATTTTCCTCCCTCGAAAGCGGAAATAGCTCAAAGAATGATAGCTTCTGCTATCCCAATTCAAGAGCAGCTTTTGATGCAGCAGTTTCCGCATTACGCACACTACTATAAAACAAATATGATCAATTATTTTAAACGATTTAGAAATGGAGAAGCTTATGGAAAAAATCAGACTCGGAATCCTTGGAATGGGAAATATGGGAAGCGGACACTTTCAAAATGTTCTGGATGGAAAATGTCCTTCCGTTACGGTAAGTGCCGTTTGTGACATCAATCCGGAAAAATTGAAAATGCCTGCAGAAAAGGGCTGTCCTCACTGCTTTACAAATGCGGACGAAATGTTGGACAGCGCCCTTGTGGATGCTGTTCTTATCGCTCTTCCCCACTATGACCATCCTGTTTATGCACAAAAATGTTTTGAGCGGAAAATCCATGTACTCACCGAAAAGCCTGCCGGAGTTTTTGCACGTCAGGTAAGAAAAATGAATGAAGCCGCTGACCGCTCCGGTGTGAAATTCGGCATTATGTTCAACCAACGCACTAATCCGATCTACATTAAAGCCCGTGAAATCGTAAAAAGTGGACTTTTGGGCGAACCCAAACGACTGGTATGGATCATTACGAACTGGTACCGCACACAGGCCTATTATAATTCCGGTACATGGCGTGCTTCCTGGAACGGAGAAGGTGGCGGAGTCCTTTTGAATCAGGCGCCTCACAATCTGGATCTGTGGCAATGGATCTTCGGAATGCCCAAAAGAGTACGGGCTTTCTGCAGTGTAGGTAAATATCACAATATTAACGTAGAAGATGACGTCACCATCTACGGTGAATATGACAATGGAGCAACTGCTGTATTTATCACCACGACCGGTGAAGCTCCCGGTACAAACCGGCTTGAAATTTCCGGTGACTGCGGAAAAATTGTAATTGAAGATGGCCGGTTAAAATGGTGGCGGCTGTCCGTTCCTGAGAGAGCGTTTTGTTATTCCTCCACTGAAGGTTTCGTCTCACCGTCCACAGAATATGAAGAATTCTCTGCTCCGGAACCTGAAGGGCATCCTCTTGTACTGGAAGCATTTGCGCAATCCATTTTATATGATACCCCTATGATTGCCGATGGACGGGAAGGCCTCTGCTCCCTTTCCATCTCCAATGCCGCCTATCTTTCCACCTGGACAGACGATTGGGCATACCTGCCTACCGACGAGGCACTGTTTGAAAAATATCTCAATGATTTAAGGAGGAATGAAGTTCCTGTAAAAAAACAGTAACCGCTCACAAAGAACCATTAAGTCAGCTTCGTGAGCGGTGGAAAGTTCATTGGTAAAGCATTCCTTCTATATAGAGGTGTGTCGCATGGGCTTCCTCCATCAGGTGGAGAAGCTCTTCACGGCTCACCTCTGAAAGATCCACATTTGCATACATCACAGACACCGGTGCCGCTTCGAAGTTCAGGTAAGTGTTCCGTACCCAGCTTACATCGGAACTGTCACGCACATACAACACCCGGGTTATTTCTGAATCCGTTCCTGCACCGACCTTTTCTGCGAATTCATATGCGGCATCGTCCAGAATCTCTTCGCGCTTTGTAAGCTCCTCCTGTACACCCGTCCGGTATCCCCAGATCGCACGGTACGCGCTTGCATAATCGGACGACAGCAGTACCACCAGCACACACAGGTAAAAACCGCGGTTGTCCGTAAAGCTTTGCATGACAAAATAGGCAAGCAGATACAGCCCTCCGATCGTAAACGGTGCCCCATACCGTGAAATGGAGCTTACCATGCCATACGGCTCGAGATATTGCGTTTCCACTGCAAAAACGGTCAGGTGACTGATCAGTACCAGCGTATAGAATAAAATTGCTGTTATTACCGTATAAATAAGCAAAAACCGTCCCATTATCCGGTTCAGCTTCTTACTCACGATCAGCAGAAAATAAACCGCCAGTAAAAATAACAGCAATACAAGCGGGCTGAAATCAAACAGCCACGTGGAGCTCCGGTGCAGCGGCCATTTCACAAACGCTTCACCAAAGGCCTGAATCATCTGTTCCCTGGTCTCCGGGATATTCATGCCTCCGGTTGCCATCTGTACGGCTGCTCCTGTAAGCTTTGCCACCCGGCGGTGCAGATAACAGAACACAAACCAGCCTCCGCCACTCAACAACGGCAGGGTCATCACCGAAAGTGTTCCCCATACGGCAGTTCTTTTCTGCCACAGGTCTTCTCCCATTCTCCGGTTTAAAATCTGAACCCCGATGGAAAACAACACCGCAAACGCATACCAGACAAATCCGGTATTTTTGCAGAGTACAAGTACCATCAGATACAACGCCTGTCGTCCGTAATAAAGCCACGGTAAAGTTCCCTTCCTTTCAATGACTGCCACCAGAAATGCGCCATACACCACCGCCATGGAAAAATCCGCACAGCCTCCATCGCACCAGAATACCTCCGTCATCGTTGGGAAAATCCAGAGCAATATTGCTCCCAGCGTCATGCTAAGCGGCGTTTTCTTCCGGATGTAGTGTAACAACGGAAGCAGGAAGGACAGGTTAAACACATAATATCCTGCAAATAAAAGTCCCTCCCGGAACTGTCCCGGCGAGAAATGCAGGAACCACCACTTCATCATCTGAGTCCCCGGAGGATAATCTCCAAACTCCGGTGCCGCATTGGCATACTTATCTGCAAATCCATTCCGGTAAAAGATTGACTTCACATCCGTTGCCCAGAAGTTATAATCATCCCACCAGCTTACCACCTTCCCGGATACTCCGATCACTACCAGAAGCAGCAGAATAAGCCCTGCTATAGTCGACGGATCCTTCAGAATTTCGATACACTGTCTTAACAGCTCCTTCCGCTGTTCTCTTTTTCTCGTAAAGAAATAAAGAACGACTCCGCAAAGTAAAAGTGGTGCAATTCCATCGATCCAGCCCAAGTGTCTGCCAAAACTGAGTACGTACAATAAAAGTACCAGACTGCTTATCCCTACCGGCAGCATTTCCACAAAGCTTTTGTGGAACACACAGGCCAGCACCAATATGAAAATAAATAAAGTTATAATATGAATAACAAACATAGTCCCAGTATAACAAAAAGATGTGTGGAGTGCCACACATCTTTTTGCTTTTATATTCGTAACCGTTTAATGCCTTCACAGTTATGATACATCATGCATTTAAAATTAACTCTTTACAGTTCGGGTTCAATCAGACCGTACGTATTGCCCTTTCTCTTGTAAACCACGTTCACCTGATCCGTTTCTGCATTACAGAATACGAAGAAGCTGTGACCTAACAGTTCCATCTGGATGCAGGCATCCTCCGGATACATCGGCTTAATGTCAAACTTCTTGGAACGGATGATCTTAATCTCCTCTTCATCCTCGAATTCCTTCTCGATGAATTCCTTCTTGAATACACTGGCCGCCTGTTTCTGGTCCGTTAATTTATTCTTATATTTCTTTAACTGTCTTTCAATGATTTCCTCTACCAGATCGATGGAAACATACATATCGTTGCTTACCTGCTCCGAACGGATGATACTGCCCTTTACCGGTATGGTAACTTCTATCTTCTGTCTGTCCTTCTCAACACTCAGGGTTACATGAATCTCTGTATCAGGATTAAAATACTTTTCGAGCTTGCCGATCTTATCCTCGACCGCTGCCTTTAACCCCGGTGTAACCTCGATGTTCTTGCCAATAATTATAAATTTCATACTCATCACCCTTTCATAACCTGTCCGACAGGATTATTGTATAAACATTATAACACACTTATTTTCATTTTTGCAACAATTCAATTCTATTGTTTTCAGATTTGAATTGTTTTCGGACAATTCTTTTTCTCAAAAAGGAATTCTTTTTGACTGATTTTCATCACTTCTTGTCGTATTTCACAAAACACCCGTTCCTGTTCTCTCTGATTTCTTCACTCTGTGTTCGTTTTTTTGCTTGTGGATATTGTGGATAACTTCGTGTATAAATTAGTTTTTGGCTGTTTTATGGGATTATTTCTGTGGATAAAATTTTCTGTCATCGGCGAAAAAACATTTTTCCACAAAAGCAATGGCGTTTTCTTTTAGTCAACATGTATAAGCTCCTGTTTGTCAATGCTAAAAAACCGCAAAAAAGAATTCAGACTTTTTCACTGAAATGTATTAAAAAACAAGTCAAAAACAGCCTGGCTGAAGTTTTCCTCAGACAGGCTGTACTTAACCTTATTATTTAAAATCCGGACAACGATTCAGAATTAGAAGATCCGGCGGATACCAAGCGGTGTACGGTAATTCACATCGGAAATCTTAATACCGGTCTTGGCGGTGGATGCATGAACAATCTGTCCGTTACCAATGTAGATCGCCACATGTCCGGAATAACAGATGATGTCACCCGGCTGTGCATTGGCAAGTCCGTCTACGGCGGTTCCCACGCTTCGGTCACCGGATGAAGAATGCGGCAGGCTTACGCCGAAGTTCGCATAGACACTCATAACGAATCCGGAGCAGTCCGTACCATTCGTCAGACTTGATCCACCGTATACATACGGGTTGCCGACGAACTGGCAGGCATAGCTTGCAACACTCTGTCCAAGTGCGCTTCCTCCTGTTGCATAAACAACCGGAGCTTCACTTGTCGTAGAGGAGCTTTCACTCTGTGCTGCCTTACGGTTCTTCTCCTCTGCCTTCCGTGCAGCCTCTAAGGCAGCCTTACGTTCTGCTTCTTCCTTCGCAAGACGGGCTTCCTCTTCTTCCCTGGATTCTGCTTTTACAAATTCGGTAGACAAGGTAACATAGTCGAGGGATACATAGCCGTCACCTTCCTCGATATTAACCTTAACCCAGTTGTCTAATTCTTCCGTAACAAGGAGCTGATCCTGAATCGGGACAAGACCAAGTACGGTTGCATCTAACGAAGGCTCTTCACGAACCTTTAAGGTAGTAGTCGTAACGGTTGCAATCCGGTTACCTACTTTCTTCGCAAGGGCAACAGCATCATCACCGGTAACACAGTATTCTGCCTTGACATAACCGGTTACCGAGCCGGATGTTATCTTATACCAGCCGTTGTCTTCTTCAATAAATTCTCCAACGGACTTATCATAAAGCTTACCGAGGATCTCTCCTTCTTCGCTCGGAATGCTCCGCACATTCACATAGTCATTCACCTGTGCGATTACAAGCGACTTAAACCCCTCTTCTTCTTTCTTATTCGCGATTTCCCGTTCCTTCTCGTTGACGGTCTTCGTTGAGGTTGCTTCAGCGGTTTCCTTTACTTCCTTCCGGGAAGTTTTCGGAATACTGTTATTGCTGACGGTATCGTCCTTTTCATCCTGTATGTTCTTAACGCTCGTTCCTTCGGATGCCAGATAAAAATCCACTCCGGCAGAAGGAAGTCCGTTAGATTCTTTTGCCTGTGTATCTATCGTCATGCCGTTTAACAGAAGCATGGATGCAAAGCCAAATGCCATAAAGCGTACCGGCATTTTTCTCTTTCTCTGTTGCATGATATCCTCCATAATTTTCATAAACCCGGTTATAATTGTTACAAAATTATTACGCCTGTTAACAAATATAACACTTTTCTCTCCTCATGTCAAATGCCGGAAAAATGTTCCAGCGCTTACTATGCCGGGAAAATACTCCAGTACTTGCTTATGATTACTTATGATTGAGGAAAGCTTCTACAGAGGTAATGGCATTGGCTCCATCGGCAACGGCTGTCACAATCTGGCGGAGCTTTTTCGTCCGGATATCACCTGCGGCAAAAATTCCCGGCTTCTTCGTCATGCCGTCTTCTCCTGCAATGAGATATCCCTTTTCATCGCAGACATCCATTCCCAGAAGCAGCCGGCTTACCGGCACAATGCCAACGGCAATAAATACACCGTCCAAAGGAATCTCCTGTGTTTCTCCGGTTTTTACATTTTTTAACGCAAGCGCTTCCACCTGATCTTCACCCTTGATTTCCGTTGCCACGGTATCCCACAGAATTTCCACATTGGGAAGTGCCTGTAATGCCTCCTGTAAGGACTTCGCAGCACGAAGCTCGTCTCTTCTGTGGATCAGATAGACCTTCGCACAGTTTCTTGCAAGAAAAATGGCATCCTCGACTGCCACATCACCGCCGCCGACAACCGCCACCGTACGGTTTTTAAAAAAAGCGCCATCGCAGGTTGCGCAATAGGATACGCCCATTCCGGCAAGCTCTTCTTCTCCCGGAATGTTCAGCTTCGCATGCTCTGCGCCCATTGCAGCCACAACCGTTTTCGTTTTTAATTCGCCCTTGGAGGTCGTAACAAGATATCCGTCTCCATTCTCTTCCACGCGGAGCACCTCCGCCTCCTGAAACTCACAGGAAAGCCCGTCCGCATGCTCCCGGAAACGCATTCCCAGATCAAAGCCGTTGATTCCCGGGAAACCCGGATAATTGTCCACTTCATAGGTTGTTAAGACCTGGCCGCCGCTCATGGTGCTCTGTTCGACTGTAACAGCACTAAGGCCTGCTCTTTTTGCATAAATCGAAGCGGAGAGTCCCGCAGGACCGGCTCCGATAATTACTACATCATACATGTTTTTCCCTTTCTTACTCAAAAATGATCCACTGGATCATTTTCTCATATTCATGGCAACTAAATCCAGCCGCCATCCATCGTGATCACCTGACCGGTCAGATACGCCGGTGAATGAAGCACCTGTGAAATCATTTCTGCCGCTTCTGCACAGGTTCCCATCCGATCAGCCGGGATCTCTTCCTTCAATGCGCGACGCTCTTCTTCTGAAAAGCATCGGTTCATCTGCGTATCAATGACTCCAAATGCCACTGCATTGACCTGAATATTGCTCGGTGCCAGCTCCTTGGCAAGTGCTCTCGTAAAACTGTTGATTCCACCTTTGGAAGCACTGTATGCGACCTCCATGGATGCACCAACATTTCCCCACACCGAAGAAACAAAAAGAAGCTTTCCTTCCTTGCGGTGTACCATCTGCGGAATCAGCTCATGACTTAAATAAAAGCAGGAATTGAGATTCGTATCAATCACACGATTCCACTCTTCCAGCGTCATATCACTCAAAAGCCCGATATGGGAAATTCCGGCATTGTGAATCAGTACGTCAATCGTTCCAGCCTGCTGCAGCATGGAAGTAACCTGCCGCGGATCCGAAACATCACAGGCGTAAGTCTCACAGGAAATACCGGATTCTGCTTTCAGTTCTCCGGCAAGAAGCCGGAGCTTTTCTATGGAATTTTTACACACCAGACAAAGATCATAGCCTTCAGAAGCAAGACGCCTTGCCACTGCCTCTCCGATTCCTCTGGATGCCCCTGTAATCAACGCTCGTTTCTTCATACTGCCCTCCCGGGACTGCCTTTTTACTTCCACATATTGTAACTTATTCAGAACCCCATTCGTAAAACCTACTGATCTTTATCGCTTTAACTGTGGAAATACATCAATTTCTTCTATATAATTAACCCATCCCAGATGATATGCCGTAACCGGTGAAAGCTCATTCTGAATCTCACTGCTGTTCAGACGTCCTTTTTCATCCTTTACCGTGTACATAATCTCATCCGGATAGGCCTTTTTCACGTATTCACAGACCTCTTCGGTATACTCCGCATCCTCATACAGGTCATGTGCCCCGAAAAGATGCAGAATTTCATGTGCATAAACTGCCGGAACTTCCCCTGCAAACATCACAAGGCTTTCCTGCGGATTATCCACACCATCATAACAGATTGCATAGGTGCTTCCCTTATGATTGACAAAAACAATCGTTGCAATTCCTTTTGCCTTATATTCTTTGGTAAGTGCCTCATAATCAATCTGATCTTCGAGCCATCCGGCAATTTCCTCATCCAGTGCTTCTTCGTAATCTTCCCCATCCTTCAGGGAAAAATTAATGCGTGCACTTCCTGTCAGATCTTCATTTTCTTCAAAATCAACAACGAGATCTACCTTCTTATGATAGCTTTTTGCTTCGGTTTCAATGTATTCTTTGGCAATTTCAAGTTTCTTTAATGCCTTCTTCTTATCCCGATCTGTCCATTCTGCATCCGGTGTATCCACAAAGAGACTGTAAATTAAATTCTTCCCCTCAAGGCTCCTTGCACTTCCAAGCTTATAGCTGCTTCTCGGATTTCCCAGTTCTCCCGGCTCCGGTGCTGCCGATGTTTCCTCACTTACTGTTGCCGTCGGTACCGGAGTCTGTTTCGCACTTCCCTTTCCCGCTGCCTGTAACGGCATTCCGCAGACCGCCTCTGCTGTAAGAACCGCGCCTAATCCCAGCGCAGCAATTCTGATTCCTGACATAAATTTCCTCACGATTCTTTCCTAAATAGGAATATGGCTTTTATACCTATTCTATCTCCTCAAGATAACGATATCCATACGATGATAACAAAATACCATCTGAATTGCAACCGCTAAAAAACGCGCAACTCTACCCAAAACCAATCAGGCCAATTTTTCAGCCAGCTCGGCAACGACCTCCCGGATCATTTTTCCTTCACAATTCAGGGTAATATCGGCATATCTCTCATACAACGGAATGCGCTCCTCATAAAGATCCCTTAACGTCTGTCCCTCTTTCAATGCCACTCCACGCTCCTGCAGATCCCCGAGACGTTCTGCAACCGCCTCACAGGAAAGCTGCAGATAAACCACACTGCCGATCTCCTTAAGATGTTCCATTGCTTTCGCACTATAGACCACGCTTCCCCCTGTTGCAATCACCGTCCTGTCACAGCAAAGAGACGCATTAATCTCTCCTTCCACCTCCAGAAATCCCGCTGTGCCCTTTTCCTCAATAATTTCATGCAGCATCTTCCCGGTTCTTTCCTGAATTACCAGATCACTATCCATAAAGCGATAGCCAAGCTTTTTGGCAATCACAACACCTACTGTACTTTTGCCCGCACCGGGCATCCCGATCAAAACAATATTTTTCAACGTATGTCTGTCCTTTCTCTTTCTGTTCTCACTTTCGAACACTATGTTCTCAGTATAAACCATGTGGCTTCCCGGCACAACTGTTCCTGCTGCACTTGTGTTGTTACGCATCTATTTTGTATTTTATATTTTATTCTGAATTTTGTTCCGGAGCATGTACGTTTTCGTCTGAACTATGCTATGATGTTAATGCTTCAGAGTCAGGCAGCTGAGCAAATGAGCATAGAAAGGAAGTTTTTCATGGAACGGACACTTACCTACAAAATCGACAATTCCATATCTCCTCTTCCTGTCAGTCAGTTTCTGAGACAGAAGGGCTTTTCCATGCAGAGCCTTACACAGTTAAAAAAGGATCCTGGTGCCGTATTGTCAGACGGAACTCCCTGTTTCATGAATCATGTGCTGCAGCCGGGAGAATTACTGACCATTCACATTCTTGAAAAGCATTCCTCCGAAAAAATTCCTCCGGTAGATCTGCCTTTGGATATTGTTTATGAGGATGAAGATCTGATGGTGATTAACAAGCCTGCCGGAATGCCGATCCATCCTTCCATGAACAATTATTACAACTCTCTTGCTAACGGGCTTGCCTGCTATTTTAAGCAGCAGAACTGCCCGTTCATCTTCCGCTGCATCAACCGTCTGGATCGTGATACCTCCGGACTTACGCTCATTGCGAAGCACTCCGTAAGCGGCGGAATGCTTTCCACAATGATTGCCAACAAGACTGTTTCCGGCATCACAAGGGAATACCTTGCCATCGTGAAGGGTTCTGTCACCCCGCCTGAAGGCACCATTACCGCACCTCTTGCCCGAAAAGAGGGGTCGATCATTGAGCGGTGCGTGGATTTTGAAAAGGGAGAAAATGCCATCACCCACTACAGGGTTCTGGATGAAAAGAACGGGCACAGCCTGGTTTCCCTGATCCTGGAGACCGGCCGCACCCATCAGATACGGATTCATATGAAATATCTTGGCTATCCCCTCATCGGAGATTATCTCTATAATCCCGATATGGAATTAATAACACGTCAGGCTCTCCATGCCTGGAAATTGTCCTTCCGGCATCCCATCACCGGAAAAGATCTGCATTTTACGGCACCGCTGCAGAAAGATATGGAGGCGGTGGCTGGAGAAAGAATATGGGAAACGGGCCACCGGGATTCCGCCCAAAACCGCATAAAATAATCAGAACCACCGGCTTAGCCGGTGGTTTGCTCACGCCCTATAAGGGCTTGTTACCGGCACTAGAGTCTAAAGACTCATCGAAAGGCTCGCCAGCCGCAACATCATTTACCTACTAAGTCCTAAAGGGCTTTTTTATTTGCTTTGTTTTACCGGCTCACCCGTAAACGGGTCAATATACTCTTTGAGTGTCATTTGATCGTATTCCAAATCCTCTTTTAATTGATTTTGGATATACTCTTGTATTTTCTTTGCATTTTTTCCTACTGTGTCTACATAATAGCCTCTACACCAAAAATGCCGGTTCCCATGCTTATACTTTAGATTTGCATGCCTCTCAAATATCATCAGAGTACTTTTTCCTTTCAGGTAACCTCCAAAACTTGACACCGCTATATTCGGCGGTATCTCCACAAGCATATGCACATGATCCGGACATATCTCTGCCTCTACTATTTTTACTCCTTTTCTTTTACACAGCGCACTTAAAATATTGGCTATATCCTGTTTCAATTGTCCATATACTATCTTTCTTCTGAACTTTGGTGCAAACACTATATGATACTTACAATTCCATTTAGTATGTGATAAGCTATTAATATCCATCTTGGATACCTCCTTTGTTTTAGTACGGTTGCCGAACCTATACTAAGTACAACATTGGAGGTTTTTTTCTGTAAACTTAAGCATCTGTGGTCACACCTGCATAGCAGGTGGTTTTTTAAAAGATTTCCTTACAAAAAGACAGGCTCATGAGTTTCTGCCCATGAGCCTGCTGACAATATCCAATCCTGTTAAATTTCAAAATCGGTATGTCTAACAATATACTTATTCATACGAACCCTTCCCCAAGGTGCATATATGCCACAGGTGATTAGGGATAACAATAATATAATAATATATTCTCCAAGGAATCCCAGTCCCGTACCACTAAAGATCAATCTTCTGCAATTGATCACCTGATGCTTGGTATCCCATTTCTGAAGCATTACCATTACCCAGGGGAATGCAAGTCCACAGGTAATCATCAATAAAAGTCCTGCAACTAATCCATATCCAAAGTAAGCAAAACTTCCTCCATCAAAATAAGATTCATTTCCATTTGCTACAATCGGTTCTCCTTCGATAAAGGTATGACTCAGTTCCCACTTTCTTAATGCTACATGTGCAAAAAACGAATAAATACCCAGTGTAATAACCGTAAGAATTACCCACAAAATCCAATGCCCCAATAAAGAAGCCCCGGTTCCTGTGAAGGTAAGACGTTTTCCATTGATTACCGTATGGCTGACTCTCCATTTATATACCTTACAAATCATCCACGGTGCTGCAATACCACAGGTAATTCCCGATACCAGAGCCGATAAAAGCGTATATCCCAATAACTCCAGACCCGATCCATCAAATTGTGATTTTTCCGGATCCACTATTCCTGCTCTTTCCAAATCTTTTGTTGTGGCATACTTTGCTTTATAATCCTGGTAATATTTCTTATAAGAACTAACCGCTTCCGATGGATTAAACGGAGAATCCATCGGCTGATTTCCGATAACAATTCTTGAGAGAAATTCTAATCCGAGAATCACAGATACAAAACCGCAGATTCCTGCAACGACTCCCCATCCTAATGCAATTCCAAGACAGGATAATGCTGCCAGAAAGGTTCCAACCGGAGCAATCCATGTATAAACCTTGGTCATATCCTTCTTTTTTACTGCTATGTATATAAGTCCTGCTGTTGCTCCTATTGTCACAATTACAAATAAAATTTTTAAAACAGCTACAATCACTCTAAAAACAACTCCGACGCCCGGAATTGCTCCAAATAATCCCCCAAGGATCCCTGTGATAACCCACAGTCCCAAGGGCATTAATGCTGCAAATGGTGCAAATCTTTCAATGTTTTCCATCGTCAGATATTCTTTCCAATTAATCTTTTCATCTTCTCCAGACATTTCCGAACCGCTTCCACTGCCAGCCTCATAAGAAGATTGTTGCTGGAACTGCTGTTGGCTCTCCTGCTGTGTACTTTCATGAACTGTACTTCCAGCAGTTTCCTCTCTATAGTTTTCTTCCTGTCCTTTTTCTGCTACCGGTTGTCCACATACCGAACAGAACTTTGCACCATCATCCAGTTGATGACCACACTTTGAACAAAACATTTTCTCCGCCTCCTTAAATTGTGTTTCTCATATATGCGTATCCAATGATTACAATCAGTAATCCAATGAGCACAGCATATTCCCATGTATGAAATTCTTCACCCTTATGTAATTCTTCACGAACTAATCGGTAAAGTAGATACAGGCATATAAATGGCCATATAGTAAGACTTAAAAAGTTATACTGTAAGGCCTCCTTAAAATTTCCTTTCCAAATCTCTACGACAGCTCTCGTCATTCCACATCCAGGACATTTCCACCCGGTTATTTTGTAAAACAAACAGGGAATCCCATAACCTGTGGCTAAAACAACACCAAGGTAAATTCCTCCTAAAATTAAAATAAATCCTATCTGTTTTAATAGCCTTACAATGATACCCTTTTCTCTCACAGTTTTCCTTATCATCTGTATATTTATTGTGTTTCTGAATGTAAAAACGAGCGGAAGCCTGGATTTTACAGGTTTCAGCATCCAAATAATAAGAGCAGATGACGGGAATCGAACCCGCCTCCTCAGCTTGGGAAGCTGATGTTCTACCGATGAACTACATCTGCAATATGGCTTATCATACCACGATTTATTAAAAATGTAAACAGCAGAGGATTTACCTCCCCATTTACTCCCACACAGTCGATATTTACTCTTTCATATAAAAGTGATAGGCTTATTTTTCCTTCTGGTTTTCTAAGAAATTTTTCAGATCGAGCAGGGAATCCAGCTTCTGTTCCGTCAGTTCCAGAATTTCCGGTGTTGGCTGTAACAAATCCGGAATCATAATCGCTTTCATTCCTGCCGCATGGGCAGAACGGATTCCATTGTAAGAATCTTCCACGGCATAGCATTCCTTTGGATCCACCTTTAAAAGCTCACAGGCTTTCAGATAAATATCCGGTTCCGGTTTGCTTTTCGTCACCATATCTCCGCAGACAATGGCATCAAAGTCATCCAGAATACCAACTGTCTTCATCTGACGGCGTACTGCTTCCTCTTTTGTCGAAGAGGCAAGTCCGATCCGGTAATTCTCCTTTTTCAGATAAGCAAATAACTCATGCACACCGGGCTTTTCCGGAATTCCCTGATCGGCCTCATGCTTATAAAAAATATCATTGGCCGCCTGCACATAACTCTCGCAGGGATGCTCCTTTCCATAAGCCTTCTGGAACAGCGCCTCCGTCTGCGTCACTGTAATTCCGATACACTGCCTGGCAACCTCTTCCACATTGGGAAGCTCCAGCTTCTCTGCAAGTTTCTTCCAGCAGCTCATAAACAACGCCTCAGTATCGATGAGCACGCCATCCATATCAAACACAATATTCTTAATCATTTTCTTCAAACCTCTCGCATTATCTGGCAGCTTCTGTTTTCTGCTGCTTCTTTTCTTTCTCTTTCTTCTTGACTTCCTTCCAGAGTGCCAGACTCTCCTCCGGCGTCTCCGGACGTTTCACATTCCCGAATACATGTGGATGACGACGGATCAACTTTTCAGAAAGTCCCTGTACCACATCCTCAAAAGTAAAGGCTCCCCTCTCCTTGGCAATCTCTGCATGCAAAAGTACCTGTAGCAGAACATCTCCCAGTTCTTCACAGAGATTCTCATCATCCTGATGATCTATCGCCTGCATTACTTCCTCCGTTTCGTCCATGAAACACTTCTTCAAAGACTCATGCGTCTGCTCCCTGTCCCAGGAGCATCCATCCGGGCTGCGCAGCACTTCAATGATTTCGAGCAGCTCCTGCATATCATGTGGTTCTTCTTCAATATAGGTTTTCCCATTGATTTCTCTCATTTATATTTCTCCGTTTTCTAATAATGTAACGATTCAGAACCACCTTCGCCATATAAATGCTGACTCTGAATCGTTATAGTTTTTCATACAGGTCATACATTTTCTGAACCGAATTTTCCAGAAAATAATAATGCCGGATGTAAGGAATCAGCAAAATAAACAGTGCTGCCGTAACCAGATACATGGCAGGATATTCCCCCACAATTGCAATTCCAATCGACAAAAAGGTAAGAACTGCAAACAAAACCGTTACCAACAGATGCACCAGCCGTTCATGCTGATAAAAGGAAAGATGCAAAAGATATTCCTGCCGGAAATTTTCCCGTTCCTGCTCACTTAACTTGTCTTTTACCTGCAGCCATTCTTCAGTTAATAAAAGATATGTTTTGATTCTCTTTTCCATAGTAATTTCAGTATAGCACAATTTTATCAATAAGGCACTTGAACTTTTTTCCGTACCATGTCAAGATTAGTATAAACTAACTTACAAAACAACGGAGATACCTACAAATGCTTATTTACTGACACTCCTGTTCCTTCTGGTAATGAACTGGTATGACGGAATCGTATCATCCTTTCCCTGATCTGGGTCGTCGGTGCTGCCCTTGTCGAATGTGATTTAAAGCATGGATTTCAGAAAACTTTAAAAGCTTGTGAGGTATATTATGCAAAATTGTGATTGGTGTAATCTATCAGAAAAAGACAGGAAATGGAAACCTGCATTTCACAGGCAGAAGAAACTTATCGTATTCTGTATGATCTTTTAAAGAAGGCTCTCTCTTCCTTATAGCACATAATAACAGTTCAGCCATGCCCATTGATAAGCTGCCGGATTGTACCAATTGGCAGCAAAGATACCTGCTATCCGGCAGCTTATTTCATGTCGGGCATCCGCCCTATAGAAATGATTGTATAAACTGCCCTTAGTGAGCAAGCTCCCACGGTCATCTTGCACAATCATTTCTGCATGGCTGAACTGTTACAGCATGTGGGCTCTTAATTCTGCTCCGCTCTGTCTGCACAGATAAGCCGGTGCCACATCGAATACGGTCTTGCAGCCCTTCTGCCCTTCTTTATTCATGCGGTAGGCAGCTCTTGCATAAGCAGTAAGTACACTGGCTGTAAATTCCGGATTGGAATCCAGCTTTAAACTATACTCAATGATATGCCTGTTCTCATCATTCCATCCGGTAGATCCACTTCGAATCACGAAACCGCCATGAGGAATTCCCTTGTGGTCACGATCCAGCTCTTCCTGGGAAATAAAATGTACCGTGGTATCATAGTCTGCAAAGTAGTTCGGCATTTCCTTGATTTCCTTCTCGATTCCGGAAAGATCTGCTCCCTCCTTCGCTACCACGAAGCACTCTCTGGTATGCTTCTCACGGGTGGTAAGCTCCGGTGTCTCTCCGTTACGGACCTTCTCAAGTGCTTCCGGAACCGGAATAGTATACTGTCTTGCATCTGCAACGCCTTCGATCCGGCGGATTGCGTCGGAGTGTCCCTGGCTTACACCCTTGCCCCAGAAGGTATAGTCCTTACCATTGGTTAAAATGGCATTTGCGTAAACACGGTTCAAAGAGAACATACCCGGATCCCAGCCTACGGAAATAATACCAACCTTGCCGGATTCCATCGCTGCACGGTTTACATTCTCAAAATGCTCCGGAATCTTTGCATGGGTATCAAAGCTGTCAATAACGTTGAAATACTTCACATACTCCGGTGTCTGTACCGGAAGATCTGTTGCACTTCCACCACAGATGATTAACACATCAATTTCATCCTTATAAGCCAGAAGATCATTTACTGAATGAACCTCTGCACCATCTGTCAGAATTCCTACAGTTGCCGGTGCACGCCTTGTAAAAACAGCCTTCAGCTCTAAATCATCATTGTGCCTGATTGCACACTCGACACCTCTTCCGAGGTTGCCGTATCCTAATATACCAATTCGAATTGCCATTGTTTTCCTCCTATAGTAGTACTTTTCAGGAACACTATACTACTTGTTTCGCCTTTCGTCAATCACCTTTCACCATTCCAGCCCGCAGATATATGAAGCATTCCCGCCTGCAGATGAGACCTTATCGGACTCCATCTTCCCACAAAATACTCTGTTTCATTTCCACAAGCTGTATTTTCCATCGATAGTAAAAGTTCCGGTGATTCCTCATATAAAGAAAACAGCTTCCGCAATCCAGAACAAGTAATAATACCAGCAAAAGACTCACTACCCGGAGCACTCTGTTATCCACTCTCGTAATCCATTTCATGGCAGGGGTATATACAATTCCCATGAAAAATACAATCAGAAATGCAAAGGAAACACTCGTTGGAAGGGAGGTATATCTCGTAATATGCAGAGGCAGCGCCTCATAGCTCCAATAATAAAGACTGCATACCTTTTCCACCACATACCCGGTCAGAATTTCAACCGAACACACTACAAAAAAGGAGGTCAGAAAATACAGACTGATCCTCCCGTGTCTGGTCCAGCCCCTTGCAAACTGCAGTATCCCCGTAAGCTGCTCCGGGGTTCCCATAAACCGGTAAATCAACAGCACTATCACACCATATCCGATCAAAAACGGTGCATTCATATTCCGGTTATCCACAAACCCTTCGGTCAGAACGATCCAGGTGTTCTCGATCAGAAATCCCAGAAACGATACCAACGTGAGCATCACCGCATAGGCTGAAATACTATATGGAATTGTTTCCGTCTTTGCTTTTTGCTTCGCATCCATTCCCTTTTTCATCTTGGAATTAGGATGTGCGCAGAGTCCGGAAGTTATTCTTTCTTCTTAAATAATATCGTAACTATTCTATCTGAATGCAGGTAGAATCCCCCAAAATCTATAAAATCATTTTCTCATATTCATGGCAACAGAAAGCAATCCTCTATGGCTGCGAATCATATTAAACAACATACCTCGAAATGAGATACAGCAAAAACAAATGCACCGGATAAAACGCGTAGAAGAAATACTTCATCGAAAGTCCTCGTTCTCCGTTATACTTCTTTACCGGAATCAGTGTAAAGAAGCTTGTAATTTCAATAGGATTGAATACCGTTAGCGCAATACATCCGGCAAGAACGCTCTTCACATGATTCTTACGGAATGCATACATTAATGTAATTGTCAGAATCCCGAGGGCTGAATAATCGGTATATAAAAGATCTGCCACAATCATTCCCAGCGCCAGAATCGTCACATCGGTACAAAGCACCTGATAGGAAGCCACACTGTTTTTGCTGATAAAAACCGCTGCATAAAGCAGAACCGGTACAAGAATTCCGACACTCCAGCAGATCCTGTCAGGAAGTTCACCGATATAGTTCAGGATCATTGCCCGGATGACAACTGCCGGAAGTACAATACCCGTAATACGGACCACCCAGGCTAAAACCTTCGTTCCGATATTTTTTCCGAATTCTTCTGCTTGCCGGCTTACAAACTCATAGCCGCACATACACAACAGTCCGATAAATAATGTAAAGAATACGTTCTGATTATAAGGATAAAGCACGCCGCCGATCTTTGGCACATCTCCCATGCCTCTTGTAATTGCCAGATCAAACGGGACCTCCGAAATCAGTGCAAAGAGCAACAGATTTCTCCCATATTTCAGGCGGCTTCTGGTATGAATAAATCCTTCAATCAGCAGAAAGCAGAAAATTGGAAATCCCATTCTTCCAATTAACCGCATGATCATGTCTATGAGATAAAGCACTCCATATTGCACCATGAATTCCTGCAGTCCTTCCTGTGTCTGCATGGCCTGTGCCATTCCAAGGTCTGATAACTTTCCCTCCAGTACAACCGCCCCGATATGATCAATAAACATGGTAATAATCGCAATAATTTTAAGTGTACTTCCGGGGATTCCTTTTTCCCTGCTGACTTCATTCGATATACTGACTGTCTGTTCCATTTTTCATTTCCTTTCCGGTTATTTGCCATTTATATGAGTAACTATTCAGAGCCATGCAAATTATGACAATATGGACGTCGAATGCTCGCATTCGTAAGGACATTTGACATAATTTATATGGCGAAGTAACCACATGAGTAAACTGCGTTGCGTTAGCAACGGTTTTACGAATGAGGTTCTGAATAGTTACCATTTATATATAAATGATCTGTACTTCCCCCATGCTTACGCTTCCTGTCAGAATTACCATATGCCCTCCGGAGGGCTGATGCATATTTTGCTCTGAAACACTTCCCAGCATGGAGCTGATCTGATTTTCCACTTTCCATTCCTTAGGAAGAAAAATCTGTGTTTCCCCAAAGCTGTTGCTCACATCAATCATTGCTGTTTCCTGCTGCATCAGGACATTATCAAAATAAACCTTCATCTCTCCAAAAGAATTCTGCAATACAGCCGATCTGAAATTATCCGTATTCACATATTTACTGGTTGCACCAAAGCTGTTCTTAAAAAACAGCATCTCACCATTTACCTGATCCGTGGTTTCTCCGAAGGCCGTATCATAGACCTGCTGTCCCTGTCCATTCTGATAATGATCCGATTTAAAATGCTGATCGGAAAAATTGCTGTGACGCTTCCTCGCACGTTCCGCTCTTCTTTGTGAAGCCTGCTTTCCAAACAGCATGGAAAACCCGATTGACAGTAACGCTGCTGCTCCTAATACCGGAACCGGCGTAATGGCTTCAATATGAAGCTGTGGCGCATACAGAATTCCGATGATTGCCAGTGAGAAGAACAGTCCCCAGAATGACAGCTCCCATAAGCTTACGATTGCCACAGCTCCCAGTAAAACCGCAGCAATCAGCTTTCCTGATACTTCAGGTATCACTCCCAATCCACCTGCCAATATGAGAACTGCAATTCCAATAAACAATAATGCCCAGATCACTTTCCCTTTTTTCATTCCTTTATCCTCTTTTCTTCTAATTTACATTTCAGTAGCTTATAATACATTCTTCTTACTTCTACATTTATATTCTATTTCGAAAGAAATGTAAATATCCTTGAGTCAAAAGTTAAGATAAAGGTTACTGTTCACACAGCAGCCAGACACTTGCTGTCAGGCTGCGTAAGAACATGATTTGAGTAGAGCACTTAGCGAGGTTATTTCGAGCTTAGTGCGAACCATACAAGTTCACTTGGCAAACCGAAGGTG